>Ga0194120_10001877_pt1 | contig 37061 bp, 35 predicted proteins | sample TA2MahCa65mmetaG_FD_148642 | JGI IMG/M metagenome (GOLD analysis project Ga0194120, IMG submission 148642) | Freshwater microbial communities from Lake Tanganyika, Tanzania - TA2015019 Mahale Deep Cast 65m | ecosystem: Environmental > Aquatic > Freshwater > Lake | place: Tanzania: Lake...
CGCCGGACCAGGTGTACTATGACCATCTGACGACACGGCAGACCGCCGCGTAGTCAGCTATCCGCCAGGCGCCACTTAAGAATGGGCCGATACTGTCCAACCAACCGGAGCCACCTCTTCCTTCCGATTGTAGGGCCGCCCTTTGATGATCTTCTTGGAATAGGCCTCTCCGATTCCGGGGAGAGCACTGAGTTGTTCCGCCGTGGCGGTATTCAAGTCGATCGGTTCGGCTGCATGCAGGATGACGGCACTCGTCATGCTCATGGGAAGGAACGGACTCGCGCTGCACCGCTCACTGGCTCACCACCGGCGTAACCCCCTCGAACGATTTGAGATACGTTTCGACCATGACTCGCGCCAACGGATCCCCACCCAGCGGGCAGGTTCTCTCTTCCGTCTTGCGAACCAGCCCCGTTGGAACAGCATCGCTCGTCCAAAGCTTGATGACGAGATGGCAATTCATCAAGTTCGGCCACATCGACCCATCATAGTCATACATAGCGGATTCCCAATGCGTCGCAATCTGCGCGCCATTGACCTCGATCGTATCTTCGCCCGTTTCAATTGGTCTGGGGTCTGGCTGGACACCCACCTCAAGATTGCCGGCTTGATGGAAAATCGTGAGCAATTGGGCAGAACGGGATTGATTCGCTAACGGGTCGGCATTGGCATCGTACTTCGCGGGGATGGTTTCTTCCCATTCATTCGGCGGCATGGGCCTGCCATACCGATCAGTCGGCGCCTGGCTGAACCACAGCCTGACGCCCTCAGCATTGATGCCCTGCAACCGATAGGCGTGGACAGAGGTGGTCGGACCGGCCAGGAATTTGTTCGAGCTGGTCAGATTCCAGTATCGAGCGGCGTACACCACCTTCGCGCCTGGTGCGAAGTTCTTCCAGGCCAGATATTCAGGAGAGTCGACGAGCGCGACGGCGGGCTTGGCCGGTTCCGGATAGGTTTCTTTCAACGCCTGGGCGACGGCATCCGGCACCGGAATCTCTTGTCGATTCTGTTTCCTGATGGTGTCGTATCGCTCCTGTGTCGTGTTGACCGGCATCTGCCGCTGATATTCGCTGGTAATTTCCTTCGCGATCTTGTCGATCGCCGCACTGAGCTCGTTGCGTATGTCTGGGCCACTCAGATCGATGGTCTTGCCGAAATAGGGCTCCGCGATACGCCGGGCAATCATCTCAGCGTTGCGATAGTAATATTCCGAGATTTGCCGATGCCCTTCTTCATGTTCAACGGTCCACTGCTGCGGATTGTTCGGCAGCCAGGTCGTGATGTTGAGTTGCAGCGTCACAGTAATCCGATTGATTTTGGCCTTCGCATGCGTGGCATCGATCTGGATGACCTGCCCGCCGACGGACGCGTCGGAGAGAAAATCCCCAACACTCACCGCCTCGTCGGATCCCGTGAGCGGAGGCCGGTCAGACGGCGGATTGTTGGGGTCGAAGTACCGGGTGCTGATCTGCGCCGGCTTTTTGACGATCTCCACCTGAGGCTGTTCCGACTGAGCAGATGGGATCCCGACAACCAGGATGAACATACACATGAACCACAACCGCATCGACACCTCTCCTCATGACAGTTTCGGCCGGTTCTTCCATGCACCCGTTGACTCTTGCGCATCCTACTAGTCCGGCCACAACAGTCCCCCCCCACTGAGGGGATGATCATCTTACCCGGAACAGGAAAGATGAGGCAATTCTGCGAATATGAACCAGGCCGGTACGGCGCCCTTGCACGACAGCGACGAAGGGTTACAGAGATTAGCCCATGTCTCGGAGGGTATGGTTGGGATTGCGGTCACGCGCAATGGTCTTCATCAGTTGGTCGCCAAAAAGAACCACGACGCGGTCGCGTTGGTCTTTGACGATCATCGACGCCGACGGAGCCTTGAATGTCGAGGGATCGCCGTCCAGCCAAGCACTGCACGTAAACGGCAAGGCATCCAGGACCGTCTCGACGCGGTATTCCTCCCGGAGGCGGTATTGGAGCACATCGAATTGCAGCCGTCCGACCGCAGCGATTAACGGATCCTGGTCGTGCAGGCTGCGCATGAGCTGCACGGTCCCCTCTTGAGTCATTTGCCACATGCCCTTGTCGAACGACTTCCGTTTGCCGACGTCGCTGGGGCGAATGCGCGCGAAGATCTCCGGCTGGAATTGCGGCAGCGGCTTGAAGTTGAATCCACCAGTCGTTGAGATCGTATCACCGATGGCGAACAACCCCGGATTGATGATGCCGATGATGTCGCCGGGAAAGGCTTCTTCCACCGTGCTCCGCTCTTGCGCGACCAAGCTGTGCGGACGGGAGAGCCGGATCTCCTTATCCAACCGATGATGCTTCACCACCATATCGCGCTCGAACCGGCCTGAGCAGACTCGAAGAAACGCCGTACTGTCCCGGTGCTTGGGATTCATGTTGGCCTGAAGCTTGAACACATAGGCGCTGAACGGCATGGTCGACGGGTCAACGGAGAGCTCGCTCCCGTCGTCACCATCAGCCGGCCGCGCGCCGGGCGACGGGGCCAGCCGCACGAAGGCATCCAGAAAACTCTCGATGCCGAAATTGGTGAGCGCTGAAGCAAAGAAGACCGGTGTGACCTCCCCTTGCAGAAACGCGTCTCGGCTGAAGGGATTTCCCGCAATCTCCAGCAACTCCAAATCGTGCTGAACCTGGGCGAGCACGTCCGGCGAGACTCGCTCACTCTGTGCCAGACCCGCCAGGGGCATGGTCTGGACTTCGACCTTCGTCGCGCCGCCGTGGGTGGTCCGTTGGAACAATTCCACCTGGCTGTCTGCCCGATTCACAATCCCGACGAACTCATCGCCGGACCCGATCGGCCAATTGATGGCGCTGGCATGGATATTCAACGCCTGCTCCACCTCGGTCATCAGATCAAGCGGCGGTCGGCCCGGGACATCCATCTTGTTGATGAGCGTCAAGACCGGAATGCGCCGCAAACGGCACACGGCGAAGAGCTTGCGTGTTTGCGCCTCCACGCCTTTGGCCGCATCGATGACCATGATGGCGCTATCGGCGGCCGTGAGCGTCCGGTAGGTGTCTTCGGAGAAATCCTGGTGCCCCGGCGTATCGAGCAAGTTGATGACGGCCTGCTTATAGGGAAACTGCATGGCCGAGGCGGTGATTGAAATCCCACGCTCCTGTTCCATGCCCATCCAATCGGATGCCGTGGCCTTGCCGCCCTTGCGCCCACGGACCATCCCGGCCGTCCGAATGAGGCCGGAATACAGCAGCAGCTTTTCCGTGAGCGTGGTCTTGCCCGCGTCCGGATGGCTGATAATGGCAAATGTCCGCCGCCGTGCAGTCGCGGTCGAAACTTCAGCCGACACTACTGTGTCCATCGCCAAGATCGTCACTCCCCACACATACCAGACACACCGGCTTGCTTGCCCGCCGCGGGGCTAGCTGAGGCTCCCCCCCTGGCAACTGGCACTGTTCAATCTCCCACACCGCCGGCCAGAAATGGGCACCGCCTCAGGACCCAGGATTGCTAAGTGCCATAAAACATTGGGGCATTTTCACGCCGGCACGACCGAACCCTGGCATTACATCTGCACTCTTCCGGACAGGAACAATTTCTGTCAGGAACATCCAGGAGCAGACCCATGGTTGTGCGGCAACACCCCCGATTCCACGCATCCTTCTCAGGCACACTCACCCACCGTAATCAGCGCCATGCGATCAGCCGGTCACTGGACCTTTCGCGCAAAGGCTGCCGCGTCCAGAGCTCCTTTCCGGCGTTCGCGGGCATGAAGGTGGATCTCCAGATCGTTTTCCCCGGAAGCCCAACCCCAATTCTCATTCAGGGCGCCGTCGTGCGTTGGGCCGGTGCGCATGGCATCGGCATCGAGTTTCTCTCACTTGCCTCCCCCGACGAACGGCAACTGGAAGGCACGCTTCGGTTGCTCGCCGCCAAGACCGCACGCAGACCCCAGCCATCCCCGGTCGGTGGCCGCGCATGATCAGGTTGCCGGCGAGCGGCGGCTGATTAAGTAAATAATGGCGGGAAACAAGAGCGTAGTACCGGGAAAGATGATCCGGTACACCCAAAAGGGTTGTGATTCCAACCACGGCAAGTTGGGCTTCAGAAACCCCAATCCATACGTCAGGATCACAGAGGCGATGACTCCGTACGCCGGCGGCGGGATCATGAATGCTATTCCGGGGTCGCGGCTCTTCTGAATCGCGGCGAACACGCCCTTGACGAACACGTATACGGCCAGAATCACGCCCACGATTCCCAAATAGAGGCTGTACTCCGCCATAACCCTCCTTCACCCCCTTCGACAGAATGGTCTCAACCCGGTGGATCCCAGCCGTTTGCCGCCCACCGCCTCTCACGGCATGCAGTCGCAGGGTACCCAGATCATCCCAAGTGCGTCAACGGAAAATTCCGGGGTTGCACCGGCCGAGTGAATACTCCCGGCAACTGAAGCGCGTCCCTTTTTCCTCTCTCGTTTGCAATCCGCCGGGCACGCCCGTATGATCACGCTGGCATGCATTGCACAAAATGCAAGAGCAAAGCGGCGCTGAAGTTGCCCCGGCACAATGCCGCCTTCTGCAAGAGCTGTTTCAACGAGTTCGTCCAGGACCAAGTTGTCAAAGCCGTCAAGTCTCAGCGGATGTTCGGCCACGAGCACCGGATTCTTGTCGCGGTATCCGGAGGCAAAGACAGTTTGGCGCTCTGGGACATTCTCCTCAAATTGGGCTACAAAGCCGATGCCCTGTATGTGAACCTCGGCATTGCCGGCTACTCGGACCGGTCCCACGACAACGTCCGACGATTTGCCGATACCGTTGCCGCAGCCCATGGCGCGACCTTGCATACCCATACCGTTCAACAGACAGAAGGAGCCGGAATCCGCGAACTGGCAATGGCTGTCCACCGGCCGGCCTGCAGCACCTGTGGCACGATCAAACGCTACCAATTCAACCAAGCCGCAGTGGAACATGACTACGACGTGATGGCCACGGGGCATAACCTTGACGATGAAGCGGCACGCCTGCTCGGCAACGTGCTGCATTGGCAAGAAGAGTATTTGGACAAACAGAGCCCCAGTCTCCCCGCCTCGGTCGAGGGATTTGCCAAGAAAGTGAAGCCCCTCTACCGCCTGACCGAGCGGGAACTCGCCGCGTACTGCGTGCTGAACAAGATCGACTACATCGTGGACGAATGCCCGATGGCCCAAGGCGCCCGTACGCTCCTCTACAAAGACGTCCTGAACCGACTCGAAACCGAATCGCCCGGCACAAAGCAGATGTTCTATTGGAAGTTCCTCGACAAGCAGAGCAAGGCCTCCGCGCCGTTGAGCGACATGGCCACAAAAGACCAAGCCATGCTCCACCCCTGCGCCGCCTGCGGCCAACCGACGACCGGGGAAATCTGTTCGTATTGCAAGTTGATGGCTCGAGCCAAACGAGACGTCCCCCACTCACAGACGGCAGAGACGTAAATGGCCTCGACGTCACGCGATTTCTACCAGATCCTCGGCATCTCGAAGACCGCCTCGGCGGATGAGATCAAGAAAGCCTTCCGCCGACTCGCTCGCCAATACCATCCCGACCTCCATTCGGGCGGGAAAAAGGCCGAGATGGAGAAGAAGTTCAAAGAACTCAACGAGGCGCACGAGGTCTTGTCCGATCCGGATAAGCGCAAGAAATACGATCAGTACGGCAGCAATTTTGATCAGGCGGAAGCGTTCGAGCGGGCCCGGCGCCAGGCGGGCCCACAGGGGTATGGACGACCGAGTGGATTTGGCCGGCAGAATACCGGCGGGGGATTCGAATCGGAACCGTTTTCGGATTTCTTTGAAAGTCTCTTCGGCGGGAGCAAGCGGCCCACTGCCGGAGCCGGTCCCGGTGCGAACTCCAGCTTCGCCTCACCCGGCGAGGATCTCGAAGTCGATGTGGACTTGTCCTTGCCGGAAGTGCTCACCGGCGTCACCAAGCGCGTGAACCTCCGTGAACCTGAACCATGCAAGATCTGTCACGGCATGGGGATGCTCCGTGACCAACCGTGCATGACCTGCCGGGGAACCGGCATAACCAGCGAAATGAAAACGATCGAGGTGAAGATCCCCGCCGGGGTTCAGGACGGGACTCGCGTGCGCGTCGCGGGAAAAGGCCAGACCGGAAAGCACGGCGGCAAACGAGGGGACCTCTATCTCCACGTTGTAATTCCTGTTGATCCAACGTTTCGTCGGCATGGTACGGATGTCCACGTCAGCCTCCCGGTCTACCCCTGGGAAGCGGCATTGGGCGCAGAGGTCACCGCCCCGACACTGACGGAGCCGGTGAAAGTGAAGGTCCCACCAGGGAGCAAGGCGGACGCTAAACTGCGGCTCAAGGGCAAAGGACTTCCCTCGGCCACCGGCGGGCACGGCGACTTGTTTCTTGTCTTACAAATCGTCATGCCTCCCACGGTGACAGAACCCGAACGAGCCCTCTACGCACAACTCAACACACAGCGCCACCCGGATCCTCGTTCGGAACTGCTCGCAACCGCTCAGCGGCGGTCACGCGAGTAGTTGCGTTGTGCTGCCTGCTATGGCAAGCTCTGGCTCTTACGGCATGACCATCAAGCCAAGGAGGAATTCATGAGATCTGTCACCAAGACCACGACTGCGTGTGCCATCCTTTCGACATGTCTGTTGGTGTTGGGCGTACCCAGCCTCTGGGCGAATGACCCCAGCTATTCTGGCCATGGTGGGGGAAGCCACGGGGCTGCAGGCGGACACGGGTATGGCAAAGGCATGATGCACAGCGGGACCGGCCATTTGATCCGGCACTTATTGAAACACGAGAAGGATATCGGGCTCTCGGTCGACCAAGTCTTACAATTAAAAGATCTCCAATTGAATCTGGACAAGGTCCGCATCAAGGCTGAGGCCGACATCCAAATTGCGGAACGAGAGCTGAAGGCGCTGACAGATAACGAGAAATCCGACTTGGCGGCGATCGAAGCCAAGCTCAAGCAAAGCGAAGACCAGCAGGTGGCACTCCGCATGGCCTCGATCAAGACTCGCCGGGACGTCATGGCGATCTTGACGCCCGAACAGCGGGAGAAGGAAAAAACTGAGCACGAAAAAGTCATGCAGCAACATGGCAAGGGCCACGCCAACCCACACGGGGGTGGCTCGCATGGTGCCTATCCCCACGGCAAGAATCCGCATCAAGGGATGGGAGGCTCCGTGCCGCAACCACCCAGCAACATGTCCGTGCAATAACGCGGCAGTGCGACTGACTACGTGGCTGGACACGAAAGGAAACGGACGGAGGGTATGCCGAAGGAACTGAAGCTGACGAGTCATGATTTGTTAATCGGTCCATCACGGGCCCCCGCTCGGGCCATGCTGAAAGCCGTGGGGTTCACCGACGACGATCTCTCCAAACCGATCATCGGGGTGGCGAACACCTGGATCGAAGTCATGCCGTGTAACTACCACCTGCGCCGGTTGTCGGAACGAGTGAAAGCCGGCATTCGCGCGGCAGGCGGAACCCCCATCGAGTACAACACGATTGCCGTCTCAGATGGTATTTCGATGGGTACCGAGGGCATGAAAGCCTCGCTGATCAGCCGTGAAGTAATTGCCGACTCGATCGAACTCGTCGCCCGCGGGCATCTGTTCGACGGAGTCGTGGCCTTGTCCGGCTGTGACAAGACGATTCCCGGTACCGTGATGGCGTTGGCGCGTCTCAACCGGCCCTCGCTCATGTTGTACGGCGGGTCGATCATGCCCGGCACGTTTCAGGGGCATGACGTCACGATTCAAGACGTGTTTGAAGCGGTCGGCAAACATGGATCCGGCAAGATGACCGACGCCGAGCTCAAAGACCTTGAAGATCACGCCTGTCCTGGTCCCGGCGCCTGCGGCGGCCAGTTCACGGCCAACACCATGGCGATTGCGTTCGAATTTCTCGGGATCTCCCCAATGGGGCGCAATGGCGTACCCGCGATGGATCACCGCAAAGATGACGTCGCTTTCGAGTGCGGCAAAATGGTCATGGATTTGATCCGGAACGATCTCCGGCCCAAACAGATCATTACCCGCAAATCATTGGAGAACGCCATCGCAGCGGTCGCGACAACCGGAGGCTCGACGAACGCCGTCCTCCATTTGCTCGCTATCGCGCGCGAATCCGGCATCAAACTGGGCATCGACGATTTCGACAAGATCAACCGAAAAGTGCCGCTGCTGGCCGACTTGAAGCCGGGCGGCCGGTTTACCGCTGCGGATTTGTATGCCGCCGGCGGCACGACCCTGGTGGCCAAACGCCTCCTGGACGCTGGTCTTCTGCACGGTAATCAGCCCACCGTCACGGGCAGGACGATCGGTGACGAAGCCGCGCGGGCCTCGGAGAAGGCGGGTCAACAAGTTTTGCGTCCGCTCGCCACTCCGATCAAGCCAACCGGAGGGCTCGTCATCCTCAAGGGTAATCTGGCCCCGGAAGGCTGTGTCGTCAAAGTGGCCGGCCACAACATTCTGAAGTTTCAGGGGCCGGCGAAAGTCTACGACCAGGAAGAAGACGCCTTTGTGGCCGTGAAGGCGGGACACATCAAAGCGGGCGATGTCGTGGTCATTCGTTACGAAGGTCCGGCTGGCGGACCGGGCATGCGCGAAATGCTGGGCGTGACCGCCGCCATTGTCGGGGCCGGGCTCGGCGATTCCGTCGCACTGCTGACCGATGGACGATTCTCCGGCGCCACCCACGGCCTCATGGCCGGCCACGTGGCTCCCGAAGCCGTGAAGGGCGGGCCGATCGCCGCGATCAAGAACGGCGACCTCATCACATTTGATATCGCCAAACGCCGGTTGGATGTGAAGCTTTCGAAGAAAGACATCGCCTCCCGCCTCAAGAAGGTCAAACAACCGACTCCGCGCTACACCTCCGGTGTCATGGGAAAGTACGCGCGGCACGTGTCATCGGCTTCGGAGGGAGCTGTCACGAGCTAGGAGCCTGCGATCACAGCGGCTTCTCTAGACAAACGGTCATCACATGCGTCACTGCATCCTCGAGGCTGAACTGATGCAGGTATGGCAACGACGGCAGCGCATCGGTGATCGGTCCGCTTTCCTGCGACTCTTCATGCCGCACGACGAACCCCGCTTCCTTGAATAGCTTGATCCACTTGGATTTCCTAAGTCGGTTTGTATAGGAACTGCGATTCCATCGCATGAGGTTCCACAACCATTCCGGATATCGCAAACAATCGAATGCTTTGTCAGGCTGAGGCTGCTCAACCCCATAAAACGTATGATCCCCTAGATCGATCAATGCAATCAGGGAGCCTCCAGGCCGCAGGACACGGAAACATTCCTTTACGGTCTGACCGGGGTAGCGCAAATGCTCGAACGCTGTATGGGACCAAATGAGGTCGCAGGCCGATGATTCGAGGGGGAGCGTTCTGCCATCATAGCGCATGAACGTGACCCCTCCGCATCCCGCTTGATCCGGCGACCGATAGTCCACGATGTCGATCGCCGTGCAGCTCTTGGCTCCCTCCACCCTCGCCTGCGCGAGGACTTCCAGCGTGTGGCCGGGGCCGATCTCAAGAATGTCCTTCCCTCTCACTGGGGAAAACCGCCCAAACAGCTCGAACACTTCACGAGCCTTGACAGGATCAGCGTTCACACCGGTCGAGTGATGGCGGTGAGCCAGCGTGGCGATAGGCTTCACCCCCATGAGAAGATTTTGAGCGATTTCAAGTGGGATCCACATGGCGCCGGGACTCGTCGTTCGTGGCATTGCCGCAGGACACCGTCTAGTGAACAGTCTGGGCGACGATTCCGGCTCGATGTCCGGTGAGCAGCCGCTCATAGATCTGTTCATATCGCCGCACCGTTTCGTCGATGTAAAATTCCTGCGGCAGTCGAAGGGGCTCGGACAGACACACATCCGGTGAGTCTGCATTGTTCGACAACCGGCGGATGACCGCGTCTGCCAATCCTTCAATGTCGCCAGCCTGGCAGAGCTCTCCCACCGCCTGGTCGACGACGACTTCGTCAGCCCCTCCCACGTTCGTGGCGACCACGGGCACACCGGCAGCGCGCGCTTCAAGCAACACTCGCGGCAAGCCCTCCCAGTGTGATGTCAGTAGAAACGTATCCAGTGCCTGCATGATCGCCGGAACATCCCGCCGCCACCCTGCTACACACACGCGATCTTGAATCCCGTACCGTGCGATGAGCGCTTCCACTCTTGGTCGCAACTCGCCGTCTCCCACGAGCACGAATCGGACATCGGGGAGCGCGGCGATGACCCGCTGTGCCACCGCGATACAATCCTCCGGAGCCTTCTGAGGTTTGAAACACGCCACACTTCCCACCAATCGTGTGTTCGCCTGCGCGCCAAACTCCCCTCTGATTCGTTTTCGCTCACCCCTATCGACGGCCCGCTGAAACGGCTGCGGATCAATCCCTGGTCTCACCAACCCAACATTGTCGCGGAACAAGCCCCACGAATGCCCCTTGCTGATATCGGCCTGGGACACGGCAATCCAATGTGTCGTAATCCAGCCTGTGAACCGTTCGATCATGATGAGCAGGCGTTGGAGCCACTGAGGCTGTGCCGGGGTGATGCCGTACCCGTGAATCGTATGCACAATGACGGGAACCCCGGCGAACCACGCAGCCCAGCGCCCGAGAATTCCTGCCTTGGAACTGTGTGTATGAACAACGGCGGGCCGAAGACGCCGCAGAAGTGCGGTCAACTTGACCAATGCCATGAGATCACCGGCGAAGCGGATTGACCGCCCCAGCTCAGGCAGAATATGGACGTCTACATCAGAACGCCGTTGGGCCTCATCCGTCAACAATCCGCCTGGCCCGGCAATCAACGCCGCGCGAAACTTTGAACGGTCCAGGCGTGACACGGCATGGAGGGCGACCTCCTGGGCCCCGCCCAATTCCAGCTTCGTGATGATATGACAGACGGTGTCCACTGATGGACTCTATGCAGGTATGGCCTGTGCGGCCGGCATGCGAAGTTGTTCTGCCAGCCGCTTTCCCTGTCCGATCGCGTCTTCCATCGACGTGTGCTCCCAGCGCCCGTATCGCCCGATGGAATAGATACCTCGGCGCTCCAGCTCAGCCACAATCGCGGGGACCGCACGCGCACGATGTTGATCGAAATACACGTAGGCATAATGCAGATCCTTCACATCGGCGACGACCAATTCATCACTCGGCTTCAAGATTCCCGCCTGCTCCAAACCCTGCCTCGAACGCGCGATCAATTCTTCATCCGATAGCCGCTCTGTGGGCCGATGAGAGAGCTCGACATACATCGAACTGCATCCCGAACGTCCCAACGCGGGAGAAAAGTTCATGGGGAAACCCACGCGGTAGAACGGATAGGCTGGTTCAGGAAAATAGAGCCAGTGTTTGTCCGATACCTGTTCACGTGCCACCGCCAGATTGACGTTGGACACGGACACCCATCGCAACAGTTCCGCGGCATCCTTCAAATGCTGCGGGAAATCCACACATCGCTTGAGAAGTTCGGGAATCGGGATGGTTGAAACCAATGACTCATATGGCGCCTCTTTGGATCGGCCGTCCTCTCGGTTGCGAAACACCGCCCGCCGCCGCTTCGTATCCACCTCCATCAGTTCCATGCCGCTTTCCACACCGTGGATGCCTGGGAGAAAGGATTCCGGCAGCACCTTAATCCCGTCAGAAGAGAGCACCTGTCCTATCTCCATAATCTGCTCAGAAACGCCAAGAATTGGCACTTTTGCTGGCCCTGCACACTTCCTGGAACAGGGACACACGATACCGGTGTCGGATATTCAGAGGACAAATTGAGTTATGGACGGTCGAAGAGTCGTACGACTCGATGTGGGAGAGCGTGCGATGACGGCTACGGAGTGGCCTGCTGAGTTTGTATCTTCCCTGATACACGGCGCTTGGCCTGTTGGATACGGTCTTCCTGCGACGGGTCGCCCATACCCTGTTCACGGAATCGCTGGAACAGCTTCTCGTTGGAGGGATCGAGCTCAAGCGAGTGGAGCCATGCTTCTCGGGCAGCGGAGAGGTTCTGTTGCTTGATATAAATTTCGCCCAGATGCTCGTAGATGACCGGATCGTCACCGACCAGCGAAACCGCCCGTTTGATCTCCGTCAAGGCTTCGGCCAACAGCCCAGACTTGTAGAACGCCCAACCCAGGCTATCGACGTAGTAGCCGTTCTCCGGTTTGAGCGCCACGGCCCTCCTGATGAGCGACAGGGCCAGGTCGATCTTAATGCCCCGTTCAGCGTAGCTGTAGCCAAGATAGTTGAGCGCGTCGGCATGATGAGGGTCCAGCGAGAGCGCCGTTTCCATCGCACGAACGACATCGTCGAAGCGGTTCAACTTGTCATACGCCGTCCCAAGATTGAAATGCAGGTCGGCACTCTTCGGATTGTGGCGAACGCCTTCTTCAAAAGCCGACGAAGCTTTTTCGAATTGATCGCTTTGCAAATAGGCAAGTCCCAGGACGATGTGCGGCTCCGGTTGCTTTGGCGCAATCCGCACCGCGTCGCTGAGATGTGTGATGGCGTCTGGGAATTTCTTCTGACGGTATTGGAGCACACCCAAATGGATGTGGCTATCGGTAAAGTTTGGATCCTGCTGAAGGTTGAATTGGTATGCCTCGACGGCCTTCGGCACGTCTTTGGTCTCTTCATAGAGATAGCCCAGATAATCACGCACTTTGAGCTCACCCGGCCTGACTTTGAGGATCGCCGTGAGCCGGTCGATGGCCTTCACGAATTCCTTCTTTTCTCCGTAGATCAACGCGATTCTCAGCTGGGCATCCAGATCGGTCGGATCGTCTTCCAGGATCCGTTCCAGCTCAGCGAGCCCGCCCGCATAGTCTTTGGTCGTCATATAGAGCTGAATCAGGTGTTGCCGAATGTCCTTATTCCGCGGATTGACCTGGTGCAGATACTTTTGCAGGACCGCAATAGCCTTTTCTTTCTCTTGGCGAGACTCATGGAGCGACGCTTGAGCCAAGTAGGCCGGCTCAAAAGACGGGCTCACCGCCATGGCCCGATCAAAACTTGCCACGGCTTGTTCGGCGTTCCCTGCTTCAAGAGAGATGCGCCCCAGATAATACAGGCCGATCGGAGAGTCCGGCACGTATGTCAACCCCTGCTTGACCGTCTGTTCCGCCTCCGCCGTCCGTTTCTGGTTGAGGAGAATAATCCCTTTGGGAAAGTAGGCTTCGCCTCGGTCTGGAGCCCGCTCGATCGCTTTATCCAGAAGCCGAAGCGCGCGATCCGGCTTGCCGGCACCGACCAAAATCCCGGCCATTTGCGTCAGCAGTTGCGCTTCCTGGCCGCTCCCCTCGCCCACCTCTTCCGCCATCTGCGCAGCCTGGGAAAGATTACCCAGCCCAAAATAGATCCCGGCCATGCGCGCCTTCACTTCGCGAGAGAACGGGTCGGCTTTGAGGGCGATCTGATATTCCCGCAGCGCTTTGTCACTGTCCTGCGCGAGTTCTGCTTGATACCCAAGCATGAAATGATACGTCGCGGACGAGTCTGGAGGGGGGGCTATTGACTGTTTCACTGTCGTGGCCTTCGCGGGAACCGGCCCCCGCGAATTCGGTGCCGCCACACAGGCCATAAGGACACACGGCACCAGCCCCAAGGAGAGGCACTTCACAAATGTGGGAACCCAACGAACCTTAGTCATTCGATCGCACACGGACATTCATCTTTTTGAGCAGAGATGCTCGGCAGAGTATGTGGACTGGCTACACGTACGGAGGAATTATACCGAGCGAGGGATCAATGCGCAAACCGCTTCACGATTCACGAAGATCGAGGCTTTCGAATTTGGCAAACCGGTCATGGAAAAAGAGTTCCTTTTTCCCAATGGGCCCGTTGCGGTGCTTGCTCACGATGATATCCGCGATGCCTTTCCGTTCGGAGTTTTGGTCGTAGACCTCTTCGCGATAAATGAACATCACCACATCGGCATCCTGTTCGATGGCGCCGCTTTCCCGCAAGTCCGCCAGCATCGGAATGGGAGGTTTGCGGGCTTCGACGGCCCGACTCAACTGGGACAATGCCACGACCGGCACGTTCAGTTCCTTAGCCAACGCCTTCAACGAGCGTGAAATGTCGGAGATTTCCTGCTGCCGAGATTCGGAATCACTGCGCCCCTGCATGAGCTGGAGATAATCCACGATCAACAGATCGAGCCCCTTTTCAGCCTTCAGGCGGCGGGCTTTCCCGCGCATCTGCTGCACGGTAATGCCGCCCGCATCGTCGATATAGATCGGCGCCTGCTCCAACCGGCCTGCAGCTTCCGCCAACCGCCACCAATCTTCCTTTTGGAGCTTTCCTGTCCGCAAGGCATGAGAATCGACCCGCGCTTCTGAACTCAGCATACGCAGAACGATCTGCGGTTTCGACATTTCCAGGCTGAAGATGCCGACCACGGTATTGGCATGAATCGCCGCGTGGGTCGCAAACCCCAAGGCCAGGCTGGTCTTACCCATGCTAGGCCGGCCGGCTACCACGACCAAGTCGGACGGCTGCAATCCCGCAGTGAGGTCATCCAAATCATAGTAGCCGGTTGGGACGCCGGTCACATGCTCTTTTCGCTTGGACAGTTTATCCACCAGATCCAAGCTTTCCTTGATAATCTGGTTGATCGGGCTGAACGACCGTTCGAGCTTGCCCTGCGCGATGCTAAAGACCGATCGTTCCGCAAAGTCCAGCAAATCATCGATCGACGCCGTCCCTTCGTATCCTCTGCTCAACACTTCCGTCGAGGTGTTGATCAACTGCCGCGCCACGGCCTTGTCGCGGACGATCTTGCAGTGGTACCGGATGTTCGCCGAGCTCGGAACAATCTGGACCAGTTCGGCCAGATAGGCCGCCCCGCCGACCGACTCCAGCGCGCCCTGTGCCGTCAGCCGTTCGGTCAACGTAATCTGATCGATCACCTCACCGGTCTCGGAAAGGTCCAGCATCGCCCGATATATTTTTTTGTGCGCCGTCCGATAGAAGTCCTCCTCGACCACAAGCTCCATTGCCTTCGGCATCGCAACATTATCCAACAGAATCGCGCCGAGCACGGATTGCTCCGCTTCCAGATTTTGGGGAGGCAACTTCGGTTGCGATAAGTCGACGGATGCAGCGGGACTCATGGACGTGTCCTTCCTCCACCCCTGGGCCGGCTGTTGGTCCTGCTCTCGGAATGGTTCCGGGACAAGCTGAGCCCACGAAACACCCGGTCCACATTCAACGCAAACCCGGTCGAGGGCAGCTGCCTCCCGAACCGTCCAATCAAATGGTTGTACCGGCCGCCGCCGCCGAGCTCCACTCCAATGCCCTCGGCAAACACGTCGAACACAATCCCGTCGTAATAATCAAATCCGCGAAATTCGCCCAAATCCAAGAACAGGACATCCTGATAGCCGGCACGGCTCAACAATCGATACACCTGCGCCAGCCGATCGAGCGACTCGGTCAGGGTCCGATCGTTGCCGGCCAATCGGCGGCCTCTCGCGATAACGCCGGCATTTCCGGACAATTCGGGCGCCTCCAGGATCATTTGGGCGAATCGAGCGGAGATCTTCTCCTGACGAAGGATTTCGTGAAGTTTCGGGAGGTCTTTCTTGGCGGCGGCGTGTTCCGCGCGCTTTTGTCCGGCGCTCGATAAGCCGGCCCGCGCCAGCAACCCCTTGAAAAACCCGACATGCCCCAGCGACACCTTGAATCTGGCGAGGCCTAGTTTCCGCAAACATTCGATCAGTAGCGCGATGATTTCTCGATCCGACGAGGGATCGTCCGCGCCGATGAGCTCCGCGCCGACCTGGAAGATTTCCCGATCACGGCCGGCATGTTCCGGCTCATGCCGAAAGACCGTAGTCCGGTAGGCCACCCGCAACGGCATGCGATCACCCATCATCCCCATGGCGACGGTGCGAGCAATTTGCGCAGTGGCATCGGGACGGAGCAGAAGAAGCCGGCCGGTCGCCCGATCCGGGATCTTGTAACATTTCTCCACCAGTTCCGGTTCAAGTCCCGGCGCCAAGACGTCGAGATACTCGAAGGTCGGCAGGATGATTTCGTCGTAGCCCCGCCCGGCCAGGACCCCGATAAGGTCGGACTCGATCGCCCGAAAGCGGCACGCGGCTTCCGGAAGAATTGTGGCCATTCCCGCGGGGACGAGGGACCGTTCTTTCAACGGATGGCCCTGCCCCGCCAGCGCGCTGTGCTTCGAAGGAGCAGAAGCCATACCCACCTGCGAGCGCCGCCTGCCGTTACGACAGGCTGGCGACTTTGACGGAAAGAATGTTGGAACTGGATTTGATGTGGCCCAAGACCTCGGCGGGAAACTCCGTATCCGACTCGATGATCAACAACGCGTCTCCACCCCGTTTCTCCAACGCGCACTGCATCCGCACGATATTGATTCCCTTGTCGCCGAGCACCTGCCCGACCATGCCGATGACACCGGGGCGGTCCATATTATGGATGAACAGCAGATGACCTTCCGGCACCATTTCCACCTTGAATTGGTTGATCTCGACGACCCGGGCCTCTTTCTTGTGATACAGCGTACCCGCAACCTGGTGGGACACTTTCCCTGCCTCGACACGCACCCGAATTAGACTGATAAAGTCGCCGGCATCGGAGCTCTTGATCTCTTTGACTTCGATCCCGCGCTCCTTGGCCACCGTCGGCGCATTCACGTAATTGACCGGATGCTCCATCATCGGAGACAGCAGCCCTTTTAGCACGGCAATGGTCAACGGGGCGACCGACAACGATGCCACTTCCCCGCTGTATTCCACCGTGACCCGTTCGATCCCGCCCTGCGACAACTGCATCTGCAGTGAACCGAGTTTTTCCGCAAGCGTCAGGAACGGCTGTAATCGAGGCAGCAGGTCGGGAGAGACGGACGGGATATTGACCGCCCCCTTTGCCACGCCTCTGGTGAAATAATCGACGATCTGCTCGGCAATGCCGATGGCGACATTTTCCTGCGCCTCGGCGGTCTGCGCCCCGATATGCGGGGTGCAGATGAAATTGTCCATCGCCAGCAACGGATTGTCCGCTTTCACCGGCTCATCCTCAAACACGTCGAAGGCCGCCGCCGCCACACGTTTTGTTTTCAAGGCCTCGCAGAGATCCGTTTCATTGACGATCCCTCCACGGGCGCAGTTGACGATGACTACGCCCGGCTTCATCGTCTCAATGACCTTGGCGTTGATCAGCGACTTGGTCTCCGGCGTCAGCGGAGTATGCACGGACACGATGTCCGCCCGGCGGAATAATTCAGGCAACTCCACGAGCGACACACCCATTTTCTCGGCCCGCTCGGGCGCCAAATAGGGATCATACGCAATGACGTTCATCGAGGCGCCCTGCGCGAGCTTTGAGAGATAGCCGCCGATCTGGCCGATCCCCACGATGCCGAGCGTCTTGTTGTAGAGCTCGATCCCCATGAACTTGTCTTTTTCCCACTTGCCCTGCTTGACCGAAGCCGTTGCCTGGGGAATCTTGCGGCACGCCGAGAAGATCATCGCCATGGTATGTTCCGCCGTCGTCACCGTATTACCGCCCGGCGTATTCATGACGACGACGCCCCGCCGCGTCGCGGCGGGAGTATCGACATTGTCCAACCCGGACCCGGCCCGCCCCACTACCTTTAATTTTTGCGCGGCAGCGATGAGTTCCGCCGTCACCTTCGTACCGGATCGCACGATCAATCCGTCGGCATCCTGAATTTCCTTAAAGAGCTCTTCTTTCGGCATCTTGGATTTCACCACGACGGTGAACCCGGCCTTTTCCAGCAGCTCCACACCCTGCTTTGACAGACTGTCGCTGACTAAAATCTTCATCGGTGGGGTACCCATGCGCGTCCTCGTCTCGTTATTTCGCCATCAGGATTTCTTGCGCTTTTCCAACACCACTGCCCAGCTTCACTGGATGACCGAGCCCTTTCAGGACCATTTCTGTGGCGGCTAAGGCGGCAATCACGTCGAAGGTATCCGCATAGCCCATGTGCGACAACCGGAAGATCTTTCCCTTCAAGTGATCCTGCCCCCCGGCGGCCGTCATGCCGTATTGCACGCGAAGATTCTTGTAAATCGCCTGGCCATCCACCCCGTCCGGCGCACAGATCGCCGTGAGGGCGTCACTCGGCGACTCTTTGGCGAAAAGGGTCAGCCCCGCAGCTTTGGCCCCTTCGCGCATTGCCAGAGCCAAGCGCCCTTGCCGCGCGAACATTTTCTCGAGGCCTTCTCCCTTCATAATCTTGAAGGCTTCTTGCAAACCGATAATGAGAGAGACCGTAGGGGTATAGGCGGTCTGATTCTTGACCTGGTTTTCCCGTTCCTTTTTGAAATTGAAGTAGAAGGCCGCGTTCTTGGCCTTGTCGGCCAAGGCCCAGGCCTTGTCGCTGACACTCACAAACGCCATACCGGGAGGCAACATCAACGCTTTTTGCGAACCGGTGATGACCACATCCAATCCCCACGCGTCAGTCTTAATGTCGAATACTCCGAGCGCGGTGATCGCATCCACGACGAGAATCGTGTTCTCATACGCCTTGACGACTTCCCCCACAGCTTTCACATTGTGGGACACACCCGTCGAGGTCTCGCTCGCTTGCATATAGACCGCTTTAATGGAGGGATCTTTCTTCAGTGCATCGGCGATTTGCTGCGGGTCAACCGCATGTCCCCATTCCACCTTGAGTTCTGTCGCCTGTACGCCGAATGTCTTGCAGAGCTTCGCCCAGCGTTCTCCGAACTTCCCGCCGTTCACACAAAGTGCCTTATCACCGGGAGACAAGAAGTTGGACACGGATCCTTCCATCCCTCCCGTTCCGGATGCGGCCAGCATCAGCACCTCATTGCGAGTCTGATACAACCATTTCAACCCCTCACGGACCTCTGCGAAAATGGGATCGAATTCCGGGGCCCGGTGATGGATGATGGGCCTGGCCATGGCCAGGAGCACCTCCGGGGGTATAGGGGTGGGACCGGGAGCCAAGAGATACCGCTTCAACATTGATCGACCTCCTTCAATGAGGGCTGGCCTGAGGTGTACCGAAAAAGAGGCGGTACGCTACCATTTGAGCCGTGAGACTGTCAAGAAATCCTCCCGCGCAACCAATGATGTTTTCAGGTATTTTCACGCATCATCGAGACTCAACGGCACATCGACAGTACACGCCTCGGGTAGGGAGTGGTGACACTAAAGAAGACGCCTGACTCCCCTCCATCTTCTTGACAAGTGAGGACCCACTCGATAGTCTAGCTAGAACCTCCTGGCGGATGTGGCTCTACTGAGGAACGTTATTGTAATGCCGATCAGACTCTCTTTTCCTGACATGACAGTCGCCGTGCTCGTTGCCTCCCTGACGGCATGCCTATTCCTCTTTCCCGACAAGAGTTTAGGCGGTCCCGTGTCCATGGCTTCCAGCACCCCGGCACCGGTTCAAGACGACGATGATGAAGACCTCGATGCCAACCTGGTCCCTTTGGAGCCGGAACTGACCATCATCCCTCCGGATCTGAGCTCCACCGACGCCGCTCCTGACAAAAACGCCGGACCTGTTGCCGGACAACCGCCTGCGGGGAACACCCAGGACTCGACCACGCACACCACTCAACAGATCCTTGCAACCGGCCCAAACGACATCTCCTATAATATTCCGGTGATCCTCGACCCGGCCGTCCAGAGCCATATTCGGTTCTTCAACACGTCAATCAGAAGCCGCTTTGAGCAATGGCTGATCCGGTTCAGCCGATATCGCCCGATGGTCGAGAAAATTTTTGCGGAATTCAACCTTCCGAGCGACCTGGTCAATCTGTCGCTGGTCGAGAGCGGGTTTAATCCCTACGCCTACTCACGCGCCAAGGCCACAGGCCCCTGGCAGTTCATGCAGGGCACGGGCAAGGTATATGGCCTGCGCATCGACCATTATGTGGATGAACGGCGAGACCCTATCAAATCGACCGTAGCGGCTGCCCGGTATCTCAGAGACCTCTACGATATCTTCGGCGCCTGGCCCTTGGCGATGGCAGCCTACAATGCCGGAGAGGGAAAAGTGTTGCGGGCGTTGCACAAAGTCCAGGGTGAGACCTTTTCGGATATCGCCAAGACGAAGTTAATCCGCCAAGAAACCAAACAGTATGTCCCGCGCATCATGGCGGCGACGATCATCGCACGGAGCCCCCAACAATACGGATTCGACCATGCCCCCGCCGCGCCGCACCAGTTCGAGGAAGTCCTCGTCAACCGTGCGTTGCACATGCGCTCGATCGCCTCCGCCAGCGGTATCGCCTACGAAGACCTTCGCTTGTTAAACCCCGAGTTGCGCCGCGACGCCACGCCCCCGGATGCCTCAGCCTACCATCTGAAGGTTCCGGTCGGCACGGCCGACAAGGTCGCCGGCCTCCTCGATAGAATCCCGACCTACAAGTTCCCCCCGATCGTCTCGACAGTGCGGCATGTCAAGGCACGATCTCCGCAATCGTATCGGGTCCGCGCAGGGGATACTCTGGAAAAAGTCTCCAAACGGTTCCGCGTTCCGCTGAGAACGCTCAAGACCCGCAACAACCTGTCGAGTTCCGTCATCCGGCCCGGCGAATTTCTCACCATCAGCCGCTGATAACGCGCCAATCCCTGACACGATTTGACAGAGGTACGTTCTGCCTCGACGGGAACAGTGTGCCCTAGCCTAGGGCTTTGCGGGAGGCTGAGAGGACGTGGGGGTCTTCGATGCATCAGGTGCCGGAACGGGAGTCGGCGACACCTCTGACGTTTTCTTGATATCGAGAATCTTCTCCCGGATAGCCGCTTCATTGGCAAACGGAGATTTGGGATAGGTCTTGATCAGCTCCTGATACCGCTGGAGCGCCCCTTCCCGCCGAGACTGACTTTCCTCCATCCGAGCCAATTCGAAGAGGGCGTGATCCCGGTTCAGAGAACCCGGACTGTCGATCACCGCCGAATAGGCCGCCGTTGCTTGGGCCTGGTCCCCCTTCGAGAGATACGCATAGGCAAGTTTCTGCCGGACAAGGCCGGCGAGGGAGACATTAGTGCTATAGGTGGCAAGAAACCGCTTATAGGCCTCGATAGCGGCATCGAGTTGGTTGGTTTCAATCAGGGCATTGCCGAGCCCAAACAGCGCCAACGGCGCCGACGGCGTCCGAGGATACTCATCGACGATTTGCTGATAGAGCCGGATCGCCTCTTTGAGGTTCGCCTCAACCTTCTTTGGATCATTGGCCGGACGCGTCAGGTATTGCAGTGTGGCCTCACGTTCGAGATCCTGAGCCTTGCCCGCATTGCGCGCATCGTACCAGACGATTCCTCCGACGATCCCACCGACGAGCAGCAGCAACACCAACCCGACGATGATCGGCATTCGATAGGCATTCAGCCCGATCAGCCGTTCTTCCAACGTACTGACAAGCTGGCCTTCATCGACCGGCAAGGAACGGGGTGGAACTTTGATCCGATACGACATGTCCAGGACGCCTTCAAGAATTGAACAGCGTGCATTCCCTTCAAGCAAACCTGTGTTTTATACTAGGGCCCTGTTTCTCTTGTCAATGTGCCAGTGGCCGAGAGCGCACGATGTTTCGAACGAGATTGCAACAATTGGCAGCGCAGTCCCTGACACGGACGGTGAGCCCACTTGAGTCCTCAACGGGACCGGTCGTTCAGCGATCAGGGCGACGCGTGATTCTCCTCTGTTCCAACGACTACCTGGGACTGGCCACCCACCCTGACGTCGTCCGCGCGGCCGTCTGCGCAACAGAACGATACGGCGCAGGATCCGGTGCCGCGCGTCTGATCAGCGGGACACTCCCCCCCCATGAAGACCTTGAAACCTCTCTCGCCGATTTCAAAGGGACGGAAGCGGCGCTGATGTTTGGGTCCGGCTATGTTGCGAATCTCGGCGTGATTCCCGGCTTGATCGGACACAATGGTCTCATTCTGGTCGACCGGTTGTGCCATGCCAGCCTAATCGACGGCTGCCGGCTGAGCGGCGCGGATTTCCGGGTATTTCGCCACCGTGACCTCGCCCAAGTCGACTCACTCCTGAAGCGGCGAGCCGCGAACAGACCCACGTTGATCGTGACCGATGGGCTGTTCAGCATGGATGGCGACATCGCACCGTTACGGGAACTGGCCTCGCTGGCGAAGCAGTACGACGCCATGCTCTACGTCGATGACGCACACGGCACCGGAGTCATGGGACCGACCGGCCGAGGAACCCTTGAACAGCTTGGCGTCGAGCACGAGATTCCCTTTCATATGGGAACCTTGGGCAAGGCGCTCGGAAGCAGCGGTGCCTTCGTAGTCGGCCCTCGCGATATGATCCAGTATATGATCAATACCGCCCGCCCCTTCATGTTCACCACGGCTCCGCCTCCAAGCTCGGCGGCAGCCGCCCACGCGGCGCTCGCCGTCATTCGACGGGACCCTGAACGGCGGAACCGTCTCTGGGCCAATCGCCATCGTCTGTTTTCCGGATTACAGCAGCGGGGATTCCGGCTGACAGACACCGTGAGTCCGATTCTTCCCATCCTCATCGGCAGCGCTGAACAAGCCCTCGCCTTCGCCGATCAGTTGTTGGCCCACGGAGTCTATGCGCCTGCCATCAGGCCGCCGACCGTTCCGGACGACACCAGCCGAATCCGCGTGACGGTGACATCCGAACACACCAGCGACCACATCGACGAAGCCCTCAGGGCGTTTGAGCTCGCAGGCCACGCCACCGGTCTGCTGTAAGGAAGTTTCCCCGCGCCATCCGGCTATTTTCTTGCTTTCCCACTTCCCTATGGCATGATGCGAGAAGTTTCTGCTGTTGGCACTCACGTTTCATGTCACGATGATGGAGCGACCTCGATGGATATTTCCAAACTCTTGACGTTCTCGGTCAAAGAAGGCGCCTCGGATTGCCATATCAGCGCAGGCGAGCCGCCGATGATCCGCATCAACGGGGATCTCAAGAAACTCGATCACCCGGCCCTGACGTCGGAAGAAACCCACGCGCTTGTCTACGATTTGATGAGCGACGCCCAGCGGAAGAACTTTGAAGAAAAACGGGAATGCGACTTTTCTTTCGAACTCGGCGACATTGCCCGGTTTCGCGTCAACGTATTCGTCCAGCAGCGGGGGCTCGGTGCTGTATTCCGAAACATTCCGACGCAGATTATCCCCCTGGAAAAACTCGGCATGCCGCCGATCGTTCGCCAGCTGTGCGAGAAGGAAAAAGGCCTGATCCTCGTCACCGGTCCGACCGGCTCCGGCAAATCCACCACCCTGTCCGGCATGGTCGATTTTCTGAACACGACCTTCGAAGGCCATATCATCACCATCGAGGACCCGATCGAGTTTGTGCACAAATCGAAGAAGTGTCTGGTCAACCAGCGCGAGCTCGGCGTCCATACATTGTCATTTGCCAACGCGCTGAAGTCCGCGCTCCGCGAAGATCCCGATATCATCCTCGTCGGAGAAATGCGCGACCTGGAAACGATTCAGCTGGCCTTGACGGCCGCGGAGACCGGGCACTTGGTGTTCGGCACCCTCCACACCTCGAGCGCGCCCAAAACCATCGACCGCATCATCGACGCGTTTCCGCCGGCGCAGCAGGCGCAAATCCGAACTCAGCTGTCGGAAGCCTTGGAGGCCGTCATTACACAAACACTGCTGAAGAAGAAAGCGGGCGGACGCGTCGCCGCCTTGGAAATCATGGTCGCCACCACCGCAGTGCGCAATCTCATCCGTGAAGCCAAGTTGCACCAAATTCCCGGCATCATGCAGGCCAGCCAAAAGGACGGCATGCAGACCATGGATATGGCGCTTACCGACTTGGTCACACGAGGGGTGGTGCACAAAGTCGAAGCCCAGTCGCGCAGCATGAACCCCAATCTCTTCGGCCATACCTCGGCCGGCGCGGCATAGAGACGCAACACGGAGCAGACCGATGGATATTCGCACCCTCTTGAAAGTCATGGTGGATCATGAGGCGTCCGACCTCTACTTGACCGTCGACGCGCCGCCCATTTATCGCATCCACGGCAGCACGCAACAAACCGAGGCACCTCCCTTCACCAACGAACAACTGGAAGCCTTGTCTCTCGCGCTCATGCGTGGCCAGCAACGCGCCGAGTTCGAAGAAAAAATGGAGATGAACCTCGCGCTCTACTACAAGGAACTGGGCCGGTTCCGCGTCAACATCTTTCGGCAACGAGGGAATGTCGGCCTGGTCTTCCGCCATATCAAGGCCGAGATTCAAACGGTCGAGGAACTGCAGCTGCCGCCTATCATCAAAGACATCGCCATGACCAAACGCGGGCTGGTGCTGGTGGTCGGTGCCACGGGATCCGGTAAATCAACCTCACTCGCCGCCATGATCGATCACCGGAACTCGATCCACCCCGGCCACATCATCACCGTGGAAGACCCGATCGAGTTCGTCCATCAGCATAAGAAATCGATCATCACGCAGCGCGAAGTCGGATTCGATACCATGAATTTCCAAAACGCGCTGAAGAACACGCTGCGCCAGGCGCCTGACGTCATCCTCATCGGTGAGGTCCGGGATACGGAAACGATGGAAGCCGCCATTACCTTCGCGGAAACCGGCCACTTGTGCATTGCGACCCTGCACTCGAACAACGCCAATCAAGCGATTGAGCGCATCATGAACTTCTTCCCCGTCGAGCGGCACGCGCAGATCTACTTGCAGCTCTCGCTCAACTTACGAGCCATTGTGTCCCAGCGGCTCATTCCATCCGTCGACGGCAGACGGGTGCCGGCCCTGGAAATTTTGATGGATACGCCGCGCGTCAAGGATTTGATCAAGAAGGCCGAGGTCGACACGCTGAAAGAAGCCATGGAACAAGGGATCGAGGAAGGCTGCCAGACGTTCGATTACATCCTGTTCCAGCTCTACAAACAGAACAAGATCTCGCTCGAACAGGCGCTCATCAACGCGGACAGCGCCAACAACCTCCGTCTGAAAATCAAACTCGAAGGTCTGAAAGGCGACGAGGCGGTCAACGCCCTCCTCGACAAGCAACTGGGTGGGGTTGGCGGCGATGCCTTCAGAATTCAGGGTGGTGCGGCAGGGAACGTCACCCCCATCCGCAAACGCACATCATAACTCGATGACACGCGCCGCCTGGCTCAGCCAGGCGGCATACTCTCCGTCTGCTGCTCCAGATACGTCGCGATCTTCTCCAACGCCAACGCGCTCAACTTCGAACCATACCATGCCGGCATGGTCCGCCCGGGAAAACCAGGGACAACAAACCGCTCCGGATCAAGCACCGACTCCACAGCGTAATCATGAACCGTGTGCGCCTCTCCCGTGTAGTTGGGACTCTGAATCCGCTGTAACCCTGTTGTCCCCAGCACTAACTTGGGACCGACTTGGCCGTTCGCGCCAGGAATGCCTGGAATCACATGGCAGACCGGGCACCCGGCACGGGTAAAAATCTCGGCAATGGGCTCTTCACCCGTCGTGAGAGGCACTTTGTCCGGTGTTACCGTGGCCATCACTGCCGCCTCCGGCTCAACCGGATGGTCCTGTGCCGTTCCGGCTCCCCGAAGAGTCCAGAGCGCATACAGCAACACAGCGCCGATAATGACAATGGTCATGATACGTTCTTTGAGCGGAGCTGGCGGGCCGGAGGCAGAGGGGTCTGATGCGGGCGGCATGGTGGGGAATCGTACCACACCGATACGGCTGACTCTATCGCCCTTACGCGAGTCTGACCCTAGCCGGTGTTCCATCTCTCTCGGCTCATCCAGGCCGTAGCTGAAATCGGCAGGGATTGTTCGAATCCCATGACAGATTGCATGCATCTGTTAGGATTCTTCTAGCTAAAGCAGAGAGACTCGGCAAACCGACACACCGGCAGCACTCAACTGATCGGTCGCCAACTCCGATAAGAAGATCATCCGGCACGGAACCACCCCCGGACATTGATCGTCTACCCCTGACGAAAGGCCTGGCCATGTGGTTACTTGTGATCGTCCTGCTCGCGGCTCCCTCAGGAGTCAGCCGTGAAACCGTCCTCAATGCGTTCCAGACCTATGAGTCGTGTCAGCCGGAGCGGAATCGAGTAGGGTTTGAAATGGCGGAAAGCTATCCCTACGAAAACGATTTCCGTGTCGTGTGTGAATATCGAGAAAACCATCCCTCACAACAACCAACCCGCGTCGATCCTGAGACGCAGGCCTGAATTTCTAACTGATTAATGGAACCAGGCATTCCGGGTCGCACAGCCTCCCTCTTCACGGTCTTCAACCCGTTGACGATTGACGTGTGACGATATACGGCCGTTAGATTCCGGCGTACCATTCATACCCTTGATCTTCCCAATATCCCCCTTTTCCACCACCAATCTCAGCAAGGGATTCGACTAATTCGATCCGCGTGACATACTTCGCCTGCTTGTAGCCAAGCTGCCGCTCGAAGCGGAGACGCAACGGTGCGCCGTGGGGCACATCCAGCAACTTGCCATTGAGTTCATAGGCGAGAATCGTTTGCGGATGATAGCAATCGGCAAGTGCCATACTTTCGTAGTACGCAACTCCCTCATCGTCCACGTCGGCACAGTGGAACACGGCGTAACGAGCGCTCGGCAACGGCTCGACTTGGTGCATCAAGTCCCCGATCGACACGCCGGTCCATTTCCCGATCGCGCTCCAGCCTTCGACGCAGTCGTGACGCGTGATCTGCGTCCGAAACGGCAGTTCTTTCAGTGCGGCCAGCGACCAGCTTCTTGGTGTCTTGACCAGGCCCACCATTTCCAACGTCCATTCGGAAAAGTTCTGTGCAAGATGCTCGGCATACGCTTCCGTACCGGGATCCGTGTTGCCGTTGGCGGGAAAGACGGTCGAGATATCGGCTTCGCCATATTCTTTTGCCAGAGCATCCTTCGGCGTCACCGCCCGCTGTGCTGCCTCCGTGAGGGTCTCGGCCTTGCGCAGGAGCGACCGAAACCATGAGCTTTGCGTGAGGTTATCGCAACCAGCCAGTGCGACCAGACTCGCCGCGCCCAGAGTCCCTTTCAGAAATCGTCGCCGCTCTATACGATCAGATTTCATGACGCGCTCCTTCATATGTGACGGTGAACCACCCGGTGACCATCGAGCGGATGTTGTTGATGAATCCGGTGAGGATGACCTGGGAAATGTGAATCAGGATGAATCCCACAAACGAAAAGCACGCGATAAAGTGAATCGTTCGCGCCGCCTGACGGCCTCCGAAAATGGTCAGAAGCCATGGGAACGCCGTGTCGATCGTCGGTGACATCGCCAGCCCCGTCAGGACAATCAGCGGCGCCACGATGAACAAGATGCTCATGTAGGCCAATTTCTGCAGCACGTTGTACCGCTTGGCCTCGTCACCGCTGGGGTGCCTGAGGAGCAGATGATCTTTGAATGATGTGCCGATCCCTCGCCACTCCTTACCGGTCGGCGTCAAGTCGCGGGCGGCATGCCGGCTCGCCAGGGCATAGGCCATGAATAGCAGTCCGTTGATCACGAAGAGCCAGGCAAAGAAGAGATGCCACTGCCGTCCCATCGCCAGCCATTTTGCGCTAGGAATGGTCACCCAGGCGGGAAAACCTCGGCGCATGCCGTCGGAATAGCCCAAAACCCCTGTGGTATCAAATTGATGGCCGAAGACCGTGGTCATGCCTTTCATCTCTCCACTGTCGGATTGCACAGCCCGCATGGACAACAACGGCCGGTCACGATCGGACCGATCGCCCCAATAGAGCGCCGGATGCGCATTGAAAATTTGAAGGCCGCTCATGACCAGGATGATGAGGATCGGCACATTCAGCCAATGGCTGATCCTCACCGGTAGTCGATGGCGATACACGCGCTCGACAGAAGGAGCGACGGATGCACCCGGCTCATTAGCTGGGGCCGTAGACGGCAGTGATAGTCCGGCAATCCGTATCGGTTCTGTTCCAGAACTGACTGCTTCGTTTGTGAACTGCATGGGTCCCGCCATGGTTCTCTCTCCCGACTCCAACGGTGCTCGATATAACGTTTCGTCGGTGACAGAGGGCGTTCCTTACAAACGGCGGGATGATGCAGAAACACCACGGCCTGCAATCGGTTCAACCAACTGCAGGCCGTGGTGTCAACCTACAACGCGCCGAGGCTATCGCGGCTTAATATCCCATCGCGTCTTTCATGCTGCCCTTCATGGCATCTTTCGTGGCTTTCATGTCGCCTTTCATGGCCTCCTTCGAGGCCTTCATCGAATCCTTCTGGGCCTGCATTTCCCCCTTCATCGCATCCTTCTTCGCTTTCATCTCATCCTTCATGGCATCTTTCTTTGCGCGCATCGCGTCGGTCTTGGCCTTCATCGCATCCGCTTTGCCCTTCACCGCGTCCGTGCCGACCTTCATCTCTCCTTTCATCTCTCCCTTCATGGCATCGACATCGGCTTGCATGGCGCCTTTCATCTCATGCCCCATGCTGCTCATATCTTCGGCGAAAGAATACGCGCCGCCCCCCATCACAACGGCGACTGCTGCGATTGCAACCAACATCTTCTTCATCACAAACCTCCTGGTTGATACATACTCTGACGTTGACTGTCCTGGCCGGCTGCACAAGATCACTCATGCACCTTGGTGAGTGTCATCACCGCTGGCCAGTTGGCATTGGCCTGTTGAATGTACCCGGGAACATCCGACAGCCATCGGGTACGGATGGCGTCGCTATAATTGAGATACAGTGTACCGTGGACCAGGCTAAATGCTACTGGATCGACCTTCGCTTTGTATCCCTTCGCCATCCCGTAGGCACAGTAGCCCCCGTACTGCGCCGCGTACTTCCCGGGCTCGGCCGTAAACATCTCCCAATGCGCGGCGAAGGAATTGGGAAACTAACAGGGACATTCTCCATTTCGAAACTGCTCTGCCTGTCGTGAACCTATCGAGCCGCTCGTCCTGGCCAGCCAAAGAGAGTCTATCGAGGCGTGTGGTGCTTCCGAAGTTTGACTCCCTACATTCTGAGCAGTAGCCTGATGACATGTACTGCCGGTATGATTTCATGACGCCGATATCCCTGATACTTGTCGCAGTCATCTCACTGGTATTGTCCGCCTGTGCCGGATTGGACTCGCGGCCGCCGCTCACCACCGTGCCATCGGTTGATCTAAACCGCTATACCGGAACCTGGCACGAGATTGCGCGCCTGCCGATGTGGTTCCAACGGCACTGCGTCGATTCCAAGGCGGTGTATACCAGTCGACCGGACGGCGCCATCGGCGTGCATAACGAGTGTGTTACGGATACAGGTGGACTCGATCAGGCCGACGGGGTGGCCACGGTGGTCGATCCCAAGACCAACGTACGGCTGACCGTCGTCTTCGATAATTTCTTTGCGCGTTTGTTTGGTTCCTCGCGCGAGGGCAATTATTGGATCATCGCGCTTGATCCGGACTATCAGGTTGCGATGGTCGGCACACCGGACCGCCGATTTCTGTGGATCCTGTCTCGCAAACCGGTTCTGGACAGACCCGTCTATCAACGTTATTTGGAGCGGGCGCAGGAGCTCGGTTTTCCCATCTCGGATCTCATCCAGACGAAACGTACAAATTAAGAAGGACGTACTGCATTCGCAGGACGCGGCGGCTACCCACTCTCCTAGACCGCGTTCCGACTCCATCTCCTGCCCCCATTGTCGGGCCGCTTGCAATGCAGTACCCTCTCCCCTGTCCTTAATCAAGGGGACTGCACGCCAATGATGTATCTCCACAAGATTCTGCCTGCACTGTTACTGCCAATCGGGATCGTGCTGGTCGTACTGACCGCAGCACTGGTCACAAAACGGAGAGGTTTCATCGCCGCCGGCTTGGCTCTGTTGCTCCTGTTCAGCACGCCCCTTGTCTCAAACCTCCTGTTCCGCAGCATCGAGAATTACGAGGCACGTCCGGTGATTGCCGCACTTCCGAGCGGGGACGCCATTGTCGTTCTCAGTGGGATGCTCACCACCGCACCTCTAGCTGGGGGCGGTATCGTATCCGAATGGACCGATCCGGATCGATTCTTCGCAGGAGTGGAGCTCTTGAAGGCCGGGAAAGCCCCCCTGCTCATCTTTACCGGAGGCCAGCTTCCTTGGTTGCCCAATAATCCTCCAGAAGGCACCCTCCTCAAGCCCTTCGCCGCTCAGATGGGTATTCCCCTCGAACGTATCACCGTTACGCCCGTCGTTGAAAATACTGAAGATGAGGCGAGGGAGGTCCGTCGGCACCTCGGCCCTGGGAAGAAAGTCATCCTGGTCACATCAGCCTTTCACTTCACAAGAGCCAGACAGCTCTTCACGGCTCAAGGAATAGAGGTTATTCCGTTCCCCGTGGATTTCAACGGGGACACGACCAGACCCTGGACTATCTTGGATGTGATTCCGACCGCCTCAGGCCTGTGGAAATCGGAGACGGCGATTCGGGAGTGGCCGGGCCGGGCGTTCTACGCCGTCAAACTGACACTATTTCCGGCGTCCTAGCCTGTGTAAACGTGCCTTGAGTGCGCGGGGCATCGCAGACGGTAGTCTTGGCGGTTCTCTTATTTGGGTGACCGTTCGGCGACTCGACAGCGCCGTTTGAGCGCATCGACGACCTGCTTCGCTTCTGCGTCATCAAGGCCCGCGCCGAATCGACGGGTGTTGCCACCGGACTCGAAGGCAATCACTCCGCCGCCGATGCCCCATAATTGAAAACTGGCTGACACATCGAAGGGACTAAATTTTGGTGGCTCCACGCGCAGATTTGCGATCTGCTGTACGTCATACTCCTTGCGAAAACCGATCCCCCCTCCTTCCCGCTGAGTTTGTAACGTATGCCCCTGCATGGTCACGATTTCTTTCCCCATGATCTGCCACTGCAAGGCCACGAGGGCGGCCAGACCACTCACCGTCCAGACCACCAGCCATGCCAACATGAGCCTCTCTTCTCCCGGCGGTACTTCACTCTTATACAATGTGGTGGAGCCAACAACTTCGCCGACACCCCAAGCACAGACCCAAAAGGCCAACATGCCAATGACAAACCAACTGCGCCGATTGGGCATGACGATGCGCAGTTCGTCAGGTGTATCCGTGATGGTGATTCGAGGAGTAGCAGATACTCGTCTTTTCGCCACGGGATTCCTCCTCCAGCGTGGCGCCATTATTACATTCCCGATCGGGGGAAACACAAACGAGAAAACAGACCAGGGAGATGCCTGGCACCTCCCCAGTGTTCGCAATGGCACCACCCTATCAGCTCATCGCCATGCTGTCGCGCTTCATGCTGCTATTGGCCCGGACGCGCCGATCCGCGTCGTGCTTCAATCCAACGGCTACCTACGGCTGGCCTGCCGGGATTGTTGGGGGTTGCTGCACGAATGCTGGTACCCCGTCACGCAATCCAAAAACCCCACCACAGCTCGCTACGACATTCAAATCGATCTCTCCCATCCACAACTGACTATACCGACCCCCTCGTTCTGGACCATGAGGACGCTCCTTCGAGACAATCTTCCTAAAGATTGAGCCTCCTCATGCCGACAACCTGGTATGGCCTGGTGTGTCCACCCATGTAAGAACACGAGACGCATGCGGACACATGAGCGAGACCACAACGCCGTTTGCAGACAACCCCACGCGCTTGCGTGAACTCCTGCAACGGTTTGACACACATACTTCATCTGCGCAGGCTGACATTTGAGTGCCTATGACTCGCAAACAGGTCGTGATCATTGGGGCGGGATTTGGCGGCATCACGGCTGCGCGTGATGTGCGCAATGCCGATGTCGTCCTGATCGACCGGACGAATCACCACTTGTTCCAGCCGTTGCTCTACCAAGTGGCCACCGCTGCATTGTCACCGACCGACATCGCCTGGCCCCTGCGCACCCTCTTTAGATCACAGTCTAACGTCCGCATCGTCATGGATGACGTGGTGTCGATCGACCGGATGGGCCGGGCAGTCCGTCTCCAACACAGTGCCCCCATTGCCTTCGATGCCTTGATTGTCGCGCCGGGATCGCGCCACGCCTATTTCGGACATGACGAATGGGAACCGTTTGCACCGGGTTTGAAGACCATGGCCGATGCCGTCCATCTGCGAGAACGGATGCTGTTCGCGTTCGAGAAGGCCGAACGGGACAGGGCTGAAACCGGCACACAGCATCACCTGACCTTCGTGATCGTCGGAGGTGGGCCTACAGGAGTCGAATTGGCTGGCTCGCTCATTGAGATTGGGAAGAAGGCCATGGGACCTGATTATCCGCATTTGCGCCTGGAGGATCTCTCGATCATCCTTGTCGAAGCCGGTTCGCGCATTCTTCCGGGGTTCGATCCTTCGCTATCGGCAAAGGCGCTGGTAGCACTTGAGGGCATGGGCGTCACGGTCAAGCTGAATCATCCGGTGAGCGCCGTCCGTGCCGACGGGGTCATGGTCGGAACTGAATGGATCCCCTCCACCAACATACTGTGGGCAGCGGGTAACAAGGCCTCACCCCTTTTGAACACCCTTGGCGTTCCCCAGGATGCCAACGGACGGGTCAAGGTCCAAGGGGACCTGACCATCCCGAATGATCCCTGGATTTTTGTCATTGCCGATGCCGCCCATTGTCTCGACCCTGACGGGAGACCTTTGCCTGGGATCGCACCGGTCGCCATGCGGGAAGGCCGCTATGTCGCCCACGTGATCAATCAAGAACTTCCACCGGACCAGCGGGCCCCGTTTACGTACACGGACCGAGGCATGCTGGCCACGATCGGCCGCGGTCGAGCGATCGCTCAAGTCGGCCCGATCCGTGCGTCAGGATTCTTCGCCTGGATACTGTGGTGCATTGTCCACATTTTCTTTCTCATCGGATTAAGAAACCGGATTCGCGTCATGTCCGAATGGACGTGGTACTATCTGACGTTCAAACCAGGGGCGAGATTACTGATCGGGGATCAGGGCGAGTCCGGCCAAAAAGCCAAGTCGAGTGAGACTTCTCGGGCACGAGCTGCTTGACAACGAGGCCCCAACCTATCGGGCCGCGGCACCATCACAATACCTGCACGAAGAAACACTTCAGATAGCGCGTTTCCGGCATGCTCGCCAACATCGGATGGTCGGCGCTCTGACCCCGTTGTTCAATCAACCGAATATCGCGCTTGGCATCCCGTGCTGCAAGGCGGATGCTTTTCCAGAGATCTTCATCGGAGACGGGGTGCGAACACGAGCTCGTCACCAGAAACCCTTCCGGCTTGAGCAGCTTGAGGCCCAGGAGATTCACATCCTTATACCCGGTCAACGCACCGGCCAGGGCCTGTTGGCTGCGGGCAAAGGCCGGAGGATCAAGCATCACCAGGTCGTACCGTCGCCCCGCCTTCACCAGCTTTCGCATATCCTCAAACGCATCGGCTTGGCGATAGAGACAGCGCCCCTCGACCTTGTTCATCATGGCGTGGGTGCGGGCCATGGCCAGTGTGTCTTGACTGACATCGAGGCCTTCCACGGATGCCGCCCCGGCCAACGCGGCATGAATGCCGAACGCGCCGGTATGGCAAAACACTTCGAGCACTTCTGCGCCAACTGCGAGTTTCGCAGCGGCGAGCCGATTCTCTCGTTGATCGCAAAACCAGCCGGTCTTCTGCCCCCGTTCGACATCGACCAGAAACTTCGCCGGCCCTTCCTGAATCTCAACTTGTGTCGGGCCGCTGCCGCGGAGAAATCCCCGTTCCAGCGGCAACCCTTCGAGCTGCCGGCTCTTGGCCTCGTTCCGCAGATAGACGGCTGAGACATTGCACTCCTGCATCAGCAGGTCCGCCACAAGTTCCTTCCGGCTATCCATGCCAAACGATAAACACTGCATGACCAATAGCTGATCGTACCGATCCACGATCAATCCCGGCAGTCGATCGCCTTCCGCATAGATCAGCCGATAGGCATTGGACTGCGCGACCACCCGCTGCCGCAGGCGGATCGCTTGCTGAATTCTTTCCCGCCAGAACGTTTCGTCGATCGGCCGATCCTCGAATGTCAGGAGGCGGACTCGGATTTTCGAGGACGGGTTATAAAGACCACGTCCATAGAATTGTCCGTCAGCGGTCAAGACATCGACCAGGTCCCCGGCGGCTGCTTGCCCAACGAGCGGTCCGACATGACCGGCAAAAAGCCAGAGTGGTCGCCCTTCCGGGAGGCGTCGTGACGTCAGGCGAACCTGGGCCATCGCTGTCATTGTTTGTTCTCCTTGAACAGGATATCCCTGACTGTGTGTGCTCGCATATCGGCGGTTGTCACCGCGATCTTCGGACGCTCAGTGCTTGACGAACTCCAACCAGTATGTTCTTCTGATAACACAGTGCGTCAACCGGCCGTGTGAGGATAAAGAAGAATGGGCGACAAAGCTACCATTGGTTCCGCAGTGTTAGATCGTCTGCATCGCCTGGGCGTCCGTCATATTTTCGGCATTCCCGGCGACTATGTCCTGTCGCTTTTTCAGCTGATCGAAGCGTCTCCGATCACACACATTGCCACCACCCGCGAAGATTGCGCCGGATTCGCTGCGGACGCCTATGCGCGGATCAACGGCATCGGCGCCGTCTGTGTCACCTACTGCGTCGGCGGGCTGAATACGGTCAATGCCATCGCCTGTGCCTATGCCGAACGTTCGCCGGTAGTATTGCTGACCGGCTCGCCTGGGCTTTCGGAGCGAATACGCACGCCGTATCTCCACCATATGGTCAGGGATTTTTCAACACAGCGCGAAGTATTCGAACGCATGACGGTCGCAGCCGTGACGCTCGACGATCCATTGACCGCCGAACGTGAAATGGACCGGGCGTTTGCCGCGTTGCTGCGTTATCGGCGCCCCATTTATCTGGAAATCCCGCGAGACATGGTCTTTACGCCGCTGGGCGGCGCGATGAAGCCGATCTGCCTGGAGGATGAACCGAGCGATCCGGCCGCCCTGGAAGAAGCGGTGGGGGAAGTCCGCACCATGCTGGCCTCGGCGAAGCGTCCGGCCATGCTGGTCGGCGCGGAGGTTGGCCGGTTTGGCTTGCAGGACGACCTCGCCAAGCTGGTCGAGCGGATGAACATTCCCATTGCCTCGACGCTGCTGGGGAAATCCATCATCAGGGAAGACCATCCGCTCTATGTCGGCGTATACGGCGGCCTCATCGGGCGCGACGACGTGCAGCAGTTCATCAACGAGTCCGATTGTCTCTTGATCCTCGGTTCGATCCTTTCGGACGTCGAAGACCTGGACGCCCGCTCACCGTTGCTTTCCGAAGGGCGAACCATTCATGCCACGGCCGACCGCGTCGCCATCAAACACCACCGGTATGAATCCATCAAATTCCAGGATTTTGTCCAGGCCCTCGTACAGGCGCCGCTCCCTTCTTTCCCATTACGAAAACCGCCGGGGCGCACGACGGCCGCTTCCCCACCTCCTGCCCCCGATTCACCGGTGACCCTGGAAGGTCTCTTCCGTCACCTTGATACGGTCTTGACGGACAAGACGATCGTGATTGCCGATGTCGGCGAATCGCTGTTCGCCGCAGCCGATCTGCACGTGCGCCACCGCTTTGAATTCTTGTCGCCGGCCTACTACACATCGATGGGCTTTGCGGTGCCCGCGGCACTTGGGGCCTCGTGTGCCGACCCCAGTTTGCGGCCTATCGTCCTTGTCGGAGACGGGGCCTTCCAGATGACCGGCACGGAGTTGGCCAGCTGCGTCCGCTATGGACTGGCGCCCATCGTCGTCTTATTGAATAATCGCGGTTATTCGACGGAACGTGAAATCCTGGAAGGGCCCTTCAACGATGTGCATGAGTGGCAGTACGAGAAACTCGTCGACCTGATCGGCGGTGGCAGAGGCTCGCGCGTGAAGACGCAGCGCGAGTTCGAAACCAGTCTGGCAGCCGCCTTCGCGGACCAGAGCCAACCCCACCTTCTCAACGTGCTCCTCAGTCCGGACGACCGTTCACCAGGCATGGTGCGGCTCGCCCGGCGCCTCGGCAAAAAACTGTCAACGGACAAGCCGTAACCCGGCGCCGCCCGGTTGCGATGGGCGACGCCTCTTCGGCAGCCCTCTGACTCGGTCAGGGTTAATCTTCTTCTGGATTCACGATGTGCAACCCCGCCGTTTTCGACGCGGCCAGCAGATGTGTATCCGCGCTGACCACAGTCAGCCGTAGCGGCTTCAATTCCAACGCCAGCGCCAAGTGCATCACTTGCTGCGACCGAAGAAACGGATATTCCAGTACCAGTTCCTTCGTCCGCAAATAGGTGTCCACCGTTGGGACGATAAAGTGAAAAAGCCCCTGTTTTGACTCAGTTTCAAATTTATAGAACACCGAATAACAGTCGTCTCGCGTGATATGCCCCTCTTGCGCGCGCGTCGACATCATGGCGTAAAAGTCCGTCACGGACCACGTCGGCACCACGGCAACCTTGCCGCGCTTCACCAGCAACTTGTTCACAATGCGCGTGCCCCGCTCCATGCTGTATCGTTTGACGAGCGCGGTCGAGTCGAAATAATAGTACGGCATCTCCCTACATCCTCCCCTTCAGAATGAGTTCCGCCAGCGGCCCTGGGAGCTTGGACAGACGATCTTGCAGCTCATCCAATGGGACCTCTTCATAGCCTTCTTTCCGTAACGTATCGGCCAGATTCCCCTGGTTGAATGCCGCCGTATCCTCCTTCAGCCGGTCGTTCAAGCGCCGCTTTGCCAGCCGGCTCGAGACCTTCTGCCCGGTTTTCGTCAACCCACGTCCCCTGCTGCGCGGCGCGCGGCCTGTCACTTTCGGTCCAGTTGTACCCACAGTCGTCCTCCCTCCTCGGGAAGGTCTGATTTATTCCCCGTTGGTGATGTGCTATGAGAAATGCAGCACTGAACGGGAGGCGCATCCATGCACCAACAGACCTTTGCCGAAGTCCCCTTCGAGCAGTATCGCAAATCCACCCGCCGGGAACGGTTCCTCGATGAGATGCATCGCGTGGTGCCGTGGGCGGAATTGGTGATGGTGATCGAGCCGGT
>Ga0194120_10001878_pt1 | contig 37060 bp, 29 predicted proteins | sample TA2MahCa65mmetaG_FD_148642 | JGI IMG/M metagenome (GOLD analysis project Ga0194120, IMG submission 148642) | Freshwater microbial communities from Lake Tanganyika, Tanzania - TA2015019 Mahale Deep Cast 65m | ecosystem: Environmental > Aquatic > Freshwater > Lake | place: Tanzania: Lake...
TTTTTCGCCAGACTTCGTTGCTTGCTCCTTACAGATCCACTTCGGGATATGCTCGTCGCTCGCGCCTCGTCTGGCCGAAAAATCCCTTGCCGCGAACGTGAGCGTATTTATGAAATGGACCACTTAGGGTCTGTCTGAAAACTGTCTTCTGGGTGGAACAGGCCACCGGCCTGTTGCGGCGGGCTAACAGCCCGCCGGGCCTTTTGGCGGCAGGTTGCCGCCAAAAACGGGCTGGTAGCCCGTTCCACCCATTTTTCAGACAGGCTCTTAATCAGGTTTCAGGTTGACCCGAACTCAGACGTTCCCAAGAATCGCGCGGTGTTGCGCGTTCGATTCGCTCTCTTTGCCCTCTTTCTGGCTGCATTTTCCTCACCTCAGGCTTTGGGCGCAGGTAAAGCCCGCCACGTCGTGGTCCTGGTCTGGGATGGAATGCGCCCGGACTTCGTGACACCGGAGTTGACGCCGACGCTCTGGCACCTCGCTCGCGAAGGCGTGACCTTCGAAAATCATCATCCGGTTTTCCTGAGCGCAACGGAAGTGAACGGAACCGCCATCGCCACTGGCGCCTATCCCAGTCGCAGCGGCATTGTGGCCAACCGCGAGTACCGTCCGGAGATCGACCCGCTCAAACCGTTCGGCACGGAGGCACGCACGGCGGTGCGAAGGGGCGACGAACTTTCCCACGGCCATTATCTGGACCGGTTCACCGTTGCGGAAATTCTCCAGCGCAAAGGACGCCGAACCGCGATTGCCGGAGCGAAACCGGTGGCGTTGCTGCACGACCGCGCGGACCGCGAGTCGATCGCGTCGCCCAATCCCAATCTTTACGAAGGGCAGACTCTGCCGACGAACCTGCTGCAAAAGATTGTCCAGCTCCAAGGCGCATTTCCAGCCGTCGAAAAACCAAAGACCAAGCGGGACAACTGGACCACGCAGGCTTTGATCGGCCCGTTGTGGGAACGCGAAGTCCCTGCGTTCTCTTTGCTCTGGCTGAGCGAGCCGGATTATTCGCAGCACGAAACTGGGCTGGGCTCGGAAACGTCGCTGGCGGCGATCAAAGGCTCGGACGCCAACCTCGCCGCGGTGCTGCGCGCACTGGAGGCGCGCGGAGTTCGCGACAAGACGGACATCTTTGTCGTTTCCGACCACGGCTTCTCGACGATTTCGCGCAAGATCGATGTCGCGGAGTCTCTCAAGAGAGCCGGCTTCAACGCTTCGCGTGAATTCAAGTCGCCGCCGGCGAAGGACGACGTGGTGGTTTCGAGCAACGGCGGCTCGGTGCTGCTTTACGTCATTGGCCGCGATGCCGGGACGATCGATCGCATCGCGCGCTTCCTGCAAGGCGAAGAATACGTCGGCGTCATTTTTACGCGTGACCCGGTCAAAGGCGCGTTCACGCTGGCTCAGGCGAAACTTCACACGGCTAATCCTCCAGACATTGCGTTCGCGTTGCGCTGGACGGCCGAGAAAAACACCAACGGCGTTCCCGGAATGGTATTCTCGGACGATCCGAACCGTTCCGCCGGCCAGGGGATGCACGTCACGCTGAGCCCGTTCGACATGCACAACACACTCATCGCAGCCGGCCCGGATTTCCAGCGCGGGATCGTCGATCCCCTTCCGACCGGGAACACTGATCTTGCGCCGACGATTCTGTGGATCCTTGGGGTGAAGCCTCCCAAAGCAATGGATGGACGCGTGCTCAGTGAAGCCTTGCTCAACGGGCCCAAGGGAAAGCCGCCCGTCCTCAACAGAATCGAACGCCTTGAAACCCGCCGCGAGCAGGAGGGGTTTACCTGGCACCAATACCTGGTCTGCACCGAGGTCAACGGCGTGGTTTATTTTGAGGAGAGCAACGGTTTCACGACGCCGAAGTGATGGCGCCGGCATGTCCGCGCTCTGCAGTTCGGACAAAATCTACGCCCTGGCCGGAACGATTCAGATCGGGTGGGGAGCGCACGCGCCCCCGCGTGCCGTGGTCGGCGCCCTGGCCGACTCCATCCAATCGGACCGAACCGTCCTATCCAGTGCGAGGGTTTCAACGACGATCCGGCTGGCGAGGCGCCAGTCGGCACACGCGAGGGCGCGTGTGCTCCCCAGTTCCAACGAAATCGCCGCGGCTCAGCGCGTCACCGAGGCATGCGACAGAAGCCAGCGCAAGTCCGGGTTGTCGGACGAGGGCTGCCGGTGCTCGTGCCATTTGATGGAGCCGGTGTCCGGCGCGCTGCAATCGGGCGTTCCGAGTGTCCGATGATCGGTCCACGTCCGGGCTTCGACGTGGCTATCGGCCCACGCGATCAGCCCTCGCCCGTTGTGGTGGCTTCCTGGAAACATGAAAAACTCCGCTGTTGCACCCACATCGAACGCGAGGGTTCGCCGCCGCCGCGCACGTACCCATTCTGGACGAGCCAGTCGCTGTTGTCGTCGGCATAGATCACCCACGTCAAAGCGAGTTGACGCTGGTTGTTTTGGCAGACGGCGCGCCAGGCATGCGCCTTGGGCTTTCCCACCGCCGGCAGGACCAGTCCCGCCAGAACGAGGAGGATCGTCACGACGATCATCAATTCGATCAACGTGAAGCCGCTCGCCCGCTGCCGGCGCGAATCGTTGACTTCGCTCAACGCGCAGAATCTCGCCCTTTACCCGCCGCCCTCCTCGGTCCTCTCCCCACTCGTTCCTCGCGGGGAGAGGAAGAAGACGAAGAGTCTCATTTCGCCTAATTCAACGGCAGTAGCTCCGCCCGAGCCAGGCGTCGCATGGTGATTGGTTCGCGAGACCCTCGCCCTGCTTCCACGGAGGAAACACCGAACGTTGAACTTTCAACCTCCGGAGGCTTCGTGCTACAAACAAAGCCGCCATACATCATGAACTTCCCGAACTCCACTCCCCTCGTTCTAATTGCTGCGGTGTTCCTCGCGACGCCCTCCCTTGCCGCCGACAAGAATCCGGTGCGGCAACCATCCGAGGACGTGAATAGCCCGGCAGTGCGGTCGCGAGCGGGACTTCAGCCCAACGAGAACCTGCTCTTCAGTGGCTGGGGAGTCACCCCGGCCGGCCAACACGCCGCGATGAGCGACATGGCTTTGAAACTCGTGGTCGCTCCTGACAAGGAAACGCTGGTTGCTGTCAGCGGCGGATTCAGCAATCACGGCGTCACGTTGCTGGACATCACCCAGCGCCGCGTGACTCAATTCCTGCAGCTTACTCAATCCTGGAATGGACTGGCTTTCAGCCGGGATGGCGGGCGCTTTTTTGTTTCCGGCGGCGACTCCGGTTTGATCCACGTTTTCAACTATGCCGATGGCAAAGCGGCGCTTGAGAAATCGGTGTACCCCTCGCCGGAGACCAACGCCATCTTCCTGGCTTCGATCACGGTTCACCCTGCCACCGGCAAGTTGTACGTCTGCAACCTGGGCAATCATGAAGTTTGGGTCCTGAACCCGGCCACGCTCGCGATCGAAGATACGGTCGCCGTCGGCCAATATCCGCATTCGTGCGCGATGGGCGCGGATCAACAACACCTTTACGTCAGCAACTGGGGCAGCCGAAGCGTCAGCATCGTCGATACGAAGAAGAACCGCCGCGTGCGGGACCTTACCGTCGGGTTGCGGCCCAACGACATGACGGTCGCGCCGGATGGGCGTTTGTTCGTTGCTTGCGGCGGGGACAACATCGTGCACGTTATTCAAACCAAGGCCGTGGAAACGCCGGGAGAAGCGCCCAGCCCCGCCCGCCGTTTGTGGGAAGGCACGCGCGAAGTGATTTCCACGTCGCTTTACCCGCAATCCCCAGAAGGCAGCACGCCCGACGGCGTCGCGGTTTCGCCCGATGGCCGGACGCTTTTTGTCGCCAACGCCGACAACAACTGCGTCATGGTCGTGGATATTTCCAACACGCTCTCTGAGGAAGCGCGGCGGAATCGCGAATCGCTGTCCGTCGTGGAAGGCTTCATTCCCGTGGGCTGGTATCCCACGGCTGTCGCGGTCAGCCCGGACAACAAAACGATGTTCGTCGCGAACGGGAAAGGCCTGGCCTCGCGTCCGAACGTTCCGCCCCAGACGAGCGACCCGCGCAAACTCCACAAAGGGCCGGCGTATGATTACATCGGACGCACGTTCGAAGGCTCGATCTCGTTTATCGACCGCCCGAACACCGCGCAAATGGCCGCGCACACGCAGCAGGTCCGACGCAATTCGCCGTACACGCCGCTGCAATTCCATCTCGCGCCGGTCCGCAGCAACAGCGTGATCCCGGATCAAGTCGGCCAGCCTTGTCCGATCAAATACGTGCTCTACATCATCAAAGAGAACCGCACGTACGACCAGGTTCTCGGCGATATGAAGGACGCGCAGGGCAAGCCGATCGGCAACGGCGACCCGAATCTCACGATTTACGGCGAGGCCGTGACGCCCAATCACCACCAGATCGCGCGCGAGTACGTCCTGCTCGACAACCTTTACTGCAACGGCGAAGTCAGCGTCGATGGCCACAGTTGGTGCGATGCCGCCATCGCCACCGACTACAATCAGCGGTCCTGGATCATTTCCTATTCCAAACACGGCAAACTCCCGGGCAACGAGGAAATGGAGAATCCCGCTGCCGGTTACCTCTGGGACCTCTGCAAACGCCACGGGATTTCTTTCAAAAACTACGGCGAAGGCGCCCAGCGCGTCCCTTCCTCCAACCGCGGCAAATGGACCGGCGCCCGTGACATGGACAAAGTCAAATGGTGGATCGCGGACTTGCAGCGCGCCGAGAAGACCGGCGTTCTCCCGCGCTTCACGATCATGTCGTTGGGGGAAGATCACACCCGCGGGACCACGCCGGGCGCATTCACGCCGGAAGCTTGCGTGGCGAGCAACGACCTCGGGTTAGGCCGAATCGTCGAAGCCGCGACGCGCAGCCGGTTCTGGCCGCAAATGGCGATTTTCGTCATCGAAGACGACGCCCAGAACGGGCCGGACCACGTCGACGCGCATCGCACGGTCGGATTTGTCATCAGCCCTTACGCCAAACGGCGCTTTGTCGATAGCACGCTTTACACGACGGCCAGCATGATCCGCACAATAGAACTCATCCTTGGCTTGCCGCCGTTGACGCAGTATGACGCCGCGGCGACGCCGATGTTCAACTGCTTTCAGCGAACGCCCCGGAGCACGCCTTACACGGTGCTGATGCCGAAGGTGAATTTGTTCTCTAAGAACACGGAGAAGTCGCCCTTTGCCAAAGAATCCAGGCGCATGAATTTTCGCGATTACGATCTGGCGCCCGAAGACGAGTTGAATCGCATTCTCTGGTACGTGGCCAAAGGGCCGGACGTCCCGTACCCCACTCCCATCCATCGGGCCATCTTCACCGGGCCGGCTGAGTAAGCACTGCGTGATTTTGGAGTTGAGAGTGTTTTGAGTTGAGAGTTGAGGAATTTCAGTGGAGGTGGGGCCCTTGAGCGAGGTAGCGCAGGCTTTCGAGCCTGCGGGTTCACGGAGCTTTCCAGCTCCGTTGCGCGAGCCGCGCCGCGAGGGGACTGGAAAGTCCCCCTGACCGGCAGGCTGGAAAGCCTGCCCCACAAGCCAGTGAGATGCGCGTGCGCCCCAGTGTGCAATTCCTTGTTGCCGCGATTTCGGAATTCCGTTACTCAAGAGCGCATGAACGCCAAGGAAGCGTTGATCGCGCTCAACATGATCGATCACGTCGGGCCCGTCCGGGTCCGGCAACTCCTCGAACACTTCGGTGAAGCTCCGGCCATTCTGGCCGCGTCCAAGAGCCAATTGCTCAAAGTTCGCGGCGTCGGCGAGGAAACCGCCGAGGCGATCTCGCGCTGGGAACGCAGCGTGGACCTCCAGGGTGAATTGAGGCGAATCCCCGAGTTCGACTCCCACGTCCTCACGCAAGCGGATGAATTGTATCCCGAACTCCTGCGCCAGATTTACGACCCGCCCATTGTCCTCTACGTCAAAGGGCGCCTGACGGAGAAGGAGAAGAACTCCGTGGCCATGGTCGGCTCGCGCCTGACCACGCACTACGGCGTGGAGGTCGCCCGAAAGCTGGCCTACCAACTCGCCTACGTCGGCGTCACCGTGGTCAGCGGCGGCGCGCGCGGGATTGACACCGCCGCGCACCAGGGCGCGCTCAGCGGCAAAGGCCGCACCATCGCGGTGCTGGGCACGGGCATCAATCTGGTCGTGCCGCCGGAAAACGCCGAACTGTTCGAGCGCATCGCCGCGAACGGCGCGGTCGTCACGCAATTCCCGTTCAATCGCACGGCGGACAAGCAAACGTTTCCCATCCGGAACCGCATTGTCGCCGGCATGACGCTCGGCACTGTGGTCGTCGAAGCCAATCTCACGAGCGGCGCGTTGATCACGGCGAACATGGCGGTGGATTACGGCCGGCAGATCTTCGCCGTTCCGGGCCGGATCGATTCGCCGCGCAGCAAAGGCTGCCACGAGTTGATCAAAAAAGGCGCCAAACTTTGCGAAGGGGCCGAGGATATTCTGAGCGAGTTCGAATATCTCTTCCCGCCATCCAATCGCCCGCCCTCGCCCAATGAAACCGGCTCGCTGCCCGCGCTGGAGTTGTCCGACAACGAACAAAAGGTCTATGGGGCGCTCGACACCGAGACGACGGCGATCGACGACGTGATTCGGCAAAGCGGTTTGCCGGCGTCAGCGGCGTCCGTCGCGCTGCTGAGTTTGGAAATGAAACGGCTCGTCAAACAACTGCCGGGGAAGCTTTTTGTGAGGAATCAATGAAATGTTACATCGTTGCAAAGTTCAATTCGCGTCTGGCTTACCAGGTTCAAAACCGCAACGTCAGCTTCGCATACACCGCCCGGTCCACCTGCACGTTGCTCGAACTGACAATCTGCGGCGCCGCCTCGCGGTGGTGCGGGTCGAGCACGTTGCGGCCGATGACGACGAGTTCGCAGTTGGCGGTGGGTTTCCACGCCAGTCGCGCGTCCAGAGCGGTGTAATTCGGAATCCCCAGCCCCCGCCGATCATCTACGTAGCGCAACCTCATTCCCCATTCCACCTTGCGCCCCAAATCCATGTCTGACCAGACAAAGAATTGCTGCTGGGGATCGTAGGTCTCGCCGTCTTCAGAAAAAGATCGAATCGGGCCGCGCGTGTGGAAGTTCTGTTTGAGAAAACTGTAGCCGCTGCGCAGGCGCCAGGCGTCCAGCGGTTGCCAGACTGCGGACACTTCAAATCCATAACTCTCGGCGTAAAGGTCGTTCTGATACGTGGCGGGAATGAACAGGTGCGCTTCAGGCGCAAACCGCAAACACGCCGAACGGAGACGAAGAGAGCCGGAACACCTGGCCGTCCATCTCCCCGTAATAATAGTCCCCTTGCAGAGTTGCGGTGTTGGCCTCGGACGGATACCAGTCCAGCCGGAATCCCCCTTGCGACCGCCACCAGGCGTCGCCCGCGGCGCGGCCGTCGGTCAGGGTGAATTCATCCCGGTTGGAGTATTTCCCATAGACGCGGAAGTACACGTTGGTTCCCAACTGCCCGCCATAACGCACCGTTCCAAAGCCCCGCTCCTCTGCGCCGCCGCCGCCGCTGATCAGCGTTCCCTGAGTTTCATTCGCCGGCCTGGTCATGATATTGATCACGCCGTTAACCGCGTTGGCGCCCCACAGCGCCGCGCCTGGGCCGCGGATCACCTCGATGCGATCGATATCTTCCAACACGGTGTCGGTCTCCTCCCAATAAACGCCGGAGAAGGTCGGGGTGTAAATCGAACGCCCATCCATCAAGACGAGAAGTTTGTTGGCGAAAATGCTGTTGAACCCGCGCACCGTGATGGCCCATTGATGAGAATTGGCCTGCGCGACTTCCATTCCGGGCACCGTGCGAAACAGCTCCGGAATCGAATTGATGCCGGAACGCCGGATGTCTTCCGGGCGGATCACATAAATGGCCGCCGGCGCGCTCGACAGACTCTCGCTCCTTCGCGAGACCGTGGTGACCTTGATTCGCCCCAGATCTTCCAGACTCACCTGAAGCAGGTCGGCATTCGGAATATCCACCGCCGGCGCGTCCTCAGCCTTCGCGAGGAGGCATGCCAGCACAGCCAGCACCAGCGCAAATCGAACCAGCGGACTGGCGAGGTTTGGCACTGCAATCGTCCGGATGGCTCGCAGACCGCGGTGAAATTTGCTCAACTCACTTATTGGACCGATTTAACGATTTAACCTTGTCACGTTGGAACGCCGTAACCATTCGGCTGCGAAGTTGCCGTGCCGCGTCCGTCGTCTAGAAAACGTGATCATCGCTGTGCCCTGCAGGGGCACGGGCGATCCTACTTGGCGGTAGGAAATTCGCCAGACAGGATTCATCCTTGGAAAAGCAGTTGGGCCCACCAAACACACGAAACACCCAAAAGCCGAACGGATGCCAGAGAATAGATCCTCGCCCAACCGGTGGCCGCATCCTGAGTCCAATCCTTTTCCTTTCCTGCCTTTCGTGGGATCAACCGCCGCTTTAGGGTTTATGAGCCCACCGGTGCTGTAACAGGAGGTAACAGAGTTAACGGAGGTCGCTTCGGATCGTGCGCCGCTTCACAAGTTTCTCCCCGACTTTGGTTGCGGCTTACCGCGGTGGGTCTATCTGCGGTCCAACAGGGTGCGCTCACTTGCCCTTGGTCTCCGTTATCTCCGTTAGCTCCTGTTGTATGCCAGTTAACCCAACGCCGTTGGTTCCGCCACGACGCGCAACCCGGCGAGCAATGCGGCTTCAAGTTCGGCTGCGGAAGTTGCGGTCGCGTGAATGGCGGATTTCTCCAGCGCGTTTCGCCATGCTTCTGCCACCGCCCCGCTGCCCGTAATCCGGACGCTGGCTCCCGATGCGATCACGCCTCGCCGGAGCATCGCTTCCAAATCCGCGCCGACAAACCCGCCGCTCAAAAACGAAAGCCGTTGGTCCGGCGTGCCGATCCGATTCAATTCGAGCAACCGCACGCAAAACAGCGCGCGCGCCAACCCTGACCGGCGTTGCTCCTTGATGCCGGCTTCACACCAATCCGCGTCAATTGACGACGGCCGCTCGCGAGGCACGGCACTGGCCAGAATCGTCTGCGTCTGCGTGGCATGAATCAATTCACCCGACAGTGAAGTCAGACTCGAATCGATCCGCCCGTGCCCGTCGAGGTGAATCGCTTTCCAGTGCGAACCCACATTGAGCACCGTCGCCGGCGGCTGAATCAAACCCAGAGCCACCAGCCCAAGGCAAAGCGTCTCCTCACCGCGCATCACATCCACGTCGCCGATTGTCACTAGATCCACAGAACGTCCGCCGCAGCGCACGCCTGGAACCAACCAGATCGGCAATTCGGTAACGTCCTGAAATTGAAATCGACGCATCGCAGCGGCCAGCTCCGTCTTGCCCGCCGGAGCCGGGACGTGGGGAACCTCGGCCAATCCCAGCGGCGACGTGATCATGCCCGCGGCCAAAACGCAGCTCGGCCTCGCATTCGGGCCCTTTTCCCGGACCGTTTGAATCAGATCGCGCAGACCAGCTCTGATCCGGGCCGGCGATCCATCGCGTGCCGAGTCGCGCACGCCGATCCCCGCCTGCGCCCGAGCCAGGACTTCGGCGCCCTGCACCAGCCAGACGCGAGTGTTCGTCGTGCCCATATCGACGCAGACGGCGCATGCCGGCCTTGCCGAGTGGTCAGTCATGATTTGAGAAATGTAACCTGAGGCAACCTTGAGCCCTTCACAGCCGACGTGAAGGCTCGCGCGCGTTCCCGTAATCTTTCCAAGCCTCGGTCGCTTTGAACGTCCTTCCCCAGCAATTCGGAGCCAGCGCCCACAGCCCACGCGCCCAATGCTAAATACGTCCGTGTCGTCTCCGGGGTGATCCCCCCGGTCGGAACCAGCCGTACCTGAGGCAACGGGCCGCGCATCGCTTTCACAAAGCCCGGCCCCAGGCATTCCGCCGGAAAAACCTTCGCGGCATCCGCGCCGGCTTGCATCGCCGCGACCACTTCCGACGGTGTGAAGCACCCGGGAAATGAGGCGAGTCCGCGCCGCTTGGTGGCGGTAATGACGCGCGCGTCGCAATTCGGCGATACGATGAACTGCGCTCCGACGTCCGCGGCTCGGTCAACTTCCTCTGCCGCGAGCACCGTGCCTGCGCCGACGGCCATCTTCGCCGAGAATCGCTTCGCCAGCCGCAGGATCGAATCCAGCGCTCCGGGAGAATTGAGCGTCACTTCGATGGCAGTGATCCCGGCGTTCAAAACGACCGCCGCAATATCCTCTTCCCGTCCGCCGAATTCGCCACGCAAGATGGCGATGATCCGGCCCGCCTGAATGCGATCGAGAATCTCAGTGGAGTTCAAGGGAAGCTTTGCGGTTTTTCGGACGCGGATGGACACATGAACTGGTAAGGACGCGTTCCACCGCGTCGCTGAAATACATCTTCTGACATGGCCACGGCGTCCATGAACCCACCCCCAACGCTTCCCAGGAAGGGAGCCCTGTTCGTCGCGTCTAAATCAAGTTCCCCTCCTGGGAGGGGTAAGAGGCTGGGTTGGTTCCTGGGAAGTGTCCTGTTCCGTTCGAACCTGCACTCGGCCCATGAACCGTTCGGATTCCCCCTCACCCGTCCTGCGGACACCCTCTCCCCCACTGGGGGAGAGGGATGGGGTGAAAGGGTTCGGTTCATGGGAAGTTTCCTTGGCCCAGAAGCCATGCCCATGGCCCATGAACCGAAAACTGCGCGGACCGCAGCCTTCAGGCTGCTTCCGTGCACTCTCCGGAGTCGAGCGTTGAAGCGGCCTGAAGGCCGCGGTCCGAAGAGACGGTTCATGGGAAGAAGAATCCATCCGCTTTCAATCGGCCAGCGGTTTGCGCGGTTTCAGATGCCTCGCGAAGAATTCGCGGACCATTCGGGTGAGTTCCGGGCCGCCGAATCCGTGGCCGGCGCCCTTGACTACATGGAACGTCACTTCCACGCCCGCGCTCTTCAACGCCGCCTCAAGCAATTCGCTTTGATTCATGGGCACCAGCGGATCCCTGTCGCCGTGCATGATCAAGAAGGGCGGATCGTCACGGCTGACGTACGTGATCGGATTCGCGCGCGCTGTCTTTTCCTTGTTGTTCTGGATCGGTCCACCGATCAGGTGCGACTCCGGAGAGTCTGCCGCGTCATGATCCATGCTGCTCCCGGCCTTGTTCATCTGCGTAAAATCGGTCGGCCCGAACCAATCACATACCGCCTGGACCCGGCTGGACCACTCGAGATGCTCGCCCTTCTCAAACTGCTTCGCGTCTCCGGCCGTGCCGAGCAGGGCCACCAGATGACCGCCCGCGGAAGATCCCCAGACACCGATCCGGTCGGCATCGATTCCATACTGGCCGGCGTTTGCGCGCAGCCAGCGGATCGCCGCTTTGCAGTCCTCGATCTGCGCCGGGAAAATCGCATGCTGACTGAGGCGATAATTGATGCTCGCGACGACGTAGCCTTCCCGGACAAATGAGAGAGCCGGACACGTATCTTTGCTGCCTGCACGCCACGCACCCCCGTGCACCCAAACAAGCAGAGGCAATTGGCGCCCTTCCTTGGGCAAATAAAGATCCAGTTTCTGACGCTCGTGTCCACCCGGAACGTATTCGAGATCGCGGAAGGTGCGCGCCCCGTCCGGCAACGCGGGTTGAGTGGGCGTCGGACGGCCTTGCGGGTTCTCCCTTTGCGGCGCTTGGGCGGCGGGCTGGTTGGGCCCCGGCTTCTCTTGGGCCGCAACAGGAGTCGAAAGCAGGACCCCCAGCACGCTGGCGAGTAGTCTCCATTTCATGTGATCGGGCACGCGCAAAAGTTGTGATCTCTGGTCTGGAGGGAGCGGCGTCAAGCCTTGCTCTTGAATCCAAGCAGGCGCGCCGGCAAGCAAAGAATGGCCCGGATCAGTCCAAAGACTCCTTCCACGACGAAGAAGATCAGCCTGAAAGGCAGCAAGGCGAGCCAGACCACCGGGAACACGACCACAGCCAGCAAGGCCAGCGGCCAGCAGACCAAGAACAACAGGCACCAGAGAACGAAGCCAATGAAGATTTTCATTTCAAAACCGTCCGTTCGTTGAACCACGAATTCTTGTACTTGAGCGGCACACTCACGCCGCTCGCAACACTTTAACACATCTGGCGTCAAACTTTCTTCAACTTTTTTTCACAGACCCTAACTAAGTCGCGATCCGGCTTTGTCGCGGATCCAGTTCCCCTCCTGGGTGGGGCGAAGGGGTGGGTTCGTTCATGGAGAGTTTCCTGTTCCTTTCGGACTTGCACTCGGCCCATGAACCCGGTAGGGCGAGTCCGTCCCGGCGAGCCGCTCGACGTGCGTGGAATACGTCCGACTCGGCTCGCTGGGACAGGCTCGCCCCACCGTCTCGTTCATGGGAAGTGGCTGCACTCAACGCTCCGCCGCGGTGGCGAAGAAGGTGTAGGCGTTTTCATTGTGCGTCTCTTCGCAGCCGATCCTCCATTTCAAGAACGTGCCGAGATGGATCGGTTGAACCACGAAGCCCTGTTGCTCGAACAACGCGCCGGTCCGCGCGAGGCTGAGCGTGTTCCAGTGATAATCCTCGACGGCTCTGACGAGGTGCTCGGCTTCCTCATGCATGTTGAAGAAGCCCAGGCAAAGCCCCTCGCGTGTGACACGGCCGATTTCTCCTGCAGCCCGATCCAAGGCCGCAATTGACAAATGCTCGAACAGGTCGTGGACCAGACAGAGATCGAACGTTTTGTCCGGCGCCTCCACTTCAAAGATGTTCCCGAGATCGAACCGGGTTTCGGGAAACATCGCGCGGGCATTGCGAATGTTTTTTTCGCACAGATCGCAACCGAAGTAGTCCACCAGCCGCGCGAGGCCGAACGAGTGCAGGAACCGGTAATCGGTGGCGGAACCGCAAGCGGGTTCGAACACCCGGAGGCCGCGCGGCGTTTCATTCTCCAGCGCCGTCCACCAAATTCGCTCGAAGGTGGAGAGCCGTTCATCGGCAAGTCGCGACCCGGTTTCCGTCGGCCTCGTTGCGGACAGCGTCTCATGGATGTACTGAGGAACGATCCATGCATCCACAACCGCCGGCAAGCGCGCGAAAGTTTGGGAAAGAAAGGCCGGGATGGGGAGGCCCTCGGCATTGTCGGCTCCGCGCTCCAAGGCGTAGAGCAGGCTTGCGAAATCCTCGAAGCCGCCCGGCTTTTTGGCGAGCTTCAGCAGCCAGTTCATGACGGCGCCAAAGCGGAGTTCATGTTCCATTAGGAGCGCGAACTGGCCGCTGAACAAAGCCTCGATCAGGAAGTGCCGCGTGAGAATGCTCTGGAGGTTGATCCGCGGGTCCTCCACGCCGGAAACGAGATAATCCCGGAGCATCTCCTCGTCATGCCGCATCCACGATTTGATCAGCCCCGCGGTTTCTCGGCGTAAATCGTCGTTCATCCTGGAAAAGGCAGTTGAACCCACGAAACTCACGAAACTCACGAAAACCAAACGAGCGGGGATCTCTTCCCTGGCAACTCGACCGGCGAGTTCTCTGTGGTTCTACTCCATCTCCTTTCGTGTTTTTCGTGTGTTTCGTCGGCTCAACTGCCGCTTTGCGGTTCATGGTTTGCGCGCGGAGCCAGGCTCCTGCGCCCCGAGCCGAACAACGCGGAAGTCGGTGAGGCGCGCCCAGTGCTCGACTCCAGCCGGGCCTTGATAACACTGCAGGCTGATTTTGGCCGGGCCGCGCGCAGGCAAGTCGCATTCGCCCGCGGTGCGCCAGGCTTCCGCGTCGGTGGTGCGGAACTGCCCGCGAATTCGTCCACCGCTCACCAGGAATTTCAGCCGCACAACCGGCGACAATTGCGGGATGATAGCGATCGTGCGCGTGCGGTCGCCTTCCTCGCGGCCCATGACGATGCTCAATCGACCATCCACGAGTTCCAGCCCGATCTTCACCATGTGGCTGTCATCGTAATACCAGACGAGATCGACTTGTTCGTATTGCTCCGTCGGACGGTTTTCGACGTTGACCGAAACTTCGATTTCGCCCTTGGCCGCGTCCGGCGCGGCGCGCACCAAAACATTTTTCGCGTTGTTGGCTGGTCCCCACATATTGCCGGGCTCGATGCGCACTTCGAGTCCGCGCGGCGAGACGCGCCGGGCTTCGCGATGCTCGCGCACCCAGGACCAGCCTTCGCCGAGCTTGCCCGCGAAATCGTCCTGGAACAGCACCTCGTCCGCGCGACAGGCCGACGTCACAAAAACGGTTAACCCAACAAGGAATTCCAAACGAGCTGTCATGGACTCATGTTAGACCCGATGCGAGGAATCCGAAATCGGAAACTCACCGAACTCTGCCACCGGAGTTTCTCTCTCGCCCGCGACCAAGGAGTGGGGGAGGGTTGGGGTGAGGGCACCCGTTTCCGCTTATCGCGGACCTACGACGCACCTCCTCTCCCCGGTCCTCTCCTCCTCCGTCATGGAGGAGAGGGAGTTTCGCCGTTGAAGATTCGGGCAGTGTGCGGATGGGCCCTCGCAGGATACGGGAAGGGGACTGGAGTTATCCCCGCGTATTATTCAGTTGCCGGCACCAACTGGCGACGGTGTCGGTCGAGGCTTCAAACGGATTCAGCAAATTGAGCGAGCTGATGCCTTCGGCGTCGATCACTTCCCAATCGACGAAATAGCGAATCGAGTGATTGCGGAGCTGCTGCATGATGTGGGAACGAATCTGGGCGCGCGTGTTCGTCGGCGCCCGCCGCGTCGCTTCCGAGATGTCAGCGCTGGTGATCTCCCACGGCGGCGGCGTTTGCGCGAGCGCCAATCCCAGATTGCGCGCGGGATCGACGTGATGAAATTCCAGATCCTGCGCGCGCAGCCAGGGATCGACCCACGCGATCTTCTCCCGCTCGACGAATTGTTGAAACAGCCAGCGTTTGGTGACCCAATCCACTTTCCCGACCAGCGCCTCCGGTTGCTTGCCCAGGGCAGTCAATGTTTCCTGCCAGACGTCCAGCACCACGTTCGTCTCTTCGTCGCGCCCGCTGAATTCGCTTCGGGCGGCTTCGTAAAACTGAAAGAGCAACTCCACGGCATTCTCGGTGCGGCCATCGGACAGCGTCACGATCCAGGGGCCGTCCGGTTGGTGGGAGATGCCGCGAAAGCTCAGCACCGCGTCCGCCAGCACCATTTTGGGCATCCGATCCAATTCCAGGAGGTCGAGCACGAGCGAAGTCGTTCCGACTTTCAACATCAACGTCGTCGGCAGCACGCTCGTGTCGCCGTGCAGCAGATGCAGGCGGCGGTACTTGCGGGCGTCGGCGAGCGGTTCGTCGCGCGTGTTGATGATGGCGCGGTTGAATTGGACCCATTCGAAGAGATCGTTGTTGATGTAGTCCGCGCGCTGGCTGATTTGGAAATAACTGTCGGCGCCGGGCCGGATCAGGTCTCCGCGCAATTCGGCGCCTGGCGTGGAACCGACACGCCCCGCGCCGCCGTAAAGCTGCCGGAGCGTGAGAAACGCGAGCAACGACAAAACGTTCGCTTCGGTCAACGACGGAGCGGAACGCCGCACGAGGTAATTCTCGTGGCAGCCGAACGTGGCGCCGGAGTAGTGGTCGATGTTGTTCCGAATGAAGCTGACGTGATCGTGCAGCCGCAAATCCTTCAGCGCTTGAACCAAAATGGCATCGCCCGCGCGGTCGTAGCGCAGCAGATCGATCAGAGACAGGCATTCGGGCGTGCAGTATTCCAGGTGCCCCATATCGACATAGGCCCGTCCGCCATTGAACAGGAATCCGCCGTTGCCCGCCGGTTCGTCCCAGTCGCGCTGGTGCATGTCGGGAAGGCCGAAGCGGGCGCGATCAAAAATCCAGTTCCGGACCCGCCCCACAGCGCTGGGCGGGCCGGACGGATCGTTGGTCAAACATCCGTATTCGGTCTCGAGACCTACGACGCGATTCATAATCCGATTTGCTCCAAAGGCAGCATTTCAAAGCGGGCCAGCCGCGGGCTTTTCCGCGCCAGCCAGCCGATCTCCACGATTTTTCCATTCACGGCGGCGCGCCAGCCGGCTCGGCGTTCCTCCTCGGAGGGAGGATTCTCCGTGAAAGACTTATGCTCTAGCAAACACCACCAGACCTGAAGGAGCAAGTCCGCCAACTCGCGTCTCTCCCTTTTGCCGGCCGCGTTTTGGCTCAACCATTCCAGCGCGGCTTTCTCCGGCTCCGGAAGGCCCGCGGCCAAAATGATTCCTTGTGTTTGGTACTGAAATGCGCCGTCGAAATGGAGACGAAACAGCAAGTCGTGTCCCGGTTCGGCGCCGACTTCCACGAGCAGCAGTTCCACTAAAAAGGGCGCGCTGTAGATTTGCTCGAAGTGCGTCTTCAATTGCGGACTCAGCCCGAAGCTGACCAGCCGGCGCAAACTGACATCCTCCGGCGCGCGCGTGAACGCTTCCAGGTGCGCGGCGTCGATCGCCGCCTGGCGAATTTTCTCCATGTCCGCCGGATGCCCCAGGCCCGCCAGCGCGTGCCGGTCAAAGAGCTCGAAGACCTTCGAATTGCCGGTGCCGATGCCGAGGAGAAGAATGCCGTCCGGCAAACTCGCGGCAAACACGGGAGAGCCGCTTTTGATCTGCTCGCGAACGTATTCGCGGCGGTTCTCAATGGCCTCCAGCCAACGATAAGGCTCTTCGGTCATGCGCGCAAAAATCCGGCTTGCTGCTCCGCTTCGATTGTTTCCACGCCGGCGGAACGGAGCACTTTGATGGTGGCGAACGTCCGCGTCTCCGGGTTCACGCCGCCGGTGGCGGAATCGAATTCCGACGCGACCATGAGCAGGCGCAGGGCGAACTGCACGGCCTGGGGCAGTTGCATCTCCGAGGGCTTTGGCCCGCCGTGCCTCTCCTGAAAACTGAGAATGCTTCGGATGGTGCCGGAGCCGGAACCGGAAGCCGCGTAGCCGACCGCGTGAAACTGCGCGCCCAGCGGATCGTAGAAATAAATCTTGGCGCGAGCTGGAGCAGTCGCGTGGTCCAGACCGGCAAAGAGCGGCATGACGACGCCGATGCCTTGCATTGTCATGGGAAGGTTCTCGCGCAGCAGCCGCGCCAGCGCCCGGACTTTGGCGGGCAGACTGAGCGGCTGCAATTGGCTTCGCCGATAGTATTCGAAGGAAGTTTGCAGCACTCGCGCCATTTCGAACGCCGTGGCCGGCACTCCCGCGATGGCGAGAAGCGAGGTGGCATCGATCTCGATGACTTTGTCCACGCGATCGGTGACGATGATGTTCCCGGCAGTGGCCCTGCGATCGCCCGCCATCAAGATGCCGTCGGCGAAATGGAAGGCGAAGACAGTTGTGGCTTGAGTCTGAACGGGAGCGGAAAGAGAAACATCGCCTCGCAGCGGCGGCACCTGGCGGGCCGCGAGCAAGGAGAGAAAATCGCCGGCAATCGGCGCGGGATCGCTCATTGGCCGGTGCGCTGTCGGTAGCGCTTGGCCTGATCAGGATCCACCTTGCGCATCCGCTTCAGAAGTTCTTCGACATTGGGTTTATCGACCTTGGGTGCGCTGGGGCCATCGCCGCCTCCACTCGGTCCAGGGGCGACGGGACGAGTTCTCTGAGCTTGGTCTGGCATAAAATCTACTCGTTAACTTGCCACGTTCCCGATGATTCGCAAATCATCCGGAGAATGGGCGGCGTCGATCACTCGAGCATATTCCGCGACGTCGCCCGGTGCGAACAAATCCATCAGCGAGATTCTAATGGGACCATGCGTTCCTTGCAACGTAATGTGATCCCACTGGGCGGAGATCACCGCCGAAGCGAATTTCTGGATGCACCGGCCCCGCACGTAGGCTCGCGTCGAAGGCGGATGCTTGACCGCGGCTCTCACTGTGCTCTCTTCCGGAACGCCCTGAAAACTGTGCGCGTGTTCCAGGCCGTAATACAAGCCTTCCGACCGGTCGAGGCGGTGATACTCCAAATCCAGACTCTGCAACCACGGATCATCGTCCGTAACTTTCTGAGCGGCCTGAAACTCGCGGACCAAAGCCAGCTTCGCGACCCAGTCCAACCGATCGCGGCATTTCATGAAGTCCGTTTCCAGATCGTCCAGCACGCGCTCCCAATCCTCAACAAGCTGCCGCTTTTCCGGGTTCGTGAGATCGCAGCCATCCTTCGCTGCCGTGAGATATTCCCGCTGAATGGACACGGCGGTTGCTTTCGCTCCACCGTCCAGCAATGTCTCCCAGCGAAACGCCGGATCGCGGGAAATCGTCGTCAGCCCGGAGAGTGGATCTGCCAGTTTGGGGTAGAGGCGCTTGGGATTCATCACCAACGCTTCCAGGGCCAGCGCCGTTGTTCCGACCTTCAAACGGGTGGCGAACGGCGACATGTTGGCGTCGCCCAAAATGACGTGAAACCGCCGGAACGTTTTCGGATTCGCGTGCGGCTCGTCGCGGGTGTTGATGAGCGGACGCCGTTGCATGGTATCGACGCTCTGAAGTTCGCTGAAGAAATCGCTCCGTTGCGAGATTTGAAATCCTGGCGACAGAAATTTGTCTTCCGCTTCGACGGCAAACTTCCCCGTTCCGGCGAAAATCTGGCGCGTGACCAGAAACGCCTGCATCCCGTGCGCGAGGATTTCCCAGGGCAACGCCCGAGGCAGAAGATAGTTCTCGTGGCAACCGTAGCTGTGTCCAAAGAAGTCCGTGTTGTTTTTGTAGAGCCGAACCGCGCGCTGGCGCTTCTCCGAGAGATGCTGGGCGCACGCCATCAGAATCCGCTCGCCGGCGCGGTCGTGCGCGACCAATTCGGCCAGGGTTCGGCATTCCGGCGTGCAATACTCCGGGTGCGCATGATCGTTGTAGAATCGCGCTCCGTTGCCGAGCACGAGATCGCTCTTGATTTCGACGAAACTCAGTTCGCGCTCAGCGTCCTGGGCAAAGTATTTCGCCTCGTCGGTGTCCTGGCGAAGCTCGCGAACGCGAAAGCCCCGCATGTCCACGTGCGGATCTTCGCTTTCATAATCCCAGCACATCCAGACGCCGGGTTCGGTGGCGCTGCGGACCAGGGCGATCGACTCGGCCACCACGTCCACTTCGCCGTCGTGCTCGGAGGTGATGCCGAACTCGGTCTCCAGTCCAAATTGGATGATGGGGGAGTTCATGCGGAGTGCCGGGACGCAGAGATCGGATTCATGCGCTCCAGTGAAATCGTCGCAGGCGGTCTCGGCTTCACGGAGCGACTCGCCTAGACGATGCCGCTGCCGAGCGACTCGCTTTTGCGCGGCCGCACCGGGCCCAGACGAACGACATTGTCCGGGTCGAAATCAGTCAGTTTCAGCCAGTCCTCAGTCAGGTCAGTCGCCGGGAACAGGTCATTTTCCGCGTATTCCTTTTCCAGCGCTTGAAGCAAATCCTCCCGTGTCAAGGAGGTGGGCAACTTGGTCTCGATCGAGCGTTTGATGGCCAGACTTTTGGCGCGTTCCACGACGACGGCAATGATAGCGCCGCTGGCCAGGTCGCCGCGGTAAAGCATGTCTTTCTTCCCGCTGCGATAGACGACTTCCAGGAACTGATTCTCTGGGGTGCGATTGAACTGGGCTTGCGTCACGGCCGCCGCCAGGTCGGTTTTCGGTTCAGCCAACGGCAAGCTCTCCCGCAAGTAGATTTCATAGATGCGTTGCGAACCGGCCAGGTCAGGCCGGCGCACCTTGATTTTTCGATCGATGCGGCCCGGACGCAGGATGGCCGGATCGATCAAGTCGGCCCGATTCGATGCGAGGATCACGACGACATTCTGGAGCGGTTCGATGCCGTCCATTTCCGTGCAAAACATCGGGACGAGCGTGCTGAGAATGCTGTGGTATCGTCCGGCGCGACGCGTGCCCAGAATCGACTCGGCTTCGTCAATAAAGAGGAACGCCAGCGCCCCGTCGTTGGCGCGTTCCCGGCATTGCGAGAACAGGTCGCGAACTTGCCGCTCGGATTCGCCGACCCACATGTTCAGGATTTCCGGCCCTTTGACGTGCAGAAAGAATTCGGGATGATCGACGCCGGTTTGAGCCTTCACTTGTTGACGGAGATTGTAGGCCGTTGCTTTTCCAAGCAACGTCTTGCCGCAACCCGGCGGGCCGTAGAGCAGAAAACCCTTCGGCACAGAATGCTCGAAGCGTTTGAAAAGGTCGCGGTGCAGGAACGGCAGTTCGATGGTGTCGCGGATCGCTTGCACCGCTTCTTCCTGACCGCCAATCGCGCTCCACGGCAATTCGGTCACCGTTTCGAGGGAACGCTTGACGCGCTTGCCGACGCCGACCACTTCCAGCGCGACGCGCTGGTTCCCGTCGAGACGCACTTCCAAACCCGGACGCAGTTTTTCTTTGGCCAGCAATGCCGAGCGTTGGAGCACCAGCGGCATCAAGCCGCTTTCCTGGCCGATCCGCAAGCGTCCGTCCGAGAGCAATTCGTCCACGCGGACGATCGGGCCGTTGCGATCGAACCCCAGTCCCTGGACGACGGCGAATGCCTCGTTGCAGAGCACGCGCTGGCCGAGCTGCAAACTGGAAAGCGGGATTTGCGGATCGACGCGGCAGACGTAGTCCGTGGCTCCGATGCAGACGTGCGCTTTGTCCGGTTCCACCGGCATGAGGAACGTGCCGACGCGATAGGCCGGGGACCGCAGTTTCTCCACGATCGCATCCAGTTTCTGGATCGCTTCCTGGGCTTGATAATTGGTTTCTTCGATGGAGGAGACGCGTTCCCGCAGATACACCATGTCGAGGATCGACGGATGACGGGGCGGGAGTTTGCTGATGATGAGATCGACGATTTGCAGCGTGGAGAGCTTTTCCATCTCCTCGTGGGAAAGCAAATCGCTCAACGGGCCTTGGCCTTCGGTCGCGCCACCCGGAAGTTTGTTCAGCGCGGACGGTGGAACTGACTTCTTTTTAGGCTCAGCCATGCCAAGAAATTAACCTGCTGTTGAACTTTTGCAAATAGTCGCTGCGGCAAATCGCACTATTTTTTGCGCGCAGGACGCAACGGGCGATTCCGCAAGATGCGCAGCGCGGCCTGCCGCACCGACGCCGCGAGCTCCGGCGGCTCGATTACGACGGCCTGTCCGCCCCAGGCCAGAATCCACCGCTGGACTTCCACCAGGCTGGAAAGTTTCAGAGACAATTCGACGCCGCCCTCGCTCAGCTCCCGCAACCTCTGCGAGGGATGCCATTTCTTTTCACGAATATAATCGGCCACGAGTTCGCTGAATTGAATTCGAATTTGGTATTCGCCGCTTCCCGCGTGGATGCCAAAACTGTCCTTCAACCTTCGCTCGAGCGAGAATCTCGCCGGGCGAACGAATCGCTGGCCGGTTCTCTCCACGGCCTTGATGCGTGCCGGAACGAACGTGCGGATGTCGCGGCGGAGATGGTCGAACCCGAACAGGAACCACTCGCCGTTGACGTTGGCGAGATGATACGGATCCACGGTTCGGCGCTCCGTGTTCTTCAGGCCCGGCTTCCGATACGTCAGCACGACCCGTTCGCGTTGCGACGTGGCCTTGGCCAGCGCATCAAAGATCTCAAGGTTAAGAATCGGCTCGGCGCTCGTCCGAAACGAAATCGTCTGCTCCCAGTCCGCCAGATTCAGCGAGACGGTTTCCGGCAGCGAAGCCGCCATTTTCTTAAACGCGCTCAGGAGCGGTTTCTCGAAACTTGTTCCGCGATACTGCTGCAGCGCTTTCTCAGCGACCAGAAGAGCAAAAAGCTCGCCTTCCGTGATCTGCAACGTTGGGAAAGATCGAACCTCCTGCGTGTAGTAGTATCCATGCCGGATGGCGTCGTACGCCAGCGGCAATTCCAGCCGTTCTCGCATGAACTCCAGGTCCCGTTGGGCGGTCTTTGAGCTGATCTCCAGCTCCAGGGAGAGCGTTTGCGTGTTGGGAAAAGTTCCTTCCTGAATCGCCTGGTGGATGCGAAGCATTCTCTCCAACGGCGCGCGGTAAAGGGGCTCCGTTCTGGCTCGCTCCGGTTTCGTCATGCCGAATTCGCGGAACTCACCCTAAGGGAGCGGCCTTCAATTACAAGCGCGGAAGATCCTCGTGGTTTACCTTGGCCGTAAACCTGGGGCGAATTCAGCCGTCGGGACTTGCGCACTCCAAACACAACCCCGCCGGCGAACTCGGGGTCATTGTCAAATCTCCCTCCGGAGGAGAACCGAGCGAAATGTCCAAACCAGCGCGCGGACAAGCTGTCCGCGCTCCTTCTTGAAACCCCTTAAACCAACTTGCTCAGCAACTCATCGTTCGTCTTGTGCTTCTTGAGGGCGGCAATCAGCGTTTCCATGGCTTCGACCGGATTCAGATCCACCATCATGCGGCGGAGCTTTCGGATCGCTTCGATGTTTTTCGACGGAAACAACTTTTCCTCTTTGCGCGTGCCGCTCTTGGGAATGTCAATCGCGGGGAACAGGCGGCGGTCGGAGAGCTTCCGGTCCAGAATCAATTCCATGTTGCCGGTGCCTTTGAACTCCTGGAAAATCAATTCGTCCATCCGTGAACCGGTATCGACGAGCGCCGTGGCCAGGATCGTCAACGACCCGCCTTCTTCGATCTTGCGCGCAGCGGCGAACATCTTGCGGGGTATTTCCAGCGCGCGCGCGTCCACACCGCCCGTCATCGTCCGGCCGCTGCCGCCGTGCACGCTGTTGTAAGCGCGCGCGACGCGCGTGATGGAATCCAGGAGCACGAAGACGTCTTTGCTCGCTTCGACCATCCGGCGACAGCGCTCGATCATGAATCGCGACAGCCGGACGTGTGTTTCCAGGTCCATGTCATTGGAGGAGGCGACCACCTCGGCTTTGACCGAGCGTTGAAAATCCGTGACCTCTTCCGGGCGTTCATCAATGAGAAGCACGAGCACGTGCACTTCCGGATGGTTGGCAGTCACAGCGTTTGCGATCTGCTTCAAAATAGTGGTCTTGCCGCTTCGCGGCGGAGATACGATCAAACCGCGTGTGCCTTTGCCAATCGGGGTGACCAGATCGATGATCCGGGTCTCGATCAGGTCCGGCGTGGTTTCGAGGAGGAATTTCTCGTGCGGGTCGATGGTGGTGAGATTCTCGAACCGCATGGCCTTGGTGTATTCGGAGAACGGCATGTTGTTGACCTTCTCCACCTCGCGCAGTTGCGGACTGCTCCCGCGGTGCGGCGGTTGCGTCGGCCCGTACACCAGGCAACCTTCGCGCAGGAAGTTTTTCTTGATCGTGTCCGGCGTGACGAAGATGTCCGTCGGTTTCGGTTGAAAATGATTCTCGGCCGAACGAAGAAAACCGAAGCCTTTGTCGGAAATCTCCAGATAACCGGAACCGCGTTCCTGGTTTGTCTTCGTCGTCGTTTCAGTCGCAGTACTGTTCGTACTCATATCGATGCTCTATGGTGTTCAAGCGGTGTCTGTCCCGATGCGGTGACCCAGTAATGCAGGCGCTTGAAATCTGAATTAGGGAGAACCGCAGACCCGAAATTATTTCATGTTACCCGACAAGGGGCCCAGCGGTTAGACCTGTGACACGCGGAATCTAAGCGCAAAGCCCCGCCTGTGCAACAAATATTTTCCGCTCAATTCCGCTCATTCCCGAAGATCTTGATGTGGCCACGGATGACACGCATGAGCACCGATAGGAACTTCGGTGATCCAGGTCACTCCCTTCTCCATCCGTGTGCTCCGGTGTAATCCGTGTTTAATTGTTGCGGCAGCCGCAATAGGGGCTCAAGCGGCCAGGGCCCGGTCAATGCGTTTCAGCACCTGTTCTTTGCCCAATACCTCCAGCAGGTGATAGAGACTTGGTCCGGAAGTCCGACCGGTACAGGCGAACCGGCACGGGTGCACCAGAGCGCCGACCTTGGCCCCCAGGCTCCGAGCCGTCTCCTTCAGCGCGACCTCAACCGCGGTCGCGTTAAAGTGCTCCAACTCCGCAAAGGCCGCGCGCAAGCTCGACAGCCGGGCGCGTTCGTCCTGACCAAGATTCGCCTTCGCCGCCGCCGGGTCGTGAGCGAGTTCATCGACGAAATAAAATCCGGCGTAATCCGCCAGTTCGGAGAATTGTTTGATCTTGCCCACGCAAGTTTCCAGCGCGGCGCGAATGTACTGCGGGCTGAAACGGGCCACTGGCAAGCCCGCGCGATTCAACGCCTGCACGCCGAGGTCCTGGAAACGCTCCCGGCTCATCGTTCGGATGTATTCGCCGTTGAGCCATTGGAGTTTGCTCGCGTCGAAGCGCGCGTTGTGGCGGAGAATCTGCGGCAGATCGAAGAGCTGAACGATTTCCTCTCGGGCCAACACTTCGCGATTCTGCTTTGGCGACCAGCCCAGCAAACAGAGATAGTTCACCACCGCGTCGGGGACGCACCCTTCCGCTTCGTAAGCGGTGAGCGACGCGCCTTTGTCGCGTTTGCTCATCTTGGTGCCGTCGGGGTTCAGGATCAGCGGGATGTGGGCGTAGGCAGGAGGTTCGGCGCCAAACGCCTGAAACAGCGCGATGTGTTTGGAGGTGTTGGAAAGATGATCTTCGCCGCGGATCACGTGAGTCACCCGCATTTCCAGATCATCAATCACATTTACCAGGTGAAACACCGGCTGGCCGTCCGAACGCACAATCACAAAATCCGGATCCTCGATTTCGCGGTCGGTCAATTCCCGCTTCACCTCGCCGACAATCAGGTCGCGAATGAGGATCGGCTCACGGGTCATTCTGAATTTCACCGCGCCTTCGTGTTCGTAAGCGCAGCCCTTTTGAATCAGCTCTGCCACGCGCTGTTTGTAGATGGGTCCGCGCTGCGATTGAAAGTACGGGCCGAAACTGCCTCGGCTTGCGCCTTTGGGATCACCGCTGGTCGGCCCTTCGTCCCAATCCAGTCCAAGCCATCGCAACCCGTTCAGAATCACTTCGACCGCTTCCTGCGTGTTGCGGGCGGCATCCGTGTCTTCAATGCGGAGAACGAACGTTCCGCCCGTGTGTCGGGCATACAGCCAGTTGAAGAGCGCCGTCCGGGCGCCTCCAATATGAAGGAAGCCCGTGGGACTGGGCGCGAAACGAACGCGGACACTCATAAAGTCAGTCTCATGATTAGGATCTGGAATCAGTCGCGCGAAGATACGGTTGTCGCCGGGGCACTGGCAACACCGCTGTTGAAAGACAAAAAAAGACCGGGCAATGCAGCCCGGTCTTCGCGAGTAGTCAGCCGAAATTACGGGGCCAGCAGGCGGTAGAACTTGCGCGGGCCCGCCGTTTGCGCGTTGAATGTGCCCTGCGGATTGCCGGCCACATCCGTCCAAGGGCCGGTCACGTCCGAAGCTTCTTGCAGCTTTCCGCCCCCGGTCCAGGTGATCGTGAGCGTGGTTCCGCTCAGAGTCGATTTGCCAAACGCGGGCCTGCCTCCCACCGGAGGAGCAACTCCCCCCGTGGCCCGCGTCACCACCACGCCGTACATGTTTAGGCCGGCGTTGTCCGCTTGCTTGAGTTGGAAGGTGCCGGCCGGAAAGGCTTTTGTATAGACCGAATACCATTGGTTGATCGTTCCGTCCGCGCCTTCGTCAATGCCCACTTCGTCCGGAGCGGTCGCGCTGCCCGCGCGATTCTTGCCCGACACCATCGGTTTCCACCCTTCAACCAGCACCCATTGCATTTTCGTGGGGCCTAGCGCAGGAGGCGTGTTGTTGGCGCTGTTCGGGTCGCCCAGACGATTGTCGATCAACAGATAGACTTGCACGGCCTGCGCGACAGTCACATCCAGGCGATAGCCCGCGTTGTCGCGATTGTCATTGCCGGACATGATGTATTCGCCGCCGACCAGGTAAGCAGGAATCGACACGGTGTCCGAGGCGTTGGTGTAGCGATGATTGCGGTCCACAAACGCCGGGGAATGATTGCCGAAAAGCCCGACGGTGTACTTCTCCCCGATCACGGCACCCGGGATAGGTTCATTGGCGACGGAAACCGGGAACGTTTGGCCGGTCCACTTCGCGATGATCGTGTCAGTCGCTTCGTTGTCGCCCCCTGTTTCCACAACGTTCGTGATGATTGCCGGGACCGGTGCGCCGCCCGCAGGCGTCGTCGGATCATCCTTTGGATCGGGATGGCTGATGACCGTGAAGAGGTTCACTTCCCGCGGTGAAGTCACGCCCAGTTCGGCTTTGTTCTGAAGATTGATTTCGCCCTTGGCCGCGATGCAGATTTCTTTCGTAGTCGTAGCCACACTCATCTGCAACGTGCGGATTCCGCCCGTCTTGGACGCGTTCAAAAACGCGAGGAAACTTTTGGTCAACGGCGTGAAGGCTTTCTTGGCGCCGTCAAAGGCCAGCACGCGCGCGGCGACCTGCTGTTGCTCGTAACCCGGCGGCTTGGAAACCCACGAGACCGTCAGGCGGTTCAACGCGTCCACAGCGATATTGACGCGGTCGAAGTCACCCGTGAAGGCCGGCTCGCTCACTTCCGTGACGGCGACGAACTTTTGATCGCGGGAATCAAACGCGGCGACTTTCACCAAAGCACCGCTGGTCACCTTGCCCGCCAGAAAGACATACGGGCTGTTGATATGACTGGCGATGCGGGTACCATCACCCCGGCCCCCGTCGAACGTTTCACCAGAAGCGCTCTGGGCCACAGTGCCCTTCAGATTGCCGGCATTGTCGTAGAACCGGAGGTTGCCGTTGACGCGAACGCAAAAACCGCCTTGATACGCCGCCACGTTCGACCAGATCTGGCCCATGTCAATCGTGAACGAATCTTTCACGATCGTTCCGTCCGGCGCGATGATCACCGCAGTGGCGGCACGGTCGGTCGCCCGAGCATTCGAGCGGTCATCGGCCACGACGACGAAATTCCCGTTATCCAGTCCTGCGACGTCTCCGCCAAAACGTCCGATTTCAGGCGTGACTGCGGGCGTTCCCGAAGTCAGCCGTCCATTCACCGCGTCGATGGCTCTACTCAACGAAGTTTGAGTCAACGTCGCCGCATCCAGTTTGAAGGTCTGAACCACGGCATAACGGCCATCCGCACCGCGATCGAATCCTAGCGTCCATCTCTTGTCCGAGCCGAACGCCGGAAACACGTGCGGGGAAGCTTCGCCGCCGACGATGAAATTGACCGCGCCAGGCCGCTTGTCTCCGGCGACACGGCCTGGATTTCCGTTTTGGCGCGAGGCATTGATCTGGCCTTTGTAAGGTTTGCCGTCATCACCGAAGAACCCATCGCCCAGTTTCATGGGTTTGCCGTCCACAGGTTGGAGCGCCACAACGTATCGTTGTTCGGTCGCCGAGCCGTCCGCGAAGGTGTTGCCTCCGATCAAGAAAACGCTGTTGCCCAGGACGCTGATATACGGCTCCCAGTTTCCGAGGGCATCGGCCTGCGGATTGATGACGGGTGTGTCGGCGACAATCCGCTTTAGTCCGACGGACTCCACGCTGCCGGCGGTGAAGGTGCTGAACATTCTCCCGGCGACCACGCGTTTGTCGGGAGAGGTTGGCTCGTTCCGACTCTGCCAGACCACAACGGCCAGGCCCCCGCGCCAAGCGACGCGCGCTTGCCGAGATTCCAGGGTTGCACCTGGCCCATTCTCGATCTCACTGACGTAAAACGTGCCGCCCAGTGGGTTACCCCTCTCATCAAACATCCGCCCAAGCACCAGCCGGTTCGCTCCGCCCGTGGCGCTCGTATCGTCAAACACCGCGATTACGCGCCCGCTGGCATCAATGGCCGCGTCCACGCGATCCGGTCCATTTAGCGTAATGTCGTCAGCCACGGCGCGCGACCACCGCACGCTGCCGTTCGTGGAGTTCAGGACCGTGAGCCAAACCTGTTTGGCGCCTTGTTCATCCGTGCCGCTGTTCACGACGACGTAGGCATCGACACCATTTCCGTGAAAACCCAGTCCATCACCGCGCCCGCCGTTGGCGGCCCCCGCTTTTCCGGTGATCTTGGCGATATCGATGTTTGTCGAGATCGGCGCGCCGCTGTTGTCGAACAAGCGGACCGCACCCACGCCGCTCCAGGAAAACCGAACGGCGAACCCGTTTTTGGTGACTCCGACGCCGTGCCAGATCTCACTCTTCACCGGTTCGGAACTGACCAGCCCAACAGGTCGGAGCTCTTTCCCGGTGGGATCGACAATGCGGTAGATCGCGTGATTCTCGGCGGAGGCGCCTTTGTACTTATCGACTAGGTCCTGTTTCTGACGGCTCTCGCCGACGATGACGATGTTGCCATTGGAAAGGTACTCCCAGTCGCCGATGCGGATGTCTCCGCCCGTGTCGGCATAGGCATCATCGACTCCGGAGACGATGCCGATGGGCTTGCCATCGTTTGTTAGCAATTGGACGGCAGGAAAATCGCCCGCATCTCCCGCGGGTGTTGTTTGGATGCTGGCGAATTCCGGCACATCCAAACCCAGTTCGAAGGCAGTCGCCCCCATGCCGAAACCGTCGCCGAACAAGTTCGCTTTGATTTTTGGACCCCAGGAAGTGTGCCCGGAAACCGGGGTGCCATCCTTCCGGAAGAAAGCGCGGTACCTGGTGGTCACTTTGGTGCCATCTGCTTTGTGGACTTCGCCGTCGGAACTCAAGGCTTTGCCCGCGGGATCGAACAGCATCCAAACCGCCTCGAAGTCCGTGACGCCGTCACCGTCATCTTCCCACCCGACGATGACATTTCCATTATTGGCGATCGCGACGCCCAGACTTTCCACTTTGCCATTATTAAGGTTGTCCGGCGGGACGTTGATGTAGAACGTATCGGTCTTCGGCAGAAGGCCGTTGTCCTCCGGATTGCCTGGTTGTTTAGTCTGCGCCGTGGCGATTTGAGCCAGGGCGAAGGCCAGGATAGTGATGCTTGCGAGATGTGCTTTCATGTGCGTATCGGGAATAGTTTTTTTGCCTTTGTGTCTTGCCATCACCAGGCTGACGCATGCTGCAGCCATCCCACGAAAAAGCGAAACGCCTGGGAACACAGGGTCGAACCGCATTGGAATCGTGGAGAAAGAGCAAACAGTTTCATGCCTGGAACCAAAGCTGAACAGGCGGGAATCATGAATTGAATCCGGTTGACTTGTCAACGCTTTACGTCTGTCCAAACGTAATTCTATGACGCCACGCCTCCGGCGCCGGCGCGAAAAGAAATACTTCTTGCTTTGCGGGCCGGCTGTGACATTGTCCCCCCCACTTAGATTTGATTGTCCAGCTTCCGCAGACCTGGTGAATCTTCAGTTGAACCCGTTTCAGTGATGATTTGAAACCCGGCAGCCGGGAACGGTCCCGCAAGCAGCAAGTCAGTCTAGTCGAATAACATCATCATAATGAACACGAAATTGTATGTCGGGAATCTATCCTTCGACACCACCGAAAACGACCTCCAGGACACTTTCACGGCCTTCGGCCCGGTCACGGAAGTGAATCTCATCACGGATCGCAGCACCGGGCGCTCCAGGGGCTTTGCCTTCGTCACTATGGCCACGCCCGAGGGGGCGAAAGCGGCGATTGAGGGGATGGCGGGCAAAAGCATCGGCGGCCGCAATCTCACCGTGAACGAGGCGCGTCCGCGCGAAGAACGCGGCGGCGGGGAAGGTTTTAGTCGAGGCCCGCGCCGTCAACAATACTCACGACATTAACGATGACTTCGCGTCCGCGCGGCTCAGCATTCCCACGAAAACCAGATGAGCGACGAACATCTTGAACTGGAAGGAACCGTGGCCACGGTTCTGCCCGGAACAATGTTCCGCGTCCGGCTCGACAATGATCGCGAAGTCCTCGCGCATTTGTCCGGCAAAATGCGCAAACACTTCGTGCGGCTGACCACCGGCGATCGCGTCCGGCTGGAAATGTCGCCCTACGATTTGACAAAGGCCCGAATTACTTACCGCCTCCGCTGATCCGCTCCAATGGGGACGGATGAACGGAGGCATTTTACTCAGCGATGATGTCTTTATTTATTTTTTGGACCACAATCGGAGTTGTACTCGGCACCGTTTACAGCTCATTTTTTGAATGGACCTTGCATCGCTATCTGATGCACCAGCCAGTCGGGGTCTTCACCTACCCCTTCGAGCGCCACGCCCTGGTCCATCACCGCATCTTCCGCGCGGACTACACGTATCACCTGATTGACGAAAAGGACAAGCCGACCATCCCCATGGCGTGGTGGAACGGCCCTTTGCTGATCGCCGCTTGCCAGATTCCTTTTGTCCTGGCCTCCTGGTGGTCCGGTCACTGGGGTATTGTGTGCGGCTCCCTGCTGGCTTGCAGCGCTTACTACGGCGCTTACGAATACCTCCACTGGTGCATGCACTTGCCGCGGCAACGGAACGTCGAACGTTCCGGCATCTTCTTCCGGTTGAACGGGCACCATTTGCTCCATCACCGTTACATGCACAAGAACTTCAACGTCGTGTTCCCGCTCGCGGATCTTTGCCTGGGCACACTGCTGCTGCGTTCCAAAGTGCATTTCAAACAAGCGGAAGGCGCTTCGGTGCCGAACGTGCAGCCAAAAGCTCCGCAGCACGCCCTGGCCGTTGGTCCGTAGCGTCGCTCAAGAAGTGGCAGAACGTTGTCGCGGCCCCGGAGCAGTGTATCGGAGTAACGGCCGACGACTTCATTATCCAATGCCGCAGCCAAACCGAAGCGCAAGCCGCTTTGGATGAGGTGAAGCACTGGGTGGAAGCCGAAGGTTTGCAACTGCACCCGACCAAGACCCGCCTCGTGGACGCCACGCAACGTGGGGGATTCGACTTTCTGGGTTATTAATGGCCTCGGCAGAAGAGCCAGGAGAAGTTGAAAGAAACGATTCGCGGTGGTCGATGGCGCGGGCCCAATTTTCCGGGCGTCGCCCGCGCAGCCCCTTTTCAAAGTGCGCGTTCCGACGCGCGGGCTTTTGAGCCAGTACCAACCGAGCGATGACGGCCAGCGTCTTCTCGTGAACACGTTGAGCGAGCAAGCGCAGACCCCGCGGACGCTCACCGTCGTGCTGAACTGGCCATCGCTGGTGAAGAAGAGAGAAACCGGCCGGGTTGCAGAAACGCCCTCCTCGCCTCAGAGTTTTCAGACAGGCTCTTAAGATTCGTCTGGGGAGAGTGGTCGGGGCGGTGAGATTTGAACTCACGACCTTCTGAACCCCATTCAGACGCGCTACCAAGCTACGCTACGCCCCGACCAAGAGTCGCAACCGTCAGTTGCGCCGAGTCAGGATAGTAGGCGCGGGGAATCCGAATTCAATGCTTTTCGCGAGGCCATTGCGAAGTAGCCCAGGCTTTCGAGCCTGCGGGTTCACGGAGCTTTCCAGCTCCGTTTCCCGAGCGGCACTGCCGGGGACTGGAAAGTCTCCCAAACCGGCAGGCTGGAAAGCCGGCTGGAAAGCCTGCCCCACAACGCCAAGGTTCTTGCATGAGAAAAAGCGGATGACATCAACAGCTCCCACGCCGTGCGACTGAGGTTCAAGTTCCTGAGGCCATCTGACCCTTTGAGGTGAACCAACCCGGCTTTGAGTCAGGATCGCGGCGGCAAGAACGGCCAATGCCAATGCCCCCACCCGAATCCGATCCACGCAATCTTCTTTCTGCTCCTGGTCGTCATGCTTGCTCGTGGCCGTCTTCCCAGCCCCGGAATCTCTCTTGCCTCCGTGTCCTCCTGTTGAAATTCAATTTCCCGACGCCGGGTCGGTGTAAGTAATCTCCATCGGCGGCATCGCGCCGCCCGGCCCTTGGAGGTAATGCTCCATCCATTGCATCAGTCGGAGATTGTAATCCAGACGCGCCGCGGCCTTGCGGTTGCCATGCACTTCGCCCGGATAAAGGACCAATCGCACCGGCGCCCGATTGTGCAGTTTGAGATGGCGATAGAGTTCCCGCGACTGGCCGACGTTCACGCGTGGGTCGTCCTTGCCGTGCAGAATCAGCAAGGGCGTGCGGCCTTGCGCGGCATGGTAGATCGGGCTGCGTTCGAGCAGGAATTTCCAATCGTCCCAGGGCCGCTTCAAGGAGTGGACATAGAACTCTTCATTCGGAATGTCCGTCGTGCCGACCTTGGAAAGCTTGTCGCTGATGCCGACAAACATCACGCCGGCGGCGAATCGTTCGGAGTAACGCGTCGAGCACCACGCCGTGGCGTAACCGCCGTAGGAACCGCCCGTGACGCCGACTTTTGCGCGATCCGCCAGCCCGATTGAGATCAGGTGGTCCACCGCGTCGATCAAGTCGTCGAATTCCTTCCCGGCGGCGTCGCCCTGGCCAAGTTTGGAAAACGCCACGCCGCGGCCGGTGCTGCCGCGGTAATTTGGATAGAACACGGCCATGCCGCGCGCCGCCGCCACCTGGCCGGGCAAACTGTAAGTCGTCAGCCAGCCGTGGCTCACATGCGCTTCAGGTCCGCCGTGCACGGCCAGGATCAACGGGTAACGCGTCCCAGGTTTTTCATCGAGCGGACGGATGAGGATGCCCTCCAGTGCGAGGCCATCGCGCGCTTTGTGGCGAATCACTTCCTGGCGCGCGAGCCGAGTTTTCTCCAGAGCCGGATTGCTGTCGGTGCGGCGTCTGGGCGTGGCGTCGCCCTGGCGCCAGGTGAAGAGCTCCGGCGGATGCGCGGGAAAACTCGCGATCAAAGCCGCGTGTTGGCCGTTTTCCGAAATCGATAAGCTTCCAAGAACGGGGCCGGTTGGCCCGAAGATCGGCTGCGGCTCGCGCGCGGTCGATCCCACATCAATCTTGGCAAAGACGGTTTCCACGCCAATGGCCGCGACGTAGCTGATCGTGTGGTTGCCCGCCCATTCGAAATGGCTGACTGCTCCATCGAAGCCGGGCAGAAGTTCGCGCAGCGGACCGCCGGCCGCATCGGCCACCATGAGCCGGCCGGGGTCGGGATCGTGAACGTCCGCCGCGGCGATCAAACCGATTCGTTTGCCGTCCGGGCTCCATGCGACGCCGCCGAGTTTTCCTGGATTATCGACGCGCGCGAGCCCTTCTCCGGTCCTGGCGTCGAGCACGCGAACTTGCTGGCGCATGAACGAATCATCCACTGACGGCGTCGGAGCGGCGGTCACGAGCAGCCGATCATCCACGGGGCTCCAGTGCGCTTGATAAACGTGGCCCTCGAACGGGAGCGGTTTGGAAGGAGCTTTCTCGAAGAGCGTCACCGGCCAGATCTTGGCGGGCCGCCAATCCTCTTCGTAAATCTCGGCCTTGAATCCTCTCTCTTGAAGTTTCTTTTTTGCCTCAGGTTCAGCCTCGCTGGCAATGAGCGCCGCGCGCCGGCCATCCGGGGCCAGTGTATAGGCTGCGATGTCCGAGCCGATTTCAGCGGCTTTGCGCGCTTCACCGCCATCGACGGGAATGAGGTAGAGCGCTTTGGATTTGTCGTCTCCGCGTTTGGCGAGGAACGCGATCAGGCGGCCATCCGCGGTCCAGCGTACCGCACTGACGCTCACTTTGCCCGTGACAAAAGGCCGCGCGGCACCGTCGTGGGCGCCGACGATCCACAGCTCGCTCCACGGTTCGCCATCTTCGTCCACGTTTGGCTGGCGCGGCACGCCCAAGGTGTAGGCGACACGGCTGCCGTCAGGCGAAATGACGGCCGTGGTCACTTGCCGGAGCTCAGCGATGCGATGGGGCGTGAGGACGTTCTCGGCGGCCAAGGCACATGCCGCGATTAACGCCAGGATGGTTATGACGGCGCCCAGCACGGATGGCAGTGGGCGGAGGATCGAGTTCGTCTGAAGAATTTGGTGGCGATGAGCGGTGCAGGTTCGGCTTTTCACGATGGCGAAACGATTAACGAGTTTCGTAGCCCGAAGCAATCGTGAAGCGGTCACGAGGGCCATCCACCCGTTGTCGGGGGTGCGCTTAAGAGTGGCGGTCAGCGACTCCGATTGACTTCCTTCTCCCCAGGAGGAACGAGTGGGGAGAGGGTTGGAGAGAGGGGTCTCTTGGAAACATGAGAAGCGAGCCAACGCACCTCCTCTCCCCGGCCCTCTCCTCTCTTCGGGAAGAGAGGGAGAAGCCTTCATTGACCGACAGTTTCAATCGCACTCAGTTGCCGGTGGCATGGTAGCGAGATCTGGTCGATAGGATAGAGTGCAACTCTGCGCTACAACGGACGGAGTCAGCGACAACTTGTGGATGCACTGGGCGCTGACCTGCAGTCTGGAAGATTATTGAAAATCTGCGCGCGAGCTATCAGCAGGGCACGGCAATCCGTTCGACAAGAATTCCCTCGGCCAGCTTTGCGCCGATGCCCATCCGGCAATTGTCGATCTGGCAAATGACGCCGCCGCGTTGCGCCAGGCATTGGAGCACCTGCTGCTCGAAGAAGCCGATCTCTCGCAAACGCTGGCAAAGCTCGTCCGAAACGTTCAACCGCCGGATGCGCACGGTGGTTCCGGCCTGGATTTCGGTCAGGGGGCAGAGAGATTGCGCTCCGCAAATTTCACAATCCGGATTGGCGGTTTTGGGCGACGCAAAAGCGTTCATAAGCTGTCCGGTTCATACAGGCGAAGAGGCCGCCTCACTACACGTGGTTTGTTCAACGCTGCCTCTTTTTTGCCGCGAGCTGGAAAAAACAGGGCGAGTCCCACTGGCGAACCGCTCCAGACGGCGCTTCAGCGCTTTAAGGCCTCAACGACTATGACTGGCGGTTCTCATTTTGATTTGGGTAGGGCGAGCCTGTCCCAGCGAGCCGTCTTCAACGTGTTCCTGATACGTCGGACACGGCTCGCCGGGACGGACTCGCCCTACCGATGTGAACTGAGGCGCTATTTGCAACAAGGTTTTCGATTAAGAGCGTGTCCGAAAATTGCGCGGGGTCCTGCGGCGAGGGATTTTGGCTGTGGCCAAGGCGGCGAGGTCCGAGCATCCCCAACGCGGGCTGTAAGGACCGAGCCAACGCAGGCCACGGACAAAAGACCCGCCGCCCGGAGGGTTTTCGCGCCAAAGGCCGCCTGGCTTCGTTGCTCCTCAGTCGAAGATCCAGGGAGGATATTCTCCTTCGCTGCGCCTCGCCATCCGGCCTTTGGCGCGAGAACAGGACCCCGCGGAATTTTCGGACACGCTCTAAGTTTAGGACGAAGATAAGCGGGGCCTCTGGAGTGTTTGCGCATGACCAAACTCGCCAGTCAAGAAAGGGTGACTCCATGCCAAGCGGCGTGTGGCTCCTTCAACGCCGGCAGGGCATTTTCACTTTGAAATCCGAAAATTGTGTTTCGAGAGAGCGTGCCTCTCTCACCGGCGCGAACCAAAGAAAGAAGCGACCTATGAAAGCTGCACAACCCTGCGAGGTGAACCGCCTGTTCTCCTTCCACGCGCCTGACGCACAGAGCGTCTTGCTCGTGGGCGATTTCACTCACTGGCAACAGAGTCCGATCAGTCTCCTGAAGGGAGCCGATGGCGACTGGCATGCGACCGTGCCGTTGTCGGAGGGCGTCCACCGGTATCGATTCCTGGTGGATGGAGAATGGCGAGATGATCCGGATTACGAGGTCCGAGTTCCATAACGGCTCCTGGAATTCCGGTGAACCCAAGCGCGCAAACCAGCCCTGCTTGGAAACCCAAGCACGCCTGGCAAATGGTCCGCCGCGTCGCTCCGCCCAAGCGGTTCGCGCGAGAACGGATCGGCGATTTTCGCGAGATCGACCTCCTGTTCGACGAACGCGCGGTGCGGGAGCAAGCCAGCCGCTGCTTACACTGCCCCGAACCGATGTGCCGCACGGGTTGTCCCCTCGCCAACCGCATCCCCGAATGGCTGGCTCTCGCGGCCGACGGGAGATTTCTGGAAGCCTCCGCGCTCTCGCACTCGACGAGCAACATGCCGGAAATCTGTTCGCGCGTGTGTCCTCAAGATCGGCTTTGTGAAGGCGCGTGCATTCTGAACGCCCGCTCGGATCCCGTCGCCATCGGCAGCGTGGAGAAGTTCATCAATGAGTACGCGCTGGCGCGCGGAGAAATCCACGGCTGCACCGCCCCGCGCAACGGAGGACGAGTCGCCGTCGTCGGTTCGGGGCCGGGCGGGCTGGCCTGCGCCGACGAGTTGGCCAGGCTGGGCTACGCGGCCACTGTCTTCGAGTCGCAGCTCGTGCCCGGCGGCTTGCTCATGACTGGCATCCCTTCGTTCAAGCTGGAGCGAGGCGTCGTGGAGCGGCGCTTGGGAGTTTTGCGGGAGCGCGGCATCAACTTTCGCCTCGGCGTCACGCTCGGGCGCGACCTTTCATTGGGCGAACTCCGGGGCCGCTATGATGCGGTCTTTCTCGCGATTGGGGCTCAGGTGCCAAAGGTTCCGGACGTTCCCGGCGTTGAACTGAAGGGGGTCGTCGATGCCCTGCCGTTTTTGGCCCAGACGAAAGTGGGCGCGCTGGCAAAAGTGCCTCCCATCGATGTCGCGGGCAAAAGGGTCGCGGTCCTGGGCGGGGGCGACACGGCGATGGATTGTTTGCGCTCGGCCATTCGCCGCGGCGCGCGCGAGGCGGTCTGCCTGTACCGGCGCGATCTCGCCAACATGCCCGGGAGCCGAAAGGAATACTACAACGCCCTGGAAGAAGGCGCTCAGTTTCATTTTCTCACGAATCCAATCGCCATCGAAGGCAACGCGGAGGGCCAGGTCGCGCAGGTTCATTGTGTGCGCATGGAGTTGGGCGAACCGGATGCGAGCGGCCGGAGAAAACCCAGGGCTGTTCCCGGGTCCGAGTTCGTGGCCTCCGCGGAGCTTGTCCTCATCGCTTACGGATTCGATCCGCCGCCGCTGTCCGGCGTGAGTCCTGTTCTCAAGATCGCGACGAACGAATGGGGCGGAGTGATCGTCAATTCGGATCAGACCACGAACGTGCCAGGGATTTTTGCCGGCGGGGATTTGGTCCGCGGCCCAAGCCTGGTGGTTCACGCGGTGCGAGATGGACGGGCCGCTGCGGCAGGGATCGACCGCTATCTTAGTGGTCCATTTCATAAATACGCTCACGTTCGCGGCAAGGGATTTTTCGGCCAGACGAGGCGCGAGCGACGAGCATATCCCGAAGTGGATCTGTAAGGAGCAAGCAACGAAGTCTGGCGAAAAAGAA
>Ga0194120_10001879_pt1 | contig 37026 bp, 41 predicted proteins | sample TA2MahCa65mmetaG_FD_148642 | JGI IMG/M metagenome (GOLD analysis project Ga0194120, IMG submission 148642) | Freshwater microbial communities from Lake Tanganyika, Tanzania - TA2015019 Mahale Deep Cast 65m | ecosystem: Environmental > Aquatic > Freshwater > Lake | place: Tanzania: Lake...
GTGGTTGACGTGGTTGACGTGGTTGACGTGCTCGATGTGGTCGACACCGCCACGCCCGGCGGTGGTGCGTTCCATCCGCGCATCGTGGTGCCCGCACACTGCCCCGTCAGCAGATTGTTGAGGCGCCCGAACTCGCTTTGGTCCATCGACAGATTCCAACGGGCTTTCACGGAAATCCAATTCGCAACATACGTGCACCAGTATCCGCGCAACGAAGGCAGCCAGTTCGACGGATCTTTGTCGCCCTTTGATCGATTGCTCGACGACGATACGGCCAGCAACGAACGCGGGTCGCTCGTGTCGTTGGCGAACGCCGTGCGCTGCGCCTCACCCCAGGCTGAGGCGCCAGAATCCCACGCTTCCTTCAGCGCAACAACGTGGTCGATATCCACCGCGGTGCGATCGCTCGTCTTCTTGCCGTCGTACGGCGAGATCCAATCGGCCTCCAGCACGAAACAGCGGAACGGGTCGACCTGCGGCAGCCCGATCGCGTCACGCTTCAACACCTGTTCGCGCGCATCGCAGCCGTCACCGTCGACATCCAACCAGTGCTTGAACAACGAGCGGCTGTAGCCGCGTGGACTCTCCCGCTCCACACGAATGGTCTGCAGCACTTCGAGCGCGTTCAGCGTGTCGCCCGGGCTCGCGGCGAGGTCTGCCGGCGCGGCATCAACCGTCGCGACTGCACCGGCGAATGCAACCGCCGTCGCCACGCTCGCAACGGCGACGCGCCATTTCACGATGACGTCGTGGCACCGCCGATGAAGGTGAGTCGCTCGTCTTCGTCGCGCATGTCGATGAAGATGCACTCGCCTGGGCACACATCAGCCGCCATCACGACCGATGACATGTGCTTGGGGTTCACTTCGGCGAGGCTACCCGCGCTGCCCGGATCATTGAGGATGACGCCGTTCTCCGCCACGTACGCGATGCCGTCTTCCAACTGGGTGAACACATCCGGGCAATGATCGACGCACAAACCGTCGCCAGTGCAGAGGTCTTGGTCGATCCACACGCGCACGCCGACAGGCTACGAAAGGATTGCGACGAACACCAAGACGAGCAGCGAGACATTGCGCACAATGTCGCGCGCGCCGATGGGTCGCCGTGTCGCGCCGCCGAAACACGCACACGGCGGACGCTCATCGCGCCGCATGTGCACCGCGAGCAACGCCGTAAACGCCACGAGTAATGTGGCCCCCGCGAATAGAAATTCGTGTCGCCACGAGTCGCCGAGCACCATCCCGAGGCCAACCGCGATTTCTGCCGCCATAACCGCGTAGGCGACCATCCGCGGCACACCGAGTCGCATCGCCACCTTCGGCCACTCCCGTCCCGACAACATCTTCGACACTCCGGCGTAGACGAACACCGCGCCGACGATCGCCGCCGCAACGCTGGAGGCGTTCACGCGACGTGGGCGTCGCCCGTCTTGCCCCTGAAGAACACCATCGCGGATTGCGTCGCGTCCAGCACGCGCATATCGCTGACTACGCCGACGATCAAATCGTGGTCGCCCACCGTGTGCGCGGCGTGCAGCGTGCAGTCGATGGTGGCCACCACGCCCGGCAACACCGGTGAGCCATTCGACGATGCCGAAGTCGTGAGACCGGCGAAGCGCGAGCCCTCCGCATGATCTTTGGCGAACCGCCAGCACAACTCCCCTTGCGTTGCGCCGAGGACGTTGGCACAGAAACTTCCGCCTGCTGCGATGAGCGGCCACGTGCGCGAGTTGCGATCAATGAAGAACCCGGCGAGCGGTGGCGTCAGCGAGATCGACGTGAATGAACCGATGGTGATGCCGTGTGGTTCGCCGTTCGGGCCGTGGCCGGTGATCACCACCACGCCGGTCGGGAGATGCCCGAGCGCCTTGCGATAGTCGTCGGCGTCGATGTGCGTCGGTTCACCGCTCACGCCTACCACGTTAGAACGTGCGACGCTGCAATCGTCGACGCACGAGGCTGCAGCGCGGCGGGAGTCAACGTGCGACACGTCAGGCGCCGACGAGCACCGACTGCCCCTCGCGCGCGGCGAACACGCCGACCCTCGTCGAGCAGGCCATCTCGTTAGTCACCTTGGTGAGCATCTCGTCGGTGCGCGACGGGTCGTGATGAAAGAGCGCCAGCTGCTTCACGCGGCACGACTCTGCCACCCAGCGAGCGTACGAATACGTCGAATGCCCCCACATCTGCTTCACTGCGAACTCTTCATCGGTGAACTGCGAGTCATGGATCAGCAAGTCGACGTCGTCGCACAGCGCGCGCGCGCCGTCGCCGATGCTGAACGTGTCGCCAACGGGCTGCTGGTGATCCGAAAGATACGTCACGCTCGCACCGTCGTAGCCGAGACGAAAGCCGAGTGTCGGTCCGATATGCGGCACGAAGCGACTGCGCACGCTGTAGTTGCCGATGGTGAAGTCATCGTCTCCGATTTCGTGAAACACGATGCGCGCCGCGAATTGCTCGAGCGGCAAGGGGAACATCGGCGGCTTGATCTTCTCCAGGAACAATTCCCTGATCGTGCGACCGTCCGGCTGCCTCGGTGCGTAGATCTCGAGCGTGGTCTCGCTGCGCAACAGCGGCTCGAAGAACGGCAGACCGAGCGTGTGGTCGTAATGCAGGTGCGTGAGCAGGCACACGACGTGCAGCGGCGTCGTGCCGTTGCACTGCTTGCCGAAGTAGCGCACGCCCGTGCCGAGATCGAACACGATCGGCACGTCGTTGGAGGTGCACACCGAAACGCACGACGTGTTGCCGCCGTAGTGATGCGTGTCGTGCCCGTGGCACGGCGTAGAACCGCGCACGCCGTGAAACGTCACCGTCATGCCGCGCGATGGAGTTGACGACTTCGACATGGACTGTCGTGACGCTAAAGCGGTAACCCGCTCACGACCAGCCCGTATCGCGGTGACGTTCGTCGCAACTACGCGGGCAATTGTGGGCATTCGCCGCAACTGCGGCGCGCCGTCTAAGGTCGTTGTCATGGCCCGCGAGCCCGTGCGCTCACTTCGAGAAGTTCCGCACGTGCGTGAGTCGACGGTGCGCGCCGGCGAACTCGACGTCACCTATTTTGAGTGCGGAAGCGGGCCGCTTGCCTTGTGCCTGCACGGCTTCCCCGATTCGCCGCACACGTGGCGACATTTGTTGCCCGCCCTCGCTGCTGCTGGTTACCGCGCGGTAGCGCCGTTCATGCGTGGGTATGCACCGACGAGTATTCCACCGTCGGGGGTCTATCAAACTGCCGCCCTCGCTCGCGACGCCAACGCGCTGCACGAAGCACTCGGCGCTGACGAGCACGCGGTGGTCATCGGTCACGACTGGGGTGCACCGACGGTATGCGGTGCGGCGATTGACGCACCCCAGCGTTGGAGCAAGGTCGTGTGCATGGCGGTGCCACCGGGCCCGGCGCTCGGGGCAGCGTTCGTCTCCAACCTCGCGCAGATTCAGCGCCTTTGGTACATGTTCTTTTTTCAACATCGATTATCGGATCACGTCGTCGCCGCGAATGACCTGGCGTTCATCGACATGCTGTGGTCGCAGTGGTCGCCCGGGTTCGCCGCCGATGCCGACCTCGAGCACGTGAAGTCAGCATTGCGCGACACCAACAACCTGCAGGCGGCTCTCGGCTATTACCGCGCCATGCTCGGCGACGGAAAACGCGACCCCGAACTTGCCGCTCTGCAACAACGCACGGATCGCGAGTACCCGAGCCAGCCACTTCTCTACCTGCACGGTGCCGAAGACGGTTGTGTCGGACGCGAAGTTGCAGAGGCCGCCCGCGCGATGTCGCCGGCGAACGTGCGGTACGAGTTCGTCGCGAAGGCCGGCCACTTCGTGCAGTTGGAGCAGCCGCAGCGCGTGAACGAGTTGATCGTCGACTTCGTCGCGCGCTAGGACGCGCGACATGCGGCCAAGCCGCGCAACAGCGTCACGCCGCTACGGCAGTTGGCACCATTCGCCGTCGGCAACGACCAAGCCATCGCGCACCAACGAATCCAGCAGACGCGCGGCACGCGCCGCATCCACCTGCATTGCCGCAGCAACGTCGCCGCGACGCACGCCGCGTTCGGCAAGCGCGCGCATCAATCGCCCCCGCGCTTGCCGATCGCTGCCGTCGAAACGCGCCTGCGGTTTGCTGGTGAGCGCGGTGGTGCGAGCCGGATCATCATCACTGCACCATGAACCATCCATGCGCCTGCGCGTCGCACAGTGCGGGGCGATAGCACACTCGTCACACTTCGGGCTGCGCGCGGTGCACACCTGGGCGCCAAAATCCATGATCACTTGGTTCCACTCCCGCGATCGACCACGCGGCAACATCGAGTCGGCGAGTCGTTGCGACTCGCGCGCAGTCAGCGAACCGCCCGACACGCGGGCCAGCAGTCGCGCCACGTTGGTATCGACCACGGCAACGTCACCCGCATCGGCGAACGCCAGCACCGCACGCGCCGTGTACGGCCCGACGCCAGGCAGCGCACACAGCGACTCGATGTCGCCGGGTACCGTGCCGCCGTGATGCGCAACGACGTGCTTGGCGGCATCGTGCAGGCTCTTGCAACGCCGCGGATACCCGAGACCGCTCCACAGTCGCAGCAAATCGGCGAGCGGGGCATTGGCGCACGCCTGCGGCGTCGGATACTCACGCATGAAGTGCCGCCACTTCGGGATCACCCGCGCAACCTGTGTTTGCTGCGCCATCACTTCACTGACGAGCACTGCCCACCGGTCGCGGGTGGCGCGCCACGGTAGATCGCGCAGGCGTGGCACACCCCACGCGAGCAGCACCCCGACTATCGCGTGGTTCACTCCGACCAGACGTCGGTGCCGTCGTACGGCCGCTCACGCTTGGGCGCCGCCGCGCGCTTCCACACCATCACGCGACGGCGGAAGTAGCACACTTCTTTGCCGTCTTGATTGAACGCCTTCGTCTCGACGGTCACCACACCGCGGTCGGGCTTCGACTTCGACTCAGTGACTTCGAGCACCCGTGTTTCGGCATGAATCGTGTCGCCGTGAAACGTGGGGTGCTTGTGCTGCAGCGTTTCCACCTCGAGGTTGGCAATCGCGGCACCGCTCACATCGGGCACGCTCATGCCGAGCACGAGGGAATACACGAGATTGCCCACGACCACGTTGCGACCCTGCACGCTGCGGGACGCGAACCAGTCGTTGGTGTGCAGCGGATGATGGTTCATCGTGATCATGCAGAACAGATGATCGTCGGCTTCGGTGATCGTCTTGCCGGGCCAATGCTTGTAGATGTCACCGACGACGAAATCTTCGAGGTGTCGGCCGAATGGTCGCTCGTGCGTGGTCATGCTGGCTCCGTTTGATTGGTGGTCACGGTGACCAGAGTAGGTGCGATTGCGCCGCACAACTCAGTCACGCCGCGCATATCAGTCACGCGACGAATCTGGCGGATCAGACGGCGACTCACGCCGATCCGCCGGCGTCTGCCTCGGTTGCTCCCCCGTGACCTCATAGGTGGGGGTCGGAAACATGCCGGTGCGGTCGCGTGGTGCGTTCCTTTCGATCCAGCTCGCCTTGGTTTCACGCACCTGCGTGCCGGCCTGCGTCGCTGATTGCAATCGCGCCAGGCGCGACCGCGGCGCCGGCACGGCTGCTACCGCGCCGACGCGCAGCGACACGTAACTCACACCACCCACGAGAATCGGCAACCAGTACTGCGCGATGCGATACGTGAGCACCGTGACGGTCGCGGTTGCCGCCGGCACCCCGAACCCGACGAGCGTCGGGATGTAGACACCCTCCACGATGCCGAGACCACCCGGCGTGATCGGGATCGACGCGATCACGTTCGCCAGACCAAACGCCACGAGCAAGCCATCCGTCGACACCGAGCCACCGAATGCGCGCAAGAACAACCACAACGCCGCCAAGTCGAGCAACCAGTTCGCCACACTCCACGCGACGACGCGCTTCATCACATTGCCCTCGGCGACGAGGCCACGCATGCGATCACGCAGATGATCGAGCAGCGTCGCGGCTGATTCGCCGTCACGCCTGAGTCGGTCGTAGATCCACTTCACGAAGCGGCGCAGGCGACCCTTGTCGTCGACCAGCCCGAACATGATCGCCCCGACGATTGCCATCAACACCGCTCCTGCAATCGCCGCCGTGCCGTAGACGGGACTCGAACCGCGCAGCGGAATCGAGACGATCAAGCCGAACCACAACAGCACGTTGAGAATCACGGCCGAGCCGATGCCTGCCGTGGCGAGCGCGAACCCGGCGTCGGCTTTCGCGATGCCCGAGCTCGTGATCAGCCGGAAGCCGAGTGCGTTGCTGGCCGCACTGCCCGCGGGCAAGATGCTGCCGAGGGCGCGCGTGCTCAACTGAATGCGAAAGAGGTCGACGCGGGTCAGTCGGTTGGCGTCTTTGCCGAGTGCCGCATGCGTCATGAGGGTGTAGCAGTAGAGGGCCACGAACTCGAGCCCAATCGCGGCGAACAGCAGCACGGGGTCGATCTGGCGCAGGTCGGCAATCGCCCCGCGAAACGCGGGGATGAGCGGCAACACGAAGAAATAGACGACTACGGCAAAGAGCACCCACCGCAGGGCCTTCAGCATTGGTCCAGCGTAAATGACGAGCGTGCCGCATGCCACCGACACCCCGACGTCAACCCGTTGGTGGGGCGGGAGTTCGCGAAAGTCACTTCACTACCGTTGAAAACGTGGTCGACCGCGCCAAAGATCTCACGACTGCCGCAACCGTCATCGAAGGTGTTGGTGCGTTGTTGCGCCGCGCCACGAAGCGACTCGCCGAAGGTGGCGGACCGGAGAAGGAACAGGTTCTCGCCTACGACCTTGCGCACGCGAGCGCCGCGCTCGAAACGGCACGCTCGTTGATCGACTACGGCGCAAAGGGCGACACCGAAGCCACCATGACGTGTGCGTTCGTCGCCGACATGGTGCACGACCTCGTCACTCGTTTGCTCGGTCGCGAGTCGATGTGGGGCGTGACCGTTGCGGAGTTGTCGCCGTTCAACGATTTCGTGTCCGCCTATCGCGCGCCGGAAGTGCTCGCATCACTGGCGACCAGCACGGGCCCGCGACACCTCGACGACCATTACGAGATGGTGCAGGACACCTTCCGCAGTTTCGGCAAGAAGGTGGTCGGTAAACATGCCGAGCATGTGCACCGTAAAAACGCCGATGTGCCAGAAGAAGTCATCAGCGGTCTCGCCGAAATAGGAGCGTTCGGGCTCTCGATCCCTGCCGAGTACGGCGGGTTCAGCGAAGGTGGCGAAGGCGAGTACATGGCAAGTTGCGTCGCCACCGAAGAACTCTCGCGCGCGTCGCTCGGCATCGGCGGCTCGCTGATCACGCGACCCGAGATTCTCGCGCGCGCCCTGGTGAAGGGTGGCACCGAGGCACAGAAGCACGAGTGGCTACCCAAACTCGCGACCGGCGAGGTGATGGCCGCAGTCGCCGTCACCGAACCCGACTACGGCAGCGACGTTGCTTCATTGAAGACCACCGCCACCGCGGCGCAGCGCGACGGCGTCGACGGCTACGTGATCAACGGCGTGAAGACATGGTGCACGTTCGCCGCGCGCGCCAACGTGCTCATGCTCTTGGCGCGTACCGATCCCGATCGTTCGAAGGCGCACCGCGGTTTGAGTTTGTTCATCGTGCCCAAGCCGCTCGGCGAGGCACACGGTTTCATGTTCCGTCAACCCGGCGGCGGAAAGATGGAAGGTCGTCCAATCGACACCATCGGTTATCGCGGCATGCACTCCTACGAGATTGCGATCGAGAACTGGTTCGTGCCCGCCAACCACTTGATCGGCGAAAACGATGGCCTCGGCAAGGGCTTCTACTTCCAGATGGAAGGTTTCGAGAACGGTCGTCTACAAACAGCGGCGCGCGCCGTCGGCCTCATGCAGGCGGCGTACGAGGCAGCACTCGACTACGCGAACAACCGCAGCGTGTTCGGCAAGAACGTCGCGGAGTACCAACTCACGCAGGTGAAACTCGGTCGCATGGCGATCATCATTCAGGCGGCGCGCCAATTCAGTTACGCGGTCGCCAAGATGATGGGCAAGGGCGAAGGCGCGATGGAAGCCAGCATGGTGAAGGCGTACGTCTGCAAGGCTGCCGAGTGGGTCACGCGTGAAGCAATGCAGATCCACGGTGGATACGGCTACGCCGAGGAGTACCCGGTCAGTCGCATGTATGTCGACGCGCGTGTGTTGTCGATCTTTGAGGGCGCGGATGAAACGCTGTGCCTGAAGGTGATCGCCCGCCGACTCGTTGAGTCGGTGCAGGCCTAGCCGACGAAGTCGAGCAACTGGTGCATCGAGTGCAGGCGCTCGCAGTCGTAGTCCGCGTGATCGTCGAACGGGTCAAATAGCAGCGGCACCAACCCGGCTGCGCGCGCGCCACCAACATCGTTCACGTACGAATCACCGACGTACGCGATGCGTTCGGGTGCCAGCCCGAGTGCGGCGATCGCATCACCGAAGATGCGCGGGTCGGGCTTGGCGTAACCAATCACGTGCGAGTCGGTGACGATGCTCACGGGCACGCCGGCGCCGGCGCCCACCTGACAGATGCACAAGTTGGCGAGCGTCTGCTCGATCTGACCGTGGGCATTCGACACCACGCCGATGGGCACCTTGCGGTGGTGCAACTGGCTCAGCGCGGCGACTGACTCGAGCATCGGGAAGCGCCAGTAATACGGCGAGAACAATTGGCGCATCGCCTTTGCGGCGGCGTCGACTTCTCCATCGTGCACACCCGCGGTCTTTACATAGGCGTGACGGTAGACATTCCACGTGATCCTGTCGATCGAACGATCGGTGCGCTTGCTGGCGACGGCGTCGAGTGCCTCCATGCCGGCGTAGTGGCAGCGCACCAGCACGTTGTGGTCGGTCGAACCACCGAACGGAGAAATCGCCATGCCCGTTGCGACGGGATCGGGGATGAGCAAGATACCGCCGACGTCGAACAGCACCGCGTCGAAGCGCTTGGTCACGGCAATACGCCTACCGCTGACTTGCCACTGCGAGGCGCCTACTTCGAACGAGAAAGCCCGGCGCGTCTGCCGCGCGAGATGAATTTGAGCGCCATCTTGCGGCTCGCTTCATCGATCATCTCGTCGCCGAACATCACCGCTCCCTTGCCTTCGCCTTCGGTGGCTTTTTCGTACGCGTCGAGAATCGCGCATGCCCGGTCGAACTGTTCCTGCGTCGGCGAGAACACCTCGTTGAGAATCGTTACTTGGTCGGGGTGCAACGCCCACTTGCCGTCGTAACCCAACGTGCGAGTGCGCTTGCAGTAGTCGCGGAACCCGTCGGCGTCACGTATATAGAGGTACGGCCCGTCGATCACCTGCAAGCCGTTGGCGCGACCAGCCATCAGGATTTTGTTGAACACGTAGTGGAAGTGGTCGCCCGGATAATCGCCAATCTGCACGCCACCGGTGAGCACCGGCATCTCCATGCTCGCCGCGAAGTCGGCGGGGCCAAAGATGATGGTTTCGATGCGCGGGCTCGCCGCGCAAATCTCTTCGACGTTGATCAGGCCGCGCGCGGTTTCGATCTGGGCTTCGATGCCGATGTGGCCGACCGGGAGACCGCTCGCAATTTCCACTTGGCGCAACAACATGTCGGTGGCGGCGATCTGTGCGGCTGATTCGACCTTGGGCAGCATGATCTCGTCGAGCCGTGCACCCGCACCGCCGACCACTTCGATGATGTCGTAGGCGGTCCACTTGGTGCTCCAGTCGTTGACACGCACGCACAAGACCTTGTCGCCCCACTCCTGAGACTTGATTGCGTGTGCCACGCGGGCACGCGACGCCTCCTTTTCTTTCGGGGCGACGGCGTCTTCAAGATCCAGGAACACCATGTCGGCCGGGATGCCGGGGCCCTTGCCGAGCATTTTCTCCGACGAACCAGGAATCGAAAGACATGATCGGCGGGGAAGGTCGCGAGAGCGAGGAGACATGACTTGCAGGCTAGATGGCGCTGCGTCGCAACAATTCGGTCGTGGGCGGACACTCGGGTGTGAGTGCGGCGGTCGTGTCGTCAGTCGCGCCACTCGGCCCGATCACGCGCGTGAATCGCGCGACATCAATCACATCGAGACCCGCCTGCCAATCGGTGTCGAGTTGCAGGGCGGCGCGCATGCCATCCCACAACACCGCCGGAAGTCGGGTGCCGGCACCAGCGACGAGCCACGTCGGCTTGCCAACGGCACGTGCCGTCTCGACGACTCCCTTCGCGCCGCCGACCGCGAGTGCCGCTGCAGGTCCCGCGGCGAGCGCCTCGATGATGACTACGTCGCACTGCGAGATCGCGGCAGCAAGGCACTCGAACGGCACGAGTTCGGTGGCGATCTCCGCGTCGTGCAGACGTTCGACGAGCGCCTCACCCTCACCATGGCTGTCAACCACGAGCATCGTGGCGTCGCCGCGTTGCACCAAGCATTTCACCGTCGTGAACGGCCAACCGACGATGAGCACCTGCGCGTTGTCCGACAACGCATCGTCGAGAAGCCCGGGCGTGTCGTCGCACTCGATCACGAGCGCCAACTCGCGGGCACGCACGAACGGCTCGGATGCTGCCAACACGTGTGCACACAACCACCACAGCTGCGCCATGGTCGGATGTCGCTCCACGATGCGCCGACAAGCGAGCACCAGCGACTGCGGATCGAATTCCATCTCGCACAACGCGAGCGCGGTCTCGCGTACGAGCAACGCTGGCCCCGCCCCATCGGCGCGTGCCACATATCGCAGCCTCTCGATCGGGTGCATGACAAAGAGAGTAGTTGCGGCTTGCTACCGTTTCTTTCGTGATTACGCCGTCTCCCGACACGGTGTTGCATCCGTTGCAGGGTGAGAAGCGTGCGCTGCACGAATGGCTCACCACCTTCCACTTGCTCTCGGTAGTAATCGACCCGTACACCAGCGAAAGCGCCCGGGTGTTGAAGACGGCGCGACGCGTGCTCGCCCAATTTGCCGGCTCGAGCGTGCGCACCAACTATGTGGTCACCGCTCGGCCAGAGGAGGCCCGGGAATTCCTCGGGGTGCTCGCCGACGAAACCATCGTGTTCTGCGACGCCGACCGCACGTTCGTGAAGCAACTCCACCTGCAAAGACTGCCGGCCTTCGTCTTCTTGCGCATCGACGGCAACGTGGTGGCTAGTGCAGAGGGTTGGAACCCGGTCGAGTGGCGCGCAGTTGCCGACGAAGTCGCACGCACCGTGGCATGGAGCAAGCCGTTGATTCCGGCACCGGGCGACCCCGATGCATTCGCCGGAACCTCGGCGATGGCGCAATGAGCGCCCCCGAACCATTCGCGCACGTCGATCTGCTGCCGCTGGGCAAGGACACCACCGAATACCGCCTCGTCACGCGCGAGGGCATATCTACGGCGAAGACCGAACTCGGCGAATTCTTGCGCGTCGATGCCAGTGCCATCACGCGACTGACCGCAGAGGCGATGCGTGATATCGCACACTTCTTGCGCACCGGCCACCTGCAGCAACTCGCCGACATCCTGCGCGACCCCGAAGCGAGCGAGAACGACCGCTTCGTCGCGCTCGACTTGCTGAAGAACGCCTCGATTGCCGCCGGCGGTGTGCTGCCGATGTGCCAAGACACCGGCACCGCGATCGTGAAGGCGAAGAAGGGACAGTTCGTCATGACCAGCGGCGGTGACGAGGCCGCCATCTCGCGCGGTGTCTACGACACGTATCTCACCAGCAACCTGCGCTACAGCCAACTTGCGCCGCTGTCGATGTACGAGGAGGCCAACACGTGCACGAATCTTCCGGCAGAAATCAAGATCTCCGCGGTCGACGGCGACGAGTACAAGTTTCTCTTCATCGCCAAGGGTGGCGGTTCGGCGAACAAGAGCTACCTCTTCCAGGAGACCAAGGCGCTGCTCAACGAAAGGACGCTCCTGCCTTGGCTGTTTGAGAAGATGAAGACGCTCGGCACCGCCGCATGCCCGCCGTATCACCTCGTAGTGGTGATCGGCGGAACATCCGCGGAGTACGCCGTCGAAGTCGCCAAGTTGGCGAGCACGGGCTATCTCGACTCCTTGCCGACGAAGGGCGGCAAGTCGGGTCACGGCTTCCGCGATCTCGACCTCGAAGCCAAGGTGCTAAAACTCGCTCAACAAACCGGCATCGGTGCGCAATTCGGCGGCAAATACTTCTGCCACGACGTGCGAGTGATTCGTCTGCCGCGACACGGCGCAAGTTGTCCGGTGGCGATGGCCGTGTCGTGTAGCGCCGACCGCCAGGCGCTCGGCAAGATCACGCGTGACGGCGTGTTCCTCGAGCAACTCGAAACCGACCCCGCGCGATTCATTCCCGATATCGACTTCAACGACTTGGGTGGCGAAGTCGTGCGCATCGACCTGAACCGCCCGATGGCCGACATCCGCAAGGAACTCTCCAAACACCCGGTAAAGACTCGCGTGATGTTGAGCGGGCCGATGGTGGTGGCGCGCGACAGCGCGCACGCCGAATTGCGCGAGCGACTCGAGCGCGACGGGTCATTGCCCGACTACTTCAAGGATTTCTGCGTGTATTACGCGGGCCCGGCAAAGACCCCGGCCGGGTTTGCATCTGGTGCCTTCGGACCGACCACCGCGGGCCGAATGGATCCGTACGTCGCCGATTTTCAGCGCGCCGGCGGCAGTTTCGTGATGCTCGCCAAGGGCAACCGCTCGCGCCAAGTCACCGATGCGTGCAAGGAATTCGGTGGCTTTTATCTCGGCTCGATCGGCGGCCCGGCTGCACGACTCGCGCAAGATTGCATCACCAAAGTGGAGGTGCTCGAGTTTTCCGAACTCGGGATGGAAGCCGTGTGGAAGATCGAAGTGCGCGACTTCCCCGCCTTCATCGTGATCGACGACAAGGGCAACGACTTCTTCGACATGGTCGATGCGACGCGGGCGACGCCGGTCAACCTCCGCTCGTAGGCGCCGCGGGTCGGCACGGCGCCGCGGCACAACACGTCGCGGCACAACACAGCGCCGCACGCCCCCCGCTGCCCCCGGCGAATTGAGCGCACTCGAGCGCGAGCGCATCACCTGCGCGCTCTCTGCATGGACGGGCGAACCGGGCCGCTGCCAATGGTGCAACACCGCGATTGATTCGCCGCGCCGGCGCACCTGGTGCAGCAACACCTGTGCGCGCGCCTGGCAGCGCAACCACATCTGGCGATTCGCCCGCGCGGCCGCCAAGCGACGCGCGAAATACCTCTGCGAACGACCAGGCTGCAGTGCGGCGCGCCGCGATTGCGAAGTCAACCACAAGGCCGCGCGGCAGGGCGGCGGCTATGGGCCTGGTTGTCATCATCATCTGAACCCCGACAACAACGGCCTCGGTGGGCTTGAGGTGTTGTGCCGCGCCCATCATCGCGAAATCACGACGGCGCAGGCGAAGGAGCGGACCGCGTTGCGCCGCGCCGCCAAGGAAGCCGCGGCGAACTCGGCGGATACGGCTACGGATTCGTCGTCGACGTCGCAGCCCTGATGCCTGAGTCGTCGCGGAATCGCGGATCCAAACACGACGCCTCGCGATACGGCGCGTAGTCGAGCGCCCGCGCCACCGTCTGCGCCAGCACCGCGCGACCCGTGTCAGACAGGTGAATCTTGTCCTTGATCGTCACACCCTTCGACATGGCGATGCGCGCCCAGTCGAGCACATGCACGTGGTCGTGCTCGGCGGCTGACGCCTTGATGATCTTGTTCACCCTTTTCTGGGCGTCGCGGAATTCACCGGTGGTGAACACCACCGTCTCCACACCGCGAGTGATGTCGAACATCTTCTCGAAGTTCTTGCGCAACTTGGCTTCGTCGCCGTCGAAGTTGCTGCCCAGATAGATGAAGACGACGTCCCACACCGCACCGATGCGACCCTCAAGCACATCCACGCCGAAGTCGGCGAAACGACCCGGCTCGGCCTCCACCGCCACCTGCCAACCGAGCGGTTTAAGTGCCTCGCACATCTCGTTGCTGTAGCGCTTCGCGGTCGACGCCATGATCGAGTCACCCACCAGCAGCACGCGATTGCCGTCCACGCGCCCGCCGACGGGGCCGCCGTCGGGCATCGGCAACTCGAGTTCAACACCGTCAGGCAACGTGACGGGCGCCCAGAAGTCGTAGCCGGGCAGCCGACCGATGCCATCCAACTCGCCGGACTCACCCGACGCTTGTTGTTGTGCCGTGCAAGCGGCGATCGAGAACGCCGACAGCGCGAGAACAACGACAAAGTACTTCATGCTTCCATTCTCCCAGTCATTGCGAGTCAAGCGGTCACGCAGGTTTGAGATCCTCGAAGCGATCGACGTCACGCAGTTGCTTGTATTTGCGCCACCAGACAGCGACCACGCCAACGGTGAGTACACCACCACCAGCAACTGCCACCGAGACACCAAGAAGTTGGGCAGCAACACCCGACTTGAAGGCGCCGAGTTCATTCGTTGCACCAATGAACACGTTTTCTACCGCGGTGACTCGGCCACGCTTGTCGTCAGGGGTTACTAGTGGCACTAGTGCCCCACGCACGAACACGCTCACCATGTCGGCGCCGTGAATGACGAGCATCGCGATGAACGCAATCCAATACGTCCGGGTGAGACCGAGCACGATGGTGGCCACACCGAACACCGCCACCGATGCAAGTAGCCAGCGACCGACGTAGCGACGCAGCGGGCGCACGGCGAGCAGCATTGCGACTGCGCCAGCACCAATGCCAGCCGCCGAGCGCAACCACCCGTAGGCCACGTTGCCGACACCGAGGCGCTCGGTGGCGATCACCGGCAGCAGCGCCAAGCAACTGCCGAGCAACACCGCGTAGAGATCGAGCGCAATGCCGGCGAACAACAACGGCGTGCGACGCACGAAGCGGAACCCTTCCAGCGCCGAACTCAACGTGATCGGCTCATTTTGCTCGGTGCCGGACACAGTCGGCGGCACGTGTACGGTCGAAAACAAGGCGATGGCCGAAGCCATGACGACTGAGCCAACCAGGTACGACACGACCGGCGACATGTCGTAGAGGAAACCCGAGATTGCGGGGCCGACGATGCCGGAGACCGTCCACACCGTGGAATAGAGCGCGATCATCTGCGGCAGGCGACCCTCTGGGGCAATCGTTGCCGCGATCGGGCGCATCGACGGAGCGAGGAACGCCCGTGAACTGCCGTACAAGATGGCGATGAAAAAAATTGGGACGACACTCGTCGGTGCGGTCGAGGCGTACCACATCAACAGGAGCGCAGTGGAAAGTTCGCCGAGCATCGCGAGTTGCGAAATGCGTTTGCGGTTGAACCGATCCGCAATGGCACCCGTCACGAATACCAGCAGTGCGACGGGGATGAACTCTGCGAGACCCAGTAACCCGAGGTCGAGCTCGCGACCAGAGATGTCGAATACCTGCTTGGCGAGACTCGTTACTTGTATGGAGACTCCGGCGTACAGCAAGACGTTCGCGCCGATGTAGGCACCCACCGACGGCGCACGCAGCACCTCGACGACGCTTCGACGCCCCGACAATTGTTCCGGCGTCACGACCTCACTAGGTTAGTGAATCGTGGCGTTGTCACCGCTCGCCCGCGAGACGCGATTCATGCCGGCGACCGAGCAAGCACAGTTGGTGCGCGACAAGAAAGTGTCGTCGCTCGAACTGCTCAACGCCGCGATCGAGCGATACGAGGCGTACAACTCGAGGATCAACGCAGTGAACATCGTGTGGCTCGAGCACGCCGGAGAGTTGGCGCAGAAGGCCGATTCCCAACGAAGTGACGCGCCATTCCACGGAGTGCCGACGCTGTTCAAAGATCTCGGTCTCCTGTATGCGGGTCAGCAACTATCGCAAGGTAACAAAGCAACCAAGGCGATGAACTACGTTCCGCAACAAACTTCGGAACTCGCTGCCCGATTCGTGGCCGCCGGGTTGATCCCCTTCGGCCGCACGAACAGTTGTGAGTGGGGCAGTTTGCCCGTCACCGAGCCCGAGGCGTGGGGCCCGACACGCAACCCGCACGACCTGTCTCGCACCTGCGGGGGCTCGAGTGGCGGTGCTGGTGCCGCGGTGGCGGCGGGCATCGTGCCGATCGGTCACGCGAGTGACGGTGGCGGCAGCATTCGTATCCCTGCTTCGTGCAACGGGCTCGTCGGGTTGAAGCCGAGTCGCGGTCGCGTGTCGCTTGCACCGCTCGGTGATGAAGCAGGATTCAGCGTGCAACTCGCAGTGACACGCACGGTTGCGGATACCGCGACGCTGCTCGACGCCGTGCACGGCGCCGGAATCGGCGATGGTGTCGTTGCCCCTCCGCCACTTCGACCCTATGTCAATGAAGTCGGTGCGAAGGTCGAATCGCTGCGCATCGGCGTGCTCGATCACGACCCACTGGGTGTGCACGTCGATACCGAGTGCCGCGACGCTGCGCGTGCAACCGCGAAACTGCTCGAGTCACTCGGCCACCGTGTCGAAGAGTCGTATCCGGCGGCCATGGCAGATGCGTCGTTTCCACCGCGCTTCGGAGCGATGTGGGCGACCATCCAGGCGGTAACCCGCGACTCGCTCTCGACGCTGCTGGGTCGCCCGGCCACTGCCGACGACGTCGAGGTCGTCAACTGGGAGCAAGCCGAACGCGCTTCGAAGACTTCGGCGCTCGACTACGCGAAGTCGGTCGTTGCCGCCGCGATGTTCCGTCGCGCCCTCGCCCAGTGGTGGCATGACGGGTTTGATTTGTTGGTGACCCCGACTCTGGCGCGAATTCCCTTCCCCATTGGGTCGTTCGTCAACGACCCGAGCGACCCGCTCAAGCCGTCACGTCTCGCCAGCGAATGGGTGCGCTTCACGGCGCAGTTCAACATGTCGGGCCAGCCGGCGATCAGCCTGCCGCTCGCCCGTACCGCAAGCGGCTTGCCCATCGGCGTGCAGCTCGTCGCGGCCTACGGACGCGAAGACCTGCTCCTGCGGGTCGCGGCGCAACTTGAAACGGCCGCGCCGTGGAAGAGTTTTACGCCGACCGCGCTCGACTAGGCGTGGCGCGTACCAAGCGCCCGCACTCGCCCGACCTAGCCCGCGCCTCTGGCCACCAGTAACCTCGCCTCATGCGCGTACGCGTCGACGAAGCCTCGTGTCAGGGTCAACAGATGTGTTCGATTGCCGCCCCCGAAGTGTTCGGCAGCGACGAACTCGGCCACGCCACCGTGCTCATCCCCGGCGATGTGCCGGCCGAACTGCACCGCAAAGTACGGCGCGCCCAGGCCAATTGCCCCGAAGACGCCATCATCATCGAGGAGTAACCCATGACCACGCTCGAAGAAAACGCGGGCCCCGTCAACGATCCGACGACCGACTACAACATCTTCGACCCGGAGTTCGTGCGCGACCCGTACCCCACCATGCACGAGATTCGTGAGTCGAAGTGCCCGATCGCCCACAGCGATCGTTGGGGCGGTTCATGGCTCCCGACGCGTTACGGGGACGTCGTCGCAATCGCCCAAGAGCACGAGATTTTTACATCCCGCGAGATCATCGTGACACCGCGACCCGCCGGTCAGGTCGAGGGCCCTTATGCCGGTGTTGCCGCACCGCCAATCTCCAGCGATCCGCCGGATCACCACTGGCACCGCAGGCTGATCCTCCCCGTGTTCGCCCCGCAATCCGTGGCGAAGTACGAACAAGGCACCCGCGACTTGTGCAACCAACTGATCGACAAGTTCATCGACAGAGGTGAGGCTGACGCCGGCACCGACTACGCGCAGCAGATTCCGGTGCGCGTCATCGCCACGATGCTCGGCGTGCCAATCGAGATGTCCGACGAGTTCACCAGCTGGGTGCGCGGCGTGCTGGAACTAGGTCTCACCGACCCGAAGGTGCGTCTTGAGAGCCGCCTCAAGATCCTCACGTTCTTCCAGAAGCAACTCGAAGACCGCAAGCAGAACCCACGCGAGAACGACCTGATCACCGATCTCTTGAACTCCGGCGACAAGTACCCCGTCACCGACCAGTACGTGCTCGGCGTCTGCAACCTGATGCTCGTCGCCGGCATCGACACCACCTGGAGCGCGATTGGCTCGTCGCTCTGGCACCTCGCCCAGCACCCCGAGCACCGCCAGCAATTGCGCGCCCACCCCGACCTGTGGCCCACCGCCATCGAGGAACTACTGCGCGCGTATTCGCCCGTCACGATGGCCCGCATCGTCGACCGCGACACCGAGTTTCAGGGCTGCCCGATGAAGGCGGGCGACCGCATTCTGATGTCGTTCCCGGCCGCGAATCGCGACCCGCGCCAGTTTGAGAACCCCGACGACGTCATCCTCGACCGCGAACACAACCGCCACGTGGCCTTCGGCTCGGGAATCCACCGCTGTGCGGGTTCGAACCTCGCCCGGTTGGAGCTGCGCGTCGCCCTGCAGGTGTGGCTGGAGCGCATCCCCGAGTTTTCGCTGATCGACCCCGCGTCGGTCACCTGGGCAGGCGGGCAGGTGCACGGCCCGCGCATCTGTCGCGTGCGGTTCTAGTCGCCGCCCGACCAGCACAATCGCCCCCGCAGCATCACGCATCCATCCACCACCCGTGTAATAGGGTGATTGTCCATGAAGAAAAACGAACTTATCAACGCAGTAGCACTCCATTGCAGTATCGAGAGGAAGGTGGCGAAAGCCGTCATCGAGGGAACGGTCGAAGTCATCCTGGCCAATGTGGCCAAGGGTGAGACCGTCAACATCTCGGGCTTCGCCAAGTTCTTCAAGAAGAAGCGCCCAGCGCGCATCGGCCGCAACCCAGCGACCGGTGAGCAAATCCAGATCAAGGCGAAGACCGTCGCCAAGATCACCGCGCTGAAGGGCTTCAAGGACATCGCCTTGGGCGTTGCTCCTGCCCCGAAGTTGAATACCACGTACAAGGCTCCGGCCGCGGCGAAGAAGCCCGCGAAGAAGAAGCGCTAACCCCGCTCGTTCTTCATCGCCGGTGGCGGTGCGCGCGAGCACTCGCGCTGCCCCGCCGGCGCGAGGGTGTTCTATGAGCCTCGCATCGCGCGCCGAGTGGAGTCTCGACCCCTCGCTTCGCTACTTCAACCACGGGTCGTTCGGCGCCGTGCCGCGATCGGTGCTCGCCGCCCAGCAGGCGATTCGCGCGCAGATGGACTACAACCCGAACCTGTTCTTTCGCTCACGCGTGGAAGCGATGTTGCGCGAGGCGCGGGCGCGCTGCGCTGCCGAACTCGGCACCGTCGAAGATCGTCTTGCCTTCGTGCCGAATGCCTCACAAGGCGTGATTGCAGCCGCAGCCGCGGTGGTGCGGCGCGGCACGCAGGTGGCGACGATGACATCGAACTACGGCGGCGTGGTGCTCGGCTTGCGCGCCCTAGTGCAGCGTGCGGAGGCCGAGTTGCGCGAGCTGCCCGCGTTGCCACCGTCGGCTGCGACGCCCGAATCGTGCGTGGAAGAGGTCGTGGGGCAACTCGGCGATACCGAGGTGCTCGTGCTCGACCACATCGTGGCGACGAGTGCGCAGTTGAACCCAATTTCAGAGATTGCCCAAGCGGTACGGACCGCGCGGCCCGACTGCTTCATCGTGGTCGACGCGGCACACGCCGCGGGGCAGGTGCATCCGCCCTTGCCCGCGGGTGTGGATGCGTGGGTGAGCAACTTCCACAAGTGGGTGGCGGCGCCCCGACCCTCGGCCGCACTCGTCGCCGTTTCGGATCGTGCTGCCCAGCTGCTCGAACCGCTTGCCGGCAGCTGGAACGCAGAGCTTGGCTTTCCGCTCTCATTCGACTGGCAGGGCACCGCCGATTTGTCGGCGTATCTCGCGACGCCCGCGGCGTTCGATTTTTTGGCGCGCTGGCCGCGCGAAGTTCGCGACCAACACTGTCGCAGCACGGTCGGTGCGGCCGCCGACATGCTCGCTGACGCCTGGGGTGTGACGTTGCCGACGCACCCAGGGCTGCGGGCCCCGTGCATGCGCATCGTGCCACTGCCTGGAACGTGCCACTTGACGACTGCGCAGGAAGACGCGCTGATCGATGCGGCACGCGAACACTTGTCTGCGGAGATTGCGATCACTAGCCCCGGCGGTGTCACCGGGGTGCGATTATCGGCGTTTCTCTACAACGAGGTGGCGGACTACGAGTGCCTGCGCGACCTGCCGACGCTGCTGCGCACTCCCAACGGGATTTGAACCCGTGCCGCAGCCTTGAGAGGGCTGTGTCCTAGGCCGCTAGACGATGGGAGCCTGAACGGCTCATCACGCTACCGCTGTGGTTGGCAGCCGTGACGCGTCGACGTCGCGTCGCACTTGTTGGGGAGCAAGGAATCGAACCCTGAATAACAGATCCAGAATCTGCTGTGTTGCCAGTTACACCACTCCCCAGAGTGTTGCATCGCTCATTGTAGCCACGACTCAAGTTGACGAAACCCGACGACGCGACCGACCATGATGCCGAGTGATTCGCGGATGTTGCGCGACAGTGCATCGCTACCCCGCGTCACGCTGGTGCGCGTTGCCGACGATATCGCGTCGAAACCCAACTCGCGCGCGACGAGGCCGGCGCGCAGCACGTGATACGGGTCGCTCACGATGGCGACGCGGTCGATCATCAACACTGTTCCCCTCTCTCGCAACGACTGCAGGCTCTCGAACGTGGAGCTTCCCTGCGGTTCGACCACGATCGACTCGATCGGTACACCGCCGGCAACGAGATACTCGCGCCCCGCTTCGGCTTCGGTGAAGCGATCACCTGCCTGCTTGCCACCCGTTACCACCACGATCGGGGCGGCACCGCGCTGCCACAGTCGCAACGCGTGGTCGAGTCGCGCACGCAATTGTGGTGAGGGTCGCCCGTCATATTGCGCCGCGCCGAGCACGACGATGGCATCGACGGTCTGCCCGCCCGCAGTGAACGATTCACTGCGCCCGGTGGCCCACACTTGGGCGAGAGTCACGAGGAAATAGAGCAACAACGAAGTGAAGAGAGCAACGGCGACATAGCCACCGCGGCGCAACTTGGCGGCCAGCGCTGAGTTGACAGGCGCGGACTCGGCCGTCACGACGTCAGCCGGCGCGGGTGAGTGCGGCATCGATGCGACGCAGCGTCTCGTCGCGGCCGAGCACTTCCAACGATTCAAACAGCGGCGGCCCGACGCTGCGCCCCGTGGTTGCCACACGCAGCGGCGCTTGCAGTTTGCCGAGCCTCACGTCGATGGCCGCACCAATACCTTCGACGATGGTCTTCAGCGACTCTGCGTCCCACTCCGTCGCCGCAAACTGTTCGCGCACGGTGCGTAGCGACGAGCGAGCCCACTCGGCAGAGAACGCCTTGTCAAAGGCAGCCGCATCGATCGGCACTTCCGCGAGAAACAGAAAATCGACCATCGCCGGCACCTCAGAGAGCAGCGCAACTCGCGTCTGCACGTGCGGCGCGATCTGTAAGAACACGGCACGCTCGAAACGTTCGGCGGGCCACGGCACCGCACTCGGCACCGCCCCCGTGGCGACGGCGCCGCTTGTCGGCGCGGCTCCGGTCAGCCACGGTTCGCACGCCCCGACGAACTCGTCAAGCGACATCTTGCGCAGGTACTCGCCGTTGAAGGCGCTCAACTTCTTCACGTCAAAGAATGCCGACGAGTGGTTCACCGAGCCGAGTTCGAAGTCGCGCGTAATCGTGGCGAAGTCGACGATTTCCGTCTCCCCCGTCGGCGCCCAACCGAGCGTCATGAGGTAGTTGACCATCGCATCGGCAACCACACCCTCGGCGCGATACTGCTCGAGCGCCACCTTGTCGCGACGTTTCGACAACTTCTTGCGTTGCTCGTTCACGAGCACGGGCACATGCGCCCACACCGGCGGCGACACACCGAGCGCCTCCCACAACAGTTGCTGCTTGGGCGTGTTGGAGAGATGCTCTTCGGCGCGCACGACGTGCGAGATTTTCATCGCGATGTCGTCAACCACATTCGCGAGGAGGAACACCGACGTGCCGTTGCCGCGCAACAGGACGAAATCCTCGATCGTCGCATTGTCGAACTCCACGCGGCCGCGCACCTCGTCGTGCACCACGGTGTTGCCGGCTGGCACCTTGAACCGCAGCACGCGACCCGACCCCGGCCCCAGTCCGCGCTCGCGCGAGTAGCCGTCGTAACCGGGCTTGCCCGCCGCCTTCGCGCGTTCTTGAATCTGTTCGCTCGTCAGATCGCAGTAGTACGCGTGGCCGGAGTCAAAGAGCTGCTTGGCGGCCGCCGTATGAGCCTGCACATACGCCGACTGAAAGTAGGGGCCCTCGAAGTGCGGGTCGGATGCGCTGATGCCGATCCAGTCGAGGGCGTCGATGATGCCCTGCGTCCATTGCGGTTCGTTGCGCGACTCGTCGGTGTCTTCGATGCGCAACACGAACACGCCGTCGTTCTGCAGCGCGAGTATCCAGTTGTACAGCGCGGTACGGGCGCCACCCACGTGAAGGTACCCCGTCGGTGACGGCGCAAAACGATAACGATGAGTGCCAGACACCACAGTCGATACTAAGCGTGGTGCGATGGTTCGCGGCGCTGCGCACGCCATGTCGTCGCACGGCGCGAGTAACTTTGAGGCATGTCCGCAAAGTCGCGCGCCGAACACACCGACCACCCAGATCACCGTGCGCTCGCCGGCGGCAGCGCGCGTGCCGGAGTGTTCGGCCTCAGCGACGGTCTCGTCACCAACGTGTCGCTCATCATCGGCTTCGCCGCGAGCGGCGTTGACGCCAGTTACGTGCGACTCGCCGGCATCGCGTCTGCGGTCGCCGGCGCAGTCAGCATGGGGGCCGGCGAATGGGTGTCGGTCAAGTCGCAGAACGATCTCGTGAGGCGCGAGATGGCACTCGAGTTGCGCGAACTGAAGCGCAACGCCAGTGCCGAAACCTCCGAACTCGCCGGCATGTACCGCTCGCACGGCATGTCATCCAAACAAGCCGAGACCGCCGCCGCAGAAGTAATGAAGGACCCCGAGCGCGCCGTAATGGTGCACGCGCGCGAAGAGTTCGGGCTCGACCCCGCGCAGTTGCCCAACCCGCTGCAGGTGGCCGCGGTGTCGATCGTGACGTTTCTCGTCGGTGCGATGCTCCCCGTCATCCCCTGGCTGTCGGGGTCGGGTGACACGGCGCGCGTCGCATCCGTGGCGATCGGTGTCATTGCCGCCGCGATTCTCGGGGCGCTCATCGCCAAACAATCGGAGCGCCCCTGGTGGATGGGTAGCGCGCGCCAAATCGTCATCACCGTGTTGGCCGTGAGCGTCACGTACGTGATCGGCAGCGTGGTCGGTGTGAGCGTTTCGTGAGCCCGGCACAACATGAGTGACTACCGCTCGACGCAGCCCAACGTGCTCGGCGAACCACTCGAGCCGTGCAGCTACGACCCGCTCACCGGTTGGTATCGCAGCGGATGTTGCGAAACGGGCGGCGACGACAGCGGTGTGCACACGGTGTGCGCGATCATGACCGATGAGTTTCTTGCGTTCTCCAAACAGGCGGGCAACGATCTCTCCACCCCGATGCCGCAGTACGGGTTCGCCGGGCTGAAAGCCGGCGACCAGTGGTGTTTGTGCGCGAGTCGTTGGCAGGAGGCGTTCGAGGCTGGATTCGCGCCAAAAGTTCGCCTGCGTTCAACGCACGCGTTGACGTTGGAGTTCGTGCGGCTCGACGACCTGCAGAAGTTTGCCGTCGACTGAGTCAGGCGCCGGTGAGCGCCCGCCACGAATACGGCATGGCCTTGCGCACCATTTCCGGCGTCATGGTGATCGTCGACTGCGGCACCATGTCGACGATGCGGCGCGCCTCCACATAGTGGTGCACGACGTTGGCGACGCCAGCAAACAATCCTGAACGAGCGGCGACCAAGTCGGCGGGCGGGGCATCCAGAAAGTATCCCCAGATCGTGAATGCGATGTCGAGATCATGGATCACCGGTGCGCGACCGAAGTGCGATGCGCGACGCAGCGCGATGCCGACACAACCCTGAATCGCGTCGTCGACACTCTCGCTGGCGGTCACCTTCACTCGTGGGCGCAGGCGTTCGGCAAGCGAGAGCACGTAACCCTGGTCGGGGCCCGGGTGGCCGAGCCCCCCGGCGCGCGGCTGGCGACCCGTTACGGATGCCTTGCGCGTGTTCGTCCACGCTGCGGGCACGAAGCCCGGCGACTCGTAGGCGCGCGGACGGTCAATCGGGTCGACCGGAGTGTGTTTCGGGGCTGCCACGGCGAACGATGCTACTGAGAACGCCGCTACTCGACCGGCTCGCTGGCCAAGAGCGCCACCAACATCCGCGGGTCACGCGCCCATGCATCAGCACCAAGTGACTGCGCAGTCGCGTCGGAATCGATGGCGGCGCCGCCGACATACACCTTCACCCCGGGGCTGACGACCGACTTCACCGCCGCGACCGAAGCACGTGCCTCGTCGAGTGACTCGCGCAGCGTGACGCCGATACACACCGCACACAACTGGTCGACATCTCGCACCGCGGTGGCGAATGATTTCGCCGGCATGTCGGTGCCGATGTCGGAGACGTTCCAGCCGCGACTACGCATGAGATCGGCCACCATCCTCAGCGCCAAATCGTGTCGCTCACCGCTCGGGCCGCCGATCACCACCGTGCCGCGTGATGGGCCGCGATGAGCGAAACGCGCACTCACTCGCGCAAAGAGCCGCGCGACGATGTTGCTTGCGCGGTGCTCTTCGTGGATCTGCAGGTCACCGCGCTGCCATCGTGCACCAATCGAGACGAGTGCCGGTGACACCACCTCGAGATACAACGAGAAGAGGTCGTGACCACTTGCGAGTGCATCATCCAGCAGGTTCTCCGCGCCGAGTTCGTCACCTGCGAGCAAACATGTCTCGAATCGTGTGGCCCAGTCGGCGGCAGGGCGACCCCCGTGTTTGGCGCGTGTGCCACTCGTACGGGTGGTTCGCCGTCGGCGCGACTCGGCGAACTGCTGCACGTCGGCGAGCAACACCCGCCACTCCCCGTCTTCTTGCCGGGCGGGCAGGCGACCCGACCGCACGTACCGGTAGGCGGTCATGTAGTGCACCTTCAAGCGGCGGGCAGCCTCATACAGCGAGACCGTGGTGTCGACGGCTTTCGGCACGCACCAACGCTATGAGAGAACGCGCCGCGGTTGGCAACCGAGCGGCGAGTTGGGCGGTGGCGCGGGTCGACGCCGTCTACGCAGTGGGCATCGTTTGCGCGGTAGGCACGGTGGGCACCATGCCGGGTTTCCAGTACTGATACATGTCGGTGATGATCTGCGCGAGCGGCGACGCATCGGCACCAGGCACCAAATCCACGGTCACCACATTCGACAACACGTGCACTGCCCGCACGCTGCCCGTTGCGAACAAGCGCACCGCCACGACGGCACCGAAGGTGTCTTCGCGGTCGGGGGCCGAGCCGTACTGCTCGTGCTCCTGGCCGGTGAGTGAGCGGTTGAGTTCGAAGCGCACGCGACCCGCCTCGGCGGACCGCTTGACGGTGACGGCAACAGGCTGACCCATGCGCCACGACGCTAGTTGCTCGGCTCGTTGGGGCGTGCCGCAGTGTCTACGGCTCGAATCGTTGCGGTGCGCCGCCACGCAACTACTGTGACGGGGTGGAACTCGACGACTTCACCAAGCGCGCCACCGCATTCCTCGCCGGCTCGCTTCCGCGCAAAGATGCTGCAAAGGAATTCGTGTGGGGCGAAGGCTCCGACAACATGTCGATGTTCGAAGAAAGGTCGCGCGAAGCGGAGAAGGAAATGGTCGCCACCGAGAAGGCATGGCGTCGGAAGAAGTTCGACGCGGGTTTCGGGTGGATAACCGGTCCCACGCAATTCGGTGGCGCGGGACTGACCGCGGCCCACGAGCGCGCGTACGAGGCAGCCGAAGCCGAATTCAAGGCGCCGGGTCAGAGCATCTTCACGATTGGTCTCGGCATGGTGGCGCCGACGATCCTCGCCCACGGCAGTAACGAGGCGAAGGAGAAGTTCCTGCGGGCGATGTACCGCGCCGACGTCGTCGGCTGTCAGTTGTTCAGCGAACCGGGCGCGGGCAGCGACCTCGCCTCGCTGCAAACCAAGGCCGAACGCGACGGGGATGAGTGGGTCATCACCGGTCAAAAGGTGTGGACCTCCGGTGCGCACTACAGCGACTTCGGCGAAATCATCTGCCGCACCGACCCGTCATTGCCCAAGCACAAGGGGCTCACCGGCTTCTTGGTCGATATGGACGCGCCCGGCGTGGAGATTCGTCCGTTGCGCCAGATGACCGGCGGCGCGTCGTTCAACGAAGTGTTCTTCAACGAGGTGCGCGTGCCCGACTGGTACCGCCTCGGCGCAGTGAATTCCGGTTGGGGTGTCGCGCTCACCACATTGATGAACGAGCGTGCCGCCATCGGCACCGGGTTGGGTGGCGGCGAGGTGTCGATGATGACGCGCATCACCGCGATGGTGCGCCACTTCGGTTTGCAGGACGACCCGCTCGTGCGGGACATGCTCGCCAACCTGTACATCAACTACCGCGTCGCGAACTTCACCAACAAGCGCGCGATGGACAAGATGAAGGCCGGCCAGACGCCGGGCCCCGAGATGTCGACGTCGAAGATGGCGCTCGTCAACAACCAGAAGTTGCTGAATGATTTTCTCTCACACGTGCTCGGCGCCAAGTTGCAGGCCGACACCGGCGAGTGGGGCACCTACGCGTGGAGCCAGCTCGTGCTTGGCGCGCCCGGGTTGCGCATCGCGGGCGGCTCGGACGAAGTGATGCGCAACATCGTGGGTGAGCGCGTGCTGGGTTTGCCGAAGGATGCAGGCATCGACTCGAAGTCGCCGTTCCGCGATCTGAAGGTCGGCACGCAGAAGGACTGAGCGTGCTCGCGGCGCTGCGGCGCTACTTCGTTGCCAGTTTCAGCCTTTCCATGAATGCCCAACTGGTGCGATGCAGCGGCGACACGCCGTGTTCGCGCAACCCGGCCCGATGCTTCGGGCACGGATAGCCCTTGTTCGTCGCAAACGCCCAATGCGGATGCCGCAGTGCGGCCTCGCGCATCTCGCGATCGCGTGACACCTTCGCCAGCACACTTGCGGCTGCCACCGACAGCGACTCGGTGTCGCCCTTGACTCGCATCATCACACGCGGGATGTAGGGCGATACGAAATCCCACCGGCCATCCACGATTGCCACATCGGGTCGCACGTCGATTGCCGCAAGTTTGGCGATCGCGCGCTGCGTGGCCAACCGTTGCGCGGCGTTCATGCCCAACTCGTCGCACTCCGCGTTGCTCGCCTGCCCCAGTGCCCACGCGCTGCACTGTTGCGCCACCGTGTCGAAGATCTGCTCACGTTTCTTCTCGCTGAGCGACTTCGAGTCGCGCGCCAAGAACTCCGACTCGCCAACCTGCGGCGACAGCACCGCCACGCACACCACGAGCGGGCCGGCCCACGAGCCTTTGCCGACCTCGTCGATGCCGCAGATCACGCCCGACAGCGTGCGCTCGATGTGCAGCGTCGGCGCCGTGCGCTTGTTGTTTGGCGTCGTGCGCTTGTCGCCCGGCATCGGGTGCCTGCTGGTCACTTCGCCCTCCTCAACAGTGCTTCGCCCTGCGCTGCCGACGTGCGAAACGCCGCGTCGACGGCCGGCGCGGTGAGTTGTAGGCCTGGCGGCCCGCCGACTTCCCACAACAGCGCCGCGTTCTCACCGTGCCAGCGCACGGCGAGCGAAAGTCGATGATGCGGGCCGGCGTGCACGCCGTGCGCCTCGAAGTTCGTGCCGCGCAGATCGACGAGTGCGTCGCTGAACAGTTGCGTCGCGAGCGGAGACTTTGGTCGGGCGATGCGGTCTTCGACGGCAGCCGCGTGCGCGACCGCTCTGGCGAGCTCGGTCGATGCACCCCCCATCGCAGCACCGAGTTGCGCACCGGTATCAACGCAGCGTTGCCAGGCCGCCTCCGTGTCGCTGGCAGCCTCGTTTTCATGGGCGAGTGTGAACAGGCTCGCCGCCATGCTGAGCGCGCGCCACGACCAGGGTGAGTCGCTCGGCCGACGGGCGACGCGCGAGACGGCATCGGCGAGCACATCCACCCACGCTGCGACCGCGTCACCCATGCGCACCCGCTCAGCGATCGCCAACACGCCGCAGGCTGCGTCGTCATGCAACAACGCATCCACTTCGCGACTGGCCGCCAGCAGCGTGGTGCAGCGTGATGCAATCAACTCACTGCCCGCCGCCGAAACGCGACTCGCCCGTTCGCAGGCCTGCACCCAACCGCGCACCACCGCGTCACACGCTGCGAGCCCAGCCACATCAAGGCTGCGTCCGGGGCGCCAGCGCGGGCGGGCCAGCGGCCAGGCGAACCGCACCGTGCTGGCGTGCGCCAGCGGAAAGGCTCGCACATCGCCACCGAGATCAGCCCCCTGCGGCACCGTGCCTGCGTTCGCCGCCGTCGTCGACACATCGCTCGCCGGCACCGCAACGACGACCGCCGACGGTGACCGATTCTCGAACTCATGGACGAGCGCACCGCCCTGGTCGGCGACCGCGTACACGCGCTGCACGACATCACCGCCGGGCACCGCGAGTTTCGTTTCGACGACGGGCACACCGTCGATGCGTCGCTGGCGCACGCTCGCCGACCGACGTGGGTCGTGCCACCTGTCGCTCGCCGCAATCCACCACGCGAACGACTCTTTGCGCGTGTCGAGTTGCGCGACACCAGCCGCATCAACCACGCCGCACGGCGCACCACGAAGCCCGATTCGAGTCATAGGGGCGAAGTCAGCCGCGCTCAGACTTGCGCGACCGAGTCATCAAGCGCAGCAGCGCGTCGCCGGCGCCCAACCGCCCTTCACACACCTCGGCGACGGCCTCACAAATCGGCATCTCGACGCCCGCCTTGCGCGCCAGACCGATCACGGCGCCCGCACTCTTTACACCTTCGGCCACCATGTGGTTCATCGAGGCGTTGATGTCGGCGATCGTCTCGCCCTTGCCGAGCCGCACGCCCACCGTGGTGTTGCGGCTCTTCATCGACGAACAGGTGGCGATCACATCACCCATGCCCGCCAAGCCGGAGAACGTGCCGGGGTTGGCACCGAGTTTTTCGCCGAGTCGCCCCATCTCCACGAGCCCGCGGGTGATCAAGGTGGCGCGCGAGTTGTCGCCGAAACCCATGCCGTGCGCCATACCGGCCGCGATCGCAATCACGTTCTTCACCACGCCACCGACCTCGCAACCGACTACATCGTCGTGGGTGTAGACGCGAAACAGCGGACGCGTGAACACTTCCTGCAGTTTCGCCACCACTACAGCGTCGTCGCACGCCACCACGCTGGCCGCCGGCTGCCCGGCTGCAATCTCCGCCGCCAGATTCGGCCCCGACAACACTGACACCGCGTGGTCGGGCGCGACGTCGTGCAACACTTCGCTCATGCGTCGCCCGGTGCCGCGCTCGAGACCCTTCGTCACGCTCATCAACACCGCGCCGGGCTCGAGGTGCAGCGCGAGCGTACGCACGACATCGCGAAACCCCGCCGACGGCACCGCGACCACGACGAGGGATGCGTCGCACACTGCAGCCACCACGTCGTCGGTGACGTGCAGTTCGTCGTGCACACGATGGTCGGGCAGATAACGCGAGTTCACGCGCGTGGTGCGCAGTTCGGCGGCGAGTTCGGGGCGCCGCGCCCACAACACCGTCGGAGCATTGTGTGCGACGAGCGACGCCACCGTCGTGCCCCATGAACCGGCCCCAATCACGGCGACGCGGGCAAACGGCAATCCCACGACCAAATCGTAGGCTTCAGACGAATGAGCACGCCCGCGGGAGCACACGGGTGAGCACGCCCGTCGCGGTCACGCCCACAGCCGCCGCGATTGCCGTCGTCGTGCCGATCAAGTCGTTCTCGCACGCCAAGGGTCGCCTCGCCGACACACTCTCCGTCGAGGCCCGCGTCGCTCTCGCCCGCCGCTGCGCCGAAACAGTTCTGGCGGCCGCCCATCCACTCCCGATCTTCGTCGTGTGCGACGATGCGGATGTCGTCGCCTGGGCCCGCGCCAACGGGGCCACGGTGGTCGCACCGCTTCTACCTGGCCTGAACGAGGCCGTCGCCGCCGGACGCCAGACTGCCGCCTCCGCAGGCTTTGCGCGGGTGCTGGTAGTGCACAGCGACCTGCCCGCGGCGCAGTCGCTTGCCACGCTGGTCGACGAGCCCACCGATGTCGTCATCGTGCCCGACCGCCACCGCGACGGCACCAACGCCCTGCTCGTGCCAACGGCAGGCGCGTTCAGCTTTCGCTACGGCCCGGGATCATTCGACGCCCACCAGGCCGCGGTCGCGCATGCGGGGTGGACGTGCACCGTGGTGACCCGCCCCGACCTGGCGCTTGACCTCGACACCCCCGACGACCTGCGCGCCGCGGGGCTCGCCTAGATGGGCCGCCCGGCCGCACTGCACACGCCCTTAGAAAAGAACGAACCGGGAGGCTTGCGCCCCCCGGTCGTTACGTACTCCGAACCGAATCAACTTCGTCTAACGACGAGAGTTAGTTATTTCTTGGCCTTCCGGCGTCGACGCTTCTTCGTCGCCTTCTTGGCCTTCTTCTTGGCTCGCTTCTTTGCCATGGATTGTCTCCTTGATTGGTTGATGTATCGCTTGGGTATTACCTGTTTGGATTCAGCGCAGCCTTCAGCGTGCTGCTGGGGCTGAACTTCATCGTTGTTGAAGCAGCGATCTGCACCGGTTCTCCCGTTCGGGGATTGCGGCCAGTTCGTGCCTGGCGCCTCGATGTCGAGAACGAACCGAAGCCCGGCCACGACACCTTGTCACCACTCTTCGCAGACTCAACGACCAGATCAACGAATGACTGGATGACGCGATCAGCTTCCGCCGACGAAACACCGGTCTTCGCTGCGACTGCTGCGAGGAGGTCTGCTTTGGTCATTGCTATTTCCTTGCTTTCTCGGAATCGGAGTTCCGTGAGCATCAATTTGAACGCATCCGCAGACAAAATGCAAGCATCGCTGATCGCGAGTCGACATTCGTGTGTGGATGCTGCGCTGCAACGTGCAACGCCGCAAGAACATGCGGCACCGCCACGCGAAATATGTAATTTGTCGGAAATTAAGCAACATCCACAAGCGCAATTGTGAACGGTGCATCGTGGCTATCGATTAGTGGTGTTCACGATAACCCGATAAACACTCGCGAATCGTAGTAATTTCGCAGTTGCAGAGTTGCGCACGTTTCTGAACACGAATGTCGCTAACTTCATTTCGTCGGGCGAATCTGTTACGGCTCACACCTCCACCACCCGCGCCCAACCAGCCACTCGTTCGCCACTATGCACCAGCTCGTGGGAGCATTCAAAAAAATTTCTTGCAGCACACGAAAATTCACCGAAAAATTGCAAGACAATCCACCACTGACGCAAGGCGAACGACCATGCTGGTGATTGTTGTCGCCTCAACCTCTTCGACGCCACGCAGTCTCTGACGTAACCAACTCGACGGAGCGATCGGCCGCCGCGCTCTCGCTCGTGTCACAACGCATCGTGCTCGACACTTCGGTGCTCATCGCCGACCCCACTTCGATGCACGCGTTCGCCGGCTGCGCGGTCGTGATTCCGCTCACCGTGGTGGAAGAACTCGACAGCCTGAAAACCCGCATGGACGACGTCGGCCGGGCGGCCCGCACCGCCCTGCGCAACATCGAAGAACTGCGCCGCCAGGCCGGCGGGTCGCTCGCCGAACCGACCCCCCTCACCGGCGACCCCGATTCGGGCACCCTGCATATTGAGGTCAACAGCCTCGACCGCGAGCGCCTGGAGCACCACGGGCTTGACCCGAACGTGCCAGACAACCGCATCATCGGTGCGGCAATCGGGCAGGCCAAGATCGCCCCGACATGCCTCGTTTCCAACGACGCGGCGCTGCGCATCAAGGCTGCCCACCTCGGTCTCACGGCCAGCGAGCATCATCCCGTGGCGCGGCAGGCAACCGACAAGGCGATGGGCTGGGTCACGTTGGAGGCGACGGCCGAGGCCGTCGACTCGTTGTATTCCCACGGCTCCACCGCGCTCGCCAGCGTGGCGGGCGCCGAGCACCTCTACAACAACAACTTTGCGATCCTGCGCAACGGCTCGCAGTCGGCCCTCGCCCGGGTGCGCGGCGACGCGCTGCACCATCTCGATACGAACAATCCCGAGGCGTGGGGGCTGCGACCGCGCAACAAGGAACAGCGATTCGCGCTCGAGTTGTTGCTCGACCCCGACATCGCCGTCATCGCCCTCGACGGGCGCGCCGGCACCGGCAAGACGGTGATGGCAATTGCCGCCGGTCTCGAGCAGGTCGTCGAGCAGCGCCGCTACGAACGACTCGCGGTGTATCGGCCACTCGTGCCGGTGGGTCGCGCCGACGTGGGCTTCTTGCCCGGCGCGTTGGAAGAAAAACTCGACCCGTGGATGTCGGCGATTCATGATGCGCTCGTCGCCCTCACCCAAGAGCGCTCGTCGCGTGACGCGCACAGCCTGATCGAGGATTTGTCGGATCGCGGCCAACTGACGCTCGAGTCGGTGACGTTCTTGCGCGGGCGCTCGCTGCAGGGTCAGTTCGTCGTAGTCGACGAGGCGCAGAACCTCGAGCCGACGACGCTGAAGACCATCCTCACCCGCATCGGCGAAGGCACGAAGGTGGTGTTCACCGGCGACACGAGTCAGATCGACGCGCCCTACATGGGCGAGAGCAACAATGCCGTCGCCGTCTTGATTCACGCTTTTGCCGGCCAATCGCTGTTCGGGCATGTGACACTGGCTGCCTGCGAGCGGTCGGAGGTCGCCAGCCTGGCCGCCGAGCTGCTCTAGCGGCAAGGGATCCGCCGGCCCCCCGCCCCCGCGTCGCCCCCCGTGTGATTGTGTTGGGATCATGTTCGGGTCGGTTGCGCAACTCTGGGCGTGTGGCACTGTGGTGTGCATGAGGGTGTACGGGGTCGATCACGTCCAGTTGGCGATGCCGGCCGACCGCGAGGACAACGCGGTCGGCTTCTACGAAGGGCTGCTTGGTCTGCCACGGATCCCCAAGCCCGCCCATCTGGAGGTGCGGGGCGGATGCTGGTTCTCCAACGGCGATGTCACACTCCATCTCGGGGTTGAGGCCGACTTCCGTCCGGCTCGCAAGGCGCACCCGGCGCTGCTGGTTGACGACCTGGTCGGACTGGTCGAGAGGCTGCGCACAGGTGGAGCCGCCGTCCACCGGGATCAGCCGCTTGAAGGGTTCGACCGGTGCTACGTCGATGACCCCTTCGGTAATCGCATCGAACTGATGGAGCCTGACTGAGCGTTCCCGCCCAGGCTCGGACACCCGGTGGATCATCTGCAGGTTTGCGTCTTGACAAGTCCGTGCGAACTCACACCGGGCCTGCACCTCAGCGGAGACCGTACTGGCCTCGGGTGTCTCGGATGGAGCCTTGGCGGGAGAGCTTCCCGTCGTTGGCGTCGAGGTGGGCGCGGATGGCGGCCGCGTACGCAGTCGGGTCGTCGACCCGGTTGAGCCGGAGGCGAACGAGCTCCAGCATCCTGGTGGTGCCTTCGGCGTAGCGGTAGCAGAACGCTCGGGGCTCCATGAACTCTCGGACTTTGGCGAGGGACTCGTCGAGGGCGCCGGTCGAGTGGTCGTTCGGAAGGCGACTTCGGTCTGGCACGGAGCGCCCATTCTCGCCCCGCAGCGGCACCGGCTTCGTTAGCCGTAGGCACCGAGCACGTGAGATGCCAGAGAGGTCGTGCCCGTCGCCGATCCGACACCGGCCCCACCCGCTGCCTACCGGTCTGCCCTTCGCCGCCCGCCCGCGCCGGCCACATACCCCGGCCGGGCCGTTCGCCAAACGTCACACGAACCTACTTGACAAACCCCGCCAAAGTCGTTTAGTGTTAAATATTGAGCACAGTCTCCCCTCGTCCGACCAGCCCCCTCCCACACGGTCGGACGAGGGTCTTGCTCCCAGCGTGGGGAGCAAGTGACTGGCAGCAAGCCCATTCACTTCAACCACGAGGTCCACATGACTACCCTCGACACGCAAACACCGCTTCCCGACGACTTCGAAATTCGCGGGCCGATCGGCGACGTCGATTGGACGCAGTTCGCCAACTGCAAAGGCAAGACACATCTTTTTTTCGCGCCAAAGGCCGAGCGCCCGCAAGCGCGCGCCCGCCGCGAGGCCAAGGCCCGTTCGGTGTGCAACACCTGCGTGGTGCAGGCGACGTGCAAGGAGTTCGCTCGCGTCAACCGTGAATACGGCCTCTGGGGCGGCGAGAGCGAGGAAGAGCGCCACCTCGCCGGATTCACCATCGCGGCACCGGTCGGTTTGCGTGGCGCCAAGTATCGCCACTTACGCACCAGCGGCGTACCCGCCGATGTGGCGATGGCGACGAGCGACGGCTCGGTCGTGATGGTCGAGGGTGATGCACCCGCGGCGCCCGTCGCGCACTAGCGCGGCGACAACTCGCTCAGCGTCTCGACCAGACCACTTCGCACGGCCAACTCGGCGCGTCAGTTGGTTCCGTCGCGCATCGCCAGCAATTTGGCGAAGAGCTCCGGGCGCATCGAGATGAAGAGCGCCGTCGACTCCGCGCACAACGTGTCACCGTCGTGCACCGTGCCCCGCGTATAGATCTTGCGCCCGTCGATGCGCTCGCACCAACCGCGGAACAACAGTTCGCGCAGAATTGGCGTCGGCGACCGAAAATCCACCGACAGGTTCGCCGTCATGCCGGGGTTGCCCGAGGCCGACTGCACCACGCCGAGCACCTCGTCGAACGCACTCGCGACGAAGCCACCGTGCACGCAACCTGGCGCGCCTTCATAGGTGTTGGTGAAGACGACGCGCGCTTCCACCACCGCTTGTGCACCCTCGTTCACGACGGTGAGCGTGATCGGCACCGCGATCGGGTTGATCGACCCCATCATCGGGCTGCGAGCGAGAAAATTACGGCTGCGCTCGATCAGTGCGGCCTCACCCACCCCGGGTGGCGTGCGGTGGGCTTTGGTGAGCAGCGCCTCCACGCCCGCGTGCACGTGGTCGCGGGCGCGAAGGATCTCCTCGGTGCTGGCATCAGTGGAGATGATCTCGCGGATCATCGCGCGTACCTCGTCGGCGAGTTCAACCCGTGCGCGATCGGTGTCGGTGATGGGACCGGTTTGCACGTGGAACCTACCGAAGTAGTTGCCGCTCGCATCACCTGCGGCGCCGCCGCCCGGCTTGCTGGTGTCGCTCACGCCGCCACCTCGATCATCACCGGCACGTGGTCGCTCGGTTGTTCACCCTTGCGTGCGTTGCGATCGATCGCCGACCAGGTGGTCCTTTTCGCAACGCTCGCGGTGACGAGTGCCAAGTCGATGCGCATCCCCCATCCCCGATGGAACGAGCCGTTGCGATAGTCCCACCACGAATAGATGCCCGGCTCGGGATGCTGCTCGCGCACCACATCGCGCAAACCCCACTTATGCAGTGCGGCGAGTCGATCGCGCTCGGGTGCGCTCACATGGGTGCAGCCAGCGAGCGCCTTCACATCCCACACGTCGATGTCGGCTGGCGCGATGTTGAAGTCGCCCGCCACGACGAGCTCGTCGGTGGGTTTGGTGATGGCGGCTACGTGCGCGGTGAGTTGGTCGAGCCAGCGCAACTTGTATTGGTAGTGCTCGTGGTCGAGCGCGCGACCGTTGGGCACATATACCGACACCACGGTGACGCCGCCGCAGTCGGCGGTGATGATGCGCGCCTCGGCGTCGGGCTCGCCGATGACAAAGTTCGCGCGCGGATTGGCGAGACCCACCTTCGACAGCACGGCCACACCGTTCCACTGGCCTTGGCCGAAGTGCGCGGACTCGTATCCCATCTCGCTGAAGGTGAGGGCGGGGAACGCCTTGTCGGTCAACTTGGTTTCTTGCATCAGCAAGACGTCGGGTTGCACGTCGGTGATCCACGCCTGCACCCGTGGCAGTCGCGCCTTCAGGGAGTTCACGTTCCACGTCGCGATCAGCACGCCTAAACGGTAGTTGTCGGGTTGTCGGGCAGTACCTGTCGAACGAGTGAGCAATGCGAATCGGGCCGGGTCGACAACCCACCTAGCCTTTCGCCCGTGGTCGTGCGCGAACTGATCGGCGTGTACGACGCCGACGCCACGCTGTGGGGCGAACTCTCGTACTGGGTGGGCGCCAGACTCGGGCAGCGGCACTGCAGTCTGTGCGACATCACGCACGGTCTGTTCGCCGAGAAATCACAGTGGCGCGAGTGCAAATCCCAACTACCCGTCACCTTTGTGACGTATCACCGCAACGATCAACCCGACGACGTGCGCACCGCTATCGCAGGTCGCCTACCCGCGATCGTCGCCCGCACCGACGACGGAGTGCAGATGTTCGTTGAGCCCGCCGAACTTGAGGTGTGCCATGGTGACCCTGAGGCGCTGCGAGCATTGCTCACCGCCCGACTCGCCAGCCAGTAGAACAACATGCGTGGCCCGGTCTAGGAAGCGCGGCAAGCGAGTTGCCGGTGGGCGCAGGAAGAATGGCCCAGCCCGCCGAGCGAAGGCGGCGCGACGACGAGCGGGGGATGCAGCCGAACTTGCGCGCTTCCGTGACGGGGTACGCGTGCGGGCAGTGCGGATGCCGGACAAAAAGCGTGAGGCCTCGCGGCGGGCCTGTCGCACGAAACGCACCGCCGACGATTAGACGGATCGTCGTTCGCCGCACCGCTTGGTAGGAGACCGTGAACTGCGCGGCGCGCGACCGTTACCAGCGCAACGTGGGGCGCAGCGCCGAAGCACTGCGCCCCACGGGAGGGCACATCGTCAACTGTTGGTGATCAGTTGCCCGACGGGTCTGGGTTCTGCCCTCGGCGGCGACGCTCGCGGTCGGCTTCGGCACGCTTGTCGTTGCCGAAGAATTCAGCGTCACGCACGTTGCGACCTTGGCGCTTGATCGCACGCCAGTCGACCGTCTTTTGAGCCAGGCTGTTGAACGCCAAGCCAA
>Ga0194120_10001881_pt1 | contig 37013 bp, 37 predicted proteins | sample TA2MahCa65mmetaG_FD_148642 | JGI IMG/M metagenome (GOLD analysis project Ga0194120, IMG submission 148642) | Freshwater microbial communities from Lake Tanganyika, Tanzania - TA2015019 Mahale Deep Cast 65m | ecosystem: Environmental > Aquatic > Freshwater > Lake | place: Tanzania: Lake...
GGCTTGGGAGCCGTCGGCAACTACGCCTCGCTGGCAAATTACACCCAGCTCGGCGGAGTCCTCAGCGTCTTCGCTTTGCCAAATAATTAAGTCGCCTCAGACTGAATTATCAAATTAATAACGCCCGGCGCTTTGTTAAAAAGCGCCGGGCTTATTTTTTTAAATCACGGCATTGATTGGGCGCGAGCCGAAGTGAGGTCGCCAGTTGATAGGATCATTGGCGAGCAATAAAAAGGGAAAAGGCTGCGCGAGATCTCATTTGGCGCTTGCGGCAAGAGACGTGAAGAAGTCGAAATGCCGCAGTTGCGTAGTTTTATATTAACGGTTTTAGAGATAAAGAGATTATAATTATGAATGATCGACATGCTCAAGGCGTTGTCTTTAGGTTTCTTTCACATAGAAATTCTGCATGATTAAACTGACGTTGCTGATCAAAAATTATATTTTAGAAAAATTAAAGATCTCATTTTTCTTTATTAAAACGCTTTTTAGTTCTTTGTCGACTGGTCCTAGGCTGTTTCTTTTAATCGTCTTTTGTCTCATTCTAGGAGCTTCCACGACTATTTTTGTTGGAAAGATTCAAGACGTTGTCGCTTTAATTTCCGCCAATAAAAACAAAAATAAAATGAGCTTGGAGAAAGGGCCGATTATTTTATTGAGCGAAAGGCAGATAAAAGACGAAGCTATAGAAATTGGCGCTGTTGCATCTGGAAATATCACAAGAAAATTTCGCGTTTCCGCCACGGTTGAGGCCGACTCCTCTAGACTTGTTCGTGTTGCGGCAAAAGTTCATGGGGTTGTCGCGCAATTGCGTAAACGGCTTGGCGCGCTTGTTGAACAAGACGAAGTCATTGCAGTCATTGACTCTCGTGAAATAGCTGATGCAAAAAGCGAGTATCTGGCGGCTAAAGTTAGCTTTGATTTACAGGCAAATCTTTTCGATCGGGAGCGAGGTCTTTTTGAAAAGAAGATCACAGCTGAAACGCTTTATTTAAAAGCTAAGGCCGTTTTTACGGAAGCAAAGTTACGACTGGATTTAGCGCGACAGAAATTATCGTCACTAGATGTTCAAGAGGATGAAATTTCTAAGCTAGATCAGCAACCGCTGGGGCGATTGAGAGAAAAAGAAATCTTGGCTCCCATCTCAGGTAAAGTATTAGACCGGCTTGTTAATATTGGACAGCCCGTCACCAATGATACGCAACTTTATGTCATCGCTGATTTATCTGAGGTAGAAGTATATTTATCGGTTCCTATTGAAGAATTATCCAGTTTGCAAAAAGGACAGAGCGTCGAGCTCATGTCGCCAGATGGAACGAGATATCAAGGAAAGATCGAGATCATTCATTCCGTTCTTACGCCAGAAACCCGCATGGGTAAGGTGATTGCCTATTTTAAAACGCCGACTTATTCGCTCAGCCCTGGAACGCTGCTGACCGCTGAAATAGAAACCGCTCGCTCCGCCACGTCTTTGGTTGTTCCCCGCGCAGCGGTTCAGATAATCAATAATCAACCGAGCGTCTTTGTCCGAGTAGATGAGGGATTTGTCCTGCGCTCCGTGGAGCTGGGCGAGAAAGACGAGCGCTTTATAGAAGTTAGGCGGGGCCTTGTTTTGGACGAGCGGATTGCAACGCTCAACACAGCTGCTCTTAAGCATGCCTACCTGGCGGAGCGGGTCCAGAACGCTCAGTGAAGGCGCTGGTCGAAATCGCGGTTTGAGTGCGCGGCGGATGGGATGTTTTTTTATAATTCTCTGGTTAGGCTGATCTTCACGTAGAAAATCTCAGTCTTGACTGCGTCGGTCGCGGCCTTGAGGGGAGCCTATTTGGGCCTATATGACACTTTGGACGGATAGTCGCTGAAGATGAGGCTTGTGATGGGATTTGATTATAAAAACTCGCCGCCAATAGAAGTCCAAAAAAAACTCAAAGAAATTCTTCAGCAAACAGGTGGGCATCTTACGCTTTCGAGTCGCGCTTTAAGCGATGTCGAAGACGCAATTTATCCTGGCGAACAAATTTTCGCGATTGGAGAGGGTGTCCTCAATCATGATATGTGGCTTATTTTGGTTACCGACAGGCGCATTCTTTTACTCTGTCGGGGGCTGCTATTTGGATTTAAATCAAAAACGATTGAACTTGAGAAAATAAGCGCGGTTACCTCTGAGCCAGGGCGTATGATGACAACCCTCATTGTTAAAGAGGGCCGTTTTAATCACGAAATCAGCAATATCCATAAGGACGCCGCTATAACGATTGAGAAAAAAATCAAGGCGGGATTGAAGGCGAATGAAATTGGCCTACCTGCTGAAACCTTGCCTGAGGATGAGCATTTGGCCAGTCTTGCTGAACTCGTTAAGCGTCGTGAAGCGCGCTTGATTGATGATGAAGAATTTGATCGAGAAAAAGCAAAGATTATGGAAAAATACATCGCGGGATGATCATGAGGCGGGCAGGAGCGCGGTGGGAATTGAGTTAATGAATTGGCCAAACAAGAAGTATTATTTTTTTAAAAAGCCAATCGAAATTTAGGGATTTAAACTAAACTCTTCCTAAGCTTCTCGAGATGACCTGACCATTATTTAAACTTAATATTTTTTCTAAATCGATCAGCTGCCGCATTTTTGCGTGAGCGCTTAGAATTCCACCTCGAGTTCTTCAATTGCCTCCTGTTCTTGTAAAGCTTCCATTGTCCAATCGCACAAAGGCGGCCAGTCAAGAATTCGATCGCGATAATTCTCGCACAAACGATCCAATTTCACATCATAAGTTTTAAAGCGTGTCACAACGGGTGCATACATTGCATCCGCCAGAGTTAACTCGCCAAATAAAAAGGGGCCGCCATACATATTGAGGCATTCTTTCCAAATAGCGCATATGCGATCAGTATCTTGTTGTGCTTTCGACCAAAGTTTAAATTTTGGAAAGTTACCTTTTAGATTCATCGGCATGGCGGAGCGCAGCGCATTAAAGCCCGAATGAATCTCACCAGAGATTGAGCGGCAATGCGCTCTTTGTTTTATGTCTTTCGGCAGAAGATGTTTTTCTGGTCGCAGCTCATTGAGAAATTCGCCAATCGCCAACGTGTCCCAAATCTTACTGCCCTCATAAGTCAAGCACGGAACAAGAATGGATGGGGATAGAAGCAGGATTTCGGCGCGCGCTGAAGCATCCCCAAGATCAACAATAATTTCCTCAAATTCAACATCGGCCATACGCATCATGAGCCAGCCGCGAAGCGACCAAGAAGAGTAGTTTTTGCTGCTGATTGTTAATGTGGGTATCGACATTTTTTTCACCTGTCCTCGCCTGCGGGGAGGGAGCAAATGTCGTACCGCGCGGAAATCCTCTTGGCATAGGTATTGCTGCTTAGATTGCAGAAAATTGGATCCTTAAGCGCGTCATGATTTACAATGCGTATCAAACCTATGCGGACCTCGCGAATTCTGTGCGTGTGATGGCGTCAGGGAGCAATCTTTTCCTGGGATCCCTCTATGGCTTCAATCGCACTGAACCCTTTCGCCATATGGCGGCATTCCAAGAGTTGCTTACATTCACGGGCTTTACCCATTCTCGGCCAGAGTATGAAATTTATGAGATCTGCTCAGAAACTGGGCAGAAAATCCCGATCGTAGATGACATCATCTCAGAGACGCCATTTTGTACACTTCGCCGTTTCAGTAAGAAGAATAATAAGTCTGAGCCGGATGTCCTTCTCGTGGCTCCCATGTCGGGACATTTTGCGACCTTGTTGCGGGGCACGATACAAACGCTACTACGCGATCATAATGTGTACATCACCGATTGGCGCAATCCGCGGGATGTGCCGCTTGAACGGGGGCTATTTTGTTTTGATTGTTTTGTTGAGCACATTATCAAATTCATAAAAACAATTGGTAGTCAGACGCATGTCGTCGCTGTCTGTCAGCCAGCTGTTCAGTCGCTCGTTGCAACAGCAATAATGGCGGAGGAAGACGATCCTGATCAGCCTGCAAGTTTGACATTGATGGCGGGGCCTATTGATACGCGCATTGAGCCCAGTGCGGTCAACAAATTTGCTGCGTCAAAATCATTAGAGTGGTTCAAGCACAATATGCTTGCGCGGGTTCCGGGTACATCTTTGGGCGTAGGACGCGTCGTCTATCCAGGATTTATTCAATTAAGCGCATTTATGAGTATGAATATGGAGCGGCATTCTAAAGCCTTCTCAGATTTCTATCATAAGCGCATCAGTCATGATCACGAAAAGGCTGATCAAATTAAAGAATTCTACAAGGAATATTTCGCCATAATGGATTTAGACGCCTGCTTTTATCTCGAAACAATTGAAAAGGTTTTTCACAATCATGAATTAGCGTTGGGTCAGCTGAAATATAAGGGACGTCCCGTGCGACCTTCGGCAATAAAGAAAACATTTTTGCTAACTGTCGAAGGTGAACGAGATGATATTTGCTCAGTTGGTCAAACGCTCGCAGCACAAGATCTTTGCTCCGGATTACGGCCTTATCGAAAGAAACATTATATGCAGCCGGGTGTTGGCCATTATGGCGTCTTCAACGGCAAGCGATGGGATAGCCAGGTGTACCCTGTCGTGAGGGAACATATTTATGGGAGCGTTTAAGGACTTTGCAGTGCGCACACTGAGAATGTCTAGAGGATAAGTGACGCCAACTGTCTTTAGAAACAAGTTTTTTAGGGGAGAGAGAAATGTTGATAGGTTACGATAAGGTTGCTTCGAAATTATTCCTTATTGCTGGAATTTATTTCTTAGCGACAACTTTCTCAAGCTTAGCCCAGGCGGCGGAATTGTCAGAATGCGCGGCAAAATATCTTGAGAAAAAAGATAAGAATGAACTTGCGGGCCAAAGCTGGCAGGATTTTTATGCAGCGTGTAAATCGCCAGCTAGCGAGAAGAAAACCTCTTACCAGGGCGTCAAATCAGAAGATGCGTTAGCTTTTTGTGCGACTGATTATCAAAATACGAAATCAGAAAATGTCTTAAACGGACAAAGCTGGTCTGATTTTTATAAATCATGTCGCGAGGCTATTGCCGCAGCTGAAACAGCGCCAGTCGCTAAAGAAGCTCCAATAAGCGATGTAAAAACGCCGGCGCCCGTCAAAGAAGAACAGGCGAATCCAGAAAAAACACCCGCGCCTAATAGCGCAACGGTAGAAAAAAAGCCCGAGAGCCAGCCTGAGGGTGCAGAAAAAAAAGAAACGAAACCAGCAGGAACGGTGAAGAAAAAAGTGAAGAAAACGCCTCCTGCAAAAGTAGAGCAATAAGGCGGATAAAGCTAAAAGCTCTTTAGCGGCATCGTCTCTGACAATGAACATAATCTGGGGCTGCTGGGATAACTCTTAAGCAGCCCTTATCTTTGCGCCTAGACCGGATTAAGTCCCTTTAGGCAGGAGAAGCGGACTATATTTTCTGACAAACTCAGCTTGTTCAACGATGGTTTTTCCCTCACTCAGAAGGTCTCCGGAGCCAATCATCCAGGACCAGGCTTGGTAGAGAATAGCCGCCATCAATAAGCAAACGACTGCTGAGAGCAATGTTTCTAACCGGCTCATAAAGAACGCGCCTCTTTATCCAACGCAAAGCGACTACAGGGGATGATCTGCCACTAAGTCTTTGAGCTAATCATCAAAAGCTAACTTACAAGGTTTTGCGGTTTGTTAATTTCAAAGAAAACCTAAATAAATTTTAATATTTTGTAGGAATTGGATTGTTTTTATTTTTAATTGCGATCGCGTTTGATGAAATTAAAATATTACTCGTCAAACAAATCAGCGCTTATTTTAGGTATGATTTAAAAAGTCTTTTAGCTTTGGCTCTAAAGCTGTCGCGTGCGTTTCAATGCGTAGAAGATGAATGTTTGGTGGCGTCGGTCACCGCATTATGGGAGCGATAGGCGTTTGCGACGGGAGCTTAATAAAAAAGCGGACGCACTTGGCGTCCGCTTTTCTCCTCCCCGACTTGGACAATCGCTGTTGGTAGACCCAAAGTCTTATTACCAGCGGGTGCGGCAACTTATCGCAGTTAGAATATAGGTCAATAGGAATCTCCTATTTTTCTTTATTGCCTAATAATCAAGCGCTGTGAGCAGGAAATCCCCTTGACTATGTTGCGCTGCACAATAAGATTCACCTGCTCAGATTGAGCGATTTCGTTCATTCCCTCTGAGCTTTCCTCCCTAGACTTGGACCGCTGGCGACAGCGGTCCTTTTTTTTTCAATCTATGGGCGAGCGTCGGATGACTCGCCCCTCAGGCGCTCTTGGCGTTAAAGCGCTTAAGACCGAGGCTCAAGCGGAGGGGGCGGCTATGGATGAGCGGGCTTGTGTGGCTGCGCGCCGCCAAAGCGCATGAGCCTTGCTCTTTTCTCACTTAGGCCCCTGTGCCAGTAATAGAGAAAGCAAAAATTTTCAGGGGGGGAGAGTATGGCAGGGCCATATAAAAACGAATTTCAGCCCGACACGCCACACACCGATAAGACCGCAACGCCTGTAGCTTTTGAGGATGTGCATGATGCGCGCGTTATTCACATCTTCGACGGGGAATATCGAAGCGCCCGAATAACTGGCACCTTTCAGGTCGCAGTTAATCAAGGGCCAGTGAATCCAGAAAGCGACGCCTTTTACGCAGAGTGCTACTGGTTTGGCTGTCGCCCTGGTATGAGCTGGCCTTTGATTAGACTTGTCTCAAGATGTTGGCGCGAAGAGAAAAATTATACAGGTCCCGTTATTCGCAATATTGGGCGACTTGAATCTTAATTGGCGGATGAAATCATTTTGCTTAGTTCTTAAGACCGTCCTCAATCAGCGCGGTAAGTAAGCTAAGAGGGAACTGGTTTGGCTAAGTGTGACAGATTTACCACACGTCGAAGGAGTTAGATCCAGAAGCGGTTCAAGCCATGATTTCGCCATGAGTAAGAATCATCATCAGATCACGCCCTCTCCTTGGGCGTTTTCCTCCCTTGACTTCAGACCGCTGAAACTCAGCGGTCTTTTTTTTTAGCTTTTATCCGGTCGGACAGGTTTAAACTTTTTCACGCAAGACTTCGCGCCATCCAATATCATGGCGATAGAACCCCTCTCTCCAGTTTATTTTTTGCGCCGCTGCATAGGCTTTCTGCTGCGCTTCACAAATTGTTGGCGCGGAGGCGGTTATATTTAACACTCTACCGCCAGCAGCGACGAGCTGCCCATGTTCAAGACGCGTGCCGGCATGGGTAATAATAATATCACTGAGTTTTTCAGCCTCTTCGAGTTTGTGAATTTGCGTTCCTGTGATTGGTTTATCAGGATAATTTTGCGCAGCCATGACAACGGTGAGGGTTTTGTTTTGTGTAAATTGCGGGGGATCTATTGGAAGATTTCCGCGCGCGCAATCAAACATTAAGGTAGCAAGGTCATCTTCCAGTCGCGGCAGGATCGCTTGTGCTTCCGGGTCGCCAAAACGGACATTATACTCAATGAGTTTTGGGCCCTGTTGGGTCAGCATTAATCCAGCATAGAGAATGCCAGAAAAAGGCGCGCCGCGCGCCTGCATCGCTTTGAGTGTTGGATAAATAATCTCATCCATCACTTGTTGTGACAAGGCAGAGCTAATAATCGACGCAGGAGAATAAGCGCCCATACCGCCTGTGTTTGGACCTGTATCGCCGTCGCCAACGCGTTTATGGTCCTGCGCGGTGGCAAAAGGATGCGCGCGCGTCCCATCGCAAATTGCAAAGAAAGAGGCTTCTTCTCCGGAGAGAAACTCTTCAACGACAATCTGCGCGCCAGCTGCGCCAAAGGCGCCCGCAAACATTGCGCTAACGGCTTGTTGCGCTTCTTCAAGCGTCATTGCGACGACAACGCCTTTGCCCGCCGCTACGCCATCAGCTTTCACAACAATAGGCGCGCTTTTCGTGCGTAAATAAGCTTGAGCGTTTTTCTCATTATCAAACGCGACGTAGTCAGCGGTGGGAATATGATTGTCGCGACACAAATCCTTTGTGAAGCCTTTTGAGCCTTCGAGTTGGGCGGCCGCTTGTGAGGGGCCAAAAACGGCGATCCCTGCTTTCACCAAAGCGTCTGACAGTCCGTCGATGAGCGGTTGCTCTGGTCCAATCACCACAAGCTCAATCGCGCGGTCTTGGCAAAATTGACGGACCGCGTCATGATCGCTGGTATCCAAAGATACATTCTCGCCTACTTGCGCAGTTCCTGGATTGCCAGGAGAGATGAAGAGCTGTTTCAGGCGTGGACTTTTTGCTAAGGCGTTTGCAATGGCGTGTTCCCGACCCCCTGAGCCAATCAGCAAAATATTCATGTCGCGCCTTTTGAGTTGCCTTTTCTCTCGCCGCTATAGCCGAGGCGGGCGGCGTGACAAAGGGCGACGAGATCGAAATTTTGGGTTTTATGTGGATCGGGAGATCGACGCTTGCGTTTAATCCGTGTGGCGTTAGGAAAATTGCCATTCTTTGGCCTGTTACTTGGGCTCGCCGCTTTGCCAGCGCAGGCGGCGCCAACTAAGATTCTTGTTTTCGGAGATAGTTTGGTTTCGGGCTATGGCCTGAAGCCGAATGAGGCTTTTCCTCCGATGCTCGGCATGCGCCTGCACGCTGATGGCTACGATGTTCTGATCGCCAATGGCGGTGTGCCGGGTGAAACGACGACTCTGGCCTTTGCGCGACTCGAGGCGGCGCTAGAAAGTCAACCGGATCTCGTGATCTTGGAGCTGGGCGCTAATGATATGCTCAATAATCTTCCCCTGAAAACGACGCGCGAGAACCTTAAGAAAATGTTGCTGGCGTTTCGCCAGGTGGGCGCGCATGTGATTTTGGCGGGCATGGTGGCCAAAAGCGATCTTCCGATCTCCTATCGCCGGCGGTTTGATGCGCTCTACCCCGAGCTTGCGAGAAGTTACGCGACAGCGCTCTATCCTTATTTTTTAGAGGGCGTCGGCGGCAATCCCGCGCTGACGCAGGAGGGCGGCCTCCACGCTAATGCGAAAGGGGTTCAAACTATTGTTGGGCATATTGCCCCGCTTGTTGAGCGCATATTGGCGCAGATGGGGGTAAAACCCAGACGATCTTCCTTGATCGGTGAATAAATGACTTCCCTGAGAGCGGTCACATGCACTAAAGACGGCTTAGTTTTCCATCCAGCTTGAGCACACTCCTATGGCGCGTCAGTTCATTTATCATATGCAAGGCCTAACCAAGACCTATCCTGGCGGTAAGAAGGTCTTGGATAATATTCATCTTTCTTTTTACCCAGATGCAAAGATTGGCGTTCTAGGCGTCAATGGCGCTGGTAAATCGACATTGCTACGCGTGATGGCCGGCATAGACAAGGATTTCACGGGCGAAGGTTTTGTCGCCGACGGCGCCCGCGTTGGTTATTTACCTCAAGAGCCCCAGTTAGACGCCGCGCTTGATGTGCGTGGCAATGTCATGCTTGGCGTTGCTGAAAAGAAGAAAATTCTTGATCGTTATAATGATTTAGCAATGAATTATTCTGACGAAACAGCGGATGAGATGACTAAGCTTCAAGATGAAATCGAAGCTAAGGGTCTGTGGGATCTGGATAGTCAAGTTGACCAAGCGATGGATGCGTTAGGATGTCCCTCAGATGATGCGGACGTAACAATGCTTTCGGGCGGAGAACGCCGACGCGTCGCCTTATGTAAATTATTGCTAGAGCAACCAGATATGTTGCTTCTTGACGAACCGACAAACCATCTAGATGCGGAAACCGTTAATTGGCTTGAGGGACATTTAAGAAATTATCCAGGCGCAATTTTAATTGTAACGCATGACCGTTATTTTCTAGATAATGTTACGGGTTGGATTCTTGAATTAGATCGAGGGCGCGGTATCCCCTACGAGGGGAATTATACAAGCTGGCTCAAGCAAAAACAAAAACGCCTGGCGCAAGAATCTAGCGAAGATAAAGCGCGACAACGTGCGCTTGAGGCAGAAAGCGATTGGATTGCCTCGTCGCCAAAAGCGCGGCAGGCTAAGAGCAAAGCGCGTATTCAGCGATATGAAGAGCTGGTCGCCAAGCAGAATGATAAAGCGCCCACAACCGCGCAAATTATTATCCCGGTCGCAGAGCGTCTTGGTAATAATGTCATTGATTTCGACCATATCTCCAAAGCCTTTGGCGACCGCCTGCTCATCGACGATCTCTCATTCAAATTGCCGCCCGGCGGCATTGTCGGCGTTATCGGACCCAACGGCGCAGGTAAAACGACGCTGTTTCGGATGATCACCGGACAAGAGAAGCCTGACAAAGGATCTATCGATATCGGCGAGAGCGTGCAGCTAGGATATGTCGATCAATCCCGCGATGCGCTGCATGCAGAGAAAACCGTCTGGGAAGAAGTCTCGGAAGGCAATGAAGTTATTTATTTAGGTAAGCGTGAAATCAACTCCCGAGCTTATTGCTCCGCATTTAATTTCAAAGGCGCAGATCAACAAAAAAAGGTTGGTCAACTGTCAGGCGGCGAGCGTAATCGCGTGCATCTTGCCAAAATGCTCAAGAGCGGCGCCAATGTTCTATTGCTTGATGAGCCAACCAATGATCTTGACGTTGATACATTACGCGCGCTTGAAGAAGCTTTGGTCGATTTTGCCGGTTGCGCTGTTATTATCTCGCATGACCGCTTCTTTCTCGATCGCATCGCAACGCATATTCTTGCTTATGAGGGCGAGAGCCATGTCGAGTGGTTTGAAGGAAACTTCGCTGATTACGAAGAAGATAAAAAGCGTCGTTTAGGCGTCGATAGCGTTATTCCCCATCGGCTAAAATACAAAAAATTCGCCCGGTAAGATCTTGCAGCGCTTAAAGAGACTGAGCGGAGGGCGTTCGCGCCATCCGCGCCCGCCTGTCTGGGATGGGGTCCACAGCTTTGGATTTATGTCGCGATTTAAAAAAACTGGCGTCATTAACCCCTAGAACGACGCATTGCCCAACGCTGCTCCCGAGATAATCGCCTCTAAATAAATCAATTTCTTATTTTAGCGGCGTCGAGGCGCCAAATCCCTCGATCGGCGCTTCGCCTCGTTTTCGCCATTTCTTCATGGAGATTAGCCGTCTCGCTCAAGCGGGAGCGCTGAGACAGGGTTGGGGCATGGGCTTTGGTCGAATTCATCTAATGAGCGGGTTGTTTGCCGTCTTGGCGCTTTCGGCTTGTGGACCAACGCAGTCGCCCATTGCCTCGGCGCCTCAGTCCTACATTGATGAACCGCGATCAGATAAAGAGATTAGCGGTAAGCTTGGTCTGACATCGCGTATCGCGCATTTTGCGCGCCTTTACCAAATACCCGAGTCGCTCATTCATCGTTCAGTGCGTCGGGAAAGTAATTATAATTCGACTGCTAAAAATGGATCCTATTGGGGGTTGATGCAAATTCGTCACGACACTGCGCGCAGCATGGGATATGAGGGCGCACCCTCGGGTCTGTTAGATGCGGAAACTAATTTAACCTACGCCGTTCCTTATCTTGCAAACGCCTATATGCTGTCCAACGGGGATGAAGCCCGTGCGATCAAGCTTTATGCATCTGGCTATTATACTGAAGCAAAGCGGCGCGGTATGTTAGGGCAGTTACATAAGACGGCAAAAAAATAACGCTTAATCATTCTTTGGCGTGAAGATGCTGCGAATTTTTCTATTTTGTTTTTTATCGGCAAAGACGCTTGAAGCGCCTGTCGTGACATCATAAATCGCCTGGTCGCCAGTAATGACGGTTTCATTTTGCGTAATGGTGACGTTGCCGTTGAGGTAAACCTTATTTTCAGCTTTGTCATAGCTACCAGCGTCGCCAGTGCTCGTTTGATCTGGTGTGACAAGTCTCACTGGTCCCTCAGCGTCAATATGTTTAACGCGATCATTGCCGGCTGACTTATTTCCAGTTGGTTTTTTGTCCTCGAGAAAAATTATTAAGCGCGATGCGTTCAGTTTAGAGGGCCCATTCACAACATAGACATCGCCGCTATAAATGAGCTTTTGTTGCTTATCAAAAAAATCAAGCGTTTTAGCGTCAACTGTCAAAGGATCTTTTGGCGAGGCGCCGGGTAAAATGCCGCTGGTGCGAGCCTTGCTGTAGGCAAAGCCGCTCATCAGAAAAGTCAGGGTAAAAATAACAGTGAGGGATAATTTTCTAGTCACGAGGATCGATGTCACGGCGTAGCATGGAACGCGTTAGCAGGTTCGGCGCCTTCGCCATAGAGCGTCGAGTGGACTCCGCCGCTAAAGAGCGCATGGGCGTCCTTTTGAGAAAATTCGACAGCTTTAGAGGAGATTTCACCGCCTTCAAGCTTTAAGATTGTTGGTTTATCCGATTTCAGTTTGCTGGTTTTGAAATCCATAACGGCTGATTCAAGTCGCATATCAAATTTTTTGGGATCGCGAATAATCACTCCGCCAGTCATATCCGCTCGATCGCCTTTCGTGCTGTAGAGGCCTTTTGGCGCTTGCAGCGTAATGGCGCTATTGGCGTTGTTTTCGATCCGCACTTCAACGCCATCGAGATCGATTGTATCTGGCGCGGCGATATCTTGCACGCCGGTTTTTGCGCGCACCTCGTAGGGGCGTCCGTCTTTTTGATAGCCAACGAGTTTTGGCGAGTCGATCACGATTTGAGATCCCTTCATCGCCACGCGCGCCAAGCGAAGATCGACGGGCAAAAGCTTCACCGAACTGACAATAAGACCGATGGCGACAAGAGCGACGACGCCGGCGGCGCCCCAGAGGATCCAGCGTCGCAAACGGGCGACGCGCGCAGTATGGCGCAGCGCCGCAGGAAAAGCGCTTTCGCGCTTTGTTGTCAGCGCGTCTAGTCTATCGCGGCCTGTTCGTGCCTGCGGCGCATCGTTCATGAGCTTATATTGGGCCTGATCAGTGGCGAATTCGAGGCGTTCGCGCCCTTTTATTCATGAGAAAAAATATCTGTGTCCGGCCAGCCGGCGAGATCAAGGTCAATACGGGTTGAGAGAAAAGAGAAGCAGGCGCCGGCAAGCGCGGTGCGGCCCTCACGCGCGAGCATGACATCAAGCCGCTCTTTGAGTTGATGCAAATATAGCACATCAGATGCGGCATAGTTTTGTTGCGCTTCAGTGAGAATATCGGCGCCCCAATCTGAAGATTGTTGTTGTTTAGAAATTTCCACGCCGAGCAGTTCGCGAACAAGATCTTTTAGGCCGTGGCGATCCGTATAGGTGCGACAAAGTTTAGAGGCGATTTTTGTGCAATAGACTGGAGCTGGCGTAACGCCAAAGGTTTTGGCTAAGATCGCCATGTCAAATCTTGCAAAGTGAAAAAGCTTTAACACACTGTGATCGCCGAGCAATTTTTGCAGATGAGGCGCTTGTGTTTGTCCCTTCATAATTTGAACGAGATCCGCGTCGCCATTGCCCCAAGAAAGCTGGACGAGACAAAGACGATCGCGATGGGGATTAAGGCCGAGCGTTTCGGTATCGATCGCCACGATGGGCGCAAGAGGGGATCCGTTCGGGAGGTCGCCTTGGTGTAAGCGGATGGTCATTTCATGCGGCTCATATGCTGGTGAGGCTCTCTTTTAACTGAAAAAACGTCGAAATGTCTAAATTCCGTGAGATGCCCCCTTGTCAGCGCCTGTTGGGCTGGCCAGTAATGCCCTAACTCTAGCCATCATAGGTAAAAGCGTGATCGACGAAACAAATGGATTTGACGCTGTTGAGCGCCGCTTTAACGCGCGATTTATCGAATTATCGATACGTCTGCTGGTGATTGGCCTGCTGTTTTATTGGACCATCACAATCATTCAGCCCTTTGCCGCCATTTTTGTCTGGAGCGGCGTAATGGCGGTGGCTTTCTATCCGCTCTTCAATAAATTTTCAGCGCTACTTGGCGGTCGTCAGATTATCGCGGCGAGCTTGATGACATTAGCTGGTCTTCTGCTTGTTATTGGTCCGGCGACTTGGGTGGCTTTTGGTTTTATTGAACCTGTCAAAGATTTGATTGCTGGGATTGAGTCGGGTGATCTATCTATTCCCCCGCCAGCTGAGTCCGTAAAAGATTGGCCGCTCATTGGTGGACAAATATACGCCTATTGGGAGCTGGCTTCGACAAATCTCACCAGTGCGCTGTCGATGATTGCGCCACAGCTTAAACCTGTTGGGCAATATATGCTTGGTACGGCGCGCAACGCTGGCGATGGCACATTAAAATTTCTGTTGTCCGTTATCCTAACAGGATTTGTCATCGCCTCAGGCGCGCAACTCCTCGTCATGATCCGCGCTTTGGCGCGTCGGATTAATCCGTCAAGCGGCGATAAATTCGTTGATCTCGCCGGCGCGACAATTAACGCTGTCTCGCGCGGCGTTATGGGCGTTTCTCTGGGTCAGGCCGTTATTGGCGGCATTGGCATTGGACTTGCCAAAGTGCCGGCTGCAAGTCTTTTGACAATGGCGATCCTTGTTCTGGGGATTATTCAAATTGGTCCCTTACTTGTTGTCGCGCCAGTGATTTTTTGGGCCTGGACGCATCTCAACACCGGACCAGCTATTGCTCTGACGCTGTGTATGCTCACCGTTAACTACATGGATAATGTGCTCAAGCCGATGTTATTGGCCCATGGCCTGTCAACGCCAATGCTAGTTATTTTCATCGGCGTGATCGGCGGCGTCATTGCGCACGGATTGCCTGGCCTTTTTGTGGGGCCCGTCGTGCTGGCGGTCGTTTGGGATTTAGGCAAGGCCTGGATTGAAGAAGATCCGCTTGAACCGGATCTTCCCTCAGTGCAGTCTGGGCAATAGCAACGAAAAAAACGGAATAAATATTTAAGCGATAGACTATCGACCGCGCAGAGCGTTTAATACTTTCAAACTTGCGCGGCCGTTGCGCGGTAAGCCAACGCGACCTTGGAAGTCAGCAATGGCTTCTTTCGATTTTGTCCCAATGACGCCGTCGGCGTCGCCAACATCATAGCCCTGGCGTGTGAGCAGAGCTTGTAATTCGCGGCGTTCAGTGCGTGAAAGTCCTGGGTCATCAGTTGGCCAAGGCGTTTGAATGCCATGGCCGCCGCGCAACAGATCTGAAAGAACGCAAATTGCCAGCGCATAAGCGTCTGATGCGTTATAACTATAAATCGCGTCAAAGTTTTTTGTTACTAAAAACGCCGGGCCGTCAGCGCCTGCAGGTAAAAGGAGCGCGGCTGAGCCCTCGCCTAAGCCGCTGCCATCTAATTTGGTTATGCCACGCGCTTCCCATTGTGAAAGAGATTGACGATGTCTGCGTCCCGACGGGCCAGTGTAGCCACTTGGCAATTTGACCTCAAAACCCCAGCGCTCGCCTGCGCGCCAACCAGCTTTGTGAAGAAAATTAGCCGTAGAGCCCAATGCATCAGGCGCAGAACTTGCGATATTGCGACGACCATCGCCATCATGATCAACGGCTGTGGTGAGGAACGTTGAGGGCATAAACTGCGTATGGCCAAAAGCCCCCGCCCATGAACCAAGAAACTCCTCGGCCTGTATATCGCCGCTATCGAGAATTTTAAGCGCCGCCACAAACTCCTTGCGCCAATAATCATTTCGGCGCGGTGCGTCACAAGCTAAGGTCGCGAGAGATTGAATAACAGGGCGCTTACCGAAGCTTTTACCAAAATCGGACTCGACGCCCCAAACAGCGACAATAGTTGCGGGGTCTACGCCATAACGCGTTTGCGCCGCATGTAAGGCGCTTGCATATTTGTGCAGGAGTTGTTTGCCTTCCTCCACGCGCTCTTCATCGACTAAGCCTGCGACATAGTCCCAAACAGGTGTCGTGAATTCAGGTTGTTTGTCCATAAAACTTACAGCGTCATTGGGCGTCATGCCGTCTGTGGCTGCGGAGATTGTTTGTTGCCGGACGCCTGCGCTAGCTGCTGTTTGGCGCAATCCAGCAAGGCAGTCAGAGAAGTCTGCATGGGCTGAGGCAGGCGACATAAGCGCGAATGCAAGCGAGAAAAGCAAATGATTCGGTTTCATTGGTGAATGCTAACGCAAGGCGAAGCTTTTGACACGTGAAGCTTGTGGCGTTTTTTTTTGCGGATAAAAGGCTGACAACAGCGGGCTGGGACGCGCGCGATGTGGTAGTGAGATGTTTCTAAGCGGGCGTTGGTCGCGCGCAGGCGTATTGGGACGCTGGAGTAAATATGCGCGGAGTCGGAACTCTGATTAGCTGGGCGCTATTTTACGCTGGTATGGCGTTTTTACTGTCGCATTTCCTTGGAGAAGAACGAAAGCGCCTCGATCCCCCTGCGCCCGCTGAAAGTCTTGCCCCGACCCTTGAGGAAGGACAACCAGCGCTTCAGTCGCGTCAAAACGCGCCAGAAATCCCAGAGCGCATGCCATGCCACTATGGCAAGTCGATTTATAACCAGGACTGCGCCGGCGCACCCCAGCCGCCGCGTAAAATCAAGTCGCTGAAGGTGGCCCCGCCTGAGGCCAATTAACGCGTTTCTTAGAAATCTTGGATGGGCCGAGAGCGCGATGCGACGTTAGGCGTCCCGCCGCTCCGCAGCATGGAATTTTAAAATCGAGCGCATGATTCTCCCTTGATCCGGGAGGTAAGGCGCATATTCGAGGGCGATGAGCGAGCCGGGGGGATCCATCTTTGGATCGATGATTTTCGGGTGCATAAATTTTATCTTTTAAATACAGGAATGTATAAAAAATAGAGGTCTTTATAGCGTCTTTTTGCCGGTCTAGGAATTGCGCTTATCGACTCTTCTAGGCTGGCTATGGTTAAAGGGGGCGAGAGATCCGACTCAGACAGGTAGAGCGATCTTGAAAATCCCAGATTGAAGAAGGAATGGATGAATGCGCACTATTTTCCGGCTCTCGGCTGTCTTAGCGGTTTTTGCGGTTGCGCCCGCTTTTGCAGAGGGAACGCCAGAGCAAAAGGCGGCTTGTGAAAACGACGCCTATCGTCTCTGTGAATCAGCCGTTCCCGACGCCGTCGCCATTGAAAAATGTCTTGCGGCGCATTTGTCGGCGCTTTCTGCAGATTGTCGTTCTGAATTCTCCGGCGGCGCTACCGCCAAGAAGGGACGCAAGCACTAAACGCTACGTGTCACGATCAGGCCCCGGCTTAGCGATAAGCCGGGGCTTTTTTATGCTTACGCAAGAAGTTTCTTCAGCTGCGCGACAATTGCATTGCCCATTTCGCTGGTTGAAACGCTTTGTGCAGCCTCGCCCTTAATATCCGCCGTGCGCATTCCTTGAGCCAACACAGCGGAAATGGCCGCTTCAATTGCATCTGCGGCTTTTGGAAGATTGAACGAATAGCGCATCGCCATGCCAAGCGAACCAATCATTGCAATCGGATTAGCGATGCCTTTTCCTGCAATGTCTGGCGCAGAGCCGTGCACGGGTTCATACATCGCTTTGCGCTGACCTTTGTTGTCCGCTGCGCCGAGTGAAGCTGAAGGCAGCATCCCTAGAGAACCCGTTAACATTGAGGCGACATCAGAAAGCATGTCACCAAACAAATTATCGGTAACAATGACATCGAACTGCTTTGGCCAACGCACCAGTTGCATGCCTAAAGCGTCAGCGAGCATATGTTCTAGTTGAACATCTGCATATTCTCGCTTGTGTAAAGCGGTAATCACTTCCCGCCACAGCAAGCCTGATTTCATAACATTGGCTTTTTCAGAGGAGGTGACTTTATTGTTACGCTTACGCGCAAGTTCAAATGCGACGCGACCAATGCGCTCGATTTCATAGGTCTCATAAACTTGCGTATCAACGCCACGCTTTTGGCCATTGCCAAGATCGATAATTTCTTTGGGCTCGCCAAAATAAACGCCGCCCGTCAATTCGCGCACGATCATAATATCAAGATTATCCACCAGTTCGCGTTTGAGCGAAGAGGCTTCCGCTAAAGCGGGATAACAAATAGCTGGACGAAGGTTGGCAAAAAGGCCGAGATCTTTGCGTAAGCGTAACAATCCAGCTTCGGGCCGCACATCATAGGGAACGCCGTCCCATTTAGGCCCGCCCACCGCGGCAAGCAAAACAGCATCGCTTGCTTGTGCAAGCTTCATATCCCCTTCGCTAATTGCGACGCCATGAACATCATAGGCCGCGCCACCGACAAGGCCACGCTCAATGTCAAATTTTGCAATGCCTGCGGTTTCTAAAAACGCGAGAACCTTTTCAGCCTCGGCGGAAATTTCTGGACCAATGCCGTCTCCTGGCAGGAGCAGAAGCTTAAAGGCGGACATGAAAACCTCATTTAACAGTTGGAGAAACTCGCGCCGTCAATAGAGCGATGAACTCTGCGACGCAACACTCGTGTTGGGCGGTTGTGTCGTGCGACAATTCGCGCGCAGCCATGCTCTTGCCGCAACAGCAGAAGGCGTGCAGCTTCAATATTGTAAATATAACAGTTTCGCAGGGCCTTCGAAGCTTGGAACGAAACTTCTGGCGGTTGACGCTTATCGCCAAGATAGAAGGGGAGTTATTTTATGAACAAGATTACGATTGCTGCTCTAACGCTGCTGACTTTTTTTGCTGCGGCGGCCCCGGCCCGCGCCTTCTGTCTCATGAATTGTGAGCCCAAGCCTGAGGCTGTGCGGAAAGTTTTCGAAAATATTATCAAGAAAAAATTCGATGCGGACGCTGTCGTTGAGAAATTTGATATCACGCGCGGCTGGGCGCTGGATGTCGAGGGCGCAGGCCATGCAGGTTATGAGTTTTATTTCACGGCGGCGGTTAAATTTCCAAAGGGCGCGAATTTAGAGTGCAAACCGGAAGCAGACGGCAAGGTGAAGGAAGGTTGTTCCGCCAGCACTTATTATTCAACAACAGTTCAAAATCAGATGATTAAAGAAAAACAATACATCGAGCCGGGCAAAGTCGTTGAATTCAAGGATGAGACGCGCTTTGACGAAGAAGGCGGAGCCTGGAAGGGCCAAGACGGTAATAAATATTGAGCCCTTGACGAAATGCTGTCCCTAAGCGCGCGCCGCGAGGCGCGCGCTTTTTTTAAGTTGCCTCACATAAAACCTGACCTTTCTCACGGCCGCAACTTGGTGTAAAAGCGCCCAGGTTAAGCGCGTCGAGCCCGCTTCTTACGGAGCGCTCCGCCCAAGAGAATGTAGAAAAGGGTTTAAATGCAACAGGTTATCATTGCGATCCACCTCATGGTGGTGTCCGCTCTCGTTATTCTCATTCTCTATCAAAAATCCGAAGGCGGCGCGCTCGGCATGGGTCAAAGCGGCGTTTTCACTGGTCGCGGCCAAGCCAATGCGCTAACCCGCGCGACAGGAATTCTCGCAACAATTTTCTTCCTGACCAGCATTGCACTGACCGTTTTGCCCGCATGGCAGCGGCGCTCTGAGGGTGGGGACGACTGGACGAAGGCTCTGGATCAAGGCGCGATCAAGCTGAAAGAGGTCAAGCCTGACACCAAGCAGGGCGATAAACCCGCCATTCCAGAAGCAAATAAAGATAGCATCTTTGACCAATTGCAGCGGGCACAGCAGCAGCGCGTGCAATCTGCGCCCGCCGCAGCGCCGACAGCTGAGCCGCCAAGCGCGCCGGCCAAGGGTGCGCCAGCTGAGCCAAAAACAGGCAAACCTGCTGCGGGCCAATAAATTTTTCGTTGAATTTGGCTTGAGGATGAAAATCGGCTGGGGAAAGCGCTTTTCCTAAAGCAAGAAAGTTCTATCCAAAGCGCCTGAAATTCTTTAGGCGTTAAATCCCATGGCGCGGTACATCTTCATCACCGGCGGCGTGGTTTCTTCTCTTGGTAAAGGTTTGGCGTCGGCAGTGCTCGGCGCGCTTTTACAAGCACGCGGCTACACAGTTCGGCTACGTAAGCTCGATCCCTACCTCAACATTGATCCAGGGACGATGAGCCCCTATCAGCACGGCGAAGTTTTCGTTACAGACGACGGCGCTGAAACTGATCTAGATCTTGGTCACTATGAGCGTTTCACAGGACGCCCGGCGACGCGTCAAGATAATGTGACGACCGGACGGATCTATCAAGATATAATCAATAAAGAGCGGCGCGGCGATTATTTAGGCGCAACGATACAAGTCATTCCCCATGTCACTAATGCGATTAAAGCATTTGCGCTTGAAGGAAATGAGAATGTTGATTTCGTTTTAATCGAAATTGGCGGAACGGTTGGCGACATTGAAGGTTTGCCTTTTTTTGAAGCGATCCGACAAATTAAAAATGATTTACCTCTACATCACTGCATTTATGTTCATCTGACCTTATTGCCCTTTATCCCAAGCGCTGGCGAATTGAAGACAAAGCCAACGCAGCATTCGGTGAAAGAATTACGCTCCATCGGCATTCAGCCAGATATTCTCCTCTGTCGAACAGATCGGGAGATCCCGCGCGAAGAGCGACGTAAACTTGGTCTTTTTTGTAATGTGCGCGAGCAAGCGGTTATTGAGGCGCGGGATGCGGCGAATATTTATGATGTGCCGCGCGCCTATCATGCGGCAGGTCTTGATGCGCAGGTCTTAGCAGCTTTCGGTATTGAGCCTGCGCCAAAGCCCGATATGAGTCGGTGGAACGCCGTCACGCAGCGTATCAATAATCCAGAGGGCGAAGTAACGATCGCCGTCGTAGGTAAATATACCGAAATGAAAGACGCCTATAAGAGCTTAATTGAAGCTCTTGCACATGGCGGCCTCGCAAATCTCGTTAAAGTTAATTTGGATTGGATCGAGTCCGAGATTTTTGAAAGCGGCGATCCTGCCGCGCGCTTAGAGCATGTGCACGGTATTTTAGTGCCAGGAGGTTTTGGTCAACGGGGTGCTGAAGGAAAAATTCTCGCTGCGCGTTTTGCCCGAGAAAGAGGCATTCCTTATTTTGGCATCTGCTTTGGCATGCAGATGGCGGTGATTGAGGCTGCGCGCGCTTTGGCGGGCGTCGATAAAGCGAATTCTACTGAATTTGGTCCGTGTGATGAGCCAGTCGTCGGATTGATGACAGAGTGGCTGCGCGGAAACGCTCTCGAGAAACGTCGCGCCGATGGCGATTTAGGCGGCACGATGCGCCTTGGCGCTTTCCCGGCATTGCTTAAGTCAGGGTCGCGCATTGCCGAGATTTATGGCGCAACAGAGATTTCTGAGCGTCATCGTCATCGCTATGAAGTGAATTTCACTTATCGGGAGCGTCTAGAGGCTAAAGGGTTGGTCTTTGCTGGAACTTCGCCAGACGGCCTTCTTCCTGAAACAGTCGAGATCCCAGAGCATCCGTGGTTTATCGGCGTGCAATATCACCCTGAGTTAAAATCGCGCCCCTTTGAGCCGCACCCTCTGTTTGCCAGTTTCATTGCCGCCGCTAAAGCGCAAAGCCGTCTCGTTTGAGGAAAAGCGGAGGCGTCGATACCGCACCTCGGGCGTGCTTTTGTCCGAGTGCGGCACGCTAAGATTTAAGCGGCCCAAGATCGGCTGTTTTCATCTGGCTTGATTCTCTTGCGCGCCTATCTTAACCTTCATTTTCAAGAGGAAGCGCTATGCCTAAACCAAATGTGGTATCTTTAACGCCTTAGGCGGAGCGGGGAGCTTACCCCTTCGCCAATAAAGGCGCTTGACCCGGCCCCCTCGAGGGCCTTTTTTATTGCCTCGCGCAGAGTGAACAACGGAATAGGATGATGCCGAAGGAAATGACGGGGGCGGAGATGGTCGTTGAAGCCCTTAAGGATCAGGGGGTTGATACGATTTTTGGCTATCCCGGCGGCGCCGTGCTGCCGATCTATGACGTCCTATTCCACCAAGAAAAAATCTTGCACGTTCTTGTGCGCCACGAGCAAGGCGCGGCGCACGCTGCGGAAGGCTACGCGCGCTCGTCGGGTAAGGTGGGTGTGTTGCTCGTTACCTCCGGCCCAGGCGCCACCAATACGATCACCGGCTTGACGGATGCATTGATGGATTCGATTCCGCTTGTGTGCATCACCGGACAAGTGCCGACGCATTTGATTGGCTCAGACGCCTTTCAAGAATGCGATACAGTTGGCATTACGCGCCATTGCACTAAGCATAATTATCTCGTGAAGAATGTCGCAGATTTACCGCGGATTTTGCATGAGGCTTTTTATGTCGCTTCAACGGGTCGGCCAGGACCTGTAGTTATCGATATTCCAAAGGACGTACAATTCTCGCGCGGTTTCTACACGCCGCCAGCGGGCGTAGCGCATAAAACCTATCATCCAAAGCTTGATGCGGATCTAAGCGCAATCCAGGCTGCTGTAGAAATGATGGCGCAAGCGAAGCGTCCGATCTTTTATACTGGCGGCGGCGTTATCAATTCCGGTCCCTCAGCTTCAACGTTGTTGCGCGAACTTGTCGCGCTCACAGGTTTCCCCATCACCTCGACCTTGATGGGATTGGGCGCCTACCCCGCTTCAGGCGCTAATTGGCTCGGCATGCTGGGCATGCATGGTACATTTGAAGCAAATAACGCTATGCATGATTGCGATTTAATGATCGCTGTTGGTTCTCGCTTTGATGATCGCATTACAGGGCGTCTTGACGCTTTCTCCCCCGGATCAAAGAAAATTCATATCGATATCGATCGCTCGTCAATCAATAAGAACGTCAAAGTCGACTTACCTATCGTTGGCGATTGCGGCCATGTGTTAGAAGCATTAGTGCGCGTCTGGCGTGCAGAGGCTAAACATGCGGATCAGCCATCATTGGATGCGTGGTGGGATGAAATAAATCAGTGGCGCGCCAAGAAGTCGTTAGCATATCGCGCTTCTTCAAAAACAATTAAGCCTCAATATGCCGTGCAACGTCTTTATGCGCTCACGCAGAATAAAGATGTCTACATCACAACGGAAGTTGGTCAGCATCAGATGTGGGCGGCGCAACATTATCATTTTGATGAACCAAACCGCTGGATGACCTCGGGCGGTCTTGGCACAATGGGTTATGGTTTGCCTGCTGCAATTGGCGCGCAGCTCGCGCATCCTAAAGCTCTTGTCATCGACATTGCAGGCGAAGCGTCGATCTTGATGAATATTCAGGAGATGTCCACGGCGATACAATATCGATTGCCTGTGAAAATCTTCATTTTGAACAACGAATATATGGGCATGGTGCGTCAGTGGCAGGAATTGCTTCATGGCGGGCGGTATTCACACAGCTATTCAGAAGCCTTGCCTGATTTTGTGAAATTAGCAGAAGCTTTTGGAGCTAAAGGCATTCGGTGTAGCGATCCTGCCTTGCTGGATGCAGCGATTGGAGAAATGATCAATTATGACGGCCCGGTGATCTTTGATTGCCTTGTCGATAAGGTTGAGAATTGTTTCCCAATGATTCCATCGGGCAAGGCGCATAATGATATGTTGCTTGCAGATTTGTCTGATGACGCTGGCCTAGAACTGGGCTCAATCATTGACGAAAAAGGTAAAATGCTCGTTTAAGCCGATCGACGATCGTCTGAGGATTATCATGACTACGCCCGCATCTCCGCCATCGCCGTATTCTGCTGCGCTCTCGAGTTCAAAAATAGAGTCGCACACACTGTCTGTTCTAGTTGATAACGAACCTGGCGTGCTTGCGCGCGTCGTTGGTCTGTTTTCTGGCAGAGGCTATAATATTGAAAGCTTGACGGTCGCAGAGGTGGCGCATGCAGAGCATCTCTCGCGCATCACAATCGCAACCTCAGGCGCGCCTGAAACGATCGATCAAATTCATCATCAACTTGAACGTTTGGTTCCCGTCCATCAAGTCACCGATCTGACAACCTCGGCCCGCTCGCTTGAGCGCGAGCTTGCGATGGTGAAAGTGCGTGGCCGGGGAGAAAATCGGGCTGACGCCTTACAATTAGCCGAGGCTTTTCGCGCCCGGATCATCGATGCAACGACAGAGAGCTTTATTTTTGAACTCTCTGGGAAGCCTGGAAAAATCGATGAATTCGTTGATTTGATGCGCCCAATTGGGCTTGTAGAGTTCTCGCGAACGGGCGTAGCGGCGATTTCGCGGGGGCCGGAGCCCATCTAACGAGAATTTTGACCTTCGCGGCGCCGCCGCGTAGAAGATGCCCGCACAGGGATTTATGGCGGCTTCCCGGCCGTCCCAAGCCGTTATCGGCATGAAAACACCAGAGGAAAAGAAGCATATGCGCGTTTATTACGATCGGGACGCCGATATTAATCTGATCAAAGGCAAAAAGGTCGCCATCATTGGCTACGGCAGCCAAGGCTTCGCCCATGCGCTGAATTTGAAAGACAGCGGCGTTAAGGAATTGGTCGTGGCGCTTCGCCCGGGTTCCGCATCGGCGAAAAAAGCTGAAGGCGCTGGCATCAAGGTTATGACTGTCGCCGAAGCCGCCAAATGGGCCGATGTGGTTATGATGCTCACACCGGATGAGTTGCAGGGCGATATCTACAATAATGAACTCGCCCCGAATTTGAAAAAAGGCGCCGCCTTACTCTTTGCGCATGGCCTCAACATTCATTTCAATTTGATTGAGCCGCGCGCAGATCTCGATATTGCGATGGTTGCGCCAAAGGGTCCAGGCCATACTGTCCGCGGAGAATATCTTAAAGGCGGCGGCGTGCCGACGCTTGTCGCCGTTCATCAAGATGCTTCAGGCAATGCAAAGCAAATTGCTCTCTCTTATGCATCTGCAAACGGCGGCGGCCGCGCGGGCATCATTGAGACAACGTTTAAAGAAGAGTGTGAAACAGATCTCTTTGGCGAACAGGTCGTTCTCTGTGGCGGCTTAGTCGAATTGATCCGCAATGGCTTTGAAACACTCGTCGAAGCAGGTTATGCGCCAGAGATGGCTTATTTTGAATGCCTGCACGAAGTAAAACTCATTGTCGATCTTATTTATGAAGGCGGCATTGCGAATATGAACTATTCTGTGTCGAATACGGCGGAGTATGGCGAATATGTCACCGGACCCCGCATCATTACCTCTGAGACGAAGGCGGAAATGAAGCGTGTCCTTGAAGATATTCAGACCGGCAAATTTACCCGGGATTGGATGCTGGAAAATAAAGTTAATCAGACATCCTTCAAGGCTGTTCGCGCGCGTCATAACGCCCATCCAATTGAAGAGGTTGGCGCTAAGCTGCGGGCGATGATGCCGTGGATTGGTAAAAATAAACTGGTTGATAAAGACCGTAATTAATAAATAAAGAAAACAAAAATACGCCCGCGCCTAATCTATGCGCGGGCGTATTTTTTTATTCATACGCAATCGATTGAGCGAAGATTGCCTTAAGATAAGTTGAAGATTTCTCAGGAAAGATACCGCGGTCTAGCTTAATGCGACGTGGCGTATAAAAATGGATTTATTAGCGTAACATGTCATAATGCTTTTTGTCGCTGTAGGCGGCTTTTAAAGAGATGGAATGATCGGCGCGTGAAATCTGAGTGCGACATTATTCAAGTTGATCGACTCGAATGTCGAATAACAAAGTATAACTGGGCTTTTGAAAAAGAACGCGCGCAAGATATTTTACGCCATTGGCGCCTCTGCTCTGAGCGCAATCCCTCGTTATATGATGGCCGGATATTGCTGGCGCAACGGATCGATGCGGATCTGAGCGACGCTGAGCGCATATTGCGCGTTGATTTTTTTGAAACCTCTTTTTCAGCATTTATCGCGTGGCGCGATTTTGGCTGGCCGGATAAAACTGTCTTTAATTGTTTTTCTCAGGCGGCTGTTTGTGCGCGTGAGGGCGCCTTTTTATTGGGTCAGATGGCTTTAGATCATTCCAATGCTGGCGCATTCTACTTTCCCTGCGGTAATCCGGATTTATCAGATGTGTGTCCATCCGGGATGGTTGATCTGCGGGCGAGTCTCATCCGAGAATTGCGCGAGGAAACTGGGCTGGAGGCCAGCGAGGGACAAGAAGCGCGCGACTGGGTAATTGTGTTTGATGGTCAAAGAGCGGCCTGCATTCGCCGGTTTGACTGGCCGGTCGCGCATAAAGCGCTTAAAGAGCGTGTCGACGCCTTTCTTTCCGCCCAATCTCAGCCAGAGCTTGCTGGCGTTGTCTTCCTCAAGGATCCGGCGACGTTAGAGGAAATCGCTTTGCCCCCTTTCATGAAAATTTATCTCAATTCCGCCTTTAGATCTGCGGCTGGGATGAATTTCTGATCCGCGCAGTATAAATTGCCGTCCGAAACGTAACGCCAGGCCTCAAGGTCAATGCTCGAAAGCCCTACCGACGTCCGAACTGGAGAAATCCTCGCTGCTCTTGGCGGCCGGGCAATCGTGCTCGTGGGTATGATGGGTTCGGGCAAAAGCGCAATTGGCTATCGATTGGCCGCGCGCCTGGGTCTGCCTTTTGTTGACGCCGACGCAGAAATCGTCAGAGCTGCAGCAGGCATGCCGATCGGTGAGATTTTTGCAAAATATGGCGAGGCTTATTTCCGGGATGGCGAGCGTCGAGTCATCATGCGCTTGCTCAACGCCGGTCAAATGGTTCTTGCAACAGGCGGTGGCGCCTTTATGGATGTGCGCACGCGGGATCGCATTGCTCAGCGTGGCGTCTCTATCTGGTTGGACGCCGATCTGAAAACGCTCATGAAGCGCGTGAGACGTAAAAATGATCGTCCGCTTCTGCATACTGAAAATCCAGAAGAGACCTTACGCGTGCTGCTAGAGGCGCGTCGGCCAATCTACCAGCTTGCCGATATTCGCGTTCCCTCACATGACGCCCCTCAAGACGCCATGGTGGATGAGACACTGGATGCGCTCGTGACCGGTCTTGAGAAATTACAAAAAACACGCCCAATCGCGCCTGACAAGGAAATTGCTAGGATCATGACGCATCTTTATCCGCACCGCGCTGCAGGCGATGCGACCGACGCCGCCCATCGCGAGATTATCAAAGTGGGACTTGAGGATCGCGCCTATGACATTGTGATTGGCGCTAACTTGATCGAAGAGGCTGGCGCGCGAATAGCGGCGTTGGCGCCGGGCGCGGCATGCGCTGTGATTACGGATGAAAATGTTGCGCGTCTTCATCTCGCCAAGCTTGAGAAAAGTCTGCAAGATTCCGGAATTCGCTTCAGCACGATCATTGTGCCCGCTGGAGAGAGTTCAAAATCCTTATCCGTTTATGGTCGCGTGTGCGATGAGGTCCTTGCAGCAAAAATAGAGCGGCGCGATTTTGTTGTTGCGTTTGGCGGTGGCGTTGTTGGCGATCTGGCCGGTTTTGTCGCTGCAAGCGTGCGGCGAGGGTCACGCTTCGTACAAATTCCGACGACGCTTTTGTCGCAAGTTGACTCATCGGTTGGCGGCAAAACGGGCATTAACTCAGCCTATGGTAAAAATCTTATCGGCGCATTTCATCAACCCGCGCTCGTGCTTGCAGATGTTGATGTTCTGCGCACGCTGTCGCCAAGAGAGTTTCGCGCTGGCTACGCAGAAGTTGTAAAATATGGCCTGATTGGCGATGCGCGTTTTTTCCAATGGCTAGAGGCGGACGCTGAGGCGATTTTTCATAGCCGGGCAGAGCAAATTTGCGCCGTAGCGGTGAGTTGCGAAACTAAGGCGAATATTGTTGCGCGCGATGAGCTGGAGCAAGGCGATCGCGCTTTGCTCAATCTTGGCCACACCTTTGGCCACGCTTTAGAAGCGCTCATGCACTATAATAGCGAACGACTGGTTCATGGCGAAGGCGTTGCGATTGGTATGGTTTGCGCCATGCGGTTTTCACAGAAATTAGGTTTTTGCGCCTGGGACGATGTCGAGCGCGTCGAGCGGCATCTTGTAGGCGTAGGTTTGCCAACAAAAATAAATGATATCCCAGGCTGGAGCGATGACGCAGAGGAGATTTTGAAATCGATGTATCAAGATAAAAAAGTAGAAGGCGGCGCTTTAACCTTTATTTTGACGCATGGTATTGGTGAAGCGTTTATCGCTAAGGGAGTAGATCCTCAGCAAGTGCGCGCTTTTCTGATAGAAGAACTCGAACGGACGTAATTTAAATGCATGGTCTTGAAGCTGGCGGGCCACAGGTCGATATTTGGACGGCGATCCTCATCGTTGCATTTTGCATTTTTCTTTCTGCTTTTTTTTCTGGATCTGAAACAGCGCTGACTGCGGCTTCGCATGCGCGTATGCATACTTTAGAAAAAGAGGGAGATAAGCGGGCGGCCGCTGTGATGCGGCTGTTAAGACAACGCAACCGGATGATTGCCGCCTTGTTGCTTGGCAGCACGCTGGGTAATATTGGCAGTTCCGCCTTCACCACGAGCGTTTTAGTCGTCATCGCGGGAGATAATGGAGCCGTTTACGCCACAATCCTCATGACAGCCTTATTATTGGTCTTTGCAGAAGTTTTACCAAAGACTTTCGCGATTAATCATCCCGATACATTTTCGTTGCGCGTGGCTAAATTTATTGAGCCTTTCGTTTCTATTTTTGGCCCATTATTGGCGGCTGTTGAATTTATTGTTCGGAGCGTTCTTCGGCTCGTTGGCGTGGAGCTCAGTCACGATCGAACAATGCTGTCTCCCTACGAAGAACTTAAAGGCGCGGTCGATATTCTCCATGAAGAAGGTAATGTGGAGCGCGCCGCCCGAGATATGTTTGGCGGCGTCTTAGATCTTCAGGTTTTGCATGTTTCAGACGTGATGATTCATCGGACAAAAATGCGCACCATAGATGCTGATTTATCGCCAGTTCAAATAGTGCGTGAGGTTTTGTCGTCGCCATTTACCCGTATGCCGTTGTGGCGTGCGCAATCAGATAATTTTGTCGGCGTGCTTCATTCAAAAGATCTCCTGCGTGCGCTTGACGCTGCTGGCGGCGAGGCGGAGAAAATTAATATTGATGAAGTTATGTCTGAGCCATGGTTTGTGCCAGAGGCGACGACGCTTGAAGATCAGCTTGAAGCCTTCCTTAAGCGTAAGACGCATTTTGCGCTCGTCGTAGATGAATTTGGCGAGGTCATGGGTCTCGTGACCCTTGAGGATATTCTTGAAGAAATTGTAGGCGATATTCGCGATGAGCATGATTTAGCCGTTCAAGGCGTTCGGCCACAGCCAGACGGATCCGTTTTAATTGATGGCGCTGTTCCGGTGCGCGATCTTAACCGCGTTATGGCCTGGAACCTTCCAGATGAAGAGGCCACAACGATTGCAGGATTGGTGATCCATGAAGTTGGCGCCATTCCTGAAGCAGGCCAGGTCTTTACCTTTCACGGGTTTAGATTTGAAGTTATGCGGAAAATTCGCAATCGCGTTACGGCGCTAAAAGTGACGCCGCAAGATCTTGCGCAAGAAGACTAGCGCTCAGTCGCAGCCTTAGATTTCAGCCGTAATTGTCGCCTGAAATCCTTGTGGCGGAAAAAGGAAAGCAATATCGCCGCCAAATTGGCGGGTCAAAACATCCTGCATTAAATATTGGCCAACGCCAGACTTGCTGGGCGGCTCGACGATTGGGCCATTCTGCTCGCGCCACAATAAGATCAATCTTTTTTTGCCGTTCTCTTCTTTTTCAATACGCCAATTCAACGTAACGCGGCCTATTTCATTGGCTAGTGCGCCATGACGTATGGCGTTAGAGAGAAGCTCATGCAATGTCATACCAAGCGCCAAGGTCACCTCAGAGCGAAGTTCAAGATCTTCGCCCCCAAGATCCACGCGTTCAGCAAGATCTGGACTGCAGCAAGCGAGGGTTATTTCAACAAGTTCCCTTAAGGGCGTGGTTGTCCAGGATTTCTTCACCAATAAGGTTGATATGGCGCCAAGGCATTGCACCCGATCAGAGAGATTGGTGCGAAATTCGCCGATATCAGTGGCTGAGCGCGCTGTGATATTCGTGATGCCTTGCATCATTGCCAGCGCATTATTAACGCGATGATGAAGTTCAAGATTCATTGTGCGACGGTGCTCGTCGGTCTCATCAATTTGCTGGGATACTTCCTGAAGTTTTAGGCGCTTTTGTTTTAGTCGATCATCAATGCGCGTGAGCGTTGCGGCGATCAGGTCGATTTCAATCGCGCCGGTTTTTTGCCATGAAAGTTCCTGCCCAAGATCTTGTCCAAGGTAAAGTTTTTCGCTCAGCTCAGCTAATTGGCCAAGCGCTTTATCTTGTCTGCGTTGATTGAACAGAAGATAAATAATTGCCGCAGTGGCAAAAGCTAAGGCGATAAAAAGAGCGGGCGGCGTGATGTGAAGCGCAGCGCTTAGATCTGCTGCTTGCGCCTTATCGGACAAAGCAAAGAGCAATAAAGAAAAAGCCCAAAGCAAGACGGTCAGTGATGGCGCGCTTAGTCTTTTTACCAATCCTAAGCCTCCTTTAGGGTTTTTGCGCCGGAGCATTCATTTAACATCGATCGACCTAAAACGGTTAAGCTTTATTTGGGCCATTCGTTTCAAGGTCAAGATTCGTCGCGCCATCCACCATGCCAAGATGTTCAGCAAGTTTTGCCCGTGCGCGATTTAGGCGGCTTTTAACCGTTCCAACAGCAATATTGCACACCTGTGCGGCCTCCTCATAGGAGAGCTCGGTAACGCCAATCATGAGGAGGATCTCGCGATGATCTTCTGGTAATTTATTTAAAGCGCGCTGCACATCCTGCATCGTTAAGCGTGACTCTTGTTCGCCGCCAACGAGGATCTGTTCTGCATGGGTGTTATCGCTATCTTGCACTTCGCGCGCAAGTTTTCGATATTGGTTGAAGTAAGTGTTGCGCAAGATCGTCATAAGCCAGGCGCGGAAATTTGTGCCTAGTGCGAAAGATTCCGTATGCGTCCAAGCCTTAACCAGGGTTTCTTGGACCAAATCATCCGCGACAGTTGTTGAGCCAGAAAGCGATAAGGCGAATGCCCGAAGATAGGGCATTTCCGCCACCATCATATCGGCAAAGGCATTTTCACTCATTTCTTCTCGCGTTGTTTGGCTTCTAGCCGCGCAAGGAGAACGAGGAGTTTGTCCGGCATGGGTTGGTGGACCAAATCGTCGCAAAAGGAACGAAAGACCCTCCCCAATTGGTCTTGGATCATTGGATCGAGCGCAGGGACGTGTTCGCCCGGGATCCCGGCCTCAGGCCGGCCTGGGCTCGCAGCAGCTTCCTCGGAGGCCTTGTTAGCTTCTTCCCCCATGGTCATCGATTCTTCCAAAAACCTTAAATTTGATGGGATGGACATTCTACATTGATCAGCCAAGGGCGCTCCGTGTTAACAAAACGCGCCAGCTCGCGGAATGTTCCCCCTAGAAGGGCTTTTTCAAGGCGTAAGAGTAGAATATTGCCCTCGAACAGCATAATCTCGCGCCCTTGAGGAAATTGTTGAAAGGCCACGGACGTCAAAATGAATATCTCTCAAGAGATTGCGCCACATCTTCCCTATTTGCGTCGTTTTGCGCGCGCGCTGTGCGGCTCGCAAACCAGCGGCGACGCCTATGTCGTGGCGACCTTAGAGGCGCTCATTGCGGATACGGACAGTTTTCCCACCACAATGTCTCCAAAGGTCGGGCTCTATCATCTTTTTATGGCGTCCTGGGCCTCAATTAGTCTGAATGTCAAAGTGGAGGCAGAACTCGACGCAGTGGAAAGCGCGCAACATGCCGTTAGCCAATTGACCCCACGCTCGCGTCAGGCCTTTCTTTTGCGTACGGTTGAGGGCTTTTCGCCTGAGGAAGTTGCCGTGATCTTGTCCATAACCGTCGCGCAAGTTGATGACCTTGTCCTGCAAGCGGGACGCGAAATTGCAGATCGCGTTGCAACAGATGTGTTAATCATCGAAGATGAAGCATTGATTGCTCAAGACATTGAATTTATTGCGCAGGATTTAGGCCATCGCGTGATTGGCGTTGCGCGAACGCATCAGGAAGCATTAGCTCTCGCTCAAACGAAACGACCTGGTCTTATTCTTGCCGATATTCAACTCGCAGACGGCACGTCTGGATTGAATGTTGTTAATGAATTGCTGCAATCTTTTAGCGCACAAGTCATTTTCATCACCGCATATCCAGAAAGATTGTTAACTGGCGAGCGGCCAGAGCCGGCCTTTCTGATTAGTAAGCCCTATAAAACCGATGTTGTGAAAGCGACAATCAGTCAGGCTTTATTTTTTGATCGCAAAGCCTCGGCCTAACTGCTAAAAATCCAATGTCTGACATCTCCCTCATGATCCATGGCGGGGCGGGCGTTGTGCGCGAGCCAGAAAGATTCGACAACGCGTTAAGGCGGATAATCACACGGGGCGCAGAATTATTAGATTCCGGCGGTGAAGCGCTAGACGCCGTTGCTCTGTGTGTGCAGTTGCTCGAAGACGATCCGCTGTTTAATGCGGGGCTTGGCTCAGTGCTCAATGCGCAGGGCGTTGCAGAATGCGACGCCGCCATTATGGATGGTCGAGATCTATCGGCGGGCGCCGTCGCAGGCATTGGATGCGTCAAAAATCCGATACTTCTTGCGCGTGCAATTATGGAGAAAAGCGATCATGTCTTTTTGATCGCTCCAGGCGCAGAAGAGTTTGCGCGCGCGCAGGGCATTTGTTGCGTGCCTGCGCGTTATTTTCAAACACAAGAGCGCCTAGCTCAACTTGCCCGCGTAAAAGAAAAATCTGCGACAGCTCTAGATCATGACGCCGAAGAGACAAAAAAACTTGGCACAGTTGGCGCCGTTGCGCGAGATCAGAGAGGAAATCTTGCCGCAGCAACGTCAACTGGCGGGATGACGAATAAATCTTTTGGTCGCGTTGGCGACTCAGCTGTTCTAGGCGCAGGAGTGTTTGCAGATAACGCCAGCTGCGCTGTTTCTTGCACAGGAGTTGGCGAGCATTTCTTACGCATGTCGCCTGCGCGCACGGTCGCGTTTCTTATCGAAGATCTCGCTATGGATACGCAAAGCGCAACGCAGGAAGCGCAGAGCCGGCTGGAGGCAAAGATCCAAGGCGTTGGCGGGATGATCGTCATTGGCAAGGATGGCGTTTGCGCGCGCGCAAAGAACACCCCTTCCTTACTAAGCGCGACGGCTTACAATGGCGCGATTACAATTCAGTTAGCTTAACCGCTTAAGAAAAGAATTACGCCAATTTACGGGTGGCTTGCTTAAGCCAGGCGCGCGTCTTTGCGTCAGCGAGAGGCGAGAGAGTTGCGTATACCCGCGTATGATAGGCGTTAAGCCAGTTCAATTCCTCAGGCGTGAGACGCTCGCGGGCAATGCAATTAAGATCAAAGGGTGCAAGCGTGATTGTTTCAAAGCCATATGTCTCGCGTTCGCCGCCCTTTATTTCTCGTTTTTCTACAATCACGAGATTCTCAAGGCGGATCCCGTATTCTCCTGCACGATAATAGCCTGGTTCGTTAGAGAGGATCATGCCAGGCTGCAGGGGCGTCGCGCTGACTTTAGAAATACGTTGTGGTCCTTCATGTACGGAAAGATAAGCGCCTACGCCGTGACCTGTGCCGTGATCAAAGTCCAGTCCCGCTTGCCATAAAAATTGTCTCGCAAAGGCGTCAATTTGTGCGCCAGAAACGCCTTTTGGAAAAATCGCGCGCGCAATAGCGATATGGCCTTTTAGCACGCGCGTATAATGATCTTTAAATTGTTTCGACGCTGCGCCAACAATCACTGTGCGGGTTACGTCAGTCGTGCCATCAAGATACTGTGCGCCGCTATCAACAAGATAGACCCCCTTTTTGATCGGCAAGTTTGACTCTGTTGTGACGCGGTAATGGGGGATCGCTGCATGTTCTCCAAAGGCGGAAATTGTTGGAAAGGAAATATCGCGTAACTCGCCATTCTCGCGACGAAATGTTTCAAGCGCTTGGGCGGCGGAAATTTCAGTGAGCTTTCCAGCGGGCGCTGTATGCGCAAACCACGCAAGAAACTGCGATAATGCGAGTCCATCGCGAATATGCGCCTGTCGGGCGCCGTTGATCTCTGCGTTATTTTTGATCGCTTTAGGCAGCGAGATGGGATCAAGCGCCACATTAGCGACGCCGCCAGCCGCGCGAACTGTTTCGACCAAGAGATCTGGAGCCGTCGCCGCATCAAACAAAATCTGTGCGCGCTTTTTTCCCCAACGGCGCAGTTCTTGTAAGAGTTCTTTCGACGGATGAAGAGAGAGGAATTTTTGTAATTTTGGTTTTATTTTTGGATCGACTTTTTCTGGATCAATATAAAGCCGGGGGAGCCCTTTTTTAGGCACGAGAGCAAAACACAGCGCTATGGGCGTATGCGCCACATCTGCGCCGCGGAAATTAAATAACCAAGCGATTGCATGTGGATCTGAAAGAAGCGCAGCGTCATGATCGCCAAGATTGACGCGTAATTGCGCAAGCTTCTTCTCGACGCTTTGCCCCGCGAGCTGCGATGGATAGATAAAAATGCGACCTTTAGGTTCGGCTGGGCGGTCGCGCCATAATGCATCGATTGGGTTCTCGTCTAAGGCAACCAGCGTTGCGTCTTTTTCAGCGAGTATTTTTTTGAAGCGCTCTATTTGCGCGCTGGTGTGAAGCCAAGGGTCGTAAGCAATACGCGCTCCGGGACGGGCATGATTGGCGAGCCAATTGGCGGGAGAGATTTCGGAAATATCAAGCGGCGTAAATAAGCGCGCATCAATTTCTTGACGCACTTGGATGACATAACGGCCATCAACAAAAATGGCGGCTTGTTTAGATAAAACAATGGCAAAGCCGGCGGAGCCGGTGAAACCAGTGAGCCAAGCGAGACGTTCGGCGCATTTGGGGACATATTCATTTTGATGCGCGTCTGCGCGGGGAATGAGAAAGCCGTCGAGCTTATACGACTTGAGCCAGCCGCGCAGACTTGAAAGACGCGCTTGGCATTCTAGCGGCGCCGCCTCATCAACAAAGTTTTGAAATTTTGCTTCGAACATATCTGCAAGCTAGTGGCGAAGACGGCTTCCGGCAACCGTCAGTCATCATAATCGTCATCATCTTCGTATAATATGGGACATGAGCCGTTGCGACTAAGCCGTAAAGTCGCCCAGCCATCGATATCGCCGCGCTGCGCGAGGAAAAAATTTTGCGCGCGATAAGCGGCTAAAACGCCGGGTACGTCGCGGCCCAAAAGGCCAGAGAGCACGAGCTCAGCGTCAAAACTCGCGGCTTGGGCGATCGCCGGAGCGAGTAAACGCAGGGGCTTTGCCAGAATATTGGCGAAAATTAAATCATATTGCCCAATGAGCCTTGGGTGACGCAGGCCTGCCGCCAAGACAGGGCGGACAAAAGCTCCAGCGCCGTTGCGCTGAGCATTCACGCGCGCGGTATCTACCGCGACCGGATCTATGTCGCCGCTTGCGACAGCTTGTCGAAGCAGTCGCGCCGCAGCAATCGCCAAGACGCCCGTGCCTGTTCCAACGTCGAGAATTTGTCGAGGGCGGCGGCGTTTTAAGATCTGGTCTAATGCGCGCAAACAACCAAGCGTCGTACCGTGATGGCCCGTGCCAAAAGCCAAGGCTGCTTCAATTTCAACGCTAATGTCGTTGGGTCGTTTGTGTGCGCGGTCATGTGCGCCGTGCACGAGAATACGTCCAGCGCGAACAGGTTTGAGACCAGAGAGCGCATTTTGTACCCAATCTTGCTTTGCAATTTGCGAGAACTGAGCGTGTTGCGCGGTTTCCTCATCGCTGACGGCGGCGATTAAGTCTCGGATGCTTTGTTCATCTGGCGCTTCCGCAAAATAAATTTCTACCGCCCAATAGGCGCCGTTCTCTTCCTCAAAAGCCGCGGCGGCGGTTTCTGTGGGGTCAAATGTCTCAACAATAATGTCGGCGACGGCGCGGGCGCGCCGTTCGTCGCAGGTCAGGCGCAAGACGTGACTGGCGCCATTGGGGGGAAGGCCTTCGAGCATCTTGCGCGCTTACCATGCTGAGGGGGCGGGCGTCACCTTTGCCCCTGGCGCGCTGGGCTGTATGTTGCCGCTTCGCCTTTTAGCCAAACGAGGCCCAGCTTAGGGACATCGCAGTGTCGCAGAAAGTGTCGATTTGTCTGTTGGGCCCAAAAGGGGCGGGGAAATCCTCCCTGCTGGGGTCATTGGCTGATTGCGTCGGCCAAGGGGCCTATGGCTATTCGCCGAATTTTCATCCTGTTCTTCAGCCCATCAGCCAAGTCGACTTTCTAAAAGGGCCGATTGATCGGCATAGAGCAGATTTCCTCACGCATACGCTCTCGCCCTATGAGCGACTGAAACAAGAGCTCGTCGCGGGCGCCGCAGCAACGAACACGCTCGATACTTATGAATATTATTTTCGGCTTTCGCTGAGCGGGGCTGCGCCGACAGAGTTAACGCAAGCAGGGCCCTGGCTTTTAGAAATCATCGACTCTGCAGGCGACATTGCCATGCCGCCGGAAGGCGCGCAGATTGCATTGCTTGACGATGTGAAAACAAAACTAGCAAAACAAATTTTAGCCAGCGACGCGATTGTGCTTGCTTTGCCTCTGACGCGTTTTGACGAAGCAGAGTGGTCCGGGGCCTTATCTCGGCTGGCGGATCGATTAATGCTCGCTAAGGAAAAAAATCTAAAAAGAATTGTCGTTGCTCTGACGTTTTATGAGCGGCTGTTTGTGAACCTTGGACCAGACGCTTTCACTTACGCCTGCGATCCATCTGTCGCGCGCCATATTTTGCGTAAATCGCTACGCAGTTCAAATTGTTTTGATCATATTCGTAAATTAACGACGTCACATAGCGCGCTGCAGCTCCGCTTGACCGTCTGTTCAACTTTTGGTTTTACCAAGCGTTTTCAAAATCCAAATCTTGACCCATGGCTTGCCGGCGAACAACGTTTTCGTCGAAATGGCCTAGAGGTCGGACGCGCTCACAGTGAATATTGGCGACCATTTTTAACCGCAGACCCCTTTTTATATGCAGCGCTTGGGCTTGATAGCGCTTTTACATTTTCTTTTGAGCAGCTCGAAGGCGAAACTGCAACGCGCCGCGTCGATCCAGCGATTTATTAAAAGAGAACGTAACAGCCCAGGTTCATTTATCCTAAGATAATCGCAAGGACGCCTGCAAGATGGCTGAATCAGTCATGAGAGCGTTAATAATATTCCAGCCCTGTTTTCTGGC
>Ga0194120_10001884_pt1 | contig 36969 bp, 26 predicted proteins | sample TA2MahCa65mmetaG_FD_148642 | JGI IMG/M metagenome (GOLD analysis project Ga0194120, IMG submission 148642) | Freshwater microbial communities from Lake Tanganyika, Tanzania - TA2015019 Mahale Deep Cast 65m | ecosystem: Environmental > Aquatic > Freshwater > Lake | place: Tanzania: Lake...
CGCAGACCGCCGCGGGCGCCGCGGCTGCGCGCGCGCAGGGACGCGCGGCGACGTCGGGCTTCCTGCCGAGCGTGGCCGTGGCCGCCGACTACGGCGTGCAGGGGGCGGAGTATCACTTCGACCGCGAGCACGACGTGGCGATGGCGAGCTTCGTCCTGCAGTGGAACCTGTTTAACGGCGGGCAAGACGCCGCACGCCGCGAGCAGGCGGCGGCGCAGCAACGTGCGATGCAGTTCAAGGCGCGCGAGGCGGATCGGCTTATCACACTCGACGTGCGGACGGCCTTTGACGCCGTCGCCGTCGCGCGCGAAGGGCTCGCCGCCGCCACCGCGCGCGTCGAAGCGGCGCGCCGCGCCTTCCAGATGGTGGATCGCCGGTTCAATGAAGGGCTCGCCCCGCACCTCGAGTGGGCGGACGCCCGCAGTCAGCTCACGGCGGCCGAACTCAACCTGGTGATGAGCAGATATGCGCTGGTCGCGCGATACGTCGATCTCGAACGCGCGGCGGCGCTGAGGAGGGTACCGTGAAGAGGGACGCGGGCGGGGTGCGGCGGCATAGTGAGGAGGGAGGAGCGAAGTGCGGAGGGAGGAGGGACGCGGCCTCCTCGTTCCACCTCCCCCCTCCCTCCACCCCTCCCTCCTCACCAAACCCCCGCACCCCGCCCCCTTCACTCCGCCGAACCATGACCAGTCGAATCTTCCTCCCACTCATCTTCACCGTCGCCTGCGGCTCTCCAGAGTCCAGCACGCCGACGCCTGACCGCGCGGTTCCCGTGCAAGTCGCTCCCGTCGTCGCCGCCAGCCAGGCTGGCGCGATCTCCGTCTCGGGCGTCCTCGGCGCGAAGGATGAGATCACGCTCTCGTTCAAGATCGGCGGCATCGTGGCGCGCGTGATGGTGGACGACGGCGCGACGGCGCGGCGCGGGCAGGTGCTCGCCACGCTCGACCAGCGCGAGATCGACGCCCTGCTGAGCAAGGCGACGGCCGGCGCGGAAAAGGCGCGGCGCGACGCGCAGCGCGTGGAGCGGCTCTATCGCGACTCCGTCGCGACCATCGCGCAGCTGCAGGACGCGCAGACGGCGCGCGACGCCGCCGAGGCCGACCTGCGCGCGGCGCGCGTGAACAAGGAGTACGCGACGATCGTCGCACCGAACGACGGCGTGGTGCTGATGCGCATCGCCAGCGCCGGGCAGATGGTCGGCGCGGGAACGCCGGTGATCCAGTTCGGCTCCAAGGGGCGCGGAATGGTGCTGCGCGCCGGCCTGCCGGATCGCGACGCGGTGCGCGTGCGCGTCGGCGACGCGGCCACCGTAACGTTCGAGGCGCTGCCAGGGAAGACCTTCAACGGACGCGTGTCGCAGGTGGGCGCGGCGGCGGATCCGCGGACGGGGCTGATCACGATTGAGATCGCAATGCGGGATGTCGCGGGGCTGCCGTCGGGGTTGGTTGGGCGGGCGGCGATCAAGACGAAGGGCACGGGAACGGGCACGGTGGGGTGCAAGGGCACGGACACGGTGGGGTGCAAAGGAGTGGGGGTGATCTACTCAGTTCCGGCTGAGGCGCTCGTCGAGGGGAATGGCGAGCGTGGGACGGTGTTCACGGTGGATTCCGCGGGGACGCGCGCGCGGCGGCTTGCCGTGCAGCTCGTGGGACTCGACCGAGACCGCGTGCTGGTGCGTGGACTCGACGGCGTGACGCGCGTGGTGCGCAGCGGCGCGGCGTGGCTCAGCGACAGCGCGCGCGTGGAGATCAAGCCGTGAAACTCGCTGAGTTTTCCGTCCGACGGTGGCAGTTCACCATCCTGATGTTCCTGATGCTCGTCGCCATTGGCGCGGTGAGCTGGAAGCGCATCCCCCGCGGCGAAGATCCGGTCTTCCCGATCCCGACCTTCATGATCGTGGTCGTCTATCCGGGGGCGAGCCCGGCCGACATGGAGCAGCTTGTCGTCGACAAGATCGAGGACAAGCTCGGCGCGCTCGAAAACGTCTGGAAGCTCTATGGGGCCGCCGAGGACGGGCTGGCCACCATTCGCGTTGAGTTCGAGCCGCAGGTGGATGCCGACCGCAAGGAAGATGAGGTCCTGCGCGAGATGAACGCGCTGCGCGCCGAACTCCCCGCAGGGATCGCGCGCCTGCAGATCATCCGCGCGTCGGCAACGAACGTGAACATCCTCCAGGCCGCGCTGGTGAGCGCGGACGCGCCGTACGCGCAGCTCGATTCCATCGCCAAGCAGTTTGAGCAGCGGCTCGAGCGGCTGCCGAGCCTGAAGAGAGCCGAGCGGTGGGCAGCGCCGGGACGCGAAGTGCAGGTCTCGCTCAACCTCGACAAGCTCGCGCGCGCCGGCATTCCGCCGCTGCAGGTGATGCAGGCGATCGGCAGCGACAACATCACGATTCCCGGCGGGAGCGTGGACGTGGGGCCGCGGCGGTTCAACCTCGTCCCGCAGGGGCGCTATCGCACGCTTGACGAGGTGCGGCAGACCGTCGTCGGCGGGTCGAAGGCGGGGATCGTGCGCTTGCAGGACGTGGCCGACGTGCAGTGGGGCGACGGCGACCCGAACCACATCGGCCGGTGGAACGGCCAGCGCGCGGTATTCGTAACGGCGGCGATGAAGGAAGACGCGAACATCGCCGTGGCCAAGGACGAGATGTGGCCGCTGCTCGACGAACTCGAGCGCGCCCTCCCCAACGGCGTGACGCTGGTGCGCGGTTTCGACCAGGCGGCGAACGTGGATCACCGCCTGTCGCGACTGGCCGTGGACTTCGCCATCGCCCTAGGCCTCGTCCTGCTCACGCTCCTTCCGCTGGGCCCGCGCGCGTCGGCGATCGTGATGACGAGCATTCCGCTCTCGCTCTCCATCGCCGTCGCCCTGCTCGACGTGACGGGCTACAGCATCAACCAGCTTTCCATCGTCGGCTTCGTCATCGCCCTCGGCCTGCTGGTGGACGACTCCATCGTCGTGGTCGAGAACATCTCGCGCTTCCTGCGCGCCGGGCACTCGCGGCGCGAGGCGGCGGTGCAGGCGACGCGGCAGATCGCCGTGGCGGTGATGGGAGCGACGGCGACGCTGATCTTCGCCTTCTTGCCGCTCATTTTCCTGCCGGGCCTCCCCGGCCGGTACATGCGGTCGTTGCCGCTCGCCGTGGTGTACGCGGTGCTCGCCTCGCTCTTCGTGAGCTTTACCATCGTGCCGTGGCTGGCGAGTCGCATCATGCCGCGGACGAGCGAGAAGCACGGCAACCGCTGGCTGCAGCTGCTCGAGGGCGGCATCCAGAAGACGTACGCTCCCCTGCTCCACCGCGCGCTCGGCAACCCGTACCGCACGCTGATCGCATCGGGCGTGCTGATCGTCAGCTCGCTCGCGCTGGTGCCGGTGGTCGGGTTCTCGCTCTTCCCCAAGGCGGGGACGCCGCAGTTCCTGGTGAACATCGAGACGGGCGAGGGGACGGCGATCACGGCGACCGATTCCGTGACGCGGATCGCCGAGCGTTTGATCCTGGAGCACCCCAACACGCGGGGCGTCTTCACGAACGTCGGCAAGGACAACCCGTTCATCTACTACAACGTCGTGCCGCGCGCCGAGGCCGGGAACATCGCCCAGCTCCTTGTGCTGCTGCACGAGTACCGCCCGACGGAAACACCGCAGGTGATCGACAGCCTGCGCACCGCGCTCGCCGCGGTGCCTGGGGCGCGCATCGAGGTGCGCGAGTTCGAGAACGGCCCGCCGATTGACGCGCCGATCGCGATGCGCATTGAGGGACCCGACCTGGACACGCTGCGCGCACTCTCCGCGCGCGTGAAGCGCGTGGTCGAGCAGACGCCGGGGACGCAGTACGCGCGCGATCCGCTGGCCGTCTCGCGCACCGACCTGGCCCTGCGCGTGGACCGCCTGAAGGCGGGGATGCTCGGCGTCGCCACGGTCGAGCTCGACCGCACCGTGCGACTCGGCGTGGCCGGCCTCGAGGCGGGCAAGTTCCGCGCGGCCGACGGCGAGGAGTATCCCATTGTGGTGCGCGTCCCGCGTGACGGGCGCCCGACAGCCGAGATTCTCGACCGCATCCACGTCCCGTCCACCACGGGGGCGATGATCCCGCTCACCCAGCTTGCGCAGGTGGGCTTCAAGGGGTCGCCCAACGCCATCATGCACTACAACCAGGTGCGGGCGGCGACGGTGACGAGTTACGTGCGAACCGGATACAACACGGACCGCGTGACGAAGGCGGTGCTCGAGCAGCTGCAGACCATGAAGCTGCCGGATGGCTACCGCATCGTCGCCGCTGGGGAGATCGAGAGCCGCGAGGAGAGCTTTGGGGGGATCGGCAACGCGATCATCGTCGCCATCTTCGGCATCCTCGCCATTCTCGTGCTCGAGTTCCGCACGTTCAAGAGCACGCTGGTGGTGGCGAGCGTGATCCCGCTGGGCATTGTCGGCGGCATCGTGGCGCTGTGGCTGAGCGGCAACACGCTGAGCTTCGCGGCGATGATCGGCTTCGTGGCGCTCATCGGCATCGAAATCAAGACGAGCATCCTGCTGGTGGACTTCACCGACGAGCTGCGCCGGCAGGGCTACTCGCTCGACGACGCGATCCAGCGCGCGGGCGAGGTGCGCTTCGTTCCGATCGTGCTGACATCGCTGACCGCGATCGGCGGCATGCTCCCGCTCGCCCTGCAGGGTTCGTCGCTGTACTCGCCGCTGGCGTGGGTGATCATCGGCGGACTGATCTCATCGACGCTGATCGCGCGGTTGGTGACGCCGGTGATGTACCGGCTGCTGGCGCCTCGGCTAGAGTTTACTGAGGAGCATCCGATTCCCGGTGTTTGAGGAACGGGGAGGGGGTAGAGGCTCTAGTTGACGGAACGGGGAGGAGGTAGAGGCTAAGGGACGAGGGCTGAGGACGGGAACGAGAAGGAGGGGGCGCGGCTCGCAGAGCCGCGCCCCCACTCGTCCCTCCTCGACTGCCCTCCAACCCCGTCCCCCCGCCCCTACCTCCTCCTCGTTCCGCGGAGCGTCAGTGGCCTCGTGTTACTCGTCTCTCTCCGCCTGCTCACAGATGTAATGCTGAATGCACAACTGAATCTCCTGCGCCCTGTCTGTCCGGTCGGTGGGGATCACGATGCAGTGATCCACGAGCACGGCGAGCGGTCCCCCGCCCTTGGCGCTGAGCGCCAGCGTGGCCACGCCCTTGGCGTCGGCAGCTTCGGCGGCGCGCAGCAGGTTCGGCGAGTTGCCGCTGGTGGTGTGCAGGATGAGCAGGTCGCCGAGCTTGCACAGCGCCTCGACCTGACGGGCGAAGATGGAGTCGAATCCGTAATCGTTGCCGGCCGCCGTCAGCAGTGACGTGTCCGTCGTGAGGGCGACCGCGGGGTACGCGCGCCGCTCCTTCTTGTAGCGCACCACGTACTCGGTGGCCATATGCTGCGCGTCGGCCGCGCTGCCACCGTTCCCGCAGAAGAACAGCGTGCCGCCGCGCTTCAGCGTGTCGCGCACCATCCCGACCGCCGTCTCAATGGACGGGGCGAGGTCGGTGGCGCACTGGGCGGCGAGGGCGGAAAGCTCGGTGAGATGCTTCATTGACGGTGGACGGTGGACGGTGGACGGTAGATAACAGCCGAGACCATCTGCCCTACGCTCGCGTGGCCGCGAGTCTCGCGATGCGCTGCATCGCCTCGTCGGCGCGGGCCACGAAATCGGACGGCGCGTCGGCGGCGGCTTCAAAGGCATACGTCACACAGGCGTCGGCCGCCAGCAGGTCGAGCGCGGCCACGCGGTCCTTGGGCGCCGCAGCCAGCACGTCGCGCATCAGGAGCTCGCCCGCCTGCAGCATCGCCTCGGCGCGCGAGAGCGCCTCCCATTCGGGATGCGACGCGATCAACTCCGCGATGCGCTGCCTGAGCGCTGTCGGAGCCGTCGGGTGTCGAGCTTCGAGCCAGGTCAGAAGGGAGGGCATGCGGGCTTCGGGGAACGGGGAGGAGGTAGAGGCGAAGGGACGGGGGTGGAGGTGCGGAACGGGGGGGAGGCTACGTTCCTCTTCAACTGCACTCGAGCCTCGTCCCCTCGCCTCTACCTCCTCCCCGTTCCCCCATCAGAGCGCCTTCCCAATCAGATCCTTCGCTCCTTCCATCGCCTTCTTCAGCGCCGTTTCATCCGCCAATCCCGCCTGCGCCATGTGCGGCTTGCCGCCGCCACGGCCGCCGGCTAGGGCGGCGATGTCCTTCACGAGCGCGCCGGCGTTCACGTTCTTCGCGCGCAACGCGTCGCCGACCACCACGAGCAGCGTCGCCTTGCCGTCGGCGAGCGCGCCGAGCACGGCCACGCCATCAGGCATCGCCTCGCGCACCGCGTCGCCGAGCGACTTGAGGGCGTCCACGTCGGACACCTCGACGATCGCCGTCGCCACGCGGCCACCGTTCACTGACTCGGCGCCAGCCACGATCCCCTGCACCGCATTGCCGCCGCCGCTCCCCTTCAGCGCGTCCTCGAGCTTTTTCTCGAGCGTCTTCTTCTCCACAAGCAGCGCGTCGAGCCGGCGCGCGATGGCCTCCACGCCGCCCGCAGCGACATTCACCTTGAGCCGCTCGGCCATCGCCTCGAGCGCGTGCTCCTTGTCGCGCAGCGTCTCGAAGACCTTGGGGCCGGTGAGCGCGACGATGCGCCGCACGCCGGCGGCCACGCCCTGTTCCTGCACGATGCGGCACGCAGCGATCTGCCCGGTGTTGCGCACGTGCGTGCCGCCGCAGAGCTCGACGCTGTAGCCGGGCACCTCCACCACGCGCACGACGTCGCCGTACTTCTCGCCGAAGAGCGCCATCGCGCCGCCGGCCACTGCCTCGCTGTACTTCTTCTCCGCGATCCGGACGTCCACGTTCTCCCAGATGGCGTGGTTCACCCAGCGCTCAATCTGCTCGAGCTGCTCGGGCTTCACCGGACCATGGTGCGTGAAGTCGAAGCGAAGACGGTCGGGCTCGACCACTGAACCGGCTTGGTGCACGTGATCGCCGAGCACCTCTCGAAGCGCGGCGTGCAGGAGGTGCGTCGCGGTGTGGTTGCGTTCGGTGTCGCGCCGGCGCGAGCCCGGGACGCGCGCCGTCGCCATCCCGAACTTGAACTCGCCCTCAAGCATGCCGATGGCGGTGATGCGCCCGTCGATCTTCTTGACGTCGTCCACCGTCACCTTCCAGCCCGCCCCCTCGATCGTTCCGCGATCGCTCACCTGCCCGCCGCTCTCGGCGTAGAAGGGCGACTCGCGCAGCATCACCGCCACGCGGCCATCGGGGAGATGTCGCACGGCGGCGACGTCAGTCTCGATCGACGTCACCTCGTAGCCGACGAAGCGCCCGTGCGCGCGGTCGCCCGGCGCATGCTCCCACTGCGTCGCATCGCCGAGGTCGTCGGCGACGACGGTGATCTTCTTGGAACGGCGCTCCTCCTGCGACAGCGCGCGCTGGGCCTGCAGCGCCTGCTCGAAGCCGGCGATGTCCACCAGGTAGCCGCGCTCGCGTGCCATCAATTCCGTCAGGTCGATCGGGAAACCGAAGGTGTCGTACAGGCGGAAGGCGTCATCGCCAGAGATCGTGCCGCGAATGGCCGTCGACCCCTGCGTGGAGCCGAGCGGCGCCAGCGACTCGAAGCGCTCAAGGCCGCCGCCGATGGTGGCGAGAAAGCGCTCCTCTTCCGCCTTCGTCGTCTCGAGGAGATGCTTGCGCCGCACCTTCAGTTCGGGGTACACGGGGTGCATCATCTCGACGACCTTCTCCACCACGTGCACGAGCGTGGGCTCGCGACGGCCGAGGAGCCAGGCGTGACGCACCGCGCGCCGGAGGATGCGGCGCAGGACATACCCGCGCCCGTCATTGCTCGGGAAGACACCGTCGGCAAGCAGGAAGGCGACCGCGCGCGCGTGGTCGGCAATGACGCGGAACGACGCGGGGTCAATCTCCTTCCCCATCGCGTCCCTGGCCGTGCCGACACCCTGCCCCGGGCGGTACGGGTACTTGATGCCGACGACGCTCTCCACGCGCTCGATGAGCGGGAGGAAGAGCGCGGTGTGGTAGTTGTTGGTAACGCCCTCCATCACGGCGGCGATCCGCTCGAGCCCGGCCCCGGTGTCCACCGACGGCTTGGGGAGCGGCACCATGGTGCCGTCCGCCTGCCGGTCGAACTGCATGAAGACGAGGTTCCAGATCTCGAGGAAGCGGCCGGCTTCGGCCCCCTCGACGAACGCGTCGAGTGAGAACTCAGTGAGGTCAGTGCGCGTCCACTCGCCATGGGCGTCCTTGGGGAAGGCCCAGTCCTTGGCGAGGTGCGCGAGGTCCACGTAGATCTCGCTGCACGGGCCGCACGGCCCGGTATCGGCCATCTGCCAGAAGTTGTCCTTGGCGCCGAGCCCGTAGATGCGCGTGTCGGGGAGCCCCGTGATTTCCTTCCAGAGCTGACGCGCCTCGTCATCTTCGTGGAAGACGGAGACGCGGATGTGCTCGGCGGGAATCCCCAGGGTGACGGTCACATACTCCCAGCCGAAGCGGATCGCGTCGCGCTTGAAGTAATCGCCGAACGAGAAGTTGCCGAGCATCTCGAAGAAGGTGTGATGCCGGGCGGTGTGCCCCACCTGCTCGAGGTCGTTGTGCTTGCCGCCGGCGCGCACGCACTTCTGCGAGGTGGTGGCACGGCGGTTCCCGTCGGGCGGCTCTTCCATGCCCAGGAAGACCTTCTTGAACTGCACCATCCCCGCGTTGGTGAACAGCAGGGTGGGATCGTCGCCCGGGACAAGGGACGACGACGGGCGGATGGTGTGCGCGTGGCGCGCGAAATAATCGAGAAAACTCTGACGAATGTCGGCGGCGTGCATAGACATAGAAATCTATAGAGGGACTCTGGGCCGGTCACCTGTGCTCCCGGGGGACGGCGCGGGTCGGGCCGGGGGACCTTTTCGCGAAATTCTCGGGCCCTTTGGGCCCTCGAGTATTCGCGAAGAAGGTCCCCCGGCCCTCACCGCGCTAAGGGGGACGAGGAGGGCCTTGCACCGCCCCTCACCCTTTCCGCGCCGCACGCCGCGGCATCCGTGGTTGGAGGCAGGCGGAGGCGGTCGCAGTTCCCCTCCCCAAGAGGTGGAGGCTGGGGGGTCGCTCCGCGCGAATACTCGAGGGCCCAAAGGGCCCGAGAATTTCGCGCGGAGCGACCCCCCAGCCTCCACCTCGTCCCCCTCGCCGTGTACGTTGAACTCATGCCAGATCCGCACACGAAGCCGCTGATCCGATGGCTTGATGCCACGGTGGCCGCGGTCGCACTCGCCGTCGTCATCGGCGGAATCACCCGCCTCACCGAAAGCGGCCTCTCCATCACCGAGTGGAAGCCCGTGAGCGGCGTGCTGCCGCCGCTCACCGCGGCGGCTTGGGCCGAGGCGTACGCCAAGTTCCTCGCGATCCCGCAGGCGCAGACGATCCACGCGGGGATCACGCTCGCCGAGTTCAAGGGGATCTTCTGGTGGGAGTGGATCCACCGCATCGCCGCGCGCGTCGTGGGGCTGGTGATCGCGGTGCCGTTCTTCTGGTTCTGGGCGAAGGGGCGACTCCCGAAGCCCCTCGTCGGCCGGCTGGCCATTCTCCCCGTGCTCACGCTGGCCCAGGGCGCGCTCGGCTGGTACATGGTCAGCTCAGGGCTCAGCGAACGCGTGAACGTCAGCCAGTACCGGCTGGCGGCGCATCTCGGGCTGGCGCTGGTCATCATGGTGATCGCGCTCTGGACCTCGGCATCGCTGCGCGCGGCCGGACGCGCGGCGCAGGGGGGCGGTGACGGGAACGCCAGACATGCGGGCGCGTTCAACACGCTTCTCTGGACGCGTATCAGCGACGTCTTCGCGATCTGGACGCTCCTGGTCATCCTGAGCGGCGCGTTCGTTGCCGGCCTGCGCGCGGGGAAGATCTACAACACCTTCCCGCTGATGGGCGGGCAGATCGTGCCGCCCGGCTACAACATGCTCGATGGGTTCTTCAAGGACGCGTTCGAGAATCCCGCGGCGGCGCAGTTCCATCACCGCGTGCTGGCGATCCTGACGGTCGTCGTCGCCATTTCGCTCTGGGCCTGGGTGAGCGGGTCGACCACGGCGCCGGCGCGCGTGGTGCGGGCCTGGCAGAACGTGGCGATTCTGGCCGCCGTCCAGGTGACGCTAGGGATCGCGACGCTGCTCCTCGGCGTGCCGATCGCGCTCGCGGCGATTCATCAGCTCACTGCCGTAGCATTGTTGGGTGCGACCGTGCTCGCCGCGCATTCGGTTCGGGGTTTGTAGCGGAGGCCGAGGGGGTCGTCTGCGCGAAATTCTCGCGGCGTTGCCGCTCGAGTATTCGCGCAGACGACCCCCTCGGCCTCCGCTTGACACTCTTCCGGCGTGCGCGGCGGGCAGGGTCGGTGGTGGGGAGAGGGGCGAACGACACCGCGGGACGCCGCCCAAGCGTCGCCGTTCGCCCCGTCCCTCAAGCGGCCAGCGGCGCGTGGTGTTCCGCGCGAATACTCGAGCGCCAACGGCGCGAGAATTTCGCGCGGAGCACCACGCGCCGCTGGGCCGCCCCCCTAGAGCAGTTTGGCCAAGACCGCGGCGATGTCAGTGGCGTCGTAGCCGCGGCGGGCGAGGTAGCCGTAGAGTCGGCGCTTCACCGTGTCCCGGTCCTGCCCGGCGAGCACCGCGAGCTTCTTCTTCGCCGCCTGCTCTAACAGCGCCCGCTCATCCACCGACTCCTCCTCGAGCACCTCGGCGATGGCCGCGTCGGCCATGCGGCGGTCCACACCGCGGCGAGAGAGCTCCTGGGCAAGGCGTCGACGAGACATGCCCTTTCCAAGCGCCCGGGAACGGGCAAACGCACGGGCAAACTGGCTGTCGTCGATCGCGCCGAGTTCGGTGAGGCGCTGCACCGCGTCGGTGACGTCAGCGCGATCGAAGCCGCGCTGGAGCAGCCATCGCTCCAGTTCGTGCGCGCTGCGCGCGCGGCGGCCGAGCGCGGCGGCGGCCCGGTCAAACGCCTCGAGCCTGCGGGCGGCGAGGAGGAGCCGATCGCCGGCCGACTCGTCAACGACCTGCCCCACGGCCAGCCGTGCGTCGTGCAAGTACGCGGCATTGACGATGGCGACACTCTTCCCGTCCACGTGCACGGCGTACCGCCCCGGCTTGCGCGGATTCTCGCGCAGCGCCGTGATGGTGCCGGAGACACTGACGGGGAGGTGCGGCGCGTCGGGTTCGACCGCGTCCACCGCACCACCCGGCGAGGATTTCGACTTGGACCAGCTGAACATCAAAGGGGACTCCTGAACTGCTAGTTCCTAATTTGGCGCGAACCGGCTGGCTTCGTAACGGAACGGGGACGGGGTTGAGGCGAAGGGACGGGGGTTGAGACACGGAACGAGGAGGATGCCTCGTCCCTCCTTGCTGCACTCCATTCTCGTCCCTTCGCCCCTACCTCCTCCCCGTTCCTGTTGTTGCTCAAAGTGAAGCGCCGGGGGGCCACCCAGGTGCAGATCGGGGATTCCGGGCCCCGACCGTACACCAAGATCGACCCCCCGGCGCAGTTCGTCGGGGATGAACTGCCTCCCCTATTCCTCCGTGGCGTCCTCGCCGTTCGGCTGGACGCCCATTCCGAGCACTTCCTTCACCTTCACCTCAACCTCGGCCATCACGGCCGGGTTGTCCTTGAGGAACATCTTCGCGTTCTCGCGCCCCTGCCCGATGCGCGTGTTGTTGTAGCTGTACCAGGCGCCGGACTTCTCGATGATCCCGCTCTCCGACCCGATGTCAACGAGCAGGGAGACGTGCGAGATCCCTTCGGCGTACATGATGTCGAACTCGGCCTGCTTGAACGGCGGCGCGACCTTGTTCTTCACGACCTTCACGCGCACGTGCGAGCCGATGACGTCTTCCTTTTCCTTGACGGGGCCGACACGCCGGATGTCGAGGCGCAGCGAGGCGTAGAACTTGAGCGCCTTGCCGCCCGTCGTCGTCTCCGGGTTGCCGAACATCACGCCGATCTTCTCGCGCAGCTGGTTGATGAACACCACCGACGTCTTGGACCGGGCGATGGCGCCGGTCAGCTTGCGCAGCGCCTGGCTCATCAGGCGCGCCTGCAGGCCGACGTGCGAATCGCCCATCTCGCCCTCGATCTCCGCCTTGGGGACCAGAGCGGCCACCGAGTCGATCACGATGACGTCCACCGCGCCCGAGCGCACGAGGATCTCGCAGATCTCCAGCGCCTGCTCGCCGGTGTCGGGCTGGGAGACGAGGAGCTTGTCGACGTCCACGCCGAGCTTCTTGGCGTAGTCGGTGTCAAGCGCGTGCTCGGCGTCGATGAAGGCCGCCGTGCCGCCCGTCTTCTGCGCGTTGGCGACGACGTGCAAGCAGAGCGTCGTCTTGCCCGACGATTCCGGACCGTAGATCTCCGTGATACGCCCGCGCGGAATGCCGCCCACGCCGATGGCCGCATCAAGGTTGATCGCGCCCGTGGGGATTGACTCAACGCGCACTGCGGCACGGTCGGCGCCCATCTTCATGATGGCGCCCTTACCGTACGACTTCTCGATCTGCGCGATGGCGAGACCGAGTGCCTTCTTCTTTTCGTCGTTCTGCGCAGCGGTGACGGCCATGAACTCCTCGAGCGAACTGGGGCCGGCGGCCCGTGAAGGAATCTACCAAGCGAATTTGGCGGTGCTATCCCCGAAGAGACAGCGAACATCAGTCCCGAAGAAAATACGAAGATGGACGAACTTCGCAAGGGGGAGGAAGCGGCACTTCTGTGCTAACGTGTTTGCAAACAATGACTTATCAACACATCTAATAAGGTGTTGTGAACCATCGGGTTAACCGACTCCAAGAACCACCGAAACCAGTTCGTGATCTCGCCAAGAGGCCAGACTGTACGAAAACGTTACATCGAAAACGCCGATTCGACGTGCCGAACCCACGCGGTCCGGTCTTTCAGCAGCACGCCGATGACATCGAAGCGGAAGGTCTGCGCTTCCGCTCGATCACAGCGCGCCATCCACTCGCGCGCGCTGCGCGCCAGGGAGCGCTGCTTCTGAGCGTGCACCGCCTCGACGGGGTCGCCGAATTCTGTCCCGGCGCGCGTCTTCACCTCGACGAACGCCACGACGCCCTCGCGAGCGGCGATGAGGTCGATGTCGCGGTGGCCGCTGCGCCAGCGGCGGGCGAGGACGGTGTAGCCGTGCTGTTCGAGCCAGCGGGCGGCGATGCGCTCGCCGAGTTCGCCGAATTGGTTGGTGGCTTTTGTCATGGCGACGAGTGTAGCGGCGCGCGGCGCGGCGCGTGTCACCGATTCGACGCGGTTCGGATCGTTCTGTTGCGCAGGGGGGCGCGGCAGGCCCGCATCTCGCCCCGCACAGGCTCTCGGACCCTACGAGCGCGCTGCGCGCGCCGTTTATGGGTCCTGCGGCCGCCTGTGCGGGTCGAGATGCGGGCCTGCCGTTCGGGCGAGGGGAAAGGCGGGCGCGACGATGGGCTCGTGCACGCTCCGCGCGCGGCTCCGGGGGTGTGCGCAGGCGAATACTGGAGGGTCATAAACGGAGCGCGCGCCCCTTGGGGCGCGCGCTCTCGAAGACCCGAGAATTTCGCCGAAGCACACCGCCGGAGCTGCGCGCGCTTCAGCGGGGCGCGCCGCCCATCTACTCCTCGTCCCGCCCGCCGCAGATCCGGTCGAGATCCTCGAGTCCGACGAGCACGTCGCGCGGCTTGGAGCCGTCGGGCGGACCAAGCACGCCGGCGAGATGGAGCTGGTCGATGACCCGCGCCGCGCGCCCATAGCCGATCTTCAGGCGACGCTGCAGCAGCGACGTCGAGCCCCCCTGATTCTGGATGCACACCTCGGCGGCCTCGCGGAACAGCTTGTCGCGATCGCTGTCGTCGGTGTCGCCATCCTGCCCCGCGCCGGCCTCCAGCGCCTCCTGCTGACGTACGCGCTCCAGGATGTCCTGCTCGTCGGCGGCGTCCACGTGCATCAGCCCCTGCGCCTCGAGCGCGGCCTTCCGTGCCTCGCGGCGGTCGGCGTACCAGTGCATCAGGCGCTCGGTGTCCTCGTTGCTGAGGAACGCGCCCTGCAACCGCGCGGGTTCGCTCTTCCCCGGCGGAATGAAGAGCATATCGCCGTTGCCGAGCAGGGACTCGGCGCCCATCCCGTCGATGATCGTGCGGCTGTCCACCTGGCTCGCCACGCGGAAGGCGATCCGGCTCGGGAAGTTCGCCTTGATGAGGCCGGTGATGACGTTCACGCTGGGGCGCTGCGTCGCGAGAATGAGATGGATGCCGATGGCGCGCGCCTTCTGCGCGAGCATCGCCAGCGGCGTCTCGACCTCGGCGGCGCAGGTCATCATCAGGTCGGCGAGCTCGTCGATGACGACCACGATGTACGGGAGCACATTGCCCTTGTACTCGCGGTCCTCGAACGCGACGTTCGGGTCCTTGGGCTTCAGCATCCGCTGCCCGTCGCGCACCTTCTGGTTGAAATCCTGAATGTTGCGCGCGCCGTTGGCGGCGAGGAGCTGGTAGCGCTCCTGCATCTCGAGCACCGCCCACTTGAGCATTGAGGCGGCGTCGCGGTTGTCGGTGACGACCTTGTGGCGCAGGTGCGGCAGCACGTTGTAGACGCTGAGCTCGACCATCTTGGGGTCGACCATCAGGAAGCGGAGCGTCTTGGGCGTGTGCCGGTAGATGAGGCTCGTGATGATGGTGTTCACGCAGACCGACTTGCCGCTGCCGGTGGCGCCGGCGATGAGCAGGTGCGGCATCTTGGCGAGGTCGGCCACCACCGGACGCCCCTCGAGATCCTTGCCGATGGCCATCGGCAGGGCGAAGGGCTTGCTGGTGTAGTCGCGGCTCTCAAGGAGCTCGCGGAAGATGACCATCTCCGAGATGGGATTGGGCACTTCGATGCCCACCGCGCCCTTGCCCGGGATCGGCGCCACGACGCGAATGGACGGCGCGCGCATCGCGAGGGCGAGATCATTGGCGAGATTCGCGAACTGCCGCACCTTCACGCCCGGCGCGGGCTCGATTTCGAACTGCGTGACCGTCGGACCGGTGGTGCGGCCGACGAGCTCGCCGTCCACGCGGAACGTGCGCAGGGCGTCCATCAGCTTCTGTCCGGCGGCATCGAGCTGCGCGCGGCCGGCGTCGGCGTTGCGCGCCGGCGGAAGGCTGAGCAGTTCGGGCGACGGGAGCTCCTCGGCGAGCGGGTCGACGAGTTCACTGGCGTCGATCTCGTCGGCCACGGCTTCGTCGCGGGACTTCTTTTTCTTCTTCTCGGACTTGGCCGGCGACGCGTCGAGCAGCTCAAAGGCGGGATCCTCCGCCTTGGCCGGCTCGGGCGTGGCGAGCGCAGCGGTGAATCCTTCCATCAACGACAGGTCGAGCTGCGGCATCTCGTGCGCCGGCGGCTCCATCTGCTCGGCCTTCGTCATCGTCGCGTCCGCGGCCTTGGGCTTGGACGCCGAGCCGAGGAGGGCGCGAATCGGATTCCAGTTGAGGGCGACGGCGCAGAGCACGCTGAGCGCGATCGCGATGATCACCCATGCACCGCCGAGTCCGATGGCCTTCACCAGGTAGTACGCCGCGAAGGCGCCCCAGACGCCAGCGAGCGGATCGAGGTCGGCTGAGCCGTACAGGCCGCGGGCGAGCGAGGCGATCACCGGCACGACGACGGCGAGTCCGACAGTAAACGCGAGCCAGCGGCGATCATCTGTCTCGCCGATGCGTCCAAGCAGGCGCAGCGCGACAACGGCGGGAATCATCGGCACGATCACGGCGGAGAGTGCGCCGACGAGCGTCAGGACGGACCAGCGCAGGCAGGCGCCGACGGGGCCGAAGACCGACCCGGCATCCACGCAGGAGGCCGACGAATACGCGGGCGGCGCGATCAGCGCGCCGGCGACGAAAACGGCGCCGAGGAGGAGGGCAATGCCGCCGATCTCGCGCTTGAGGTGCTCGCGGCGCACCGCGCGGGCGAGATCATCGGCCGTGGGCTCGAGGTTGTCGTTCTTCGGGCGGCGCCGCTTGGGCATCGTCTGCACGGGCTCGCCGATGTCCCGCTCGCTCACGGAGCCGGTGCGACGGGCGCGGGGCGGCGCGTAGTCATCCGGCGACGAAGCGGCCGTCGCGCCAGCGCGGGACGACCGCGACCGCGTCGATCGCGGCGCAGGCGTCGAGGTCGGCTCCGAATCCGCGGTCTCGGAGGAATCGTCCATGCTGAGCGTCGCGGAAGAGCCGCGAGAGATCTTCGCCATAGGCCTCGTCTAGGCACGCGCAGGCGCGTGCGCCGTCGTTCATCGGGAGCCGGCCGCCGCTGGCGGCCTGGAGGCGTCGCACGAGGGCCCCCGCACAGGCGGCATCCTCGAGCGCAAAGCCCCCATCGCGACCGGCACAGGCGATGGCAACGGAGGCAGGCTCCTCCAGCCGTGGCCGGAGGAGCGCTACAACCGCCGAGAGATTGACGTATGAGGCTAGGATCAAGTCACGACCATAGAGGGACGGGGAGGAGGTAGAGGCGAAGGGACGGGGTGGGAGGTGGGGAACGGGGAACGGGGATGGCGCGGTCAGGATCGCGTGGATGGCTCGCGTGCCGTTCGTCGTGGTCCAGGCGAGTTCCCTGCCCTGCACCGCTTCCGCCGTGAACTCAAGCGGCGAGTTGCCGAGATCGAAGCCGTCGGGCTTCACGGCGTGACGTTCACCGGCGAGGAGGGCGCGCGGGGCGTGGGCGCGTGCCTCCTCAATCGTGGCGCAGGGGATCAGCGAGCGCGCGCCATTTGCCAGCGCGTAGGCGGCGCTGGTCGTGAAGCGAAGCACGTCGATGACAATGGCGACTTCGCAGCGGACGGGGCGAGGGGAGAGGAGTACTTCAGTGCGCACGAGTGTGGAACGGGGAGGAGGGCTGAGGCGGAGGAACGGGGAGGAGGTGGGGACGAAGGGACGGGGGGTGGGTTGGGGGACGGGGGCGGAGAAGGCAAGGAAGCGATACGCGATGCGCGGTTTGGGTGATGCTCGCGATCGAGACGGCCCTACCCTTCGCGCATGGACATCACTCTGCTCGCCGAACTGGCGAAATGGGAACTGACCGTCTCACCGGCCGAGACGGCAGACCCGTTGTGGAAGTTGCACGCATACCGCGTCTCCCGATACCTGCTCGATTGCTGCCTCGCCGACATCGGCGCGGCCAAGCCGCCCCTGCATGCCCAGACGAGTGAGCAGCTGCGCCGCGCCGTGGCGTCCATCGGCGCCAACCTCGCGGAAGGGTACTCCCGCCGAACGCCGAACGACCGCCTACGGTTCTATGCGTATGCGCTGGGCTCGCTGCGCGAGGCGTCGGTGTGGTATCTGACAGTGCGCGCGCACTTGCCGAGCAATGCGCTGCAGACGAGGCTCGAGGTGATCGGGCAGTTGCGGCGACTCGTGCTTGGGATGCACGCCAATGTGGCGAGGACAGGAGGGTGGGTGCCGAGACGCGAGAGAGGCGGAACGGGGAGGGGGTAGAGGCCTATGCGCGCAGGTGGAACGAGGAGGGGGTAGAGGCGAAGGGACGGGGCGTGGGATGGGGAACGAGGGAGGGGAACGACGAAGGGGGTCGGCGACGCACGCCGGCCCCCTCCTCGTTCCGCCCCTCTGTCCTCGTCCCTTCGCCTCTACCTCTTCCTCGTTCCACGAAGTGGAGTCGCCTCTACCCCCTCCTCGTTCCACCCTATTCGACAAACAAATCCTTCCCCTCAACCTCAAGGAACTTCGTGTGGATATCCCCCCGCACGAAATCCGGGTGGCTCATCACCCGGCTGAGGAACGGGATCGTCGTCGCCACGCCCTGCACGATGAACGTGTCGAGCCCGAGCCGCATCTTGGCGAGCGCCTCCGCGCGGTCCTCGCCGTGCACGATGAGCTTCGCGATCATCGAGTCGTAGAAGGGCGGCACGGTGTACCCGGCGTAGGCGTGCGTATCCACCCGCACGCCGTTGCCGCCGGGGAGGTGGAAGACTTCAATCTTTCCGGGCGACGGCTGGAAGTTGCGGAACGGGTCTTCGGCGTTGATGCGGCACTCGATGACATGCCCCTTCATCGGCGGCGTGACTTTGTGCTTGAGTTCCTCGCCGGCCGCCACGCGGATCTGCTCCTTCACGAGGTCCACTCCGGTGATCATCTCGGTCACGGGATGCTCGACCTGGATGCGGGTGTTCATCTCCATGAAGTAGAACGACCCGTCGCTGTCGAGGAGCATCTCCACGGTGCCGGCCCCGACGTAATCAATGGCCTTGGCGCCGAGCACGGCGGCCTCGCCCATGCGCTCGCGCAGGGCGGGCGTCATGGCCGGCGACGGCGATTCCTCGATCAGCTTCTGGTGGCGCCGCTGCACGGAGCAGTCGCGCTCGCCGAGGTGGATGACGTTGCCGTGCGTGTCGCCGAGGACCTGGAACTCGACGTGGCGGGGGCGGCGCAGGTACTTCTCGACATAGACGTCCCCGTTGCCGAAGGCGGCGAGCGCCTCGGTGCGCGCCATCTGGAACGAGCGCGCGAACTCGTCGACGTCGTTGGCCACCCGCATCCCCTTCCCGCCCCCGCCCGCGGCGGCCTTGATGATCACGGGAAAGCCGATCTCCACCGCGAACTTGAGCGCCTCGTCGGGATCCTCGACCGGCCCGGGCGAGCCGGGGACGACGGGGACGCCGTTCTCGATCATCTTGGCGCGCGCGGCGGCCTTGTCGCCCATCATCCGGATCTGCGAGGGCGTGGGGCCGATGAAGGTGATGCCGCTCGCCGCGCACGTCTCGGCGAACTCGGCGTTCTCGGCGAGAAACCCGTATCCGGGGTGGATCGCATCGGCGCCGGTGATCTCCACGGCGGCAATCAGTCGCGGGATGCGGAGGTAGCTCTCGCGCGCGGGCGGCGGGCCAATGCAGACATCGTCGTCGGCAAAGCGCACGTGCAGCGACTCGCGGTCGGCCTCGCTGTAGACGGCGACGGTCTGGATGCCGAGTTCCCGGCAGGCGCGGATGACGCGGAGGGCGATTTCGCCTCTATTGGCGATCAGGACTTTCTTGAACAAGAGAGCGACGGTTGACGGTCGACGGTTGACGGTCGACGGTTGACGGTCGACGAGTGACGACGGCGTTCATCCACCGTCCACCGTCCACCGTCCACCGTCTGTTATTGCGTAAACGAATCCCAGCTGGTATCGCTCGTCCCCGCGATGCCCTGCACCTTCAGGGCGAACTCGCTGGGGTTGGTCGAATGGAACAGCGCGTCCTCGTACGAGATGATGCCCTTGGAATACCAGCTCATCAGCGACTGGTCGAAGCTCTGCATCCCGTACTGCACCGTCCCTTCCTTGATGAGATCGGGGATGTTGAGCGACTTGTTCATGTCGCGGATGTTGTCCTTGACGGCCGCGGTGTTGATGAGGATCTCGCAGGCGGGGACGCGGCCGGGGCGGTCGGAGCGCGGGACAAGGCGCAATGACACCACGGCCTGCAGCGCCGTGGAGAGCGAGAAGCGGACGTCGGCCTGCTGGTGCGGCGGGTAGAACGACAGCACGCGGTTGATGGTCTGCGTGGCGTCGGTGGTATGCAGGGTGCTGAACACCACGTGCCCCGTGTCGGCGGCCTTCAGCGCGATCTCGAGCGTCTCGAGGTCGCGGATCTCGCCGATGAGAATGATGTCGGGATCCTGGCGCAGCACGCGGCGCAGCGCCGCGGCGAACGACCCGGTGTCGAGCCCCACCTCGCGCTGGTTGATGTTGCAGTTGATGTCGCGGTGCAGGAACTCGATGGGGTCTTCGATGGTGATGATGTTCGCGCGCCGCGTCTCGTTCACGTACTGGATCATCGACGCGAGCGCCGTGGACTTGCCGGAGCCGGTGATGCCGGTGACCAGGACGAGCCCGCGCGGCTTCATCGCGATCTCCTCGAGCACCGGCGGGAGGTTGAGGTCGCGAATGGACGCGGCCTGGAAGGCGATGGCGCGGAAGACGAACGCAATGGTCCCGCGCTGCTGGTACATGTTCACGCGGAAGCGGCCGATCCCCGGCACGCCGATGGCGAAATCCGCCTCCTTCTCGGCGTCGAACTCGCGCTTCTGCTTGGGCGGGCAGATCCGCTCGCCGATGGACTTGAGGTCTTCGGGCTTGAGCGGCGGCAGTTCGATCGGCGACAACTCGCCGTTGAGGCGCGCCATAGGCGGGCGGCCGATCTTGAGGTGCAGGTCGGACGCCCCCATCTGCACGGCGTGCTGGAGGACGGCCTTGTAGTTGTACGGCGGCGCGGGCGGCGCGCCCGCGGCCTGCTGGGCGCCGACCGCCGGCTGCGCCGTGGTCGGCCGCGGGCCGGTAGGGTCACTCATCGGGGTCGATGCGGAAGAGGACCTGGCCGAACTCGACCGGGTGCGAATCGCTGACGCAGACCTCGCGGATCGTTCCGGCGACCTCGCACTCGATCTCGTTCATGATCTTCATCGCCTCGACGATGCAGAGCACCTGCCCCTTGGCGACCTTGGACCCGACGTGCACGTACGCCTCGGCGCCCGGCTCAGGCTTCGCGTAATACGTCCCGACCATCGGTGACTTGATGTCGACCAGGCGGGAGGAGGACGCCTCGGCCTTGGGCGGTGTTGCGGCCGCGACCGGCGCGGGGTGCGGCATCGGCGGCGCCATCGGTGCGGCCGGCGCCGCATGAACGACCGGGGCCACCGCGTGCATGGCGGCGCGGGCGGACGGCGTCTTGCTGATCCGGATCTTCATCCCCTTGTCCGAGGAGATCTCGATCGAATCCACGCTCGACTCATCGAGCATGTCGACCAGCTTCTTCACGTATCTGAGGTCAATCATTGAGGCGGACGGTTGACGGTGGACGGTGGACGGTGGACGGTCGTAAGACCACCGCCGTCACCACAGCGGCTTCTGGCGCCGCCGGTCCTTCTTGGCTCAACCCACGACCAGCAGTTCTCTCGGGAAACTCGTCAGGACGACCGGTCCATCCTCCGACAGGAAGACATCGTCCTCGATGCGCACCCCGCCCCAGCCGGGCTTGTATATGCCGGGTTCGATGGTCACGACCGCACCGGGGGGCAGCGGCGCTTCCGCGGTCCGGGCGAGCCGCGGCCCCTCGTGCACCTCGAGCCCGATACCGTGCCCAAGGGAGTGCCCGAAGAGCGCCCCGAAGCCGCGGGACTCAATGTAGTCTCTCGCGAGGGCGTCGGCATCCCTCCCCCGCATTCCGGCCCGAACACCGGCCGAAGCGCTCAGCGTTGCCTCCCGCACAATGTCGTGAACGTGCCGCATCTCCGGGTTCGCGCTCTGGACCGCGAACGTGCGGGTGATGTCGCTGCAGTACCCCTCGAAGGACGCGCCGAAGTCGATGAGCAGGAACTCCTCGGGTTGCAGCGCGCGATGGGACGCGCGGGCGTGCGGGAGCGCCGCGCGCTCACCGGACGCCACGATGGTCTCAAAGGGCGGCGCGTCCGACCCGAGGTCTCGCAGGTGGTGCTCGAGGAGTCCGGCTACCTGCCGCTCGGTCATCCCGACCCGTACCCCCGGCAGAGTGAGCTCAAGCGCCCGCTCGGCGATTCGCACGGCTTCGCGAATCCGGCTGAGCTCCCCGGCGTCCTTGCGTTCCCGCAACGCCTCGACGATGCCGACACTCCCCCGCCACTGCCAGCGCCCCGCGACGTCGGGCAGCCGTTCGTAGTCGGCATAGAGCAGATGCGTCGACTCGAAGAGAAGCCGGGTGCCGTCTGCCGCGGTGGCCAGCACCTCGCGCACCCCGTTCCACAGGGACGACGGCTCGATGCGCACCGTCGCGTGGGCGCCCACCTCGTCCTGCACCTGCACCGCGTAGCGGAAGTCGGTGACGAGCACCGGCGGCGCCGCGGCGAAGACGACGAGGAGCGCCGCCGAGCCGGAGAAGCCGGTCAAGTACCGAATGCTGTGGAGCGACGTCACGAGCAGGGCGTCCGCCTCGCGCTCGCGCAGCGCGGCGCGAAGGGCCGCGAGACGGAGCGGACGACGTTCTTCCATGGGCTGGACGCGCGGCGCGCGGCCGAGCCTAGGCGCGCAGCGCGGCCACGAGGCCGCGCAGGGCCAGCGTGTACCCCGGCGCGCCGAAGCCGCACAGCAGTGCGCGCGCGCCCGCGGCCAGCGTGCTGTGGCGACGCTGGGGCTCCCTCGCGAAGATGTTCGAGAGATGGACCTCGGCGTACGGAATGGCCACGGCCGCCAGCGCGTCGCGAATGGCGAGGCTGGTGTGCGAGTACGCGCCGGCATTGATCACAATGCCGTCAACGCTCCCCTTCGCCCCCTGAATCATGTCGATGATCGCGCCTTCGTGATTCGACTGGCGGCACTCCACCTGCACGCCCAGTTCGGCACCAACCACGGCGAGATCGCGCTCGATTTCGGCCAGCGTCGTCGTGCCGTAGATGTGCGGCTCGCGCGTGCCGAGCAGGTTCAGGTTGGGACCGCTAATGACGAGGATCTTCACGAGCCCTTGAGTCCCTTCAACCAGTCGGTGAACTGCGCGACGTCCTCCGCGGGGGCGGCCTGCGACGCGGGAGAGGGGGACGGTGCCGGAGGTTCCCCACCCTCGCCGCCGGAGAAGAACTGGTCGAAGCGCAAGCGCGTGGACTGCCGCTGGACGCCGGCCGCGCGCTGCGGCGTCTCGTCCTTGAAGACCGATTCAAGGGACAACTCGTCGGTCACGCGACGCGTCGGTTCGCCGCGAATGGGAGCGGCGGGCGCGCCGCCGTACGCCGCCGAAAGGGCGAGCGCGGCCCCCTCATCCTCGGCCAGCACCCCCGCCATGCCGAACAACTGATCCAACTGGCCACCTGGAGCGATGCCCGTGGCTGCTGGCTGCAGCGCAACCGCTTCTGTAACGGGCGACGGCGGCGCGTCCACCGACGCCGCGGCAGGCGCCGCGCTTACGGGCGCGCTTGTGGACTCATCGGCGGCGACAGGGGCTTCCACTGCCGTGTCGGTCGCGACTCCGGGGATCGCGCGGCGCGCAGCGATGCGGGCGAAGACCTCGCGTGCCGTCGGTCCGGTGGGTGCGGGCGGTAGCGCTGGCTGAGCGGGCGCCGCTGGCTCAGCGGACGCCGCTGGCTCGGCGAGCGCAGCCGCCTGAACGGGCGCGTCGGGCGCGGCCACCTCGGCGGGTTCCACCGGCGCCGCTGTATCGGCGGGCGCCGCGGGAACCGTCGGAATGCTCCCGGTGCGACGCACCTCCTCCGCGACCGCGTCCGCCTCGATCTGCTCGCTGACCGAATCGATCGCCAGGCTCGAGCGCGTCCCGTGCTCGAGGTGCTTCACGCGCTCGGCGAGCCCCGCGTCCTCGGGATTCTGCGCGAGCAACTGGCGATAGACGCCGAGTGCCTCCTCGCGGAAGCCCTGCTGGAGGTACAACTCGGCCATCGTCTCCGTGACGAACGGCGACGGCGGGGTCTCGATGCCCGGCGCAGATTCAAGCAGCTCGTCCGTTGGCTCGCGACCCACGAATGAGTCGGCGACGAACCCCGCCTCATCGGTGGGTGCGGTCGCCTCACCGCCCCCGATGACCGCATCGCTGATCGGCGCGTTGCCAAAGAGCGCGTCGAAGTCCGCAGGCGTCGCCGGGGCTGCCCCCACGGCTTCAGGCACCGCGTCGACGAGCGCTGGCGCCTCGGGTGCGGGCTCAGGCGGCGAAAGCGCCGATGGCGGCACGGGCCTGGGCTCCGTGATCGGTTCGCCGATCGCCACGACGTCGCCCGTGTCCACGAGCGGCAGCGAGTCGAGCAGACTGATGCGCGGGGGCGTCTCGTCCGTCACGCCCACGGTGGCGGTCACGTCCAACCCATCGCCGAATGCTGGTGGTTCGGCGAGTGTGCCGAACATCGAGGACTCGTCAGCAGGCGGCGCATCGAACGAGGTGTCCTGCACCTCGATCTCGGCCGGCGGCGTGGCGGCGAGCGGGCTCTCGTCGATTCCTTCGACAGACGCTTCCGCCAACGACGGAGCCGGCTCGGCCCCGTCGGTCATTTCGAAGCCAGCCTCCATCGTGGGCGGCGGCTCGTGCACCTCTGGCGCGGGCGGTTCTGCGGCGGGTGGCGGCGCGGCGGGCGACGTGACGGCGCCGAGGAGATCCACCGCCGGGGCTGTCGAGTCGGCGAGATTGAGATCGAGATCCAGCAAGCCGATGCTGAGTCGAGGCGTCGCGAGAACGCTCGGCGTCGGCACGACCGGGGTGGGCGCACTTGCATCGACGACGGCCGGCTCGGTCAGAATGGTCGGCGCGACATCCTGCTCGGCGTAGTTTGGCGGAGGAGGCGGCGCAAGCGGCGCTTCGACAACCACGCTCGGTGCCGCCGTCGCCTCCAGTGACGCAATGAGCGCGGTCACTTCCTCATTGCGCGGGTCGGCCTCAAGCACCCGCTGATACCAGTGCTTCGCGGTGGCGGCATCGCTGTCGTGCCGCGCGATGTCGCCGAGATGGCGCAGCGCGATGAGGTTCTCGGGGTCGAGTTGGATCGCCGCCTCGAAGACGACCTTGGCCTCCGCGGGGCGCGACGACTCAAACAGCGCCTGCGCGTAGACGATGTGCCCGCTGAGGTGCCCCGGCTGCTCCTCCAAGTGCATGCGGCAGAGGTCGATGGCCGCATCGAGGTCGCCCGCCTTTCGATACTCGTTGGCGAGCGGCGCGAAGAAGCGCCGAGGGTTCTCCTCGTACCGGTGCTTCAGCTCGTCAACGCGAGAGGGAGCCATGCAAGGCCGAGGAGCGAGGGACGAAGGTCAGGAGCGGGGACATGCGGAAAGACGGCAGAACCAGAATGTACCATGCGACGCAAAGGGGCGTCAATCAGAAGTGCCGGACCGACTTGATCTTAGCTGATCCTCACGGCTATTTTTCTAGGCTAACAACGAGATGCGGTAGTTCGGTTGGTGGCGGTGGGCACCATGGTGCCCGGCGTCCCGCGAGTCGCGTCGTCCTTTCACTTCGTTTCTGGGAGTTGCTGCGCCGTGCTGCAATCAATGCGGAGCGCCGCGAAGTACATCTGGATCTTCATCTTTGTCGCCTTTGTGGGCGGCTTCCTGCTGGCGGAGACGTCTGGCCTCCTCGGCCGTGCGCCGGTGACGACCTCGACGATCGTGGCCAGCGTGAACGGTGAGGACATTCCGTACATGGTCTGGGCCAACTCGTCCGCGGCGCTCGCCCAGCAGCAGGAGCAGCAGCTCGGCCGCGGCCTGACGATGGACGAGCGTGCGGAGGTCGACCAGCAGGCGTTTGACCAGCTGGTCAACGACGTGCTCCTTCGTCAGGAATACGAGAAGCGGGGCATCCGCGTCACAGATGAGGAAGTCATCGAGACGGCCAAGTATGCCCCGCCGCCGCAGTTCCGGCAGAGCCCGGATTTCCTGACGGACGGGCAGTTCGACATGGCGAAATACCGGCGGTTCCTGGCAAGCCCGGCGGCCCGGCAGCAGGGCATCCTCGCCCAGCTGGAGCAGTACTACCGCTCGGAGATTCCCAAGGAGAAGCTCTTTTCGCAGGTCGCGGCCGACGCGTACGTGAGCGACGCCCGCCTGTGGCAGATGTACCAGGACCGGACGGATTCGGCGCAAGTGTCCTTCGTCTCGTGGGTCCCGTCGGACGTGGACGAGGTGGCGAAGACGGTCACGGAGACGGAGCTGCAGCAGTTCTTCGCGGGCCACGCGAAGGAGTTCGAGCGGTCAGGGCGCGCGGTGCTGTCGCTGGTGAGCATCCCTCGCCTTCCGACCGCGGCGGACAGCGCCGCCGCGCTGGCCCGCGCGCAGGGTCTGCGGGATGAGATCGTGAAGGGGGCGAAGTTCGACGACGTCGCCCGCCGCGCTTCGGACGACACGGTGAGCGGCGCGCTCGGCGGCGACCTGGGCAAGGGCGCGAAGGGGCGCTTCGTGGCGGAGTTCGACGACGCGGCGTACAAGCTCGCGCCGGGCCAGCTGTCGGCGCCGGTGCGCACCAGCTTCGGCTGGCACTTGATCAAGGTGGATAGCCGCAAGGGCGACACGCTGTCACTGCGGCACATCCTGGTGAAGATCTCACAGGGCGACTCCTCCGCGGTGCGCACGGACCGTCAGGCCGACGAACTGGCCCGGATGGCGGCGGGCGCGCTCGAGGCGCAGAAGTTCGACTCGGCCGCCAAGCAGATGGGTCTCCTGGTCACGCAGATCGAGGTCATCGAGGGCCAGCAGGCGCGGTATCTCGGCGGCCTCGCGCCGAGCGTGAGCGCGTGGGCGTTCGGCGGTTCACAGCCCGGCGAGTCGAGCGACCTCTTTGACGAGGAGCGCATGTACTATCTCGCCCGCCTTGACTCGCTGCAGCCGGGCGGCGAGCAGACGCTGGACGCGGTCAAGGACGAGGTGCGCCAGCGCGTGGCGGTGCGCAAGTCGCTGGACGCGAAGGTAGACGCCGCGAAGCAGGCGGCGACCGCAGCGGCGACGACCTCGCTGGAGGCCGCGGCGGCGGCGGCCGGCCGCTCGGTGCAGAAGTCGGAGCTATTCACCCGCGTCGGATTCGTGATGGGCATGGGCCAGCTGAACGAGGCGGTGGGCGCGGCGTTTGCGCTCCCGGTGGGCGGCATCAGCGCGCCCGTGCGCACGGAGAACGCGATCTTCGTGATGCGCGTGGACAAGCGCGTGCCGGCCGACAAGGCGAAGTTCGAGGCCGAGAAGGCCACCCAGCGCCAGCAGGCGATGGGCGCATTGCGCGAGGCGCGCGTGCAGGCGTTCGTCGGCGCGCTGCGCAAGGACGCGAAGATCGACGATCGGCGGAAGAAGATCCAAGCTTCACTACGGCGGCAGGCGAGCTAAGCGCAGAAGACGACAGAAGACGACAGAAGACGACAGAAGACGACAGAAGACGACAGAAGACGACAGAAGACGACAGAAGACGACAGAAGACGACAGAAGACGACAGAAGACGACAGAAGACGACAGAAGACGACAGAGAACGACAGAATAGGACAGAGGGGCGCGGCGAAGATCTCGCGGCGCCCCTCTGTCGTTCTCTGTCGTTCTCTGTCGTTCTCTGTCGTTCTCTGTCGTTCTCTGTCGTTCTCTGTCGTTCTCTGTCGTTCTCTGCCCTAAATCAGCTTTTTCGGCTCCGGCCGATCATCGTCCGACCGCTCCGCGCGGTCGCCGGAGGCCGGCAACCGGTCCACGGGGCGCGCCTCGGGCGCCTCGATCTCCTTCTGCACATCCGTCATGTTCTTCTTGAACTCCCGGATGCCCTTGCCGAACGAGCCGGCAATTTCCGGGATGCGCTTGGCCCCGAACAACAGAAGAATTGCCACCAGGGCCATCAGCATTTCGCCCGGGCCGAGTCCGAACATGTTGCCTCCTAGAAGAGCGAGCGCGCGATGAGATAGGCGATGAGGACCCCGACGAGGCTCAGGAGCGAGACGTCGAGCGCGATTGGTCCCAATCCAATAGTAACGATGATCAGGTTGATAGTCAGCGGCCCGATGGACGGGGTGACCCCCGTGGTCAGGAACTCCTTGACCGCCCCGCCCGGCAACCACATCCGCGCAAACTGGGTCAGGAAGCCGCCGACGATGAATCCGACCGTCAGCACGATGGCATGGAAGCCGGGGCGATGCTTGGACGAGCCAGTGGGCGCCATCAGGACCTCCGTTCCATCACGTAGCCCAGGGCGTCCACGAGCGACGTGCGCGCGTCGGATGGCGGCACCTCGGCCATCACGGCCTCCGCCTCGGAGAGGAACTCCTCACCCTTCCTCCGGGCGAAGTCGATGCCCCCGCACTCGTGGACGATGGCTACGACGTCGGCGATCTCGGCGTCCGAGGGCGTCGCCGAGGCAAAGAGCGCCTCGACTCGCGCGCGCTGCGCGGGCGACATGTGCGGCAACGAGGCAATGAGCGGGAGGGTGACCTTGTGCTCCTTGAGGTCGTTGCCGCTCGGCTTGCCGGTCACCGACTCCGTCTCGGTGTAGTCGAGCAAGTCGTCGGCGACCTGGAAGGCCATGCCCAGCAGGGTGCCGTACCGCGCGAGCTGGCGACGGAACCGCGGCGCTCCGCACAGGGCGCCAACTTCCGCCGCCGCGCCGAGCAGCGAGGCGGTCTTGGCCTGCACGAGCAGCCAGTAGTCGGCCTCGCTGAACTCGAGCGCATCGAACGAGGCAAGCTGGCGCAGTTCGCCGAGCGTCATCGCGCTGGCCGCGTCGGTGAAGACGCGCAGCAGTTCGAGGTCACCCACGGCGGCCAGCTCGGCGAGCGCGCGCGTGTACAGGTAGTCGCCGGCGATCACCGCGACTTGATGTGAGAAGAGCGCGTTGATGGTCGGCATGCCGCGGCGCAGCGGCGAGTGATCCACCGAGTCATCGTGCACAACGCTGGCGAGGTGGATAAGCTCGACCACAGCCGCCATGCTCACCGCCCGCGCCTGCGGGGCCTGCTCCAGGGAGGACGCGAGCAGCAGGACGGTGGGGCGGAACAGCTTGCCCTTCATGCGCGTCAGATGCTCGTTCACCGCTTCGATGATCGGTGCATCGGCCCGCACGATGCGCCACATCTCGTCCGGCACGCGATCGAGGCGCGCGCGGACGGGCGCCTGAATGTCGAGCAGCGCGGGCGCGAGTGGAAGCCGGACGGGGGGCGGAACCGATGTCACGAGCTGACCGCGTCCACCGCTCGCAGGCGGTCCCCGATGTCGCGGAACTGGATGTCCACCGCGAAGACGCGCTCATAGTACGCCTTGGCCTCGGGCGCCTTCTTGAGCCCCTCTGAGACGTAGCCGAGCAGATACAGCACCCCGACGAGCTGATCGTCGCCGACGCCGGGTTCAACCAGCGCCCGCTGGAGGATGGTCAGGGCGACCGGGAGCTGCCCCTTCTCGAGGAAGCACTGGCCGAGTGCCTCGTACGTGCGCACGCGGAGCTGCGCGCCGCGCAGCGCCTTCTGGAACTCCGCGATCGCCTCGTCGAGCAATCCCATTTCCTTGTAAGCCACGCCGAGGTCGTAGTGCGACTCGTGGTCCCCTTCGTCGACGTTCTGCGCGACACCCTGCTTGAACTTGCGCAGCATGTCCTGGAAGTCGGCGTCCTCGTCTCCGGTGGGCTCCTTCTCCTCGACGACCATGCGCGTGGACTTCGGCTCCTCCTCGTCGCGCAACCAGTCACCGAGCGAGACGAAGTCCTCGTCCGCTTTGGCGGCGGGCGCTTCGGCGGCGGGCGGCGGCTCGGGGATGGCGGTGAGCATCCCCGTGTAGCGCCTGCCTGGCGACGCCACGGAGGGGCGCTTCTCCGGCGCCGGGGCGGCGGCGGGCGCCGTGGTGGAGAGCGATTCAAGCGCGGAACTAGCGCGCACGTCGTCGGCCGCGATCTCGAGGACGCGCAGGTAGACGGCCTTCGCCTTGTCCGTCTGGCCCTCGCGGAAGAGCGCATCGGCCAGATCGAGGTACGCCTGCGCGAGCCCCGGCTTGTCGTCGGCGCGGAATGCGAACTCGACGCGCTTCTGGTGGAAGCGCACCGAGGTCGGGTTCAGCCGGACGATCTCGTCGGCCACGGAGCGCGCGTCGTGGATCTGCCCCGCGCCCTCGAAGCCGGCCATGGACTCCTCGAGCATCGCGAGCCCTTCGTCGCGCTGGCCCTCGTCGAGCATCGCTTCGGCGAGCTGGCGGCGCAGGTTCCAGTTCTCTGGCTCGCGGGCCACCTGTTCGCGCAGGTCGTCGATGCTCGACGCGAGCATCGGGATCGCCATCGTCGTGGTGCGGCGCACCGGCGGCGTGGGCGCCTCGACGAACTCGACGTCCACCTCGCCGAAGCCCGTGGGCTCCTCCACCTCCGGAGCGGCGGCGGTTTCGGCCGGGGCGGCGTCGAGGTCGATGAAGCCAAGCTCATCAGCGGCCGACGGCGCGGCCGCAGCGGCCTCGGGCGCCTCGGTGAGGTCAAGCAGTTCGATGTCACCGGACGGCCTCGGCTCGGCCGCAGGCGGCGCCTCCGCCTCGAGGTCGAGCAAGGGGATATCCGCGACGAGACCAGACGCGGCCGCGACCACTTCCATCGACGTGTCGATGAGCGGGAGGTCGCCCGGCAGGGCCAGATCGCGCCCCGCCTCCCGCGCGGGCGCCTTGACCTCTTCGACCCCGGAGAGGTCGAGTTCGGCGAATTCGCTCGCGCTCAGCGGTGCCGCCTCGTCGGCGGCCTCCGGCACCAGGGAGGTGGTCTCAAGGCCCAGCAACGCCCCAGCGGCCTCCGGCGGCGCGCTGCCAGCGTCGACCGACGTGCTCTCGATTCCGGCGAGTGACGTGCTCTCGATCCCCACCAGGGACGTGCGCTCGATCCCGGTCAGCGGCGTGGCCTCAAGGCCCTCGAGCACCGGCGGCGCGGGAGCTTCGGGCGGCGCCACTGGCGGCGGGGGCGGCGCTGGCGGCGGGGGTGGCTCCGGCTTGCGCTCGACCGTCGGCGCCGCCACGGAGAGCCGCGACTTGCGCGGCGTTGGCGCATCGAGGTCGATGAAGATCAGGTCGTCGTGGGCGGTCGCCTTCGACTCGACCGACTTGCGCGCCGCCGTGCGCGGTGTGGCGTCGGGATCAATGGCGCGAATGCGCTCCTGCGTCGCGTCGGCCTCAGTCGCGCGCCCGCTGGACTGATACAGCTCGAGCAGGGTCAGCAGCTGCTCCACGGCCTCGCCCTTGCGATCGGCCTTCAGGAGCTGGTCGGCCAGCATCAGCCGGACGTCGTCCTGATCCGGGCAGAGGTCGGCGAATTCCTTAAGCGCCCGAAACGCCTCGTCCTTCTTGCCGGCCTTCTGCATCCGGTCGGCGTACTCGAGGAAGTTCTGCTTGGCGTCGCCGTTGAAGCCCTTCGCGGCGGAGATCTTGCCGAGCTTGTAATAGACCGACGCGCGGCCGGGCGAAGACCGCAGCACCTTGTTGCACAGCGCGATGGCGTTGTTGAAGAAGCCGCCCTCGGCGTACAGGTCCACCGCGCGCTCGTACAACGTCACGGCTTCCCCGGTGTCGCCAGCCTTCATCAGCAGGTCGCCGACGCGGTTGTACAGCGCCACCTCGATGTCTGACTCGCCGCCCGCATCGTAGACGTCAAGGATCTCGCGGTACACCGCGATGGCCTTGTCCATCTTCTTGGCGGCTTCGAACTCGGCGGCCTTCTTCTTGAGCTTGGCGATGTCAGCCATAGGGGTGCGCGGGCACAAAAAACCGGAAAGACAACCTTAGATGGCGTGAGGGTCCGGCTGGAAAGGTACGCCGCTGCGGGGGAGGATGACAACGGGGGCTAGCGGGCTGCGTTGGCCGTGCGCGTGGGGCAGTCGCACGGGCCAACCAGCGGGCAGCGGATCCCTCAGGCGCCCGGACCGAATGCGGGCCGCCCGCGCACCCAACTGGCATGGCAGCGATGGTCGCCGTACCAGTACGGGAGCTCTCGGATGTCCCCGATATCGAAGAGTGCGAGGTCAGCCGAGAAGCCGGGCGCCAGCTGCCCCGTCTCTGCGGCCAAGGCGACGGCGGCAGCCCCGTTGACCGTGGCGGCGAGGATGGCCTCGCTGACCGAGAGGCGCAGCTGGCTCACGGCCAGGGTGAGCACGAGCGGGAAGTTGACCGTCGGTGACGTGCCCGGATTGAAATCCGACGCGAGCGCGACCGCGGCGCCGGCGTCAATCAGCGCTCGAGCCGGCGCCTGACGCGGTCGGCCGAGGAAGAGCATGGTGCCCGGAAGCAGGGTCGCCACGGTCCCGGCGGTACCGAGTGCCTTGATGCCTGCGTCGGACACGGCGGCAAGATGGTCGGCGCTCGTAGCGCCGATTTCGGCGGCGAGTTCGGCTGCCCCCGCGGTCTCAAGCTCGTCGGCATGGAGCTTGAGCTGGAGGCCGTGCCGGCGCGCGGCGCCGAGGATGACGCGTGCCTCGTCCGGCGTGTAGACGCCCGGTTCGCAGAAGATGTCGGCAAACGTGGCGAGCCCCTCGGCGGCGACGCGCGGAAGCATCTCCTCGACGATAAGCGCGATGTACTCCTCGCGCGTGCGTGGCGCCGCGCGGTACTCAAGGGGAATCTCGTGCGCCCCGAGGAAGGTCGGCACGAGGCGGATGGGGAGCGCCTGTTGGAGGCGGCGAATCACGCGGAGCGACTTGAGTTCGTCGTCCAGGGTGAGCCCATAGCCCGACTTCACCTCGAGCGTCGTGGTGCCGTGCGCCATCAGCCGCCGGAGCCGGGGGAGGGCGAGCGCGAGGAGTTCGTCCTCGGAACGTGCGCGCAGGTCGCGGACCGAGCTGTGGATTCCCCCGCCCCGCTTCGCAATCTCCATGTAGCCGACGCCGGCGGCGCGCAGCTCCTGCTCCTCGTGGCGCGGCTTGCCGAAGATGCCGTGCGTGTGGGAGTCCACGAGCCCGGGCATGAGGACGCGGCCGCCACAATCCACGACCGCGGCGTCCGGCGCGGCGGCGCGCATCGCCTCGCGCGGCCCCACAGCGGCGATGCGCCCGTCGTCGACGATCAGCGCGGCGCCGGTGAGAACCTCCAGTGCGCGCAACTCATCGCCGCGTCGCGCGCGCGCGGGACCGGCAGCGGTGACAAGTTGGGCGGCGTTGTCGAAGAGGAGCTTCATCGGGGCGAGACGATTGAGGATGGCGAATGCGGATAGCGATCTCGGACTCCGACTGAGGATCGCGATTGGCGATCCGCGGCATGCCAGTGTACGCGTGCGGACACGACCATCGTGTACAGAAACTACGGCGAGGCGCCACCGGCGCGCGAGCGGCGCGGACGGCGCACGCTACGCGATCAAATCCTGGAATCGCGAGAGCGTGAGCGGGGCCTGGGCCTCGCCGCGGCAGGCGTAGTAGCAGGCATTGCAGTCGATCGGCGCGTAGCCGCGATACTCGGCCCAGTGCGCGTCGGCCGGGAAGTCAGGACAGCGGCGCACAAGGCCCTGCGGATTGATGTGGATCGTCGTCTCGCCCGACCGGCACGGCTCCGGCATCTCGTCGCGCAAGTAGCGCGGCAGCTGCTGGAGGTACCAGTCGGAGTTGGTGATGACGCCGCGATGGCGGCGCTTGAACGCCAGCAGGTCCTCGACGAGCCGCTCGACGCGTTCGCGCTGGTCCGCGCGGATCAGGTGCACCTTGCTGCCGTTCTTCATGTCGGTGTAGACCGACAGATTCACCCCGGCGCGCTGGGCGTGCGCGTGACCGACGATGGCCAGGATGTCATCGAGGTTGTCGTCGCGGATCACGGTGTTGAATCGCACCGCCATCCCGCGTCGGCGCAGCTCGGGGACGAGGGCGAGAATCTTGGCCGCGAGCCCTGGAATTCCGCGCTCCGCGTCATGCCGTTCGTCGAGGTAGTCGAGCGAGATGTTGAACGAGTCCAGCCCGGCGTCCCACAGCCGCTGCGCGCGCTCCACGGACAGCATCCCGCCATGAGTCAGGAGAGTCATGTAGCAGTACGGCACGGCGCGCGCGACCTCGGCGATGATGTCCTCCAGATCGCGGCGGAGCGTGGGCTCGCCGCCGGTGAAGTTGATCATCATCGGGTCGAAGGTGCGCGCCGCCTCGACGAACGAGGCCAGCTCAGTCGCCTTCTCCGACACGGGCGTCTTCCAGTAGTCGCAGCCGCCGCAGGCCGCGTTGCAGCGCATCGTGACCTCGAAGTTCACGAGCACCGGGCGGCGGGTGAGCCGCAGGCGCGCGTACTTCACGGCGAAGGGAAGGAGGTGCCAGAACTTGTACTTGGGGCTGAGCATCACGCGAAAGCTATGGGACGGGACGAGCGTGACGAAGTGGGACGACAGGGGAACGGGGAGGGGGTAGAGGCAAAGCGAGGAGGGCTGGGGAGCGGAACGAGAAGGGGGCATCCAGCGCGTGGACGCCCCCTCGCTCGTTTCCCCACCTCGCGTCTCCTCGCCCAGCCTCTACCCGCTCCCCGTTCCGTCGCCGTTCACCCCAGCATCGGCAGCTTGAGCCCTTTGTCCCGGGCCGTCTCCCGCGCGATGTCGTATCCCGCATCCGCGTGCCGCGCGACGCCGATGCCGGGGTCGTTGGTGAGGACGCGCTCGAGGCGCAGCCGCATCTCAGGCGTGCCGTCGGCGACGATCACCTGGCCGGCGTGCAGCGAGTTGCCGATGCCCACGCCGCCGCCGTGGTGGAACGAGACCCACGTCGCGCCGCTGGCGACGTTGAGCATCGCATTCAGGACTGCCCAGTCGGCTACGGCGTCGGTGCCGTCCTTCATCCCTTCCGTCTCGCGGAACGGCGACGCCACGGAGCCGGTGTCGAGATGGTCGCGGCCGATGACGATCGGCGCGCTCAGCTCGCCGCTCTCCACGAGGTCATTGAGCGCGACGCCGAACTTCGCGCGGTCCCCCTGCCCCAGCCAGCAGATGCGCGCCGGGAGTCCCTGGAAGTGGATGCGCTCCTGCGCCATGGTGATCCACCGCTTCAGGTGCGCGTCGTGCGGGAAGAGCGAGAGCACGAGTTCGTCGGTGCGCCGGATATCCGCGGGATCGCCAGAGAGGGCGGCCCAGCGGAAGGGCCCCTTCCCTTCGCAGAACAGCGGACGGACGTATTCGGGAACGAAGCCCGGGATCGTGAACGCGTCCTTGAGCCCGGCGTCCAAGGCCACGGTGCGGATGTTGTTGCCGTAGTCGAAGGCGATCGCGCCACGGTCCTGCATGGCGCGCATCGCGCGCACGTGCTCGACCGCGCTCGCGGTGGACCGACGCACGTACTCCGCAGGATCCGTCGCGCGCAGCGCCGCTGCCGCCGCGAGTGTCATGCCGGCGGGCACATAGCCGTTGAGCATGTCGTGCGCGCTGGTCTGGTCGGTGACCACGTCGGGGATGTCGCCGCGACGCACGAGCTCGGGGAGCACCTCGGCGGCGTTGCCAACCAACCCCACCGAAAGCCCCCGCTTCTGCGCCGCCGCGCTCCGCACCCAATCGAGCGCCTCATCGAGACGGTCGGTCATCTTGTCACAGTACCCGGTGGCTAGCCGCTTCTCGATGCGCGAGGGATCCACCTCGACGCCCAGGAAGGCCGCGTCGTTCATGGTGGCGGCGAGCGGCTGGGCGCCGCCCATGCCGCCGAGTCCGGCGGTGAGGACGAACTTCCCGGCCAGCGAACCGCCGAAGTGCTTGCGGGCGAGGGAGCCGAAGGTCTCGTACGTCCCCTGCACGATCCCCTGCGAGCCGATGTAGATCCACGAGCCGGCGGTCATCTGGCCGTACATCATCAGCCCCTGCCGCTCGAGCTCACGGAAGTGGTCCCACGTGGCGAAACGCCCGACGAGGTTGCTGTTGGCGATCAGCACGCGCGGAGCATGCGCATGCGTGCGAAAGACAGCGACCGGTTTGCCGCTCTGCACGAGGAGCGTCTCGTCGGCTTCGAGCGCGCGGAGGGCGCGGACGATCGCCTCGAAGCACTCCCAGTTGCGGGCCGCCTTGCCGGTGCCGCCATAGACGACGAGATCGTCGGGGCGCTCGGCAACGTCGGGGTCGAGGTTGTTCATGAGCATCCGCAGGGCGGCCTCCTGCGGCCAGCCCTTGCAGGAGAGCGTGCGGCCGCGCGGGGCGCGGATCTCATGGGCGGTGGCGGTCATGACACGACTCCTTCAACGGGCACGAACTCGCGCCGCGCGATGGCGGCGGCGAGCGCCTGAATGTCGGGCGAGAGCATGCGATCGTCGCCGAGCGGCGGCACCGCGCGGCGCACGGCGGCGTGCACCTGCTCGACCGGCGCACTGCTGCGCAGCGGGCGGCGGTAGTCGAGCCCCTGCGCGCCGCACATCAGCTCGATGGCGAGCACGTGGCGCACGTTGCCGACGATGCGACGCAGCTTCCACGCCGCCCCCATGGCCATCGGGACGACGTCTTCCTTGCTGCCGTCCGTCGGAATGGTGTCCACGCTCGCCGGGTGGGCCAGCACCTTGCACTCGGAGGCGAGCGAGGCGGCGGTCACCTGCGCCATCATGAAGCCGCTGTTCAGCCCCGCGTGACTGGCAAGGAACGGCGGCAGCCCCTCGTTGAGGTCGGGGTGGACGAGGCGGTCGATGCGACGCTCGGCCATCACCGCGACGTTGCTCATCGCGATGGCGAGCACGTCCAGCGCCATCGCGACGGCCTGCCCGTGAAAGTTGCCGCCGCTCAGCATCTCGCCGTTGTCGAAGACGAGCGGGTTGTCGGTGGCGGCGTTGAGTTCGCGCGCGATCAGCCCCTCGCAGAACCGGATCGCGTCGAGCACGGGGCCGTGGACCTGCGGCATGCAGCGGAGGGCGTAGGCATCCTGCACGCGCGGATCACCGTCGCGGTGCGACTCGCGCAGCGGACTGCCATCGAGGAGGGCGCGCAGGAGGGCGGCGCTGTCCTTCTGCCCGACTTGCCCGCGCGCGTCGTGGATGCGGGCGTCGAAGGCGGTGGGCGTCCCCTTCAGCGCCTCGAGCGTCATCGCGCCGGCCGCGTGCGCCGTCTCCCACAGGGTGCGCGCCTCGAGGACGGCGAGCGCGGCCACCGCTGTGTGGGCCTGCGTGCCGTTGATGAGAGAAATGCCTTCCTTCGGGTGAAGAGTGAGGGGGGCGAGGGCGGAGGCGGTCAGGGCGTCTCGGGCGGGCATTCGTGCGCCATCCTTCGTGTTTAGCTCGCCTTCGCCGATGAGCGTCACGGCGAGTTCGGCGAGGGGCGAGAGGTCGCCGCTCGCCCCCACCGAGCCCTGCTCGTGCACGACGGGCCAGAGCCCGGCGTTGAGCATCGCGCAGATGAGGTCGGGCACCTCGGGACGCGATCCCGAGAAGCCCTTGGCCATCACGTTGGCGCGCAGGAGCATCATCGCGCGCACCTCGGCTTCCGGCAGCTCGGGACCGACGCCGGCGACGTGGCTGCGCACGAGGTTCACCTGCAATTGGGCCAGCTGGTCGGCGGGGATGTGCACGTCGGAGAGCTTGCCAAAGCCGGTGGTGACGCCGTAGACGACCTCGTCGC
>Ga0194120_10001885_pt1 | contig 36956 bp, 37 predicted proteins | sample TA2MahCa65mmetaG_FD_148642 | JGI IMG/M metagenome (GOLD analysis project Ga0194120, IMG submission 148642) | Freshwater microbial communities from Lake Tanganyika, Tanzania - TA2015019 Mahale Deep Cast 65m | ecosystem: Environmental > Aquatic > Freshwater > Lake | place: Tanzania: Lake...
GCATATCCCGCGCGCCTTTCTTGACCGGTGTGCCGTCCTTGCCGTGGCAGCTGCCGCAATTGACGTTCGGGTTGATATCGCCCTTGTAAATCTGCTCGCCTTCTTCGATGGCCTTCGGATCCGTCCACCCGCCCGCCGGCATCTTTTTGTCGGCATACTCGGCTGGAACCGGGGGCAAGGGGGGATCATCATCAGCAAACGCCATCCCTCCCGACAGCATCAGAACACTCCCCATCATCACGAATGCCAGACCGAAATTCCTTCCCCTCATTCACGCCTCCTTATTGTTCTAAATAGTGAGTCTGGTCTGCGAACGACGTCCCGCCTCATGGCGGCACGTCAGTTGTGTTTCCCTTTGGGTCATCAATATCGAAAATACACCAAACCTTCCACACCGATGGCAGCAGAGACCATTCATGTGCCACCTCACAGTGGGAAAATCGCCGACTCTGCCATTATTCTCTTAAATTACGCAAGGCGATGTAACATAGCAAATTACAACGTGTCAAGAGGCCGCACTGTTTTTCAAACACTTGCGGCCTGGCCGCCGACGAGACACCACAGTGCAGAGCTGCCTCGGATCCCTCACGCAGAGCCAATGACCTGCCGGTAGTGAATGTCCATAGCACTCACGGCGGTCCCGCAAGGGCCTGGCTCGATCGTGCCGGTTGCGGGCTCGATGCATTGACATCCTCGGCTATCTCCGTGCAAGATCACCCACGCGATAACGTGTCGAATCAGCTGAGCGCCACCCTCTGTGAGCCGATCGGTGGACCGCCCTGCTGATTCATCGGTGATACACACAGGGGCAGGAAGCACGAGAGGTGGATTACATGGCAAACGGGACACCGATGCTGTTTCGACTCAGTTGGCTTTCAACGATGATGGTCGCAGGTCTCGTCTTGGCCGGGTGTGACAACACGATGCGGCAAATCGGCAAGCCAGTAGAGTCTTCGCCTGCGGTCCAGGCGGAGAGCCGAGAGAAGCATACTGACCACACCTATGGTTTTACGGTCAAATACTATGCAAGAGAATACGCACCTCTCATCGAAGGCCCCGCCCAGGCAACCGCACAGCCGACGGCGGTCCAGCGCGTACGTTTTCAACGGAAAGATCCCGCGACCGGCCGGGTGGCAGATCGTAAACCTTCGGGGTTGACCGTCAGCGTGTTCGAGCGATCACCGGAACGCTTGCTGCAGGACTGGCTCGACGCATCCGGACTGCTGCCTCCCGGCAGCGAGATTTCTTTGGTTCGACTGACAGGCGTGAAGGAAGGGTTGCGAGTGACCCTCCGCCAACAACCTGCCCCTAACGAGTTCGTCTATTTGGCCAACGACCAGTACGTGTACGGTCTCGTCCCGCATGACGCCCAGGGCGGGAAAATGCTGCGGTCGTTCCGCCTGCTCCCGGATGCCTCAAGGGCTCATATGCGCCATTGATCTGCGCGTGCAACAGAAGGTTTCGGATCACGATCTGAACGTCGCGTGAAGAGAACGGATGAGCCTCGCGTATCACCTATGGAGAATTCGCCAGTTGCCAGGTGAGCGCGAGGACATACCGTGCGATGTTCCGCAAATTTTCTGGATTGACCGTGTCGGCGGTGTCGGTGGGCTGATGCAGATGCGGATGGGCCCCGCCGCTTGCGATGCTGACGGTGGGAATGCCCGCCTCGTTGAACGGTCCGTCGTCGCCGCCGGACAAGAATCCGTAGTAGTCGAGCTTCCTGACCAAACCCGTTGCCCACCCTGCTTCCTTTAATGTGGATTTCTTCAACTCTGCGACACGGAGGATGAGCACTCCGTCTCCCGCTCCGACATGGTCGATGTTGACCATGGCCTTCGTTGAGCTGAGTGGGAGCACGGGTCTCGAGGTATAGAGGCGTGACCCGAGCACATCTCGCTCCTGTCCACTGAATGAGAGAAAGAGGATCGACCGTTGAGGATGCAAGCCGCTTTTTCCAAGAACCCGTGCAACCTCCAGCATGACGGCCGTTCCTGATGCATTGTCGTCAGCACCGGGAAACCAGAGGCCTGCCGGACGTCCGAAGTGGTCGCGATGGGCGCCGACGACGATGGTTTCCGGCCCTGCCCCAGGAATCATCCCCACCACATTCGTCAGCACGCCATCGGCTATCTTGGTCTTCCAATGGAGAGAGGCAGAGTGATTAGTGAGGCGCGATTGTGCTGTTGGAGCGTCATTGAGCTGTTCTTGGAGCGTGCGCAGGCGGTCAGGATCGGACTCCTCGCCGCTTCCGGCAAGGATCGTCTCGGCCAATTTTGTGCTGATCCATGCGCCAGGAATGGCTTGATCAGAGGGAAGCTGCCCATACAATGCGCTGGGCCTTCCCGTGACACCGCGGCGAATGTCATAGGGGCGGATGATCGGCCCCGTGACAGTCAGATAGGCTAAGGCGCCTCGATCTCGTGCGAGACGGACCTTGTCGGCGTGACTGACAGGGCTTGGGTAGTAATCAGGTTTCCCCCGCAGAAAAAGCACGAGGCGGTTCTTCACATCGACGCCGGCGTAGTCGTCGATCCCCTGAGCGGGATCGACAATGCCGTACCCGACAAAGACGATCTGGCCCTGAAGATCGGCAGAGGGGGAGTCAAAAACCGGGAAGTAGTCCTGACTCAACTGCGCGGGGACTAAGTGGTCCGCTGTGCCGGTGCGAACGATCGGATCGGGTTCGATGAGTGGTGTGGAGATCATAGAGGCCATAATGCCGACGGGCCCTTCGTTCCCGGCCCCGGAAGAGGGGAAGGCGATCCCCTTGTTGTCAATGCGCGGAAGTTGTACCCCTACCCCAGTCAATTCCTGTGCAATCCATTGGGCGGATCGCAGGTCATCGGCAGATCCGGCTTGCCGTCCGTTGAACTCGAGGCTACTTAACGTGCGTACATCGGCGAGCATCCGTTCGCTCGACAGGGTCTTGAGCGCATCAAGCCATGTACGTGGTTCTTCTTCCGACTGCGCATAACTGAGGCTGGACAGGGAAGGCAGCGCCAGGATGATTCCCAGGAGCATGATCACAATAACGGAGGGGAAGCTGCGACACGTCAACCCGTTCATACAGTGAACCTCTTAAAAGAGCACAGGACTATACCATAGACCGTCTTGGCGGCTGCCAGGCGCACAAAGCAGAACCGCCTTGCATCTAGATGACCAGATGCAAGGCGGTTCCTTCGTTCCCACAGACTCAGAAAAAGTCGAGGTTAATCTTTCTCGTCTTCCTCCTCGTCATCATCTTTCTTTTTCTTTTCAACCTTGGCTACCGGCTGACCCTGCGCCAAACTGGCGTTCAGATCGTGCTCGGGCACTTTTTTGTGCACCAAGTTCTGATGGCAATCGATGCACGTGGCGCCTTCCGTCTGCATTTTGGCATGTGCAGCCTTGGCTGACGCGCCAGGGGCTTTCACATTCTTGTGGCACGCCCTGCACGTAAGGCTATCCCATTCCTTCAGTTTCATTCTGGCTCTGAAGGCCGCCTCCGGACGGTGTTCATTGAATTTTTCCACCGTCGAGTAGTCGGTGGTGAACTCCTTAATAAGGAACGGCACCCCGTCGACCACGTGCGTGTAGATGGCTTTGTGGAAATTCCAGAACCCTTGAGGCACATGGCAATCCTTGCAACCGGGATCCGCGCCAAGCGCGCCCCAGTGCGAGGACTTCTTCAGTTCCTCATAGGGATAAATTTCTGAGTGGCAGCTGATGCAGAACTCGGTTCTCGAGACCGCTGCTTCTCCGCCAAACACCACCGCGATCAGCAGGATGCCGACCACTGCTCCGACAATAAACGTACCGGCCTTCCCTGACATTACTCCTCCTCAGCCTTATCGACCTTCACCGGTGGCTTGGCATTTTTCTGGAATTCGTCGTGGAATTTCGGCGTTGGTGGGCCAGTGAATGTCCCGGCTAGTTTGAAATGCGCGTGCATCGCCTTGTCGTCTCGGACATACTTCTCAAAATCAAACGAGTACTTCTTGTCGACGGTTGGGGTAAAGGGCGTATAGGGCTTCTTCGCACCCTTCCAGGGAGATCCCTCGTAGTTCAAGTGGCAGGCGCTGCACTTTTCCACAAATTCAAACTCCTGCCCCGCCTCAGCGAGAGACTCGCGTGGGGTTTCCTTTTTAGATTTTTCAAAGGCCTCACCGGCTTTGCGGTGAATCTTACGATAATCGCTCCCTGCTCCGTGGCAAGACTCGCAGCCGACACCGGTGACAAACTTTTCGGGTTCCTCAACCATGTACCCGCCCTCTTTTCCCCAGCCGGTCACGTGGCAGCCCACACAATCTTTGTCTTTGGTGTAATCTTTTTTCGGGTCAAGTTTTGCCTTGACCATGGCCTCATCTTTTTTCTTGCCTCGTGTGGGCTTCAGCGACTCCATCGCTTTGGCATGAAGAGTCTTGTCCCACGACTCACCTTCGCCCTTGTGGCAGTTATAACACTTCTTCCTACCTTCAAATGTGCCTTCCGCAGCAGCAGTTCCGACGAAGATGGCAAAAAGGGCCATCGCGGCGAGTGCGATTTTCAGGGGATGATTCACAGTAGCTGCTCCTTTCTCTGATGAAAAACTGTTCGTGGATATCGTTCCAGAAATTATGTCACTACTCGATTCTATCGTGACCGTAGACGATTTACAAGAACGGCCATCTCATTTTGCCACCCGACGGCTCAATTATTTGCAGTCTGTGGAGAGGGGATCTTGTACACCAAATAGCCTCCCTCTTTATAGACCATCTGGAGGGGTTGGAAATCGAGAATAAGCGAGGTCGTCATCGGCAGCATCTGGGCGAGCAGGGTTTTCGTGCTTTTCTCATCGGTGAGGAAGTAGGCGCGCATGATCGTCTCCGAGAATCCATGAACCGTATGGGCGGTGAATTTGTTGTCCGCTTCCCACCGCTTCACCATCACATTCATTCCATGCACATCTCCGCTCCCCTTCACGGGGAAATCCTTGTAGGCAACACCGATACGCTGAGGGCGCATAAGTCCGAGTTTGTAGATGTCCGCGATGTGAACCACGATATAGCCTTCACGCCCGCCGGTCAGTTCCCGCAAGATTGCTACACCCTCTGTTGGCTCCGACGACAGGGCATCAGCGAAGCGTTCGAATTTATGCTTCTCTTCCTCGTTCGGGACAGACCCCCAGAAGTCGCGTTCGTATCTCGCAATGGCCTCAACCTTCGGCTGCCAGACGGGTGGCGTGATAAGCGGTTGACTCATATGAGAGGTGAAGATCGGGTCTAACCCGGTCAAGAGTTGAATCTGACGCGAGGTGTCCCACCAGGACAAAATGGCCGCCTCCTTCGGCATATGCTTGGAGATGGCCGATGCCAATATGGACAACTCGGAGAGCTTCGTATCGAGAAAGATCATCGGCTCGCCAACGTAATTTTCCCATCCGATCATCACGGGCTTTCTATTCTCTCGGCGAGCAATATAGGCAGCGGCGATTGATTCCGTCATCCCTTCTACGTGTATCTCCTGCTTGCTGATTTTCAGGTCAGGCCACTTCGCCAATTCAAGCTTGGGGAACTTCTCAACACCGCCCTCTTCCACTGATCGGTATTCATAGGGGGAGGGCCCTGGATCGAACCACAAGAAGGCAAACCACCCCAGTAAAAGAAAACCTCCCGCCACCAGAATAATTCCTAGCGACGGGAGGATTTTACTACTTGGACGCGACAGCGCTGATTCAATCATCTACGCTGCGCCCATGGTCACTTCTGGTTCTTTTTCCTTCGGCTCCATCCGGCCAACGCCAGCGTCCCGGTGAGCAGCATGCCGCCGCCCAGACTGCCCAGCGTCAGCTTGCCGTCAGTGCTGTCGAAATCCAGGAGCCGGCTCGTCTTGCTCTGTTCTTCGAGCTTGGCGACCCGTTCCATCAACAGCATCCGGTCCTTCAGCTTGGTGTCCTCATCCATGATTTCGACATAGGCCCGGTTTATCGCGGCCCAGCCGACCGTATAGGTGAATCCCGGATATTGGTGCGCCAAACTCACGTGCAGTTGCACCAGATGGTCTTCCGCCATCTCGAAGAGCTTGAGCTCGATGGCGGTCGGGCTGTTGTTCTTGGACCAGTAGATCTGCCAGAACTGGTCGAACAGGGCCTTCGCCGGGGCTGGCGGGGCCGGCCGGTTGGTCCGCTGCCCGGTCAGGAGACGCGCCTCGAACTGTTTATGCACGACGTTGTGCGCTTCATCGTATTTATCCAGGCCGGCGGCCGTGCCGTTGTCGATAAACTCCAAGTACGCACGGGCAAAGGTCTCCGAATGGCATGTGGTGCAGGTCTTGACCCACGCCTCGTACCGTTGTAAACCCCAGTTGTCAAATGCCGCCTCGCGAATCCCTGGCACAAAGGTATAATTCGCCCAGCGAACCTTACGCACGGTGTTGTGGGTGTATTTCCCTTGGTACTCAAAATGGCAGCTCTGGCAGGTCGGGAACTTCTGCCCGCCCTTCACCAGCATATCCTTCAGCTGGAGATTCCAATTCCATCGATCCTTCGAGGCCTGGTAGCCCAATCCATGCTGCGAGCCGTTGTAGGCCTCCCAGTTGTTGTGATCGGCGCCGCTATGGCAAGTGCCGCAGGCTTCCGGCTTGCGGGAGTCGGCCACGGAGAATTCGTGCCGGGTATGACAGTTATCGCACTTGTTCTGATTCGTATGGCACATGGAACAGCCTTCAGCTATCTCGCGCTGCGACATGCCCGCCCAGATATCGGTCTCGACGTTGGCGCGCCAATCCAGCACGTGCGACGGACGACCCCGTGGCCACTGGTTCTTCGGCCATAAGATGGTGTCGCGCTCGGACTCGCGCTCGGCGTATTCCATCAAATGGCAGTTGCCGCACACATCGGATGTCGGCATCTTGAGGTCAACCCGATGATCCGCCGCCTTCTTCGTGTTGATGTCCACGTGGCAATCGATGCAGCTGACTTCCTTCAAGTTCTCTTTGGGCCCAAGCTTGCCGAGTGAACGCAAGTTGCCCTCGACTTCCTCGAGCTTTGCCTTCTTATAGAAGGTGTCGTCCTTGGGGGTCAGTTTGCGAATCTTGTCTAGATTGGAATGCACACTCCGCTTCCACGCGGCCACCCAGCCGGGCGATTCATCGGTGTGGCACTTCACGCACTGCTCGCGCGTCGCCACTTCCTTGACCGATTGCGGGGGCTTGTAGAAGGTCGCGGGATCGAAGTACTTGGTCATGGCAATCGGCTCCCAATACTGGCCGTACTGCCCCTTCCCCGCCCCCTTTCCTGGATCCTTGTAGCGCGTGGTCAACGCCTCATGGAATTCCTTGGGGCTGACGGATCGCTCGATCTTCAGCGCCTCAAAGGTCTCCTTTGGGATACTCGGATACTGTGCATACACAGGCGCGGCCAATAATAGGCCGCAGACAACCATGGCATACTTCGCCACATGCTTTACGATCACAGCCGTACTCCTTCCGTTTGATGGGCAGTGTGCACTGTCCTTCAACATATAGTCTTCAGTGAAACGCATCATGACGATTTATTTAAATTTTCTCTTGTACGATATTCGAAATTTCTTAGCGTGTGATGCACTATATCTGAGGCCATTCTCTTATGTCAACAGATTTTCCATAAAATAGGCTCTGACGAGCACCATACACCTGATCGATAAATTTAACGGACGATACACCTCTACGGGCGCTCACGGTCAATCACGACGGTAATGTTTTCGGTCCCCGGCTTAATCGGCTGACTCATCCCTTCCAGATCGCCACTGCCCGGCATCGCTTGTCCGGATTTCGACAAGCGCGCCACGATGACTACCGTCTCGATGTCCGACAGCTTCCTCGCGGGCATTGGACTGGTCGAGTCATCGAGCCGGAAGGTGAAGGGTAAGTCCTTCTTCGAAGCCCGCACAATCGACACCGGCATTGGGGGACCGGCAACATCCTTTGCAAAGACAAACAGCGTATCTGGAAGTGCTTTGCCGGCCAGGCCTGGCCCCAACACGACTTTTCCCGTAATCGCGCGCGACGCACCGGCCTTCTTGACCGGAGGATGATCAGCCGGCATCGCCGATGACGCGCGAGGAGCATTCGTCGCCGCCATCAACGGCGCGCCACCCATACGCTGTTTCGCATCGCCGATCGCACCCGTGATTTGCTCAGAAAATTCAGGATCAGAATCCGGCGGCAAGCTTGCGCGCGCCCGTTCCCAATCTTTGACCGCAAGGGCGAAATCCTTGCGATTGTACGCCATGGTGCCCGCCAGCATCAGGGCCTTCACATGATTGGGGTCAACCTTCAACGCCTTTTCGATCAAGGTCTCCGGCCTGCCCTCGAGCTTGCGTCCCTGGTGAATCCCCAGCGCATCGGCAAAATCAGCCAGCATGTCCGCATCGTTGGGATTCAACTTGAACGCCTTCTCGAAAGTCGGGACGGCCTCGCCATACTGTTCCATGGCCATGTAGGAGCGCGCCAGCATGGCCCAGCCTGCCGCATCATTGGGGTTCTGCTCCAACTTCTTTTTGAGCCGCTCCATCAGCGTATTGAGCCCCTCCATCATTTGGCGCTCATCGACGGCACCGCTCTGAGCCGCCATCGGCGAGGCCGCCGGGTGCGTCATGGCCATTGGGTTGCCCAGTGTCCAGTACAGGACACCGCTGGCGGATGGAATGAGCATCACCAGCGCCAGCGCAACAAACTTCATATTGACGAATTGTTCTGAAGTCGCCGAGACCGGCTCTGTCACACTCGTTTCCTCCAACAGGCGGCGCTCCAGTTCCTGGCGCGCCGTGCGGTACTGCTCTTCCGTCAAAAGACCCGCGGTCCGGTCTTGCTCTAATTCCCCAAATTGTTGCCGATAGACCGGCAACGTCTTTTCCCGCTCGACACCCGCACTGGTGGTCTTCTTTAGCAGCGGGAATACCAAGAGGCCGAGGACGATGATCGTCATCGCCACGGCGATCAACCCAAATGTGACGGTCATGATCGTTTGACTCCTTCCGAGAGCAGTTGTTCGACCCGTCGATGTTCTTCTTCTGTAATGGCCGCGTCCGCCACCTTCTGCCCTCGACGCTTCAAGGCCACCACAAGGGCGATCGCTCCCACAGCCAGGAGCACAAACGGCCCCACCCACAGGACGGTGGTCGTCAACTTCAAGGGCGGGCGGTACAAGACGAAATCCCCGTACCGCGACACGAGAAACTCGATGATCTCTTGGTCACTCATGTTCTTAACGATCATCGCACGGACTTCACGGCGCAAGTCCTCCGCGAGCGGGGCATTGGAGTCGGCCAAAGTTTGGTTCTGACAGACCAAGCACCGCAATTCGACGGCCAAGGTCTTCAACCGCGCCTCGACGACGGGATCGTCCCCCAACGGCCGCGCCTCCTCGGCCCAGGCCGGTCCCGACAGCAGCATCATGAGCGCCAACCAGATCATTGCGCTTGCAGTTCCTTCACCAAGGGCAAAATGGTTTTCGCCAAGGCCTCTTCAGTCACGGGCCCGATCTGTTTGTAGCGGATGACCCCTTGCTTGTCGATCACGTAGGTTTCCGGCACCCCGTAGACGCCATAATCGATCCCGACCCGCCCGACCAGATCGACCCCGACGATCGGATAGGGATTCCCCCATCGATTCAGCCACGTCAACGCTTCGTCCCGTTGATCCTTGTAATCCATACCGTAGATGGGAACCGCACCGGAGTTGGCGATCTGCATCAGCACCGGATGTTCAGTCTTACAGCCGCTGCACCAGGAAGCCCAAAAGTTCAGCAACCAGACCTGTCCCGCCAGATCTTTCGGCGAAAACACTTTGTCCTGCTCGTGAAGTTGCGGGAGAGAAAAATCTGGCGCCGCCTTGCCCACCAGTGGTGAAGGAATCTCCCGCGGATTGAGCGTCAAGCCAACAGCGAGAAAGCCGACGACTACGGCAAAGATCGTTAGAGGAAGCAAAAACCGACTCATGCGTACTTCCGTCGGGCCGTCTCCACCGCCGCTGGTGCCTCCTGCGTTTCACGGCGCCACGCCGGGCGATATCGACGATCACTGATGGCCAACACGCCGCCTACCGCCATGATAAAACATCCACCCCAGATCCAATCGATGAAGGGCTTATGATAGAGCCGTACACTCCACGCCCCGTCGTCGAGCGGCTCTCCCAATGACACATAGAGGTCACGCAATAACCCGGTATCAATGGCGGCTTCGGTCATGATTTGATTCTGAACGGGATAGCGTCGCTTTTCAGGATACAAGACTGTTATTTCACGACCGTCCCGACTCACCGAAAATGTCCCACGGGCCGCTGTATAGTTCGGCCCCTTGACATCGTGGGCTCCATCGAATCGGAACGTATAGTTGCCGATCGTGGTCGTCTCACCCACATTCATCCGCACATCTTTTTCCGTTTCAAACCCCTTCACCATCGTCACCCCGACGATAAAGACCGCAATCCCACAGTGCGCCACGAGCATCCCCCAGTAAGATCGGGGCACCGACGCCAAGCGCTCCATGAGACTACTCCCCGTGATATGCGTCAACCGCTCACGCAACGTCACCAGAGCGGTCATCACGATCCAAATCGCCAGCAGTAAGCCCAGGCTCAACATCGGAGTCCAGTTCCCCATGACAATCGGTAACGTGAGGGCGGAGACGACACTGACCCCGAAGGCCCACTTCAACCGCTGTGCCAAATCAGGCACGCTGGCCTTTTTCCATTGGGCCAGTGGGCCGATTCCCATGAGAAATATTGCCGGAACTATCAAGGGCACGAAGACCGAATCGAAGTACGGAGGTCCGACAGATATTTTCCCAAGATCGAGCGCGTCGAGGAACAAGGGATATAACGTGCCCAGCAGCACGGAGCCCATCGCGGCCACCAGCAGCACGTTGTTCGCCAGCAACAACCCTTCGCGAGACACCATGGCGAAACTGCCGCCCAACCCAACTTTTGGCGCACGCCAGGCATACAAGGCCAATGACCCACCGATGACAATCGCCAAGAACGCCAAAATGAACAGGCCGCGTTTCGGATCTGTCGCAAAGGCATGCACCGATGTGAGGACGCCGGACCGGACGAGGAACGTCCCAAGGAGACTCAATGAAAAGGCCATGATGGCGAGCAACACCGTCCACACCTTGAACCCGCCTCGTTTGTCCGTTACGGCCAATGAATGCACCAACGCGGTTCCGGCCAACCACGGCATGAATGAGGCGTTCTCGACCGGATCCCAAAACCACCAGCCACCCCAACCCAGTTCGTAGTAGGCCCAGCCGCTGCCCATCGCGATGCCGACTGTGAGAAAACACCAGGCGACCGTGGTCCATGGCCGAGACCAGCGGGCCCAAGCCGCATCGAGATTGCCTCCCAAGAGGGCGGCGATCGCGAACGCGAAGGCCACGGAGAACCCGACGTACCCCATATAGAGCATCGGCGGATGGATCACCATGCCGGGGTCCTGCAGAAGCGGATTGAGGTCACGCCCGTCGGGAGCCGCCGGAATCAAGCGTTCGAACGGATTCGATACCGTCAACATAAACAACAGGAATCCCACGCTCACCAGACCCATGACGCCGAGTATCCGAGACCTGGTGGCTTCCGGGAGATGAGCAGAGAACAGCGTCACCGCAAACATCCATATCGTGAGAATGAAGGTCCACAGCAGCAGCGAGCCTTCATGCGCTCCCCAGATGGCGGCGAGACGATAATGGAGCGGCAACTGCGAGTTCGAGGTCGCCGCGACATACAACACGGAAAAATCCATTGCCGCAAAGGCATACGCCAGACAGCCGAACGCGGTGAGGACCAGGAGAAATTGGAGGCGGGCAGCTGGTTTCGCCACCGACATCAGGGCGGCGTTCCCAACGGCGGCGCCGTAAATCGGGAGAATCCCCTGCACCAGTGCGACACAGAGAGCAAGAATCAAAGCAAAATGTCCGATTTCAGGAATCATTGCGGTAGTGTCCTACTGTGTTTGGATAACCAAGGTATTACTGCTCTGGGCTTTTGCGGCTTTGGCCCTCGCCATGGCCTCAGCCGCTTCCGGCGGCATATAGTTTTCATCATGTTTCGCCAGGACCTCACTGGCGACGAAGGTGCCGTCGGCCGCCAACTGACCCTGTGCCACGGCGCCTTTCCCCTCCTTAAAGAGATCCGGCAATATTCCCTTATAGGTCACGGGCACGCGCTTCGCCGTATCCGTCACTATGAAGTGGACGGTCAGACCATCATTCTCCCGCTTGAGGCTGCCGTCCTCGACCATTCCGCCGAGGCGAAAGCTTTTCCCCTTGGGAATCTCACCGTTCGCCACTTCGGTGGGCGTGATAAAAAGCGACAGATTGCTCTTCAATGCATTCAACACCAGGGCCGTGGCGACGCCTAACACCACCAGACCCAACCCGATGAACGCAAACCGTTTTTGGCGAGAGGTCATTCGATGCTCCTCACAATGCCGCGGCTATCCGCGATGGCGGCCGTCCGTCGGCGCCATAAGGCCACGACTTCCCACGTCAGACCCAAAGCCGTGATGATGAACGAGGTCCACACATAGAGGCCGTAGCCTCCCATCTCCAAAAATTCGCCCACGCTGCCCCAATACATCAGCGCGCCTCCGCCACTTCCGGCACGGAAGATGGATCGCCCCAGGCCGGCTGACTTTCACGTTCGAGGATCACACAGCGTACGCGGGACAACACCACCGCGATGCTGTACATCCAGAATCCGAAGGTCATCAACAGCATCGCCGTGAGCATGATCGCCGCCATCTTCGGTGCCGCCGTCATGCTGACGGATGCGCCCTGGTGCAACGTATTCCACCACTGAACCGAAAAATAAATGATGGGAATGTTCACCACTCCCACCAACGCCAAGACCCCGCTGGCCCGATCGGCCCGGCGCAGGTCGTCAATCGACGTCCGTAACAGCATCACACCCGCGTACTGGAACAAGAGGATCAGCTCCGATGTCAACCGGGCATCCCACACCCAATAGGTACCCCACGTCGGTTTCCCCCACATACAGCCGGTCACCAGTGCGATAAATGTAAACATCGCTCCGGTGGGCGCGATGGCCTGGGCCATCATAAAGGAGAGACGGGCTTTTAGCCCCATGCCAATTCCAGCCCAGATCGCCATCACGACGTACAGGAACATCGACATCCACGCCGCCGGCACATGGACAAAGATGATGCGATAGGAATCGTGTTGCGTCGCATCGGTCGGGGCAACGAGGAGACCGATATAGAGCCCGACGGCCATCGCGAGCGCAGCCAGGGCGGAAAACCAGGGAATCATGTTCCCCGCCAAAGGGTAGAACGACAGTGGCGCCGAATATTTCGACCAATTCACGCTGGTCTCATCCTTCTTCTATTCCAACGCAATACGCAGTGCCGCCGCTGTGGCCCAGGGTGAAAAAAATAGCGACAACACAAGACTAGCCCCCAGCAGCGACAAGTTCGCCTCGCCACCCATTCCGGCCATACTGCTTGTGACGGCGCCGGCCCCAAAAATCAGTACCGGAACATAAAGGGGAAGTACTAAGAGGGCAACCAAGAGCCCACTTCCGCGCACACCGAGCACCAGCGCGGCGCCGATGGCTCCAATCATACTCAACGTCGGCGTCCCAAGCAAGAGCGACAAGACCAGCACCCCCAAGGCCTCCCCATCCAACCCGAATTGCAACCCGAGCAGCGGCGACAACAGGACGATCGGAAGACCGGAGACGACCCAGTGCGCAAACACCTTGCCGACGACCAGCACGGGTAACGGTTGAGCGATCAGCACCATCTGCTCCAGCACGCCATCGAGGTAATCCGCCGTAAAGACACGCCCGAGCGACAAGAGACAGGCCAGCAAGGCCGCCACCCACAGCACCCCGGCCGCGATCGTCCGTAACACAGCGGGCTCAGGACCGACACCCAGGGGGAAGAGGCTTGCGACAATCACCAGAAAAAACACCGACATCGCGACATCCGCACGACGCCGCATCGCCAACATCAGGTCCCGACGGACGACTCCGCGCAACGCTTCCCAGAGGCTCGGGCGGTTCATCCGTTCATCCTCAGACGCTGAATAAGACCGGACGGCAACCCGACCTCCTGGTGGGTGACCACGACGGCAATCCCGCCCCGCGTGAGATGCTTCTGCAACTGTTCAGTCACCAGGCCGGTCGCCGCGGTGTCCAGCGATGTAAACGGCTCATCCAACAGCCACAACGGACGAGTGGACAACCACAGGCGAGCCAGCGCTACCCGGCGCTTCTGCCCCTGCGAGAGCACCTTCGTCGGCAACTGATGCGCCTGGCGCCTGAGCCCCACCGCCTCCAACGCCGCATGCGCCACCGGCCCATCGCAGTGATCGCCGGCCAAGGACGCGGACAGAGCCAGATTCTCCATCGCCGTCAAATCGTCTTTGATTCCGTTCAAATGTCCAATGTAGGTGAGCTGGGCACAATACTGCTCTCGCTGCTCGCGAATGTCCTGTCCTTGCCAGAGAATCGCTCCGTCTTCGGGCGACAACAAACTCGAAAGCATGCGAAGCAAACTGGTCTTCCCGCTGCCGTTCTCCCCCACCACCGCCAAGAGTGTTCCGGGCTGAACGGTCACGTTGAGATTCGAGAACAGCCGCCGATCCCCGCGCAGGCAACTCAATGATACGGTTTGCAACATCGTGGATGGGATTCCTTCAAACCCGACGACAAGATCGCCATCACCTTCCACTAACAGGTTGCTGGAAAACTCAGTTTAGACATGAAACACCGCAGAATTCATGTCGAATGGTGCTGACGGTGTCAGAGCCGCAGGATGCTCAAAATGGCCGCTGATTTCACCCGCCCAACCCCGGCGCGCCGTGACGCGCCTTTCCGCAGGCACGGCCGCATCGAATGAAAGGGCGAGGAGGTACATACCAAGCTTCGCTTGACCCGCTCGCTTCGATCACATGCGAGCGGATAGGTACCGTTCCTTCGACTTCGGTACGTTGAGCCTCTGAACGATGCGAGAACGCCGCTGGCGGACTTTTTCAGCATCCTGCAAGAAACAGGTGAGAGTAAAGGGAACTGGGCGCAGAAAACAAGGGGCGAGGAGAGAGGGACCGTCCGCTCCGTCGGGCAGCGTTCGACAGGCATCTTGCTCTGCATACGACGTTACTGGTAACTAATGCGTATCCCGTTGGGGCGACCGCCCCTCACGGTGAACGGTGTCGGCATCGGTACCATATGAAGGAGATCCGTCATGAGTGAACTTGTCTGCATCGCATTTAAGGATTCCGGCACAGCCGATCGGGTGTTGGACGAACTGCGGGCCATGGAAACGAACGCGCTGCTGGATTTGGAGGACGCGGTCATTGTCCTTCGCGACATGAACGGCAAGGTCCATCTGAAGCAGTGCGTCGACGTATTCGGCGGGGCAACGGCGCACGGAGTGTCGCTGGGGGTATTGTGGGGAGGACTCATCGGCCTGCTCTTCATGAATCCGCTGGCCGGTCTGATCGGCAGTCTCGCCGGGGGCGCCGGAGCGGGGGCCATGACCACCGCCGCCAGTGAGCATGGACTTTTGAGCGACTATGGGATTCCCGACAATTTCATCAAGGCGTTGGGCAGCACGATCACACGCGGGACGTCGGCGATTTTCCTGCTGATCCGCAGCGCCGACCAGGACAAGCTGCTGGCGGGTTTTTCACGATACGAAGGCATGATCCTCAAAACATCGCTCAGCGGAGAGCAGGAAGACAAGTTGCGGGTCGCCCTGACCAAGCACCGAGACCGTGCAACCGGCAAGACATAGCCTGAAGTGCAAGCAGATGTCCCCCCCCCCCCCCCCCTGACGCCCCTTCACGCATCTGCGCCCTGCGCGATGCTACCGGCAAAACCGTGAAGGACGCGCGACCTATTGCAACGAGTCCGGCGGAGTTTTGAGTAATTTCACGAAGCGATTCTTGTCGATGGATTTCTCGTAGGCCTCTTCGGCCGAAATCCATTTCTTGGTGAGTAGATCCTGAATGGCATCGTCCAAGGTCTGCATGCCGACCGCCTTCCCCGTCTGCATGATGGACGCGATTTGAAAGGTCTTGGCGTCGCGAATCAAGTTCGCCACGGCGGAATTGCAGACCAGTATTTCAAGCGCCGCGCAACGACCCTTTTGGTCCACGCGTTTGAAGAGATTCTGAGCCACCACCACCCGCAACGCCGTCGAAAGGGTGTTGCGAATCTGCGCCTGCTCCTGATGGGGAAAGACTTCGATGACGCGATCGACCGTTTTCGCCGCATTTTCGGTATGCAGCGTCCCGAATACCAAATGCCCCGTCGCCGCCGCTTCGACGGCCAGCCGGATGGTTTCGATGTCGCGCATTTCACCGACAAGAATGACGTCCGGATCTTCCCGGAGCGCGCCCCGCAACGCGGAGGCGAACGACTGCGTGTGGACGCCGACCTCGCGATGATTCACGACGCAGCCCTGGCTCTGATGAACGAATTCAATCGGATCTTCGACGGTCAGAATATGGTCCTTCCGATGCTTATTCGCATAGTCGATCATCGCGGCAATGGTCGTCGACTTGCCGCTTCCGGTGGGACCCGTCACCAACACCAGCCCCTTCTTGAGCATCGCCGCCTTGGTCAAAACGGGAGGGAGCCCGAGTTGCTCTGCGGTCACCACCGTGTTGGGGATTTTCCTGAAGACCGCGGCGCACCCGTATTTTTGGAGAAACAAATTCGCGCGAAACCTGGCCAGGCCCGGCAGCTCATAACCGAAATCGACGTCGCCGGTGGTTTCAAACTGGTCCTTTTTCTGAAGAGGCGTGATCTCGTAGAGCAACTCCTTCAACCCTTCATGGTCGAGCGTCCCATGGCTTGTCACCCGTTCTAAGTCGCCGTTGATCCGCAGAACCGGCTGCTGCCCCGACACAAGATGCAAGTCCGAGGCGCCGAGATCCGCCATCATTCGAAAAAAATCGTCTATCTTCGCCATAGGTTCCTCTCGCCCTGCTGAGTGGGCAACGCGATGACTTCATGGAAGTATAGCAGGCGAGAAAACATCTGCTGCTGGTGTGGAACGGTAGAAGAGCCTGCAAAAGCGGCACGCGGGAAAAACGGACGGCACGGAGAGCCGCAAACCGGCTAGCCCGCTTCGCGGTAGCCGCAGTCTTGATTGCGGCACTGGACGCTCCGACCGTCCTGCTTACTGACTTTTTCGACGAGGAACGGCGCCTGACAGGTAGGGCAGGTTTTCGGCACCGGGCGATCCCACAGCGCATATTCACACTTGGGATAGTTGCCGCATGCGAAGAATGAGCGGCCCTTGCGCGTCCGCTTCTGCACGAGATCGCCCCCGCAACCCGGCTGCGGGCATTTGACCCCGAGGGCCAGCGGTTTGGTCGTTTTGCACTGAGGATAGGCGGAGCAGGCGATAAACTTCCCGAATCGCCCCGTCTTGACCACCATCGGGCTTGCGCACTTATCGCACTTTTGATCCGTCGTCAATTCAACCTTCGGCACAATCTTGATCGTGCCGTCCGGGAGTTTTTCGAAGTTCTGCGTGTTCTTGCACGGGGGATCGTCTTTATACGCAGGACAGGCGAGGAATTTTCCGTTCCGCCCCCACTTGATCTCCAGCATCTTGCCGCACTTCTCGCACGGAATGTTCGTGGGCGGCTCGACGATGTCCTTGGGACCCGGAATCGTCTTGGCCCGTTCCATTTCTTTGACAAACGGCCCATAGAAATCGCGCACCGCCGTCACCCAGGGCTTGCTCCCCTCTTCCACTTCATCGAGCTGCTCTTCCAGCTGCGACGTGAAATCGACATTGATGAGTTCAGGAAAGCCCTTCATCAAATAGTCATGGACGGTTTTCCCCGTCTCGGTCGGAACAAGCCGCCCTTCGGTCTTCTCGACATACTTGCGGTCTTGAATTGTTGAAATAATAGCCGCATAGGTTGAGGGACGTCCGATCCCCTTTTCTTCCAACTCTTTGATGAGCAGCGCTTCGTTGTAGCGGGGAGGCGGTTGTGTGAAATGCTGCTTCGACGTCAGTCCGAAGACCGACTGCCCCTCTTGCGCGATCAGCCGCAGCTGCTCCCCTTCGGACAGAGCCGGCAGTTGACGTTCACTATCGTCTTCGGCTTCCTGGTCGGCCTTCGGCTTCTGGGTCGGCTGCTCTTTCTCAATGCCTTCCATATAGACGATCGTATGGCCGGGAAACTTGACGATCGTCCCAGTGGAACGAAAGACGTACCGATCCTTCGTACCGACCGGCGTCGAGTCGATGCGGGTGACATCCAATATCGCCGGCACCATCTGCGAGGCGATGAACCGGTTCCAGATCAACTTATAGAGATTATACTGATCGTGGTCCAAATACTGGCGGATCGACTCAGGATCACGTGAGGCCGACGTCGGCCTCACGGCCTCGTGGGCCTCCTGCGCAGCCTTGGATGTTTTGTAGATATTCGGCGTCGCAGGGAGATAGTCCGCCCCGAACTTGGCCTGGATCAACTCCCTTGCTTCCGTCATGGCTTCATTCGAAATACGTGGGGAGTCCGTCCTCATATAGGTGATCAGACCCGTTGCGCCTTCAGTACCGATTTCAATGCCCTCGTAGAGTTGCTGCGCCAGCGTCATCGTCTTCTTGGGCGAGAAATGCAGCTTGCGGGAGGCTTCTTGCTGCAAGCGGCTCGTGATGAACGGAGCGACGGGGTTCCGCTTTTTTTCGCGGCGCTCGATCGACTGGACGACGAAGGTTTTCCCTTGAATCGCCTCAACGACCCGGCCGGCCTGCTCGCTGTTTTCGATTGAGGCCTCTTCCCCGTTGATACTGTGGAGCTTGGCTTCAAACGGCGGCGGATTAGCGCCGGCCAGCAACGCCGTGAGCGACCAGTACTCTTCCGTTCTGAACGCGTCCCGTTCCGCCTCGCGTTCGCAGATCAATCGCATCGCGACCGACTGCACCCGCCCCATACTCAATCCGCGTCTCACCTTGTTCCAGAGCAGCTGGCTGCCTTGATAGCCGACGATGCGGTCCAACACCCGCCGGGCCTGTTGCGCGTTGACCAAATTCATATCGACTTCAACCGGCGACTGCAGCGCGCGCTTGACCGCTGCCTGGGTGATTTCATTGAATCGAACCCTGAAGATTTTTCCGCTCTTCTTCTTTTTTGATTTTCCGAGCAACTCTTGTTCGAGATGCCAGGCGATGGCTTCCCCTTCACGATCGGGGTCCGGCGCCAGAAACACCTTGTCCGCCTCTTCCGCTTTCTTCTTAATCTCGGCCAACACTTTCGACTTGCCCTTGATCGTGACGTACTGCGGTTCGAAATCGTGTTCGAGATCGACACCCAGTTTGCTGGTCGGGAGATCCTTGACGTGACCGACCGAGGCCATGACCGTATAGCCGCGGCCCAGATATTTGGTGATCGTTTTCGCCTTGGTCGGCGACTCAACGATGATCAGAGACTTTGCCATGACGACTCCATTCACATATGAAAGATCGCCCCATCCGTATCAAATATCTGGGATTGATGCAACTAGAACGGCGGAAGCTGCACCTGTAGGATCGGCTGTGACACAGATCCAGGGTGAGAAAACATCGATTGGTAATCGCCCGCAGGATGGTCAAACAGGCCGCTCCGTTCTTTGTCGTTCGTATCTCGTGAAGCGTATCTCGCAAGCAACAATGAACACATTTTCTTTCCGTCCTGCGCTCGCCTCGCTGAGCGGGCGAAGCGGGCTTCACACTTCACGAGATACGCGTGACGCCCACGGCTACAGGCGGATGTACTGCTGGCCCGGGAGCTGTCGCACACGCCCGGACAATTCCAGAGACAGCAAGCTGGCCGCCACTTTGGCCGCGCTCAGCCCCGTCGCTTCGATCACCATATCGACGGACCGCGCCTCATACGATAACGCCTCGTACACCGGACCGTCCTCGCTGCTCAACGGAGCGTGCGGAAGCGCCGATGCAGCCCCGAGGCGCAGCGCGGCCCGGAGCCGTGCGTCGACCTGAGGCAGAATGTCGTCGAGAATGTCTTGCGCCCGCTCAATCAACGTCGCCCCTTCTTTGAGGAGACTGTTCGAACCCCGGCAGGCGTCTTCTTTCACAGAGCCCGGCACGGCAAAGACCTCACGACCCTGCTCCAATGCCAGCTTGGCCGTAATCAGTGACCCGCTGTCCTTTGCCGCTTCGCTCACGAGCACGCCCAGCGAGAGCCCGCTGATGATGCGGTTCCTCCGTGGAAAGTGATGGCTCAACGGAGACGAGCCGATCGGCAGCTCGGAGAGCACCGCGCCGCACGCTTCGATGCTGCGCCGCAACGCCTGGTGTTCCGGCGGATAGGTCCGATCAATGCCGCACCCCAGCACGGCGATCGTACGCCCCTTGCCGGCCAGCGCACCGCGGTGCGCCGCCGCGTCGATGCCCCGCGCCAAGCCGCTGACGATCGTGACGCCGGTACCGGCAAGGTCCTTGGCGATCTCCTCGGTCACGACCCGGCCGGACGGCGTCGCACGCCGACCTCCCACAATTGCCACCGCAACCTCGTCCTGTGCCGACAACGTTCCGCTCACATACAACAACGGAGGCGGATCGGGAATGGTTCTGAGCCTCGGGGGATAGGATCGGTCGAAGAGTGTGAGCACCCGGATGTTGAGCCGCTCGGCTGTGTTGATCTGCTTGTCGATGTGCTGACGGACGGTGGCTGGAAGTCCGCGCCGGATCGATTCGGCCAGCTCGGCGCTGCACCCGACTTGGATGAGATGATCCTGGTCCGCCGCCAGCACCGCATGCGGCGAGCCGAACGCGTGCACCAACTTGAGCAACGTGCGGTCGCCCACACCGGCAATCGATTGAAGGGTCAGCCAGGAGACGAGCGCGCCTTGATCCATCACACGGATTGGTTACATGACGACCAGATCGTACTGCTCAAGGTGCAACTGGCTATCCGGCATGATGACGATCTTGGCCGAGTACTCCTGCTCCAAGTGTTCCACCCCATGGCGCTCTTCGTCCTGCAGCAACTCGGCCACCGTCGGATGGGCTCCGACGACGATGCGGGATTGCCCCTCGGACGGTTCGATCCGGCGGATCTCCCGGAAAATTTCATAGGCCACGGTGGTCGGGGACTTCGTGTATCCGCGTCCTTCGCAATATCGGCAGGGTTCAGACAACGAACGCAGCAGGTCTTCACGGACACGCTCGCGTGAAATTTCAATCAACCCGAGATCCGAGATTCTGGAGATCCGTGTCCGCGCCTTGCCGGAGGCCATGGCATCCACCAGCGCATGGTACACCTTGTCGCGGTTCTTCTCCCGTTCCATGTCGATGAAATCGACGATGATGATGCCGCCGATGCCCCGCAACTTCAGCTGATACGCCACTTCTTTGGCCGCCTCCAAATTGTTCCGGAGGATCGTTTCTTCCTGATCCCGTTTGCCGACAAACCGGCCCGTATTGACGTCGATCACCGTCATCGCTTCCGTATGATCGATCACCAAATACCCGCCCGACTTGAGCCAAACCTTGCGGCTCATCGCCCGTGTAATTTCCTGTTCGACCCCTAAGTGGTCGAACAGCGACTCTTCCTTATCGTAGAAATGAATCCGCGAGGTTTGTTCGGGGGAAAACCGCTGCACGAAATTGCGGATGGCGTCGTATTCCTGCCGGGCATCGATCCAGAGCCGGTCCACCTTCTTGCTGAACATGTCCCGCACCACGCGGAAGCTGAGGCTCAAGTCGCTGTGCAGTAACGCCGGCACGCCCGGCTGATCCCGTTTGGTCAGAATGTCCTGCCAGAGGACGTGCAGAAAGTCGACGTCGGACTTGAGCTCGTCTTCCTTGACGCCTTCGCTGACCGTCCGAACGATGTACCCGAAACCGGGACGCCGGACGCGCCGCATGATGTCCTTCAGCCGCGCCCGCTCCTCATCACGGGGAATCCGCCTCGACACGCCGATATGCTCGACATTCGGCATGAACACCAAATACCGGCCCGGCAACGACACGTAGGTCGTGACCCGCGACCCCTTGGTGCCGATCGGTCCCTTCGAGATCTGGACCATCAGCTCCTGGCCTTCAGTTAAGAGCTGTTCGATCGGTTTTGCGCTCTGCCGTTTCGGCCGGAGCACGTCCGAGTCCTTGTCGTCCTCCTCGGCCTCGACCAGCATGTCCCCCGGCTCCGCATCCATCGAGAGATCGGACACGTGCATGAAGGCGGCCTTCTCCAAACCGATATCTACAAATGCCGCCTGCATGCCGGGAAGAATCTTGGCGACCCGGCCCTTATAAATGTTCCCGACATAGTCCTTGTGCTTGGCACGGTCTCCGAATAAATCGGTGACGACGCTCCCGTCAAGAACCGCCACGCGGGTTTCTTCCCGCGCGACCGAAATAGCAATCTCTGTCCCCATACCTGCTCCTTATCCTGGAGAGCCGCCACATGAGGGACGCGGCAGACGCAGACACCCGCCCAAGTCCGCCGCTCATCGTGATTCCCTTCAACATCTCACCGGCTCTCGATCAAATTCGTGCGGCCCCGTCGGCGCGACGTCCGACGGACGCGCACCCACAGTGACACGATCAATAGAACAAACTCAACCGTCTTCGTTTGACATTCAACAACAATCCCAGCGACGCCATGGTCATGATCGTGGCGCTCCCGCCGTAACTCACCAGCGGCAAGGGGATACCCACGATCGGGAACATCCCCGCCGTCATCCCGATATTTACCACGACGCAGAAACACAGCATCGAGACGATTCCCACCGCGAGCAAGGCCCCCAGCTGGTCTTTCGCCTTGGACGCGATTTCCAGCGACAGCCAAATCAGAGCGACAAAGAGCACCAGGAGCACAAGCACGCCGAGAAATCCCCACTCTTCCGCATACACCGCGAAGACGAAATCCGTATGGCCTTCCGGCAGAAACTTCAGCTGGCTCTGCGTGCCGCCGAACAACCCCTTTCCGGTCAGTTCGCCGGACCCGATCGCAATTTTCGACTGCAACGCATGATACCCTTTGCCTCCCGGATCATAGTCCGGATTGACGAACGCCATAATGCGCTGTCGCTGGTAATCATGCAAGGACCCCCACACCCCTTCCCACACAAAAGGGAACAGCATGACGGAGAGAAGCAGCATCACTCCCAGCGTCTGAGACCGTAGTCCGACCATCAATAACATCGCGGCATAGACGGCGACGAAGCTCAGGCCGCTGCCTAAATCCGGCTGCTTCAGAATCAGGAGTAGTCCCGGCAACATCAACAGACCCGGCAGGATCACGCGTTGGAGCCATCCGACGCGCGGCGCTTTCGAATAGTAATGGGCCAGCACCAAGATCAGCACGAGCTTGGCGAACTCCGACGGCTGAAAACTGAACGGCCCCAGGGCAATCCACCGCTGTGCGCCTTTGCTCGCCCGCCCTTCGAACAGCACAAAGAGCAACATCAAAAGCACCAGCGCATAGGCGGGATAGGCCAGCCGCGCGAGACTGTGATAGTCCCAGACCCACATGACCAGAAAGGCCGCCGCCCCCAGGCTGATCCACATCAACTGCTTGAGATAATACGGCGCCACACCGCCCTGCTGGTCGTGGGTGACGCTGTGAATGGAGAGCACGCCGAGGCCGAGGATGGCCAGGATGAGTCCCACATAGCGGAGGTCGAAATTGTCGAACCCGCGCGTCTCCGTCAACCGATCGATCATAAGGGCTCCGGGGCTCGCCGAGCCGGCTTTGGGGCGGGATCGTCTGTCGTCACCGCCGGGGCTGGTGACGTCAGCTTGATATACGTTTCAATGAGTTCTTTCGCCAGCGGAGCCGCCGCGGACCCGCCATGGCCCATATGTTCAGCCAGCACTGCAACGGCAATCTTCGGTGAGTCGACCGGCGCAAACGCGATGAACCAGGCATGATCGCGGAACTTCTTGGGGATACTTTCTTCCGGTCCCGTTCGGAGCGCCGCCACCTGGGCGGTTCCCGTCTTCCCGGCGATCGTGACGAGTGAGGACTTCGCTCTGGTCGCTGTTCCTTTTGTCACGACATCGGCCAACGCGTCTTTCACGATGCGGAAGGTCTCGGGCTTTGCCTTGATTTTGCCATGCGGCACCGCCGGCAGTTCCTGCAAATTGCCCGCCGTCCGATCCATCACCGCATGCACAAGCCGCGGCCGGTAACTCACGCCGTTATTGGCGACGGTGCCGATCAAACTCGCCATTTGCAGCGGCGTGACCGTCACATACCCCTGTCCGATCGCCGCCGAGATGGTTTCCCCGGGCAACCACGCCGTGTTCTTCGCCTTTTGCTTCCAGGCGGTCGACGGCATAATGCCGGCTCGTTCGGACGGCAATTCGATCCCCGTGCCTTGCCCGAGTCCGAACTCCTTGCCATACTCGGCCATCACATCGATGCCCATTCGTTGTCCGACCGTATAAAAATACACATCGCACGAATGGACCAACGCCTCGTGAAGCGCCACGGCGCCGTGCCCAGCCGCCTTCCAGTCACGGTAGATCCGGTTGCCGAACTGGTAGCCGCCGTTGCACGACACCGTGCTGTACTGCGCCATCGTCTTTGATTCCAACGCGGCAACCGCCATCGGCACCTTAAACGTGGAGCCAGGCGGATACTGGCCTTGTGACGCGCGATTGTTCAACGGGCGGCCCTCGTCCTGCACGATCTCGACCCATTGCTTGGGCGTGAGTTCCCGCGACAGGACGTTCGGATCAAATCCGGGCCGGCTGGCCATCGCCAAAATATCGCCGTTGGTCGGATCCAACGCCACAATGGCCCCGTACTCACTGCCCAGCAAATCCTCCGCGACTTTCTGCAGCCGGGCATCGATCGTGAGATACAGATCGTTCCCGGCCTGCGGGTGCTCCACGACGACTTCCCGTTTCTCGTTGCCATGGGCGTCTACTTCGACATTCTTTTGTCCGGCCTGGCCGCGCACATGGCGGTCGAAGGATTTTTCTACTCCATATTGGCCCACCACGCTGCCCTGGTGAAGACCGGAAAATTCCGGCCTCTCCAACTGCTCGGCGGAAATTTCCCCGACATAGCCAAGGAGGTGGGCCGCCATCACTCCACCGGGGTAATTCCGTTGGGACTCCACCTGGACCATCACGCCGGGGAGCTCCAGACGATGCGATTCGATCAACACAGCATCACGCAAGGTCATGCGATCCTTGACCTTGCGCGGCAGCAACTTGCCACCCTTGGCGGTCAGTTTTTTTCTGATGAGCACCGGATCGAGGTCGAGCAGCTCGGACAGCTGTCCGATCAACCGCTCACGATCCTTCACTTCGTCCAACGTCACATACAGGCTGAAACTCGGCACATTGTTCGCCAGAAGCACGCCGTGACGGTCATAGATCAGGCCGCGGGCGGGCTCGAGCAAGACCTGCCTGGTGCGGTTATTCTCCGAGAGGTCCCGATAATAAGGCCCCTCCCGGACTTGTAAATGCCAGAGGCGCAGACCGAGGAGGGCCACCACCAGCAGGAGCCCCACGCGCAGAATCAGGAGCCGGCGGTGGAAATCACCAAATTCGCTCTCTGCGTAATTGCCCGACGCCATGGGATCGCCTACGTCCTGTACTCCGACACCAACCGTTCAATATTCAACCGGCTCCACGCCAGCCAATAGAACGCGCCGCCCACGACGCCGTCGAACACCGCCTGCGGCAAGATGACCGTCTTCAGCGCCCACCACACATTTTGTTGTTCGTTGAGCGTCAGCATCAAGGCGTTCAGCAGACTGGATACACAGGAAGCGGCGAGGAGCCCCAGGATCAGCACCACCGGGGTCATGTACACCACGTGGCGGCCGGCGACGCCCGCGAGGTATCCGACGATTCCCTTGGTCGACATGCCGACGGTCAGATCAGCCGCGGAAAAGAGGCCCATGATCCACCCAACGGCCAGCCCGACCAACAGCCCTTCCAGCTCACCGCCAAAGAAGCCCGCCAGACACACCACGATCAATCCCAGATCCGGCGTCACGCCCCAGACAGCCACATGCGGCAAGAGCACCGATTGGATCGGAATGAGCCCGGCGATCAGCCCGGCGATCACCAGTGTCTTCATGGCTTGCGCTTGCCCTTCGGAGTTCCGGAACGCTCGCTCTCAGTCTGAAGATTGGGGGACTGGATCACCAGCACCTCTTCGACCAGGCCGGCATCGACTTCCGGAGTCAGCTCAGCGGACTGGAACAACGCGCCTTCCGATTTATCGATCCGTGTGATCGTGCCGATGGACAAACCGCGGGGAAATCCTCCGACGAGACCAGACGTCACCACCCGATCACCCGGGCGCGCGGTGGACAGCAGCGGGATATATTTCAACCGCGCCATCCCGGATGTGGTTCCCTCGATGATCCCCTCATCCCTGGTTCGTTGCACCAATCCGGCGATCGCATTGTTCGGATCCGTCACCAGCAACACCACCGACGTCGCAGCCGTCGTCTTCACGATCCGGCCGACCACACCGGCCGGCGTGACCACACCCATATCCGGTCGAAATCCGTCCGACTCGCCCTTATTGAGGATGATCGCGCGGTACCAGTTCCCGGTATCGCGGCCGATCACTTGCGCCGCCACCATCGGAAACATCTCTTGCCCCTTAAATTCCAGCAGAGCCGTGAGTCGTTCCGTCGCCGCCGCCGCTTCACGCAACTGACCGTTTTGCCCTTTGAGCTGCTCCAGCTCTTTCCGCAACTCCACGTTTTCTTCCTGCGCCCCCTGCAACGCGACATAACTGTTCCAGAAACCGGCCGTACCCCCTTGAATGCCGGACACCGCGCGGAGGGGCCAACTCACCACCCATCCGATCGGACTCCCGACCTCTTGAAACACACTTTGGAGCTGAGTAGGAAGCAGGAAGAAGCCGAGCAGCAGCACGACAGCGAGCGCGAGAGCCAAGCGCCCCGCGTTATAGGGTGTGCGAAAATTGACCATCCGCATCAGGGATGGACCTTACCGAAGGTTGTTGGCCTCAGACATGACCGAGACTTTCCGGAGAAGATCCAGTTCGTCCAATATCTTGCCCACGCCCAAGACGACGGAAGTGAGCGGATCGTCCACCGTGATGATCGGCAAGTTCGTTTCTTCGCGGAACCGCGTATCCATGCCCTTCAGCATGGAGCCGCCACCGGTCAAGACGATTCCGCGATCGATGATATCTCCCGCCAGTTCCGGCGGGGTGTTCTCCAGCGCGATCTTGATCGCGTTAACAATGGTTCCGATGGGTTCCTGCAACGCCTCACGGATCTCTGCATCGTCAATGACCAGCGTACGCGGGATACCGGAAATCAAATCGCGGCCCTTGATCATCATGGTCTTTCGTTCCTCGAACGGATACGCCGAGCCGATTTCGAATTTGATCCGTTCCGCCATGTGTTCGCCGATCAGCAAATTATGTTTCTTCTTGATGTAATTCATGATCGCCTCGTCCATCCGGTCGCCGGCGACCTTGACGGACTCGCTATAGACGATCCCGCCGAGCGAAATGACCGCGATATCCGTCGTCCCGCCCCCCACATCGACCACCATGTTGCCCGACGGCTCGGTGATCGGCAATCCGGATCCGATCGCCGCGGCGACCGGCTCTTCGATCAAATAGACTTCCCGCGCACCGGCCAGTTCGGCCGAGTCGCGCACCGCCCGCTGTTCGACCTGGGTGATGCGGGACGGCACCCCGATAATGATCCTGGGCCTGACGAACGCGCTGCGATTGTGTGCCTTGCGGATGAAATGCTTCAACATCTGCTCGGCCATCTCGAAGTCGGCAATGACGCCTTCCTTCATGGGCCGAACCGCCACGATGTTGCCGGGCGTCCGACCGAGCATCTTCTTCGCATCGGTGCCGACGGCCAACACCTTCTCGGTCTTCTTTTCAACCGCCACCACCGACGGCTCGTTCAATACGATACCTCTCCCACGAACATAGACCAGCGTCGTGGCGGTACCTAAGTCGATTGCCAGATCATCGGAGAACCACCCAAAGACATCTCCCGTGAACCCCACGACGTCTCTCCCTTCTTCTGGCCAGGCGATCCAACGCCAAGCCGCTACACTGCGCAGTTGTGTGTATCAGTCCGGAACCGCTAACTGGCCGGCATCCAACACGTGCGTCCTCGCCACCTCGTCGCCGAGACGACGGCCTTGTTCATTCCCGATAATCAACAATCCTTCGAAGGCCAAAATCGCCAACGACACCAGCCACCCGACGTAGGGAATGGCAAACGCCAGCTGTGCTCCGCCCAACGGTAAGTTCCGAATGATCGACTCTCGGAACCCCGCGGCATCCCGGCTGTCCATTCGGACCGTCTGAAGACCGACCAGCCGTTTGCCGATACTCTTGCCGCCCGCGAATCCGTCCGCAATCAAAATGTAGGCCAGACCGGAAAGAAACCCGACTGGAGGAGCGATTTCGTCTGCGGCAACGACGATGAACAGATCAATCAGCTTCGCGATGAACCGATTCAGGACATGGGCCTTCGGATACACCGTCTGTTCCAGCAATTTCGAGGTTGACCCCACCCCGGTCAAGAAATCTCCTTTAATTTATAGGCAATATAACAAAATCCTGTATCCGGCACAAACAAAGACCGTTCTTTGCGCACCACGATCTTCCGGCTGGCCGTGCGGCTGCCATCTTGCCTTCGGCGAAAGGCATACGTACAATCCCCTCGTGCCGACTGAACATACGAGGATGACATGATCAAATTGATGCGCAACGCGGCCCATGATTATCCATGGCTGCTCAAATCCATTATGGGCATATTGGCCATCGCCTTCGTCATCACGATGGGCTGGTGGGGCTTCGGCGAACAGCAGGGCAATGCCGTCGCCAACGTCGGCGACCTGACCGTCACACGGGACGACTTCCGGCGGGCCTACGAATTTTTGTACCGCAGCTATAAGGAAAAAGGCGGAGGCGAACTGAAGGACGAAGCCTTCAAAGAGCTCGTCGTCGATCAACTGGTCGACAGCCGCCTCTGGGTTCTGGCGGCCAAGGAGATGGGCATCACGGTATCCGACACGGACCTGCGCGACTTGATCGTCCAGATTCCCGACTTCCAGAAGAACGGCGTGTTCGACCCCGAGCTCTATCAGCGCCTGCTCGCGGCCAACCACTGGACCCCCGCAGCCTTTGAAGCCACGCAGATGCAGGAGATCCTGGCGGGAAAAGCGCGCATGGTCGTGCGCGACGCTGTCGCGCTGACCCCGTCGGAGATCGCGGAAGGCCAAATCCTCATGATGAGGCCGCAGGGTCCCGACCCCACCAAGGCCCTCGCCGCTCAGAATCGTGTCCTGCAAGACATGCTGTTGCAGAAACAACAGCGCGCCATCCAGGCGTATCAAGAATCCCTGAAGGCCAAGATTGCGATCAAGATTCACCGAGAGCTGCTCTGACACGCGCCGGGCTCCTTGGGAGCCTGTCGTGGTGAAGGAGGCCGCCCGCGACGCTAGGCGACGATTTCGCTTGGACTCGATGTCGTGTCTGAACCGGCGGGGGGATTCGAATCCTGTCCGGAAGGAGTGAGGGGCTTCCACGAGTGCGTGGTGAAGACATGCACCGCGAGGTCCGCCGCGGATAGCGGTACCCCTGCTTCTGTTTGTTCTTCTCGCTTCTGCTGCACGACTCTTCCACTCACACAGGCCTCGATCAGTTCCCCGGCAGCGGCGGATACGGCCAGCAGACCCTTGGCAGCCGGCGACTCGGGGGCGGCTTCGATGACGGGGAGAAAGTTTCGGACCGCCTCGCTCACCGCCGGGTCCTCGGGAATTTCACCGAGCAGCGTCAGATCACCGCCGACATAGTCCTGGAGAATCTTGCGGAGATACAGGACGTTGACGTTGGACCGGCGTGACGTGCGATTGACGATGAGCCCGGGCCGAAATGAGTGCAACGCCGCGGCGGCCACGTCACGCCCCTCGGCATCGGTCTCGCCGGCCACGGCCATGACCTCCTCGACACTCGCAAAATCCCGATTCGAGAGGGTCTCCGACATGGGACTCCGCGCGAGAAAGCTCGCCACCACGCGGCGGATCGCCGCCAGCTTGATGAAGCGGTACAGATCCAACACCGCCGTCGGTTCCGGCGTCGTGACGGCCAAATGGATGTCGGCCATCAGGAAGAAATCGAGGGCGTGAAAACTCGTCCCGGCTCCGATGTCGATGACGACGACATCAGCATCAAGACGCTGAAAATGATTCATCAACCGCTTCTTGCGGGCATACGCCATGTTGGCCGTTGCCAAGGTCTCACCCGTCCCGGCAATCAGACGGAGGGTCGGATGAAAGGCAACGGGAAGGGCGACATCGTCCAAGCGATCAACCCGCTTGTTGAGAAAATCCGTCAGCGTCACCGGCGGATGTAATTGCCCGAACAGGATGTGCGCATCGGCTCCACCCACGTCGAGATCGGCCAACAAGACCGACCGTCCGGTCTTCGCGAGCGCCAACGCGAGGTTGGTCGACACGACACTCTTGCCCACACCACCTTTACCGGATGCAACCGAAATGAGCGTAGCCACAATAATCTCGCCGTTTCATCGCTAAGGTACGGTGCACGTCATCGAGATCGACGTCATGAACAGAACTCTCGTGACGAGGTCATTGTACCCGGCGACGGAGAAATGAAAAGAAAATACACAATCTTAAGATCTCCTAACAATTAGCCGATATCCTCTATCGAGTCACCCTATTCGCGACCCAGCCATGCAGAAACAAATTCGCATCGACGAATTACGACCGGGCATGCAGGTCATCAAGCTGGACCGGTCTTGGCTGGAGACACCATTTCTTCGCCACAAAATCACGATCACCTCACAGGAACAAATTGCACAGTTGAAAGCCAGTGGGGTCCACACGCTCGATGTGGAAATGACAGCAGAAGACCTCCCCACGGCTCCAGACGTCGCATCAGACATCGCCACCGACTCCGCCCCCCCCCGGCACCGGACGCACCGGCATCGGCGTCATCGAGCGTCCCGCTTGAAGCGGAGTTGCCCGGCGCCAGGCAAACCTATCACGCCGCCAAAAACATCGTGCAACAGGCGATGCAGGACACCAGGCTGGGGCGAGCGATCAATATGGACGAGGTGAATCGGGTTGTGTCCGATATGACGGAGAGTGTGTTCCGAAATCCTGACGCCCTCACCAGTCTCACGAGACTCAAGAGCTTCGATGAATACACCTTTTATCATTCGGTGAACACCTCCATCCTCGCCATGTCCCTTGGACGACATCTCGAATTCGATCGCACCACATTACATCAGATCGGAGTCGGGACCTTGCTGCATGACATCGGCAAAACCAAAATTCCCCCGGAGATCCTGAACAAACCCGGACGGTTCGAACCAGCTGAAATGGAGATCATGAAACAGCATGTGCTTCGAGGCGTGGAGGTGCTCTCCACCACCACCGGACTGAGCGATGCCTACCTCCGTCCCGCGCTCGAACATCACGAACGGGTTGACGGCACCGGCTATCCCCACCGGCGGATCGGACGCGACCTCAGCCAATTCGGCCTCATAGCCGCCGTGGTGGACATATATGACGCGATCACGAGCGACCGTTGTTATCACAAGGGACGGCCGGCGCATGACGCGCTCCAATTTCTCTATCGCCTGTCGCTCGAAGGGCATCTGGACCCCGGCCTGGTCCAGCGGTTCATCCATGTGGTGGGGGTCTATCCGGTCGGATCCGTGGTGGAACTGAATACCGGCGAGACCGGCATCGTCAAAGAAGTGCACCATCATGCGCCATTGGCGCCTGTGGTCCTCATTGTGAAAAGCCCGGGGAATACCCTGCTCTCGACACCGTGCGAGCTGGATCTCATGGCCCAGATCGAGAAACCCCGTCGACGCGTCACCACCATCCTGCATCCGACGCAGGCCGGTGTCGACCCGACCATCTACCTCGACAAGAAGGCGGCCTAGCCCAACCGAGCCGGTCAGACCGACTCACGGTCTGCCCTGCCGTCCTCCTACGACCCTCGCAAACGGACCCCCGAATCTGGCGTGCACAGACGAGAATTCTAGTTGCCCTCCCGGCGCTTCTGCCATATGGTTGAAGGGTAGGAGGAGGCCGATGAGTCCCGCACCAATCTTGTTTCATGACATCGATGGCGTGCTGTTCGGCGACTATGCCGGTGAATTTCAGCTCCGGCCCGGCGTGAAATCCTGGCTCACGTGGGCGCATGAGCATTTTGAAGTGATCTGGCTCACATCATGGGAGTCAGACAAGATTAAGACGCTGTTGAGCGTCCTGTACTGCGAGAAGTTCCGTAGTCTTCCGGATGGCCCGCCATTCCATCACGCCAATTGGTCGAATTGCGAAAACAAGGTGGTCTGGCTCCAACAGGCCGCACAGAAGTTGAAGGACCGCGAGTGGTTCTGGATCGACGACGAAATCGACACCCTCCTGCCGGCGATTCAACAAGCCGGTATTACGCTCGACCGCTGCATCCAATCGAATCCCCTGGGACAGGACGAATTGCTCGTTCTGAAAGCCACCCTAACCGATCGGCTGGATTGGTTGCAGTCCAATACCGGCGAACACAAGGACGCAGCCTAGCGCGATTGGGGCCTTGCTTACTTGATCCATTGTTCCTCGTCACCGCGCCGACCGTGTTCCCGTGCTCTCGCCCGCATCTCGGCCAGTTTGACATCAAGCTCCTCAAGATGCGCGGCCACGCGCGCGTCATCGGAGGCAAGAAACTCCTCGATGGATTCATCGAGTTCCGCGGCAGTACTCGCCGACTCGATCATGCGCTGATACGCCTTGGGCTGTTTGGCCAGCCAGCGGCGGAAGACCGTGGCCGATCCAGTTTTGCCGACGATCTGCTGCCAGTTTGGCCGCAAGACCCTCATCTTCTGCAGTTCATCAGCGGGCTCTTGGCCTTCGCCCTCGTCGCGAGGCGGTCGTGGCGTACTCTCTCCACTCTCAAGTTGGCGGCTCTGCCCCTGGTCCGTACCGGACAAGGCTTCGGCGCCACTCTCACTGCCCCCCAACGCGACGGAGGGAGCCATGAGAACCAAGAAGAGAAGACAACAACGATGATACCCCCTCACAGACATCTCCTCACGCACACGAGACCTGCCTCACAACAACAACCGCGCAGGCCCGAGGCTCCGGCCGATCCTGCACGGTGCACGATGTCACCCCGCCTGGCACCCCTGCGCTCACTGGCCTTTCGGTTCCCACTCACTGGCCAGTTTTTTCGCCTTCGTAATTTGAGCCTCTGTCATCTCCTTATCCAGTGAAGCCAGGAGCAGAGGCGCAGACTTATCTCCGTACTTCGCGGCCAAAGTGAGCCACTTATAGGCCTGCACCTTATCTTTCGGCAGGCCTTCCCCGTAATCGTACATAATGGCGAGCTTCGTTTGAGCGAGCGCCATGCCTTGGTCTGCCGCGAGACGCAGCCATCGCAGGGCTTGCTGATAATCCTTCGGGCCGCCTTCTCCATTAAAATGCAACGTGCCCAGGCTGAACTGCGCCTTCGCCTGTCCCTGCGCCGCCGCTTTTCCATACCACTTCCGGGCCTGCACATCGTCCTGCGGCACCCCGCGCCCCTTGTGATGCAGCAGCCCCACCTGATACTGCGCCAGGGCATCGCCCTGCTCCGCCAGCGGCTGCCACTCACGCAAGGCCGTGGCGTAGTCTTCACTGTCATACGCCGTCATCCCCGCTTGAAAATCGGCCCGGGCCGGGACGGCGAGGCAGAAGGTCGACAACACAAGGGTCAGAGCCAATCGGAAGGACATAGGCACCTCGCAAAAAAAGACGCATTGTAGAAGAATCGCGCCGGATGGGGCAAGACCAACCGCGCGCCGTCAGCGGCCGAGCATGAGCCAGAGCGGGGGCATCAGATAATAGGCGGCGACGGACAGGACGACCCCCACCACCGATCCAAGCAGACCGGTGACATAGAGACCGGCAAAGGGAGCCAGAAACAGGATGAGAATCATCAGCACCGCGAGAGACCGATGCCGCTCGTAGAACGAGCGGCGGTGGTGCGCAGAGAGAGACTCGGACAAGGAAAGACCGGAGGGATCAGACATGGGCGGTGTGGAGCATGGCCGCCAGCCTATCGGCTCCGGAACTTCTCAGACAAGTGCGCGACCGCTTGCTCGGCGTGTTTCGTCGCCACGTCCGCATGGCCGGCTTTCCCATGCTCAATGGCCTGTTTGAGTGCTCTGATCCCTGCGTCCACATGCGGAGCCTCGCCGGCCTTCAGAGCCGACTGGAGTGCCGCTTCCGCACTGGTCAGCAGGGCACTCACATGCCCTTGCTTGCCATGGCCCGCCGCCTCTTCGGCGAGCATGACAGCCTCCTCGCGGTTCAGCTCCTCAGCCCGCACCACATCACGCCGGGCCCCGCCTTCGCCAAAGACCGGTGGCAACGGCAACAGTGTGGCGGTGACGAGGACAAATAGAGACGCACAAGCGAACGCTCGCGGCATGGCCAATCGTGTCATGGGAAAGCTCCCTTCCTTCATCGAAGTGAACGAACCTCCGTCACAACTATTGTCCACCGTGCGACCCATTCGATGCAAGAGAGGACTCCCGCTATCTATTCTGTGTTCAGGGAGCCGCCGGTTGAGGCGATGGAGCCGGAATAGGGATGACCGGTCTGGGTTGAGAGAGTGGAGTGGGTGGAGTGGGCATGGGATTCCGTTGCGACTGCGCGCATGCCTGGCAATCTCCATCTCCTGGAAGAGAGAGTACTCCCCACCATGCGCCACGTGCAACGTGTGCAATAAGCCGAATCTGCTCGAGAGTGGAGAGGTAAGAGACAAAAGCCTGCCCCCCATTGCTCGCCGCTGGCGGACTTTTTCCGCATCCTGTTAGTCCTTCAACGAGAACGGCGTGAAGTTCGTATGCCGGTCATACCAGTCCTCGTGCTCCCGGCGCTTCAGCCAGCCGACGATCGCGTAGGTCACCGGCGTGAAGACGATCTCGACGGAGACCTTGAACGCCCAGTTGAACGCGATGACCTTCAGCATCGTCCCCGGCTGCCAGATCCCGAAGAAGGCAATCGGATAGAAGAGAGCGCTGTCGACGAGCTGGCCGGCCGCGGTCGAACCGATCGTGCGGGTCCAGAGATGACGCCCCTCGGTCCAGACCTTCATCTTCGCCATGACATAGCTGTTCATGAAGTCACCGCACCAGAAGGCGACCATCGACGCAACCACGACCCGCCACGTACTCTCGAAAACGACCTCCAGAGCAGGCTGGATCACGGCATTGAAGGGCTCCTCCGGATCCGCCGGCATGTGGATCACGAAGAGCCCCATGACGGTCGCGAAGATCATCGCGCTGAAGCCCGCCCAGATGACTTTGCGCGTGCGCGCGTAGCCGTAGACCTCGGTCAGCACGTCGCCGAAAATGTAGGAGATCGGAAAGAAGAGGTTCCCGGCGCCGAACGTCAGGCCGAAGAGAATGCAGGTCTTGCCCGGCCCGATCAGGTTCGAGCAGAGCAGGACTGTCACGAAGGCCGCCATGACCAGGTCGTAGTAGCGGTAGTGGCGGGGGTTCGAGACGACTGTCTGCTCGAGTGGTTCGGGGTGGGCGGTCATCTGCGGGTCAGGTTCCTCCCGGTCTCTGATTCTCGTGGCCCCGTGCCGGCGTCGCGGCCGTAGGGATCGGCGGGACTGTCGCGGGCAGAAACAGGCTCCCGATCAGCATACCGGCGGGGCTGCGGCGATCATCCCCGCGGGGTTCACTCTTGAACTGGTTGTTTCACATCTGACGCAGGCGGGCATTCACAGGAAGCCTTCAGCTTGGGATCAAGACACCACCCGTGCAATCCCCCGACCAGTTTGTATTGGCAATAGGGCGCGATGCGCGCCGCCTCATCCACGCTCTTCGCGCAGGAAGGCAGGGTGGCCAGGAAGAACAGAGAGACGAGAATCACACGGGAAATCATGACGTACTATAACACGGACGGACGCCGGCTCAGCGGAACCGCATGGGTGCGAACCGGTCGATTGGTCGCCGCTCGCGGAGGCCACGCAACAAGCCCACAGCGAAGTGGGTCACCAGAAACAATGGGGACATTCTACATTGTTTCGACACGGCGTCATGTATTCGGATCAACAATTTAGAATGTCCCCGTTCTTTGCCCCACGCAAGGCATGACACGCAGAAGGAGCATTCAAGGAGGGCACTGCTACGATGCCGAGCCGGCCAGTTCTCGTGCATGGGCAATCTCACGCTTGTGTGCCGGACGAACCTGAGCGGCCAACAGCGTCACCACAGCCACCGTCTCACCATCCAAGGTCGTAAATTCGACCTCGTACCCCTCGCCGCCTCGATGGATCAACACCACCGTTCCAATGTCTCCCCGTCTGAGGCCGTGCTTGGGAAGATCGCATTCCAAAATCACATCTTCCAATTCCTGAATCATAGCGTCCTCCGTTTCAGGGGGTAGGCGGTAAACGTCTTAAGCCTCCGGCACCAGGCGGCGAGTTCTGTTGCACTGAGCGTAGAGCGTTGTTCTCGGTAGTGCCCGTCCTGGAGGGCGACAGCATGAAACCCCTTCTTGAGACCGCTGACATCAACACCGACGACGAGGGAACCGGACTTGTGGTGATTCATGCCGATTCAAGAGGAAGAACAGACCTCCGCTACATTTCCTTTTCTGAAAAGTAGCCTGTCCCCCTTTTCTTCTGCTGGCGAGATGATACCGGGACATTCTCCTGTTGTGAAGTACCGTCGTCTCTTGGCCGGAACGGCGGGAGAAAGAGGATACCCATGGTGCCGGATCGCCGCCCACGAGACCATTCAGAATGCCCCATTCTTTCCCGCCGCGGCAGACGGCTCCCGGGGATTCAAGACGAAGCGGACGCGCGATTGACGCGGGAGTCCACCCTTCAGAATGTGTGATTGCAAGACCTGAGGTGGCCCGGATTTGACAGACACCTTGAAACGGGGACAGGATTCCCCGAGGAGGTGTCCGATGGGTGCACGCAAGCAGTTTACGCCAGAGTTCAAACGGG
>Ga0194120_10001888_pt1 | contig 36920 bp, 27 predicted proteins | sample TA2MahCa65mmetaG_FD_148642 | JGI IMG/M metagenome (GOLD analysis project Ga0194120, IMG submission 148642) | Freshwater microbial communities from Lake Tanganyika, Tanzania - TA2015019 Mahale Deep Cast 65m | ecosystem: Environmental > Aquatic > Freshwater > Lake | place: Tanzania: Lake...
TCCGCCGGGAACCCCTAGGAATGATGGCGGCAGCGATCCGCGCCATGCACCGAGGCTCGCGGACAGGTTCGTGGAAGCGCCCAGACGCCTCGCAGCTCCTGCGACGACAGACCACTCGCGCTCCGATGCTCTGTCCCTTCCCGGGCCCGTCGCGTGGAACGCCGTGTGACTTCCCGCCCCAACCGAGAACGCGATACCGGATCGGTTCCACAGGCTGCCAAGACCGACATCCGGCGCGCCCACGGACACCGGTGTCACCATCGCGTAGCCACGGACGCCTCCCGTCCAGCCCGACAGGTCGGCGCGAAGGGACGCTCTGGGTCTGCCGTCGTCATCGGTCGCCAGGAGAAGCCCGAACCGATCCAGCTCAGGAACCGATGGTACCCGCGCCGACTCGACTTGAGGCTCCATCGGACTGTGGCGCTCCGGCATGTGCTCGGCGAACGACTCGCGTTCCACAGGCTCGCGGAGCAGCTCTCCGGCATCAAGCGTGAAGATCGATACGCCTACGTCCGCTTGCGCGGAGAAAGACAGCCGCCGGCCGTCCGGCGAGAACGACGGTTCCTGCGCAGGTACGAGCAGCTTCGTCGCCTGGCTGATCCCCGAACCGTCGGACGACGCCGTATAGACGTCTCGCGTGCCGTCGAGGTCAGCCGTGAACACGAACGACCCGCCGTCCGGGGCCCACGCGGGAGACCCGACGCCGGCTCCCTCGACGAGCGTCTCCGAGCGTCGCGTCGCTAGGTCGAGCCGCACGATCCGCGACACGCCGTCCTGCTCCGAGGAGTAGAGCACTTGGGCGCGAGACGCTGGGTCCAGGGCAGGTTCCGAATCGAACGCCGAATCGTCCGTCAGCCGAACCCACTGTCCGCGAGTCAGGTCGATCTCATAGAGGTCGGACTGACCGAGCCGAACTCCCGCAACGACAACCACCTCATCGCTTCGGAAGACCGGAGACCAGATGTCGTCCAACGGGGAGCGGAGATGGTGGGTACGCCGCTTCGTGACGGCGTTGGTGACGTCCAAGAACGTCCCGCTCGCCTCGTGCACCACGTACGCGAGGCGGTCACCGTCGGGAGACCACGCCAGCGCCCTGCCACGCGTGTCGATGCCGGACTGACGGTTCGCGGAATGCGACGTGACGGATCGAACGCGCTTCCCGTCGCGTGCGGAGATCAGCCACACTTCGTCGGTGCGGCCCGTCCTTGCCACGCAAGCGATGACCTCGCCGGTGGGCGACCAGGCTGGGTCAGACACGACCTCGGCGCCTTCCGGGCGAAGCTCCACAGCGACGCTGTTGAGCGTCTGCCTCGACCGGATCAGAGGCCAGTACCGCTTCTTCAGCGAACGGTGCCATCGCTGGGTGAGGCGTTCCCCATCGAGCCCGATTCGCTCGATCAGAGCCTCGTCGATGCCTCGTCGCTGACTCAGCAGTCGGACGATGTCACCCAGCGCGGGCTCGCCGAACGTACCCGCCACGTACGACACGGCGGAGTAGGAGTGCATCGCCGCGAGCGGCAGGTCCGTCTTGGAGAAGTCCGTCAGCTCATCGAGGGGCAGCAACCGGTTCCCCAGGCTCGCGCCCCGTAGGATGAGTTCGCCGCCTGCCGACGGTTCTCCTGCGAAGTAGAGCGCGAGACCGTACGTCAGCCAATCCGGGGCGTGTGAGCGCAGCCGCCCACGGAGCCAGCTCGACCTGGCGTTCAGCATCCTGGCGACGGCTTCGTGGACTGCCGCGTGGGTGACGTCGCGTCGCAGTTCCGCGTAGGAGCCGTCGAACACGATGATGCGCCGCCGCCGAACGTGCCGCGTCCAGAGCGCGCCTTCGGGGTTCTCCGACGCGATGGGTATCTGGGATTCCGCCAGGAACCGGCTCGACGGGAGAACCATCCAGGTCGGACGTCCTGCCCACGTCATCCCCAGCCGACGTTCGATGTCGGCGATGGACGCTTCGGCGGCTGCGGCGGCAGCCTCAGCGACGATTCGCGCGTGCCCCGGGTACAGAACGACGACCTTGTCGGTACGGATCGCTTGCCAGGAGCTCCGCGCCGTCGGGCGATCTTGGGCTGGCGCGGTCTCAGGAGACGCGACGACCTGCTCCTGCGATGCCCCGGTCACGGGCGGCAGCATCAGAACTGCGCCCAGCAGGGCCGCAAGCCAGCCTCTTTGACGGACTGGGCTCATCGCGCCAGGTACCTTTCCTCGGTTTCGTAGTGCGGCGCCACCCGACGGAGGAAGTCCCGAACCGGGGCGCGGATCAAGCGCCCCACAACGCTGGACTGCCCGGCGACCTCACGCACGACGTAGCCGACAACCGATTCCTGCTGCTGCAACTGCCGCCGGCGTGTGAACGGCAGAACCACTTCGCCGGACTCCGCGTTCCACACCGCCAGCTCGACGCTGACGTAGTGGGTGCGAACGATCTGCGTCTCGATGTCCGTGACGTACCGCTGCTGTTGGTAGGAGTACCGCTCCACATACTGACGGCGCGGCGACGCGACGCTGTAGTATCGCACGATGCCGGCGACGATTGCGTCGCTCTCGAGCATGCCGCCCCACGACCGGATGTATTCAGGGTCGCGCAGCGTCTCCGCCGTCAGTTCCTCGCGAGACAGCGCGGCACTCGTGGTCGATGCCGGCACAATCGGCAGATTCGTGGTTCGCGTCAGGCTGCGCCGGACCATCGTGGTCAGCTCGTCGAGCTCGTCTGCTTGCAGCCGGTTGTCCTGGTCTACGAAGGGCAAGACGGCGATCCGGCGATACCGGGACAGATCGACCTCAGACCCGACGCGCACGCGCATCGGCACGACGACGGACGATCCGCATCCCAGTGCCCACGCGGCACAGAGCAAGATTGCCAGCCGTCGACTTCGTGCCTGCAAGCGCCGGTTCATGGAAGGGGTTCCGCCTCGTCCGTATCGTCTCCCGGGTCATCCGACGCGTCGCTGTCCGGCGGCGGAGGCAGCTCAGCCGCGCGGGTCCGATGCGCCTCGCCGCGACGAAGGTTCCGTTGATAGTCGGCATTCCCAGGATCTAGGGCGACGGCTCGGCGGTACTCCGCGAGTGCATCGTCGAAACGCGCTTGGGATTCGTACGCCACGCCCAGATTGTTGGCGATGCGCGGATCGTTCGGCGAAATCGAGCGCGCTTGCTCCCACCGCAACGCGGCTTCGAGCCACAGTCCGTGACGCGCGGCATCGATGGCGTAACCGTTGTACGCGTCGGTCATCTCCGGTGCGACGCCGCAGCCGGTCACTAGAGCCGAGACGGCGCACAGGGCGGCTCCAGTAAGGCGGAGACTCATCGAGTGTCGGGTTCGGCTGGAGCCCAAGTCGCGCCTGCCTTCCGTTCCGAGGACGATGCATTCTAGCCAAGCGCAGGGCGGGGGCGCAACCAGGCGAGGAACCGCCGCTCGCGTCGCGTTGACCACTGCCGCTGCGCGTGCTAGATTCCGACCACCCCGCGACGTCCCGTCCGAAAGGTCTGCACACCGAATGCCCCGACGGAACCTGCCGACGCGACTCGTTCTCGCCGCCCTGATCTCGATTGCCGTGGGATATGGTTCGCGGGCCCTCGCGCAAGGCGATGGCGCGCAGCCACCGGTCGAGCTCGTTGTGTGGGGGCTCGGCGAAGGCGAATCCCAGATCGGTCGGATCGCAGCGATGGACGAGTTCGAGCGCCGCTGGAACGCAGACACGCGCCGCGTCGCTCAGTTCGGTCCGGTCCGGCTGGTGCAGTCCGTCCAGGGCGGACGGATGAACCCGCAGAAGCTGATGACGGCGATCGCCGGCGGCGCGCCACCCGATGTCATCAACCAAGACCGCTTCTCCATCGGAGGGTGGGCGGCGCGCGACGCCTTCCTGTCTCTGGACGACTTCCTCAACGCCCAATCGCCCGACGATCCCCTGGCGATCCGCGAGCAAGACTACTTCGCCGCCTGCTGGCAGGAGGCGGTCTACAACGGGCGGGTCTACGCGATCCCCAATAGCACCGACGACCGGCTGCTCTTCTACAACAAAGGCCTGCTGAAGGCGGCGGGCTACGTCGACGAACACGGCGAGACTCGACCCCCGAAGAATTGGGACGAGCTCAAGGAATACGCAGTCAGACTGACGTCGCGCGACGAACTGGGCAACATGGAACGCGTGGGCTTCATCCCGAACTACGGCAATAGCTGGCTCTACCTCTATGGCTGGCAGAACGGCGGCGAGTTCATGAGCCCGGATGGTAGCCGCGCCACGCTGGACGACCCGCGCATCGCCGACGCGCTGGACTGGATCACCGACGTCTACGATGCGCTCGGAGGCAGACCTGCCGTCGAGAGCGTCGTCTCGACATTCCAGCCCGGGGCTCTCGATCCGTTCCTTACGGGTCGGCTCGCGATGAAGATCAACACCAACGGCGAGTTGGGCAACATCGCGCGCTATATGCCCGACTTGAACTTCGGCGTCGCCCCTGCCCCGATGCCGCCCGGGCGAGAGGATTCGCCGATCACATGGTCCGGCGGGTTCTCGTGGGCGATACCGAGGGGCGCTGCCCATCCCGAGGTCGCGTGGGAGTTCATCCGGTGGATGGTCAGCGAAGAAGCGACGCTCCTGATGAACCGGGTCCGCGACCGCTACAATCGCGCTCGCGGACGGCTCTACGTGCCGGACATGTCGGCGAACCGGCGAATCAACGATGTCGTGTACGCCCAGTTCGTCGAGCGCAGCCCGTACCTGCCCCCGGCGTTCAAGCAATACTCGCGGCTCGCAGCGGACATGATGCCCGCCAGTCGGTTCCGCCCCGTCACGCCAGTCGGTCAACTCTTGTGGGACGAGCACGCGCGCGCCTTCGAACGCGCGACGAGGCACGAGTACTCGTCCCAGGAAGCTCTGCAGCTCGGAACGCGCGAAGTCCAGCGGGAGCTGGATCGTCTGCATCGCGACACGGGCGGCGTGCCGATGCGATGGGGTCTGCCTGTCGCGGCAATTCTGGCGGCGCTGATCGTTGCCGGCGCGTTCCTCGTCGCGCGTGCGTACCGGCGGCGCGCTGGCGCGTGGCATCGACGCGGCGTGCTCGAAGGGCTGGCGGGTCTCGCGTTCGTCTCTCCGTGGCTCGTTGGGTTCGCCGTCTTCACGGCAGGACCCGTTGTCGCGTCGATCCTCATCAGCTTCACGGAGTACGATGTGCTCCACCGAGCCGAGTTCGTGGCGTGGCGGAACTACTGGGAGCTGCTCGCCGCCGACCCGGTGTTCTGGAAGGCGTTGGGCAACACGGCGTTCATGGTCCTCGGAGTTCCCATCGGTATGGCGGTCGGACTGGGGATCGCCCTCCTGCTGAACGCGGATGTGCGCGGCATGGCTGCCTACCGGACGGTGTTCTACCTTCCCGCCATCGTCCCGGTCGTCGCGAGCTCGGTGCTCTGGATCTGGGTCCTCAACCCAGACGGTGGACTGCTGAACTCAGGGCTCCGCTTCCTGCGGGTCGAGGGCATTCTGACCTGGCTCGCGCGCGCTGCGGGAGCCGGCGGGCTCTACTGGCTGCAGGAGCAGGTTCTGGCGAAGCCCGCCATCATCCTGATGGGGCTGTGGAGCGCCGGGTCGAGTATGATCATCTGGCTCGCAGGGCTCAAGGGCATTCCTTCGCACCTCTATGAAGCCGCTGCCATTGATGGCGCGAACCGCTGGGAACGGTTCGTCCACGTGACGCTGCCCATGCTGAGCCCGTACATCTTCTTCAATCTCATCATGGGCATCATCGGAACCTTCCAGATATTCACGCAGGCTTATGTGATGACGCAGGGCGGACCGGCGGACGCGACGCTCTTCTACGTCTACTACCTCTTCAACAGCGCGTTCCAGTACTTCCGCATGGGCTACGCGTCGGCGATGGCTTGGATCCTCTTCGCGATTGTCCTCGCGCTAACGCTGATCCAGCTTCGGCTCGCGCCACGATGGGTTCATTACGAGGCGGACGACACGCCATGACCTCAGACGCCGCTCCGCCGACCCGACGGAGGACCCGGAGCGCGACCGCGCAACGCGTGGTGCTGCACGTCGCCCTTTGGGTGGGGGCGGCGGTCTTTGCGCTCCCGTTCGTGTGGCTCGTCGCGACGAGCGTGAAGTGGGACCGCGAGGTGTTCGCCGAGAGCCAGAGCTGGCTCGCCCGACTCGTTCCGCGCCTGCCATATCGCGTGGATCGCACGCCGTACATCGCGGTCGCTGAGACGCCCGATTTCGTCCGACCCGGCTCGCTGAGCCGGCGCGACTGGGACGCGCTGAGGGACCGCCTCGAACCGGTGCTGTGGGACGCGGTTCAGCCTGCCATCGCCAAACAAGAGGTCCCGGATCCGCTCCGCAACGATATCCGTCGCACGATGACTCGCGACCTGTGGCGTCGAGTCATCGGCGAGGTGCCCGAGGAGCTCTGGCGCCAGCCCACATCGAGGATCGTGACGGAGGTCGCCGCGCGCGTGACGCCGGAGAAGGTCGCCGCGGCGTGGAGCTCGGTCTACCGGTCGGTCAGGATCGGCGCGCCAACCATTCAGGCGCTCGACCAAAGCGACTACGCGCTCGAACGGATGGATTGGCACGTGGCGCGCGGGGAGCTACGGGCAGTGGCTCCGGGAATCGACGTCAACGCTGGCACGGAGCTCTGGACGAACTACCAGAGGACTCTCCAGCGTTCCGTCGTGGGCTTGTTTTACGCCGACGCCAAGCTGCCCATCGATCCTGCCAAGGTCCGCGCCATTACGATCCCAGTGCATGGGGATGAGTCGTACCACCACTTCACCGCCTCGGTCGAAGTGAGCGGCGCGACCTACCAGAGCAGCGAGCCCATCGTCCTACGCAACTACACGTGGCAGGAGGTCACGCTCCAGGTTCGCGGCAACCCGCTCCCGCACGAACGCGAGAACATCCAACTGTCGCCAGCCACCAGCTCCGCCGGCGCGAGCTTGTCCGGCAATCTGCGCGTCACGCTGACGCTACACCGAACTCCATATTGGCAAGCGATCTGGCGGAAGTTCGCCCGAAACTACGAGGACGCCTCGACCTTCGTTCGCTTCTGGCTCTTTGTCAGGAACACGGTCCAGATCACGGCGTTGAGCATCGTCGCGCAGCTTCTTTCGTGCTCTCTGGCCGCCTTCGGGTTCGCCCGTCTGCGATGGCCCCTGCGCGAGCCGACGTTCCTCGTCCTGTTGAGCACGATGATGCTGCCGCCCCAAGTCACGATGATCCCTGTCTTTCTCATCATGCGGCGGCTCGGGCTCTATGACACGCTCCACCCGCTCTGGATCGGGTCGCTGTTCGGGAGCGCGTTCTTCATCTTCCTGCTGCGGCAGTTCCTGCTCGGAGTGCCGCGCGACTTGGAGGACGCTGCGAAGATCGACGGATGCAGCTACTTCGGCATCTACTGGCGCATCATGCTCCCTCTCGTCAAACCGGCGCTCGCGGCAATCGCCATCTTCCAGTTCATGGGCGCTTGGAACGACTTCCTGGGCCCTCTCATCTACGTCAGCAGTGAGCGCAACACGACGCTCTCGCTCGGGCTTCAGATGTTCCAGTCGCTGCACACGAACGAGTACGGAATGCTAATGGCGGCGGCGACCGTGATGGCGATCCCGGTCATCGTCGTGTTCTTCGTCGCTCAGCGCTATTTCATCCAGGGAGTAACTCTGACGGGCATGAAGGGATGACCGCCTTGATCGTCGATACGCACACGCACTTCTACGACCCGACCCGTCCGCAAGGCGTTCCGTGGCCGCCCAAGGACGACGCCGTGCTCTACCGAACGGTTCTGCCGGAACATCTGCGGGCGCTCGCCGAACCGCTCGGGATCGCAGGAACCGTTGTCGTCGAAGCGAGCCCTTGGCGCGACGACAACGATTGGATCCTCAGCCTGGCTGCGGTGGAATCCTATATCGTCGGCTTCATCGGGAACCTCGACATCACGGGAACGGAAGTCCTGGATGACCTGGCGCGGTTGGGAGCGAATCCGATGTTCCGAGGGCTCCGCATCGGGTCTGCCGCTTTGCATCGCGCGATGGACGATGGCTCATTCCGCGTCTTCGCCGCGTTGGCAGACCAGGACCTAACGCTGGACCTCCTCGCCGGAGCCGACGATCTGCCCGCCGTCCGGCGACTGGCTGCGGCGTTCCCGCGTCTGAGAATGGTCCTCGATCACATCGCGCATGTGCGCGTCGACGGTCAGGCTCCGAACCCTGGGTGGAGAGACGGCATCGAGCGTCTTTCGGACACGCCGAACGTGTTCTGCAAGGTGTCGGGCATGGTCGAGGCGACTGGCTTGAGCCCTGCGCCGTCCGATCCGGGCTTCTATGCGCCGACGCTCGATGTGCTTCGGGGTTCCTTCGGTGATGGGCGGCTCGTATTCGGAAGCAACTGGCCCGTCTGCGAACGGTTCGCGAGCTACGCGACCGTGCTCCGCATTCCAGAGCAATACTTCTCGACCTGCGGCGCGACCGAACAGGTCTTTTCGCTCACCCACGTTGCGGCGTATGGGCGGCGAGCTTGACAGTCGCCGGCGGCAAACCCGGTAGAGCCCAGGGCGATGCTGGTTCACAAAGTCCATCTCCGAAACATCCGAAGCTACCACGACGAGACGCTGGAGTTCGGCGGGGGCGTCCATTTCATCTGCGGTCCTAACGGGGCCGGCAAGACCAGCATCATCGAGGCGATCGGATTCGCGCTGTTCGGAGCGTCGCCTGAGCATCTCGCCCGGTTCGTCCGGGAAGGTCAGACCCGTGGCGACGTGCGCGTGTGGTTCCGCGCCAACGATCACCGTGACTACATTGCCGAGCGTGCCATCCGCGTGTCTGGACGCACAGCGTCCAGCTCGTGGTCGATCCGAGATGCGGCGACGGACGACCGCGAGATCGCCCACGGCGCGGCTGACGCCGAGTTCTTCCTGAGGCAGCACCTGCTGTCTTCGGTCGACGACCGCCCGCTGAGCGAGCTGTTCGCCAAGGTCGTCGGAACCGCGCAAGGATCGTTCACCGCTCCGTTCCTCGACACGCCTTCCCAACGCAAGGCGGCGTTCGACTCCTTGCTCCGCGTCGCCGCCTACAAACGGACGTTCGAGCGAACGTCCGGGATCGACTCCCGGTTGTCGGATCGCCTCGCCGAGCTTGGAAGCCAGATCGCGCGCGTGAGTGAAGAGGCTGCGTCGCTGGAGGGCATTCGCGCTGAGATCGAACGCATCGAAACCGAGATCGAGAGCCGGAAGGCAGCGGTAGAGGACCTGGATCGCCGATGCGCCGAAGCCGAGCAAGCCGTCACCAACCTCGAAGCCGCTCGACAGCGACTGTACTCCGCTCGGGCAAAGGCGCTCGAGCTGCACTCGACCTTGTCGGATGCCAGCGCGCGCGCCGAAGCCGCATCCGCTAGGCTCGAGGAAGCTCAACAGGCAGCGGTTGCCCTGGAGGACGCCCGCCCAGCGCACGAGCGCTATCTCCGCGTGATGGAACGGCTGGAGCACCTGCGCCAGCGCCAACGTCAGGCCAGCGAGCTGCGAGCTGAGTTGGCGCGTGCCGCCGAACGGGCTGACCAGGCGGAGAATGAGCTACAGCGTACGAGGGCGCTTCTGGCGGACGCCCATGCGACGTGCGACGCGACCTCAAGAGCTCGTGCGAACGCGGAACAAGCTCTCAACGACCTCGAGAAGCGGCAAGTCACCCGAGCCGAAACCATCGAGGATCGTATCAGCGGCTTGCAGCGAGCCAACGATTCGCTTCGAGCCCTGAGCGCCGTTCGACACGATCTGGCGCAGATCGAAACCGATGCGCGTGAAGCGGTTCGCTCCGCGGCTGTGCTCGACGCCGAGATCAGCCGATACGATACCGAGCTGAGCCAGCGACCCGACGTCGCCGAGATCGCCGCGTCGGAAGGCGCGCGCGTCAGCGAGAAGGAAGAGGCTGTCCGGGCGCTCAGCAGCGTGTCCGCCTTGAAGGAGCAGGCTCGGTGCAACCTCGACTTGGCGGCAGATGGGCTATGTCCGATCCTGGGAGAGCCATGCCGTAACGTCGAAGGCGATTTGGCGACGCATTTCGTCCGCGAGCTCCGACTGCTGGAGTCCGAGGTCGAACAGCGGACACTCGACGTCGCCAATGCCAGCGAAGCCCTGGAGCGCTCCACAGACGCCCGGATGCGCCTCTCGCGCCTGGATCGCGCGCACGACCGCCGCGAAGACGCCGTCCGCGAGCGAGAGTCGCTGGTCGCGCGCGTCAGATCGCAACTCGAACGCGTGCGGTGGGACGAATGGGCAGAGGCGGCGCCGTCTCTGGCGGACGCCCTCCGCAAGCTGGCGCCGGACCCGAAGGCGCGCGGCGAGCTCGACGCGCTGCTCGGCGAAGTCGGGAGCCTTCAGTCCGTGCTGGACTCGCGTGAATCGGACGAGCTGACGGGGCTTGGCGAGGCGCTGGCGCAGGCGCGGCAGAAGGTGGAAGCGGCGTACGACGACTGGGCATCAAGGCTCGACGGTGCGCTGTCGGCCGCGCAACGCGAGCTCTTCGAAGCGCGCCGTCTCGAAGACGAACTGCGAGTTGCCCAGGCGGAGATGGATCGGCTCTCGTTCCAGATGCGCCAAGCCGAGAACGAACGCGCCCGGCACGAGCAGGCAGAGCGCGAGCTTGTCGCACGGATCGGCTCCTATCAGCGCGACCTGGATGCGGCAAGGGAACGAGTCACGGCATATCAGGGCATTGACGAACTGGTGGCGTCCGTCGAAGCGGAACAGCGAGACTTGTCACCCGGATACACCCGATTCCTTGAGAACCGTGGCATCGCCGCCGAGCTCTCCGAACGTCAACGACTCCACGAGCAGGCGAAGTCAGCCGCCGCCGCCGCAGACCGAGAGCACAAGGCGGCGCAAGCGACAGTCGAGGACATTGCGTCGCGTTTCCGCGAGGAGGATCTTCGGGAAGCGACGGAGCGTAGCCGGTGCTTAGTGCGCGATGCCGAGAAAGAGCGCGGCGCGATCGCTGGCTTGGACCTCGAGCTGCGAACGGTCCATGACAAGGCTTCCCGACTCAGCGACCTCGAGCGCCTACTCGCCGATGCTCGGGCCCGACGAGAACAGCACGAGCGTATTCGCGAGCTTTCCAGGTTCGTCCGCACCCGCGTGTTGAGCCGTGCGGGAGAGCGGATCGCCCAGGCGTACCTTCGACGCGTCAGCGATGGAGCGACAGCAATCTACAGGACGCTCGCCAAGGAAGCCGCCGATCTGGAGTGGACGTCGGACTACGACATCAACCTGCGCACCAGCGAGACGGGCCCATCGCGGCAGCGCGTGTTCCGCCAACTCTCCGGCGGCGAGCAGATGACGGCTGCGCTTGCCGTGCGTCTCGCCCTGCTTCGCCTCGTGTCGGATCTCGGGTTCGCCGTCTTCGACGAACCGACCACGAACCTCGACAGCGACCGGCGCGCGCATCTCGCCGCCGCCCTTCCCGACCTGCGAAACGTGTGCCCGCAGCTCTTCGTGATCAGCCACGACGATACGTTCGACACCGTGGTGGAGCAGGTGATCCGCATCGAGAAGACGCCGGATCGAGGCAGCCATCGGGTTCTCTGACGAACCTAGCGCTGCAGCACCATCTTGTGGTCGAGTGGGTCGAAAGCCGGGGGGAAGGCGGTATCTGGCGAGTAGAGCGCCCCAGTGACATCGGCATCGGTCAGGTCGGCGTCCGTGAGGATCGTTCCGACAAGCTGCGCTCCCCGCAGGTCGCACCCCGTCAGATCCGCGCCCGTCAGGTCAGCCTCTTGCAGATCGGCGCGAACGAGCGTGGCTCCGCGCAGGTTGGTCCTCCGCAGACACGCCATCGAAGCCAGCGCATGGGTCAGATCCGCCGAGGCGAGATCGGCGTCCCGCAGTTGCGCGCCTGCCAACCCGGCAGCGGAAAGGCGCGCGTGGTGGGCGGTCGCGCCGGATAGGTCGGCTTGCCAGAGACGCGCCTCGCGCAAGCCCGCGTATCGGAGCGTGACGCGCGATGCCATCGCGCCGACCAGATGGGCTCCGTCCAGTTGCGCCCAGTCCCAGTCCGAGTCCTCGAGACGGGCGTAGTCCAACCGGGACCCTCTAAAGTCGGCGCCACGGACATGCGAACCTGCGAGGTCGGCTCCCTGCAAGCTCGAGCTGGCGCACATCGACCACTGGAGGTTGACGCCGGTCATCTTCGCGTTCTGCAGATTGGCTCTGACAAGGTTGGCGTCTTCCAGAACCGCACGAGTGAGAACGGCTTCCTGCAAGCTCGCTCTGGCGAGCACGGACCACCGCAAATCGGCTCCTTCGAGTCGAACGCCTTGGAGCAAAGCGCTCGACAAGTCCACGCCGCGAGCATTCGCGCCCCGAAGCACTGCGCCCTGCAGATCCGCGCCTCGGAGCTGTCGCCATCGCAGGTCCGCCCCTTCCAGTGCGCCCCACGGTGTCGGGTCGTTTAAGCGGGAACGCATTCATGGCTCCGGCGTGGACAGGCGCAACGCGCTCTGCGGAACAAACCTGGTTTGGGCGTCTGACGTTCAAAATTCGGGTGGTTGTCGGAGCAGGAAGTCGGCGCTGAATGGTCGCAGTGGGTGGATCCGATGCTGCGATTCCGCAAGCGAAAGGAACTCCGCCTGGCTATCGACACGGCTTCCGATCGGTTCCCGATGCCACGTGTAGGACCCGTCCGCGTGCAACTCGCGAGCCCCTCGGCTGTCGCGCAGTCCCAAGCCGAGCACCTCATCGATGAGACGCTGGCGGTGCCCGGGGTCCTCGATGGGGAACATCACCTCGACCCGCCGCAGGAAGTTCCGGGGCATCCAATCGGCGCTGGATAGATACACTTCCTCGTCGCCGTTGTTGTGGAAGTAAACGATCCGACTGTGTTCGAGGAACCGTCCGACGATGCTCCGCACTCGGATCCGCTCACTCACGTCAGGGATCCCAGGTCTGAGACAGCAGATGCCGCGAGCGATCAGGTCGATCTCCACGCCAGCGCACGAAGCCCGATAGAGCGCCTGAATGATCTTGGCGTCGACGACGGAGTTCATCTTGGCGATGATCCTGGCAGGACGCCCCTGGCGGGCATGCTCCTCTTCTCGACCGATCAGGTCGACGGTCATGTCGCGCAGCCCGAGCGGAGCGACCGATAGCCGGCGCCATTGCGGGAACTCCGAGTAGCCGGTCAGGATGTTGAAGATACGGGATGCGTCCCTGCCGAACTGCAGGTTGCACGTCAACAGCCCAAGATCGGTGTAGAGCCGGGCTGTGGAGGAGTTGTAGTTGCCGGTTCCAAGGTGGACGTAGCGTCGCAGGCGTTCTTCGCCAGCCTCTCGTCGCACGACCAGCAGGAGCTTGCAGTGGGTCTTGAGACCGACGAGTCCGTACACGACGTGGACACCGGCTTCTTCGAGACGCCTCGCCCAGGTGATGTTCGCTCGCTCGTCGAATCGCGCCTTGAGTTCGACGAGGGCTGTGACCTGTTTCCCGTTCTGGGCAGCCTTCACTAGAGCTTGGATGATCGCCGAGTCGCCGTCGGTTCGGTAGAGCGTCTGTTTGATCGCCAGCACGTTCGGATCATCCGCTGCCTGCTCCACGAACCGGATCACGGGCTCGAACGACTCGTAGGGGTGGTGCAGCAGGATATCGCGCTCCCGTATCGCTGCGAAGATATCGCGCTGTCCCCGGAGCTGGGAGACGAAGTGCGCTGCGAATGGCGCATGCAGGAGGTCGGGTCGGTCGATGGATAGAGCCAGACCCATCAGATCGCTGGGTCGGAGGAGGCCTTCGACGGCGTAGATGTCGTCCGGCATGATCTCCAGGTCGTCGGTGAGTTGGAGCACCAGATCGCGCGAGCACCGGGACGTCACATCCAGCCGGACGACCGCGGAACTGTCGCGCTTGCGGATCTCGTCCTCAATCGTCTCCAGCAGGTCCTCGCCCTCTTCCTCGTCGATCTCGATGTCGCTGTCTCGCGTGACACAGAACGGATGGACATCGACGAGCTGCAGCCCCTCGAAGAGCTCGGCGACGTGCTGGACGATGACGTCTTCCAGGAGCACGAACTGGTCGCCGCCGCCCGGTAGACGGACGAACCGAGACAAGCCTCGCGGCACTTGAACCACGGCGAAGTACGGCGCGTCCTGTCGGCGGTTGGGTCCGAGAAGCCGGATCGCCAGGTTCAGGGTGCCGCTGCGGAGTTGTGGGAACGGGTGGCCCGGATCGATGGCGAGTGGCGTCAGGACCGGGAACACCTGCCGGTGGAAGTAGTCTTCAGCCCATGCAGCCTGTTCCGGGGTCAACTCCCCCATCTCGAGGATTGAGATGCCCTCCTCGCGCAGGGCAGGTAGGAGCTCGTGCAGAAGGCATGTGTAGAGCTCGCTGACTTGCTTGTGGCAGTTCTCGGAGATCGCGGCGAACTGCTCGTCGGGCGTGAGCCCGTCAGGCCCAGCCTGCGTGCTGTTGAGAGCGACAAGCCGTTTCACGCCAGCCACCCGGATCATGAAGAACTCGTCCAGGTTGCTGGAGACGATGGCGACGAACTTGAGCCGCTCTAGCAACGGCTTCTCGACGTCACGAGCCTCGCCGAGTACGCGCCCGTTGAACTCGATCCAGCTCAACTCGCGATTGATGTAGAGACTAGGATCGCGGAACCGACGGCCACGGCCATCCTCAGAACCTTCCTCGTCCGCCTTCTTGGACTGCCGCATATGGACCTCCCTCTGACAGGCTAGCTCTCATCGGTCCGGCGCGAGATCAGCACGTCTTTGCCGATCTGATACCGGTCCATCTTGCTCCGCAGCGTGTTGCGAGCAATGCCCAGGAGCTCCGCTGCCCGCTTCTGGTTCCCCTTGAGCCGTTCCAGGGCGCGCGTGAGCAAGAGACGCTCGATGTACGCAAGCGCTCCTTCGGTCGGCGGGCTCGCCAGGACTGAGTCCAACCCGGATATCAACATCTGCTCAGGTGACTGTGTCACCGTCTGCTGAACCGCCGCGACGGGAGCGTCGCTCTCGAGCTGCAAGTCCGCTCGCGTGATCGTGCCGCCTCTGCTCAGCAGCACGGCTCGCCGCAGGCTGTTTTCGAGCTCCCGGACGTTCCCGGGCCACGGGTACGACTTCATGAACCGCATGACGTCGTCGCTGACGACATCCACCGTCTTGCCGAGCTCCTTCCCGAACCGAAGGAGGAAGTACCGCACCAGTTCCTCGACGTCGTTCCCGCGTTCCCGCAGCGGCGGTAACTGGATCGACACCACGTTGAGACGGTAGAAAAGGTCCTCGCGGAACTGCCCCCGCTCGACAGCCGCCTGCAGGTTCTTGTTGCTGGCTGCCATGATGCGAACGTCCACGCGGATCGTTCGCTGGCTTCCCACGCGCGTGATCTCGCCGTCCTGGAGCACGCGCAGCAGCTTCGCCTGGAGCGACAGCGGCATGTCGCCGATTTCGTCGAGGAAGATGGTCCCTCCGTCGCACTCCTCAAACCGACCGATGCGCTGGCGGTCTGCGCCAGTGAACGAGCCCTTTTCGTGACCGAACAGCTCGCTCTCCAGAAGGTTCTCTGGAATCGCCGCGCAGTTGATCGGCATCATCGGCCGCGAACCCCGGGGCCCGTAGCGCCAGATGGCGCGAGCCACCAGGTCCTTGCCGGTCCCGCTTTCGCCCGTGATGAGCACGGTCACGTCGGTCTCGGCAACGCGCCCGATGAGTTTGTACACCTCCTGCATCGGCGGCGACGAGCCGATCAGATTGTCCGTCTCATCGGCGCGCTCTGTAGACGGCACGGCGAACGCGCCGCTGCGCGTCGTCGCCTGACGCTGTTCGGCATCCGCCAGCGCCTGGTCGATGCTCTGACGCATCTTCGGCATCTCAGGCGGCTTGATGAAGTACTCGTACGCTCCGAGCTTCATCGCCTCGATGGTGTGGCGCGTCGAACTGAACGCCGTCATCACGATGACCGGCAGCAGAGGATGGCTCTCGCGGATCGCCACGAGCGCGTCCAATCCGCTGATTCCCGGCAGCTTGATGTCCAGGATGACCAGGTCCGGCGGTTGCGTACGGATCGCCTCAAGACCCTCCTCGCCAGAGGTCGCCTTCAGCAGCGCGTAACTGTCGCCCAACACGCGCTGGAACGCGAAGTGGATGTTCTCTTCGTCGTCGACGATGAGGATCGTCTTGGTCTTACGTCCAGTCGTCATAGTGCCCTTTGGCGTGATCGCCACGGTCGGCTCATTGGCGACTCGATAGAGGCAGCGTGATCGTGAAGCACGTGCCCGATGAGGAGCTGACCGCTTCGATCTGCCCCTGGTGGTCCCCGACGATGCGACGGACGATGGAGAGCCCCAATCCCACGCCGTTGTCCTTGCTCGTGTTGAACGGCTCGAACAGCCGGGCTTGAATCTCCGGAGGAATCCCCACGCCCGTGTCACGAACTCGTACCTTGACGCTCGATCCCGCGGCGCCCGTCTCGACGGTGAGCGTCCCGCCCTTCGGCATCGCGTCCATCGCATTGAGGAATAGGTTCACGAACACCTGCTCCAGTTGCGTCGGATTGGCGAGAACGATTGGGGCGGACTCTGCGAACTCGATGGCGATATCGACCTCTTGGCGAGACGCGCGCGGTTCCAGCAGCCGGATACCACTGCGGATGGTCTCGTGCAACGATACGGTCTGCCAGCGCGTCGCGTCCGGCTTCGCGTACCCCAGGTACTGTTCGACGATTGCCGCGAGCCGGTTCACCTCCGCGCTGATGACGCTGCGGTCGTCGTCCATTAACGGAATCGCGGAATCGAGTAGCATCTTGATCACCGTCAGCGGGTTCCGCACTTCATGGGCGAACCCGATGGCGACCTCGCCTGCCGTTCCGATCTTCTCGAGCCGCCGGACCTGCTCTTCGAGATTCATCAGCCGGTTGTAGAGCCGTGCGTTCCGAATGGCAATCGCCGCCTGATCCGCCAAGCTGGTGGTGATCGACACCTCCTCGCGCTTGAAGACGTGACGATGCCCTTTGTAGATGCTCAACACGCCGAGGACGTTGTCGCGGAACAGCAGCGGAACCGCCAGCAACGACCGCAAGCCCTCCTGCCGCGCGAGATCGGCGAATTGATAGCGACCATCCCGCTGGACGTCGTCCACGACGACCGGTAGCTTTGTCCGTATCACCTCGCCGATCCGGCTCTTCGACACCGGCAGCGGCGGCTTTCCGGCATATCCGTGGCTCTGCCCGGCGACCGCGCTCGTGACGAGTTCCAGCCCGTCTTCGGACAGCAACGACAGAGCGGCGATCCGAGCCTCCATGATGTGAACGGCGTGCTGAACGACGCGGTTCAGGAGCAGCTCCAGGTCGAGCGTCTGCGACACGCTCTTCCCGATGTCGAACAGCGCGTGGAGCACCTCAGCCCGCTGCTGCGTCTCGCCGAACAGGCGGGCGTTCTGGACTCGCGGCGCCATCTGCGTCGCGAACTCGAGGAGCGTCCGCGCGTCTTCGTCCGAGAACGCCTCCGGATGGAGCGTGTTGACGTCGAGCGAACCGATGACCACTTCGCCGAGCCGCATCGGAACCGCCATCTCGGAGCGGACGTCGATGTCTCCCGCGATAAAGCGCGGCTCGAACCGAGTGTCCGGCACGATCATGGGCGTGTCGTGCTGGACGACCCAGCCGATCACACCCTCCCCAACGCCGATCTTGAGGTTTCGGACCGTCTCCTCGGAGAACCCCTTCGTCAGAGGGATGATGAGGATCCGGGTCTCCTCGTCGACGAGAACGAGCGATCCGGCATCGGACTGCGTCAGCGTCAGCGCGCCGTCCAAGACGCTCGAGTACATGCTGTCCGGGTCCAGTGGGAACCCGATCGACCGCACCAGCGCGTCGATCTCCGCCTGTCGTCTGCGCGGCAACCGTACGCTCTCGATGGAGGACAGGCTCTTCACCGGACCCCTCTGACCGTCATCTCGAATCAGCGTCGGCTAGCGAACGCTCTTGAGCTCGCCCCAGCGCGTCGCAGCCTTGTCGCGGGCTTGGACCGCGGTCGCCGTATAGCCCTTGATGACCGCAGCGAGTTCAGTCTTCGTGATCCCCCGCTTGTAAAGGAACGCCTCATCGACGCCCCCGATGTACGTCTCGCCGCCGTACTTGCCCAGCCCAAGCGTGGTTGCGGGTCGGTCGACCTTGCCCTTGAGGTTCGCTGTCGAATCTAGCTCGCCATTCACATACAGACTGAGCACCGACCCGTCGAACGTCCCCGCGATGTGGGTCCATTCCCCCTGCTTGATCTTCTTCTGACCCCATACCAGCGTGATCCCGCCCCCGCTCCACACGCCGAAAGCCCAACCGTCAGGGTTCTGCTCGGTCGCCGACTGGTCCTCGAGCAGGTAGCCGGAATCTCGTCGGAGACCTGTGTCGGAGTCCTTGTCGATGCGGAACCAGCCACCGATGCTGAGACCATCGACAACGGAGTTCAGGCTGTCCGAGATCGGCACGACGGCTCCGTTTTGCGGGCTCGCCAACAGCGCCTGACCCCACTTGCCCGACGTCCACTTGGCGGCTGCGTCCAAGGTCGCCGTGTTCTTGGCTCCTGACGAATCGAGCGCCTCGTTGCCCTTGCCCTCGTCGAAGAGCCAGAGACCCACGAGACCGTCCGTAATGTCCGCTCGCACCGCGCCGACCAGCCACATCGCTCCAATGCACACACATACCAGCTTACGCAGCATCGCTACCTCCTTCGCGTACCCGTAACCGCTCATGCCGCGTCGTCTCCGCTCCCCCGCCCAAGCAAGTGGAGCAGCCTGCGCGGATGGTTCGAAGTGATCGAATCCACCCCGTATTCGACGAGCTGCGCCATGCGCTCCGGCTCATCGACCGTCCACGTCCACACGGCGAGCCCTCGCATACGGGCTGCCCGCACCAACTCGGGCGTCACACCCGAATGATGCCAGTTTAGCCCTTGAAGCCTCGCCCGCAGCGCGCGCTCGATGCCACGCGCGATCAACTCGCGACCATCGGTCTTCTGCAGAGAGGCGAACTCATCGTCCCAGTCGAGACAGATCGTCAGGCTGGGTTCTTCCGAATGAACCCGACGCGCTCGAGCTTCCGTGCATCCGGACACGACGACCTCGCGGAGCATCCCCGCGTCTCGCACGGCTCGGACGGTCGGCGAGACAGCGGCGTCGCACTTGATATCCAGATTCATCAGGCATCGTCCGCGAGCCAGCTCGAGGGCTTCCGCCAGCGTCGGAACGCGCTCGCCCCGGAAGCGTTCGTCCTTCCACGCGCCTGCGTCGAGTCGTCGCACGGCGTCGAAGTCCATATCCACCACGGTTCCCTTGCCATCCGTCGTGGCGTCCACCGTGTGGTCATGCAGGAGGATCGCCCTTCCATCGCGCGTCAGACGGACATCTACTTCGACCACGTCGACACCGAGCCGGATCGCCTGCTCGATGCTGACGAGGGTGTTGGCGGGCGATTCGCCTGAGTTGCCTCGATGACCCACGACCGTCGGCAGTGTTCGCACACGGGCTCCTTAGAGATGGACTCGCTTCCGAATATGCCGTTTTGCGCCGACACTGCGATTCTAGCACGGCAGGCAGACCGTGTTGAAGGCGCGACCTAGAACAGCGTCGGGTCGCCCGGACCGTCGAAGGCGTGCGACAGCAGTCTGCGCTGCGGGTTCGATAGGGCGTAGTCGCCCAGTTCGTCCTGCGCGACCCATACGGCTGCGTCGCAGGCAAGGGGCTCGGGGTCGCCGCCGACCCACTGCGCGCGAAGGCCGTGCAACGTCACTCGGTGCCGTGTGACGCTGTGTCGGATGCGCGCGAACGGCATCGGCTCGGAGACCTCGATGCCGCAGACTTCCTTTGCCGCCCGACGCGCGGCAGACCTCAACGGCTCTCCGAGGTCTCGGCGCACGCGTGGAAGCTCCCACAGCCCAGCCCACAGACCGTCGCGGGACCGTTTTGCCAGAACCAACGAGTCTCCCTGCTGGACGAGGATCGCGACATCCTCGACATGCGAGGTCTGGGACCTATCCCGAACCTCCGGGTAGCGTGACTGCTTGTCCGTGGCGTTTGCCTGGCAGGACCCGGATAGGGGACACTCCCCGCACTTCGGGTCGGTGGGCTTGCACACGAGCGCCCCGAGCTCCATGAGCGCGGCGTTGTGGTTCCGAGGATCGTCCGGCGAGACGAGTCGGGACGCAATCGCCCACAGCCGCCGGTTCGTTGCGGAGGACTTCGGGTCCCCAACGACGCAGAACAGACGCGCGAGCACTCGCATGACGTTGCCGTCGAGAATCGGTTCCGCGATACCGTACGCGAGGCTCGCCACCGCTCCCGCCGTGTACCGCCCAATGCCCGGTAACGAGCGAAGCGAGCGGGCATCAGCCGGTACCCGTCCCCCATACTCGGCGACGATCCTGCGGGCTGACTCGTGCAGGTTCCTCGCTCGGTTGTAGTAGCCCAACCCCTGCCAGATTCTATACACATCGTCCACGGACGCCGCCGCGAGTGCCGCCACCGTTGGGAACTTCGCGAGGAACCGGACATAGTAATCGCGGACCGTCGCGACCTGCGTCTGCTGCAGCATGATCTCGGACACCAGGATCGCGTAGGGGTCGTCGAGGTCGCGCCATGGAAGATCGCGCTTGGCGTCTCGGTACCATGCCAACAGGTCGGTACGAATCCGTTCGGCGAGACCGTCGGTCACGTCGCCGGTCAGGAGGTCGGAGCTCATGTCCCTACGGGCCCTTGGCGAGGTAACGGTCGAGGGCGCGGCTGAGGGCGCGGACAAACGCGAAGAACACTCGTGGGAGCACCAAGCCCATCGTGACTAGGGAGACGAACACAAAGCCGAGACTCCACACGGGTTGAAACACGGCGAGATACACGACCACGACGGTCAGCACGTCCTCCATGGCGCTCAGCCCCAGGTTGGAGTTCCGGTGCTGAGAGGCGTTGGCGGCGAAACGCACGCTCGCCTTGGTCGAGTGAGCGGCGAACGCGAGGCTCCCGCCGATAGCCGCCGCCCCCATACGTACCGCCAGCGAGTGACCATCCAGCGCCATGAACGAGAGCAGCGCGCCGCCTGGCGAGCGAATGAAGGTGTGCAGGGCATCCCAGAGGCTGTCGGCTTGCCGCGCCTTGTCGGCGAAGAACTCCAGACAAGCCATCAGCGTGGCTCCCGCAACGATGACCGTCGCGCCTAGAACGGACATCGACGATAGCAGTTCGGGCGCCGCTCCCATTCGGACCATCCAGCCCAACAGGGCGACGGTCGCGTAGAACCTCACGCCGGATGCCAGCGCGCATCCCAGCCACAGAGCCACGAGCGTCGTCGTCACGGGCAGCATGGGGTCAATCGCTTGCTTCCGTCTGGCTCCGAGCCTGCAGGGAGTCATCGAGTATCTGCATCAGTTCAATCCGTGTGCCATCGGGATCGGTGAGCCAGTACTGGAGACTGCCCGACTTTCCCTTCCGAACCGTGTCGTCGAGGGGCACGCCGCGTTCTCGGAGCTCTTCGAGCGTTGCTTCGAGATCATCCACGCGGAGACAGACGTGCGCGAATCCCGCCGAGCCCGGCGGTGGAGCGTAGGGATCGCCTGCGCCCGGAAACAGCTCGATGAAGTTGTCGCCGCTGAGTCGGATATAGACGATCCACGGCTTGCCGTCGTCGCCCAGAAGCCGGAACGCCTCACTCAACCCCAGCCCACGGCAGTCGAAGTCGAGCGATCGCTCCAAATCTGCGATCCGGTATGCAACGTGTCCCAAGCCGACGATCATCGAGATGCCTTTCTAGGTCGTCTGAACCGGCACGCCGCGCCGGTCGCTTGCGGCGTAGGCGGCTTCGACGCACGCCATCGTCCGCAGGGCGTCGTCGACCGATGTCGGCAGTTCACGGCTCGGGTCCTCCAGCTTGCGCATCAGGCTCGCCATCGTTCCGACGAAGGCATGCGGATACCACGAGCCCTCGACGTCGACCCGCGTCCAGGTCGGCGGCTCGTCGTCGAGCAGGCAGTATTCACACACATCCTCGCGTCCAGCCGGATAGTCGAGCATCAGCCCCAACTGGACAAAGACCGCGCCCCGCGTTCCCTCGATCTTGACGTACGATTCCTGGTGCCGCACCCCATAGCCGTGCCCGTGGTTCGTCGTGACATTGGCTCGAATGACCTCGCCATAGTCCATGATGATGTTCGTGCGCGTCGACGCCATGTTCATCATCGCCGGATGTTTCACGGTCCGGGCTTGGATGCTGCCCGGATCGCCCAAGAATGAACGGATCAGATCGACGTAGTGGATCGAGTGATAGAGGATCTCCATCCGCGGACACGATTCGAGGAAGTCCCACAGATGCCACGGGGTGTACGCCACGATGCGCACTTCGATATCGTGAACATCGCCGACACGACCGGATGCGATGAGCCGCCGCGCCGCGATGAGCTGGGGCGCATACCGAAGCTGGAAGTTGACGGCGGCGACGTACCCGCGCTCACGGCACACGTCCACGAGACGCTTCGCTTGATCGAGGTCCTCACCCAACGGCTTCTGGATGAGCACGCCCGCGCCGCGCGGGAACGCGCCAATCACGCGCGGAAGCTCCGATGCGGGAACCGCCACGTCGAACACGGCGTTGTGAGGCGCAGCGCGAACGGCTTCCGCGACCGACCCCGAGACGCGCGGGATCGCGTACTCGCGCGCCAACTCGTGGGCGCGCTCGACGCGTACGTCGGCGATGCCGGCTACGGGGAACCCAGCGAGGCGATACGCCGGCAGGTGGGCGCCCCGGACGATGCCCCCGGCGCCGATCAGGACGATGGGGCGCGGCGAGCCCGGCATGTCATGCCGCGAGTCAAGCGTCAGGGCTCCTGCGCCCTCGCGATGCGGCATGAGGTCTCCGTTTCCGCCCGGAGGCACGAACCGCCTCCGGGCGCTTCGGTCTACAGCTCGCGGATGCGGATATTGCGGAACTTCACGGGCCCGTGGTCGCCCTGGAGCATCAGCGGACCCTTCGGCGGGTTGTCGTTGCCGAGCTGCCCGCCAGTGGGTCCGGCAATCGTGACGCCGCTGTGGATCTTCTTCCCGTTGAGCGTCACGTCGAGCACCATGCCCTTGAGAGTCACGTCCATGATCTGCCACTCGCCGGCGGGTTTGGTCGCTTCGACGTCGGGGCGCTTCTGGTTGTAGAGCGCGCCGTTCTCGGCGGGGTAGTTGTAGGTCTTCCCGAGGCTGTCGAGGATCTGGAGCTCGTAGCGACCCCGCAGGTAGATGCCGCTGTTGGAGTCCTTCGGGAAGCAGTACTCGATGTGCATCTCGAAGTCGCCGAACTCATCCTCAGAAATGATATCGCTGCCGGTTCCCGTGTTGTCGAGAACCCCGTCCTTGACGACCCACATGTTGGGCTGACTCGCGTTCCGCATCCGCCAGCCGTCCAGGTTTCTGCCGATCAGCTCGCGCGATTCCTTCGCCATGGTTCCTGTTCCTTCGGTGTGATTGGAGCCAATCGCGGATGGGCTATTCATAGCACAGTCGGTGTCTTGAATCCAGCCGCTTGGTAGAATGGCGTCGCAATCGGTCCGGAGGTTCCCAACGAGGAGAACGATTCATGTTCCGATGTGCGTTCTTGGGATGCGGTGGTAGAGCTCGGGGGCACGCCCAAGCCTACAAACACGTCCAGCGCGGACGGTTGATCGCCCTCTGCGATATGGACGAAGCGCGGCTCAAGTCATTCGGCGACGATTTCGGCGTCGAGACTCGTTACACGGACATGTCCACGATGCTCGAGAAGGAGAAGCCCGACCTCCTCCACATCGTCACGCCGCCGACGATCCGCCACTCCCTAATGAGCCTCGCCTCGGAGCACGGTGTACCTGCCGTCATCATCGAGAAGCCGATAGCACTCCAGAGCGAGGACTACAAGCAGATCCGCGAACTCGAGCGAACCAGCAAGACGAAGTTCGTCGTCAACACGCAGCTTCACTTCCACCCGCACAACCTGATGCTCAAGAAGCAGGTCATGGACGGTGAGATCGGCGACGTGCGCTTCGTGGACGCCAGCGCGCGTTCGACGCCCATCGACCAGGGTCCCCACGTCCTCCAGCTCGTGTCGTCCTACATCGACTGGGCGCGGCCGACGCAGGTCTTCGGGAACGTCTCCGGAGGCGGCGGACACCTCGAAGGCAGGCAGCCGTCCCCGGCGCACGGCGAAGCCGCCATAGCGTACGAGGGCGGCATCCGTGCGCAGGTCACTTTCGGCACGCGTTCGGCTCCCATGAGCAACCCCAGCGAGTCTGTGTACATGCACAAGCGCGTTGCGACCTACGGGACGAAGGGGTGGACGCACTGGTACATGGCGGGATGGGAACGCTTCACCGTCTCCGGTGGCTACGAGGCGGGCTCCCACAGCTACGGCGAACAAGACCTGCTCGCCCAAGCCGGCTTGACGGAAGCCGTTTTCGACTGGCTCGAACACGACAAGCCCCATCCGACGCGTCTGGCGACCTCTCTTCACGAGTTCGGTATCATTCTCGGCATGTACACGTCGGCGCTCCGACGCGAGCCCATCGATCTGCCCTTCGATCCGCCCGACGGACTCATCGACGAACTCAAGAAAGCCCTTCCGAGCTGAATCATCCGGCGGGCGGCAGCGTCCATGCTGCCGCCCGCCTTGCCTTCGATAGGGAGAGAAGATGCCGACCGACCTCGCCCACCACATCGCCGAGACGCCGCTCGTCGATACGCACAACCACCTCCAGCGCGAGTCGTCGTGGGTCGACAAGGGCCCCGACATCCTACAGGACCTGTTCGGGAACTATGTCCCAGCCGACCTGCACTCGGCGCGCGTCTCGTCCGAAGCGATGCAGCGGCTCTTCAACGCTGAGGACGACGATATCGCCGGACGCTTCCGTGGCATCCGCGCCGCGTGGGAAGCGGTTCAGTTCACCGGCTACGGCGCAGCGGTTCGACTGATCGCTGAGCGCGTCTACGGGCTCGACAAGATGACGCCCAAGCGGATCGCCAAAGCCGCCAGCCTCGCGCGCAGGATGCAGAAGCCAGGCGAGCGGTATCGCATGCTCCGCGACGACGCTAATCTCGACCACATCCAAGTTGACGACTTCTCGTGGGCGTGCGCGCCGGACGAGTCAGGTCCCGACTTCTTTCTCTACGACATCTCATGGGCTGGGCTCAGCTTCGGCGAGGTGAACGCCAAGCAGATCCACGACCACACAGGCATCGACGTCGTCGATATCGCCAGCCTGCGGGCCGCCATCGAGGCGATCTTCGCCAAGTACGCACCCTTCGCCATCGCGGTCAAGGCGCAGCATGCCTACAACCGCACGCTGGAGTGGACGGAACGCTCGGACGCCGAAGCCGGCGCAGCCCTGGACGCCGTTCTGCAGAACCCGCCCGAAACCATCGGCGTCCACACTCGGCTGTGTCTCGGCGACTGGTGCTGGGCGCGGGGAGTCGAACTGGCAGCGGAGCACTCGCTGCCGTTCAAGCTCCATACCGGCTACTACGCCGGAAACGACCGGATGCCCGTCAGCCGCATCGCACCCGGGCTCCTCGGCGGCATGCTGGCGAAGTACCCGAACACGCGGTTCGTCCTCATGCACGCGTCGTATCCCTATACCCAAGAGCTCGTCGCCCTGACGAAACACTACCGCAACGTCTGGGCTGACCTGTGCTGGGCGTGGACGATCGATCCGTTCAGCTCGCGCGACTTCCTCCGCCGGTTCATCCACGCCGCGCCGATCAACAAGGTATTCGCCTTCGGCGGCGATACGGCGTGGCCCACGAGCACGCTCGCCTACGCGGCGCAGGCGCGCCAAGAGATCGATCGCGCTCTCCAGGCGGAGGTCGACGAGGGTTACCTCACCGAGAAGCAAGCGAAAGCCATCGCGACGCGCATCATGCGCGGCAACCAGCATGACTGCTTCGATGTCGAAGGCACGCGCGCGAACATCCGTAAGGCGCTCGAAACCGGAGCGGCAGGATGAGCCAGAGCGTGACGCTCGTCCGGGACGGGGAGCCGGCAGCCGTCATTCTGACCGACCCAGCCCCGACGCCGTCGGCGCGTCTGGCGGCGATGGAGCTCCAGTATCACGTCGAGCGCATGACGGGAGCCCGGCTCGCGATCACGGCAGACGCCGCGAGTGCGCCGGGAATCGTTCGCCTGCTCGTCGGCGAGAGCGAGCGAACACGCCAGCTCGGGCTCAGGTCGTCCGATTTCGCGTCGCAGGAGTACGCGATCCGGTTCACGGGCGACGAGGTCGTCCTGATCGGCCGCGACTGGCAAGACACGCCGGAGAACCGCGCCGAAGTCGGTCGCGGCACCAACTTCATGACGCTCCAGGACGCGCGCCACCGGATCGACTACCTGGCGGCGACCGGCGGATCGCCCAAGAGCAACGGCGACCGCGTTTCCATCGAGCTTCCAGGCTTGTTCGACGACCAGGGCACGGCATACGCCGTCTACGACTTCCTCGAACGCTTCTGCGGCGTACGGTGGTACGGGCCCTCGACTCTCAACGTCGTGGTTCCTCGCGCTCAGACGCTGACTGTCGAAGGCGAGGACGTCCGGCGGGCTCCCGCGATGTCCTACCGCGAGGGCATCGGCGGCGGATGGCCCATCCTGCAAGGGCAATGGGGGAATCCCAACGGCGACCAGCTCGCGCTCTACTGGCGGCGGATGCGCGTCGGCGGCGAGCGTTGGGGAGCCAACCACTCGTTCCGCAGCTTCTACGACCGGTTCCTCAAGCAGAACCCCGACAACCCCCATCTGTTCGAAGGCGAGCGCCCGGACTACTTCGCGCAAGGGTGGACACAGGGCGAGCGGCAGTTCTGCTACACGAACGCCGCCCTCGTCGAGCAAGTCGCCCATGACGCCCGCGACTACTTCGACGGCAGGGGCCTCAAGGGCTACCAAGTCGCCATGGGCGACTACTTCGCCGTCGTACCCATGGACAACGCCAACTGGTGCAAGTGCGACCGATGCCAGGCGTGGCTCGAACGCGATCGAGACAACATCCGGGGCTCGCACTTCAGCAGCGGAACCGCGACGCACTACCTGTTTCAGTTCGTCAACGCCGTCGCGCGCGAGGTCGGCAAGACGCATCCGTCCAAGTGGATCGCGACGCTCGCGTACCACGTCTACGCCTTCCGACCGACGGACTTCGAGCTGGAACCCAACGTCGCCGTCGCGCCGTGCCTGCAGAACCGCAACTACTGGGCTCCTCTCATCCGCAAGAACGACATCGACCTCTACAAGGCGTGGGTTGAGCCGCGCGACCGACCCATTCACCTGTGGAACTACTACTGCTTCCCCATGGAGCCCGCCCTCATCAGCGGGTGGAAGTGCTTCCCCGGATTCAACATCCGCGGCCATGCCGCCCAGATCCGCATGTACCACGAGGACGGCGTTCGAGGCGTCTTCCTCTGCGGCATCGGCGAGCAGGTGGACTACTACGTAACGATGCGGCTCTACCACGACGCCACGCTCGATGTCGAAGCCACGCTGGACGAGTTCTTCCGGCTTTACTTCGGGCGCGCAGCGGAACCGATGAAGCGGTTCTATGACCTGATCGAGCGCCGGTTCGCGGACCCGTCCAACTATCCGGACCCAATCCGCCAGGTCGAGACCCAGTACCACCAGACAGCGGAGCTCGCCTGGAAGTATCTCGGCACAGACGGCGTGATGTCCGAGTTAGGGCGTCGCATCGACGAAGCCGAAGGGCTCGCGACGGACCCCCTCGAACGGGAGCGCGTCGCCTCTTGGCGTTCGGCGGTGTGGGACTACATGGTCGCGGGCAAAGCCGAGTACGGCTCCAAGTCCGGCGGCTGACACCTAGACGTAGCAGACGAGCCGCGTCGAGCCCGGGTCGAGGTGGACGCCGATGTAGGTGTCGGAGCCCTCCGGCAGGTAGCCCGGCGCTCGGAACGCCCGTTGGCTGCCGCGCTCAGGCATCCAGCGAACGCCGCCAGTCGGCGGGTCCGGCATCCGGACCGATCTAGCTCGAACACCCCGCAGCGAGAACGTGAAATCAGGACAGGCGATCGGCGATGAGACCGTGACGACGACTGTGTCCTCCGCCCTCTGGACGGCGACGGTCGCCATCTCGCGCGCCGCGTAGTACCGCGCGATCTCGCCGTTGGTCATCCAGATCGTGCGCTCAGCGTCAGGGTCGTAGGCGTCCAGGCGCCGCTTCACTTCCTTCAGCACGCCGAACCCGTACTCCTCCCCGGCGAAGTAGAACCCGGGCCAATGTCCGCACATGACGGCCGGAGCTCCCGCCTCGATGACCTCCACGAGCCGTCCGCCGCGCAGATCGGGCGTGATGAACCGGTCGGGGTCGCCTCGGTCGTAGCCCGTCCATCCGCCGAACCAGTCGCCGGTGCACGCGATGACGCTGACCGCGCCCGTTCCTGTCCCGCGATCCATCTCGCGGATCGGCACGTCCGGCGGACGGCCCGTGTAGGTGCGCAGGAAGTAGAAGGGCAATCGGTTCCCCGTCGTCTCGATGCTGGCGGCGAGCGTCGCGCGGGCGTAGGTCTCCTCCATCCGAACGCCGAAGCCTCCCGGCGAAGTCACTCCGGTCGCCTCAACTCCTACTTCACGCAGCAACCGAAGCGCGGCGGCGATGTATTCCGTCAGCAAGCCTTCTTCGACGGGACCCTCCCAGTCGAACTGCTCCCAGATGTCTGTCGGTTCCCACGTCGCCAGGTCCACGACGAACGTGTGCGAGAGCATCTCCGGCGTCAGGTCGTAGTTCTGACGCAGCAGATCGCGGTACACGTCGAGCCACGCCTTGAGCTCGCTGTCGGAATGCCCCTCGATCCGCGTATCGACCGTTCCGAGGCAAGCCGGAAACGGGATGAGGCTGAACTTCCCCCGGAGACCCTCGACGATGCTCCACTCGGCGAACTGCCGAGCGAAGTCCGAAGGAATCGCGTTCGGATGGCTCGCGATCCGCTCCGGGTCGCCGTCCGCTCGGTGCAGCGGTTGTCCAGCGTAGCGCCGCGCCTTCCACGCCGCGCGGTCGCGGATCCAGTACCAGCTCAGGTTCACGCACGGCGCGGAGTCGTCGACGATGAGCGACAGCGGGACGCGACGAAGCGGGTTGAGCACCTCGACAGCAACGGTAGACATCGGGCTCCGTCTGTGATCTGCGTCGTCTACTGGATGGGCAGAGCAATCGTCTCAGGACCGCCGCGATCGATGGCGAACTCGCACGACGCGGACGCCCCGTTATCGCCTCGCACCGTCGCGCGATGGGTTCCGTGGAACCCCGTCAACGACGCGCGCCCTTCCGCGTCGGTTCGCACGTCCACGCTCGTCCGCCACGCGTCCTGAATCAGGCTGTGGAGCCGTTCGTACGCTGGCTTCGGCGACATGTCCTCGCGGAGCAGTCCAGCCGGAGCCGACTGCCACGCGTGCAGGTCCGAGAAGTCCCACCACGTGATCGCCTCGACCGCAGGATGGCTGAACAGGAGCGAGTAGAACGCTTCGACGTCGTCTGCCTGCCGCGCCTCGCCGTCGGGAGTCGTCTTCCATCCGCCGTCCGAGCGGGGCCCGCTGACGAAGGTCGTCTCCGTGAAATGCAGCGGGACGCCGAACCGCGAGAATCGCTCGCAGGTATCCCACAGCCGATCGAGCGGGATCGCGCCGCCGTGCTGGTGGGTCTGGATGCCGATGGCGTCGTAGAGCGGCTTGCCGTTGTTGTCGATGAGCTCCTCGATGAGCCGTTCGTAGGCAGCATCGTGACGGTAGTCGTTGATGAGGAGCGTCGCCTGCGGATTCGCCTCGCGCGCAATGCGGAAGCAGTGCTTCGTCCACTCGACCCGACCGTAGTCGCGCCAGGCGTCGGACATCAGGTTGTCGAAGTTCAGGTCGGAGCGGAAGGGATCCGTCGCCTCGTTGACGACATCCCAGATGCCGATGCTGTCCGCGAACCGAGTCATGCAGTCGCGGACGCGCTCGTCGGACAGAGTTCTGATCTCAGCCAAGTCGTCAGGGAGCCATTGCGGCGCTGCGTAGTTCCACACCAACGGATGACCCTTGGTGACAACTCCGCGCTCAGCGCACCAGTCGGCAACGGCTTCTGCGTAGGCGTGCCTGGGTTCCCCACGTCGGGGCTCGTACGCCCACCAGTAGAACCCGATCGTGGCGAAGTTCAGCAGGTCCGTGAACCGGCGGCGGTACTCCGACTGCCAGTCGGACGCGTCCTCGCGCCACATGAAGATGTTGCTGCCAAACAGGAGGTCGTGTCGGGTCTGTTGAACGTGGACGGTCGCGTTCGCGAGGGGTTCACCCCCGGGTTGGCTGATGACGAGCGTCACATGGCGCTTGCGGTGCGACTCGATTCGTGCGCGCACGGAGTCGGGATGGGTCGCGCTCATCGCTGGCTCCTGGCGACGCAATGATCCGACCGCGCGCCACGGCGACGCATCACCCCGGCGAGGTCAGATCGTAGGTATCGCCCGCGTAGGCAATCTCGATTTCTACCTGTGCGTCGGGATAGGCGAAGGCGAGGTAGTCGCGTGCTTGTTGGATCAGATCTGCAATCGTGTCGTCGGAGTATGCCGGCTCGTGATGGCTGATCAGCAGTGTTCGGATATTCGCGCGAACAGCGAAATCGACCCCGACCAGGGCAGAACTGTGCCCCCAGTTCTCTTTGATGAATGCCTCTTGTAGGCTGTACTGACCATCGAAGTACACGAGGTCCGCATCTTGGAAGAAATCGGTGTACCGATTCAGTTCCTGCTCGGTCGGGTTCTTGTACTCCGAGTCCGACGCAAAGACGAAAACCCGATCCCGCCAGCGGACGCGGTAGCCGTACGACACTCCAGGATGGTTCATCTGGGACGCGGTGATCGTGAACTCCCCGACCCGAATGGGGACGTCTTCCTCCATCTGGTGAAAGGCTTTCTTCGACGCCATCACATGGAACGGCACCGGGAAGTACTCGCGCGCCTGTAAGCCCATCATCCGCGTGTCGATGTTCTCGTGCACACCGTAGAAGTGGATCTCGTTCCCGGGTATGTAGGCGGGCGTGAAGAATGGGAAGCCGCACGTGTGGTCGTGGTGATGGTGGCTGAAGAAGATATGGGCGCATCCAGCCCCGCGCGCGAAGGGACCGGACATGAGCGACTGGCCCAGAGGCCGCATCCCAGAGCCGGCGTCGAAGATGAGATGCGTCTCGTCGTCGTGGACTTGGACGCACGTCGTGTTGCCTCCGACGAGCTCTCGATCGCCTTTGGGCAGGCGTGCCACGAACTCGGCGATGGCGTCATCGTCGGAAAGGTCGGCTTTCGCAGCGCGTCGCAGGACGCTACGCAATTTTGCCTGATACTGCTCGGTAGACATGGGTGTTGGGATCGAGCCCCGGACACCCCAGAGTGTGACTTTCACGCGATACAGACCTCCCGGCGCATGTCGCCGTGGTCCACGGCACGCGCCGAAGCACCGCCGTCTCAACGATGCAGTGTTTCACACCTATCCCGTCATCGGTGCCCCGCGTCGATCCGAAAGTGCAGGATCAGCGGGCTTGCGGACGCGACATCTCGCGTCCCATAATCGACCCGAGGCATCCTCGTGCGTTATACCACATCGCCTCGACAGACTCAACGCAGATGTCGCGCCGCCAGTTGCACCGCCAGTCGCACCGTACGTCGTGACCCGTAGCCCGGAGGCAACCCGATGGGACGTCGTCTCGCGAACGTGCTCCTGTTGGTCGCTGTCACCGTACCGTTTCCGCTATCCGCAGCGAGGGACTGGACGGAGGACATCGCTCGGTTCAAGCCGTCCGTCGTCAACATCGAGCGCTCCGCCGAAGTCGTCTTTGAGTCGGAGTCCCAGGGCACCTCGTACGCGACCGGCTTCGTCGTCGATGGCGCGCGCGGGATCATTGCCACGAACCGGCACGTCACCGGCGTGAGCCCCGCCTACGTCAAGGTGAACTTCTACGACGGATCATTCACCGAGGCTCACCTGCTGTACTACGACCCGATACAGGACTTCGGGTTCTACAAGATTGACCCGGAGCAGGTCGGATTTGAGCTCCAGCAAGTCTCGTTCGAGTCGTGGCGGAACCTCAGCGTCGGCGATGAGCTCCTGATGGTCGGCAACAACGAGAAAGAGGAGTACTCGATCAAGACCGGCGCTGTCACCAACCTGATCGTGAACAAGGGCGACCGCCACGGAGCCTACCTGCATACGACGTTCGACCGCACTGGCGGGAGCAGTGGCAGCCCGGTATGGAATGCACGCGGCAACGTCGTCGCCATCCACGCCGCAGGAACCGACACGTCGAGCTTCGAGTTACCCAGCGACTACCTGACGACCGCCCTGAAACAACTGCAAGCTGGGGAACGCATCGCCAGAGGCGACACAGGGGCTGACCTGGAGTTGATCTCGATTGGTGAAGCGATCCGCCACTACCGGCTGCCAGGGGCGTCCGCCGCTGAGATCGGACCCTCGATGACCGGCGGCACGCCGCACGTCATCCAGATCGAGGGCATCATACCGCAGACTCCCTCAGCCGGGCTGCTCCAGCCGGGCGACATCATCTACCGCGCCGACGGAAAGCTGTTGCGCGACGACCTGTTTCTCTACGACAGGATTCTGGACGACTATGTCGGCAGCACGGTCGCGATGGAAGTGTACCGCAATGGAGAGTTGCTCCGACTCGACGTGCCGGTGTTCGATCTGGAGACCGGCAAGCTCCGCCGGTTCGCCCGATTCGCCGGAGGAATCTTCCACGACCTCAGCCTGAACCTGAGACACCAGATTCACATCGAGGGGGACGGCGGGTTCATGCCGTTCGCCGTCGCCGGCAGCAGTTTCTCACGGGCAGGCGTACGCGACCGAAACGGCAATTCGAAGGTGCTCATCATTGAGCTGAACGGCGTGCCGGTCAGGAGCCTCGACGACCTGGTGAACGCCGCGCGGACCATCCCCAGCGGGCTGCATACCTACGTAGTCGCCCACGACTACAACCTGTACGACAGTTCCGCCAAGCCACGGAGCCTGACCCTGAACCTTCAGTACGGTCCACTGGAGGTGTTCACCTGGGACGAACCGACGCTCGACTGGGTTCCAGAAGGCGAACCCGCGTCTCAGAGCGGCGATCCGACGAGCCGCTGATACGCTTCTCGGTAGCGAGCGCTGGTTCCCGCGACGACCTCGTCGGTGAGGGGAGGAGCCGGAGGCTGCTTGCCCCAGTCGAGCGTCTCTAGGTAGTCGCGGACATACTGCTTGTCGAAGCTGGCTTGGCTTCTGCCCGGAGCGTAGTCGTCTACGGGCCAGAAACGCGAGGAATCCGGCGTCAGGACTTCGTCGATCAGGATGAGCTCGCCGTTCCGGTATCCGAACTCGAACTTCGTGTCGGCGATAATGATGCCCCGCTCGAGGGCGTAGGCAGCGGCGCGCTCATACACGGCGATGCTGGTGCGCTGGAGGGCGTCGGTCACCTCGTCGCCGACCAGTTCGCGCATCCGCTCGACCGATATGTTCTCGTCGTGACCTGAGTCCTCTTTGGTCGCCGGAGTGAAGATCGACTCGGGCAGTCGGTCGGACTCGCGAAGCCCCGATGGCAGCCGAGCGCCGCAGACGGTTCCGCTCGCGCGGTACTCGCGCCATCCGGAGCCGCTCAGGTAGCCACGAACGACGCACTCGCTATCGACGCGCTGCGCCCGATGGACGAGCATCGAGCGCCCCTCGAGCTGGTCCGCGTATTGGCGCGCGACTGGTGGGAAGTCGGCGATCCGCGTGCTGATCAGATGGTTCGGCACGATATCCCCGATGAGACCGAACCAGAACTCCGAGAGCGCGGTCAGGGTTCTGCCCTTGTCGGGTATGGCGTTCGGCAGCACGCAGTCGAATGCCGAGATGCGATCCGTGGCAACGATGAGGAGTTGGGCGCCCAGGTCATACACGTCCCGCACCTTGCCACGATGCGCGAGCTTCAGGTCCGGGCAACTGGACTCGAGGACGATACGCGCCATGCGATCCTCCATGTTCTGTTGATGCCTTCGGCAGCCTCAGCCGACCTCTTCGTTCTCGCCATCGTCAGCCATGACCGGTTTGACGAGCAGCCTTTTGCCGGTGAACTTCGCTTCGACGGTGTCGTACCCCTGGAAGTACTGACGCCACGCCTCGTGGCGGAACAGATCGCCCCCGAACCGAATCGTGATGCCCTCCCCGTCGAAGCGCACATCGCCGATGAATCGGTCGCGCTCCGTGTCGATGCGCGCACGTCGGTGGTCCGTCATCCAGCCTGGGGTCGCCATCGGATCGAATGTGTCGCCGTTCATCGGGACGAAAACGACGTGCCGGTCGATGAGCTTCTGCCGCAGCGTTTGCAGGGCTCGCGGCTCGCCATGAACCAATACGATGTTTGTTGGGTTCATGTAGCTGACCTGCTGGCAGAGCTGCACCTGATCGGCATGTGCGGACAGGTTGTACTTGGCGACGCGGCACAGCACAGGAACCGTTTCGTCGTCGATGCGGAGCGAGTCGCCCGTCTGCAGCTCCAGGAGCCGACGCCCGGGGGCTTCTTCGTCCTGATAGCCGGTGATGAAGATCGCGTTCTTCGGGTCCGCGGAGAGGACGCGCGCATAATATGCGCTGGGTCCGCCGACCAGCATGCCCGATGACGCAATGATACACCGAGGCGATGCCGTGAAGAGCGAGATCCGCTCCGACGGCAGGACGCGAGTCACCTCCGGGATGCTTTTCTGCGGGCGGCTCCAGAAGACGTGTTGTCGCGAGTTGCGTACGAAGTTGCGCAGACGGTCCGGCAGGTAGTCCAGGAGCTCCGTGTATGCGTCGCAGATCGAGCGGACCATTCCGTCCACACAGATCGGGAACACGGGAATCAAGCCGCTCATCATCGCGGATTTCAGGATGAGGATGATCTCCTGCGCGCGTCCCAACGCGAAACTGGGGATGAGCACGGTTCCGCCAGACTGGACGACCTCCGCGACGTCTCGTGCGAGCTTCTGCTCCTGCTCCTTGCGACCGTCGTGGATGCCGTCGCCGTACGTCCCTTCGAGGATGAGGATGTCCGGCTGGAAGAAGTCCACGGGCGTCATGCCGGCGACCGTGCGCTGCGTCGCCACGGAGATGTCGCCGGAGTAGACCACGCGCGCTTCGGAGGTCTCGATGAGAATCGACGCGGCTCCCACGATATGACCGGATCGGTGGAAGTAGCACCGGACCCCGTCAATCGGCTCGAACCACGTGTTGAACTCCTCGACCCGCAGGGCGAAGAGCGCGCTCTCGACATCCTCCTGGTCGAACAGCGGGAACTCGGCGGACTCCTCCGACTGCTTCTGCATGATGCGGATCGTGTCGCGGAGGAGGATGTCCACGATGACCCGGGTCGGGGGCGTCGTGACGACCGGAGTGCCGGGGTAGAGGCTGTGGACAATCGGCAATGCGCCCGTGTGGTCGATGTGCGCGTGGCTGAGCAGGATGAGATCGAGCCTCTCTCCGGTCAGCGCGCTGAGCTTGTCGAGATCGGGAAGGCTGCTCTCGCCTCGTTGGTTGGGTCGCAGACCGGCATCGATGAGGATACTTCGACCGGCGAGCTGCAACAGATGGCAGCTTGCGCCGACTTCAAATGCGCCGCCTAGAGCCGTGTAGTGCATCTGATGACGTGCTTCTCGTGATAGGATTGCGTAGCGACCGCAGCGCACCTACAATCGTTTGCGTCGTGCACTTGTTGTCTACCGAGGGAGGCGTCCATGCTGGGTGACAGGTACCGTGTCGATCCGAAGTCGTTCGCGCTGAAGAAGTGCCCGACCGATGATCCAGGAGAGTATACGAGGAAGACTGCGACGGCAAAGCTCGCAGAGGATGTCGAGCAACTTCAGGACCTCCAAGACCGATTCTACGCCTTTGACCGCTACTCCCTGCTGCTGGTCTTCCAAGCTCTGGACGCCGCCGGCAAGGATGGCACCGTCAAGCACGTCATGTCCGGCATCAACCCGGCCGGATGCGAAGTCCACTCGTTCAAAGCCCCGTCCGCAGAAGAGCTGGACCACGACTTCATGTGGCGCACGACGCGTCGACTCCCGGAGCGAGGACGGATCGGCATCTTCAACCGATCCTACTACGAGGAGGTGCTGGTGGCGAGGGTTCACCCCGAGATCCTCGCGCACCAACATCTTCCTGCTGAGGTCGTGACGAAGCGCATCTGGGAGGAGCGCTACAAGGACATCAACAACTTCGAACGCTATCTGGCGCGGAACGGCACGCGGATCCTCAAGTTCTACCTCCACGTCTCCAAGCATGAGCAGAAGCGGCGCTTCCTGCAGCGCATCGAAGACCCGGCGCGCAACTGGAAGTTCTCCCAGTCAGACCTACGGGAGCGCGCGCTCTGGGACGACTACCAGGAGGCATACGAGCAGGCGCTCCTCAACACGAGCACGGACTGGGCCCCGTGGTTCGTCATTCCCGCCGACCGGAAATGGTACAGCCGCCTCGTCGTCGCCGAGATCATCGTCAACTGCCTCAAGGACATCGACCCGCAGTATCCCGAAGTGACCGCCGAACAGCGCGCCTCCTTGGAGGCGGCGCGCCAAGCGCTGGAAGCCGAAGACCAGCCGTGACGTTCGAGCGTGCCGTCGCTCGACTGCTCCGGCAGCCGGAGGGCGCCCGACAGCCGTATCTGTTCGTGCTCGACAGCAGCGGTCTACTTGGGTCGCTCACCGAGCTGGCGGTCGGCTGTCGGCGTGTGCCGGCGATCACCTACCACAACGACCTCCAGCTTCGTGATTCGCTGGAGCCCTACCGAGAGCAGTCCGACGGACCAGCTCCGGCGGTTGCCGTGCTCTTCTGCCGTGACCCGTCAGGAAGTCGGGCGATCGTCGATATGGCGCGTCGAGCCCGCGTCGTTTCCGTCACGCCGCAAGCGATGCTGGAGGCGGCGGGTCCGGACTCCGATTGGCACGACG
>Ga0194120_10001889_pt1 | contig 36902 bp, 21 predicted proteins | sample TA2MahCa65mmetaG_FD_148642 | JGI IMG/M metagenome (GOLD analysis project Ga0194120, IMG submission 148642) | Freshwater microbial communities from Lake Tanganyika, Tanzania - TA2015019 Mahale Deep Cast 65m | ecosystem: Environmental > Aquatic > Freshwater > Lake | place: Tanzania: Lake...
CGTCGTCGTCTCTCCAGCGGGATGAGTTTCTTCACCCGATTCCAGAGCGCGCGGGGTTTGAGAGGATGGCTGCGCAGAAAGTCGCTCACGACATCATGGCTGCATGCGAGGATCCCTGCGAGATACGTCCCCGTGCCGTTGCCGAACGATGCCAGAAGAACCTGCGTGTAGAGAATCGGATTGAGTCTGTCCATGCCTCATAGGATGGCAGAATCCCATCCAAAGACCAAGGGAGCGAAAGTCCTGGGCAAGATGTTCTGCGGGATCGCGAACGGTGATCTCATGGTGCGCGTGGGCCCGGAGCGCTACGAGGCCGCGCTGTCTTTGCCGCACGTCCGCCCCATGGACTTCACAGGGAGACCGATGACCGGTTACGTCTACGTCGGACCTGAAGGGTCCGGCTTTGACGAGCAGGTCCGAGCGTGGGTGGACGAAGCGCTCGCCTTCGTTTCCACACTCGAAGCACAGCCAACTGCCAAACGGAGCCGGCGGTCACCGAGGCGACCGTAGAGCCGTGGCGCAGACCGGCGGCGGGAGCTGTCTGCGCACGCCGTCTGGCTACGATGGTTCCCAGGCGTCTCGCGGAGCCACGGGCCCGCATGCGTGACGGACACCACGCGCACAACGACAAGGACCTCGTCGGTCAGTCCGACGAGGTCCTCTTCACGTTCACGCGTCTTGCCCGAAGCCGCAGCCTCAGGCGCAAATGGCTCCGGTGGCAGGACTCGAACCTGCGACCTGGTGGTTAACAGCCACTCGCTCTACCGACTGAGCTACACCGGATCATGAGGGGACGAATCACAAACGTGGTAACCATACCATATGGAGCAGCATCCGACAAGGCGAACGCTCTCGCCAACGTGTTCCGCCAGGCGCTTGCGGCACGTCACGCCTCGACCGTACTGGGCGTGCTCCGGGCAGGCTCCATCCGGTGGTGGCCCACACGCGGGAGTGCCGCGAGCAACGCGATGTAGATCCAGTAGAGCGACCCGGTCGGCGTCATCGATGCCGTCGCGCCAACCACCCACGACCCCAAGTATCCAGACGCGAGCCCGACTGCGACATACCGGTTCGGCGACCCAGGCCGCGTCTGGCGGACCGCAAGCGCCGCGATACCGACGTGAGCCACGAGCCACGGGATCGCCGCCATCACTCCCCCAGAGTGAAGGATCTCGAGTTGCGTGTTTTCACTGGGGTACTGGTAGTGTGAGACCTGGTGGATCGCTGCCATGTACAGTCGGTAGGCGTCTGCTCCGACTCCGAGGATCGGATGTAGCTGGATATCACGGAGCATCAATCCCCACGTGTAGATCCGGGGCGCTGCGGTGCCGCGACCAAACTCGAACATCGTGAGGACACGACCTGTGAAGGCTCGAACGTAGGCTGTTTCGCGCATCAGGCTCAGCGCGACGGCGCCCAGCACGACCATGGCGAAGATGCCCAGCACGTAGCGGAGCACGACACGAGCATTGCTCCGGAGCATGATGAGAGCGCTGAAGACTCCCGCGCTGAGTGCGAAGGCGGCGATGGGCGCGCGCGCCAGGCTGATGACCACGCCAAGCAGACCCGTGGCGGCAGCGACCACGTACAGAGCCCGGTCTCGTCGATGCGCGCTAATGGCACATCCCAGCGTGCAGAAGATCAGTGAGACGAGCAGGCAGCCAGAGACCGTGCCCCAGCCATACGGCCGGTAGACCGTGCGGATATCACCAGCAAGCGTGAACAGTCCGAGGTTCTGCTTGATCCCTATTTCGCGCAGGGCTGTGGAGATCACCGGTACATCCACGGAGAGCAAAATGACGTGGGCCGTGCCCAATGCGACGACGCCGATCACAATGGCTCCGATGGCGCGTAGCGACTTCTGGTATAGCCCAGGTTGGGAGACCAGCAGCCAGTAGAGCACTGGGTAGTGGGCTACGTTGGACGCCAGCAGCATCGTCGTTCCGATACCGCGCACCACCAATGGCGAGTTCAGGACGGTACTCACGGCAAGCACGCCGAGGGTCGCGGCGAACCATCTGAGGTAGGGCACGCGGGGCAGCGTTCGCCGTTCCAGAAGCAAGCGGGATACGGTCGTCAGGAGCATGACGTACATGACGACGTGACTGAATCGGACGTTGAAGGATCCGACAGTCATCATCAGCGGGTAGAGGTTCTGCAACACAGCCACGGCGATCAGCGAGTATGCCGCCCATTCAGCCGACACCAACACGAGTAGGACGGGCACTCCAAGCAGCGCTGCCAGGAAAGACAGCCGAGCCCCAGCCGCGAGATAGAGCACAAGCGCGAGACACGCGACGATGCCGTAGAGCGAAAGCACGATGTGAGCGCCGACCGGAGTCGCTCGCGTGGCGCATCTGTCGGCTGCCGCCCCGACGGTGTCCATGTCCGGCTTTCTACCTACTGAGGCTCGGAACGCGACAGTTCGACTCGCAGAGCCCTGGGCAGGCGAGCCTGGAACGCGCCCACCAGCACCTGACTGGCAACACGCACTCCATAGCTCGGAGAGATTTCGCATGGTTCGACAGTCATGTCAAAGTCGGCATCCAGAGCCACGCAGACGCCCTGGAACTCCAGCACAGCCCGCCGTCCTTCCGCGCGTACCTGAACTCCCGGCTCCAGGTGCGCCAACCATCGGATCGAGTGCTCGCCTATCCCTTCGAGCTCGTCCTGTACGACGAGTTGGTCTGTGGTCCGTGACAGCATGAACCGACGTCGGTGAGTCACCGGATGCGGCAGACGTCGGTAGCCATCGTGCTCGGCGCACAGCCGTGTCTCATCAGCGTCGGAATGCCATTCGATGACGCGTACCCTGTACGGATCGTCGATGGTCCACAGCCGCCGTCCAGTTCCGAGGCGAGCCGGCTCTGCGTTGTCGACGACGACGGCGTTGTGTGCAAGCGCGCTCCGGAAGCGGTTCCGCGCCGCCGGGTCCGCAGCGTAGGTGTACGTCCCGCTGTCGATGATGAAATCGACGCCATCGCAGCTCAGCTCGAAGCTCAACGCGTCGTTGTGCCCGTGACCCCCCGTGTTGCGGAGCCCGATCGGCGCAGCATCGACGAAGACGTACCAGCCGTTGGACCGGAGCACGTAGTAACCGCTTTCCGGGAAGCCAATCGGTTTCGTGACCCGACCGGATTCAGAACCCGCCCACTTGCCGCCGGTCAGCCAGAACGCTTCCTCAGAGCCAGCACTTCGACGCCATTCCGGGCGGTCGAACAGTGCGGCTCCGACATCGCAGAACGCCGCATGGTTGCTGTGCGGAACCTCGCTGAGCGGATGGAGCCTTCCGTCATCTGTGTCGCCGACAGACGGACAGTCGCCGTTGTCCTTCGTGTAGGCGGCGAGGAAGCCGAATGCAGCGCCGACACGCGCCCAAGCGGCATCGTCGATCGGCATGTAGGACCGGCGGCACAGCCACAGTGGCACGCCGAGCAGCTCGCAGATCAGCATGTGGTACGGGATGGACCCTTCGCGATTTCCTCCATCCTCCGCGATCTGCACGAGGGCTTCTGAAGCCAGGATCGACACGCCACGATTGAGCCATCGTCGCGCCCCAGGCATGGGATCGAGCAACAGCCCGCAGTAAGCCAGCGCAGCGCCATTCGATAGGTAGTGGTTGTTGGTGAGCGGGCCCCATTCGTCGTTGCGATCCACAAACCGAGCGTGCTCCGACAAACTGCTCAGCAAGAGCTTCCTGAGATCATCGCTGACGGTTTCCGAGTCCATCATCAAAGCGTACGCCCAGAGCCAGTTCACCGCGCGGATGCCGACATCCATCGCACAGATCCAGTTGATCCCGAACTCGGGCGGGTTGTGATCGATCCAGTCGCGGAGCTGGTCGGCAAACGCAGCCGCGTAGGCATCGTCGCCGGTGAGGGCGTAAGCCTGTCCCAACGCGATGAAGTGGTGACACCGACTCAGTTCCCACGGAACCTTGTAGTCGGAGCCTTCGCCCACCGGATCCATGTGGTAGATCGCCGTGTGGTGGGTGTCCGCGCGCCAACTGTAGCCTGTCTTGAAGTCCGTGTGCCACGGGATCGATCCGTCGAAGCGGACAGGTCCCGACCCCAGGAGATCGAACTCGCGGTGAACCGCACGCGTACCGCGCACAACCACGCGCTCGACCGCATCCTCCCCGTATCGATCCCGATAGGTGGCGGCAAATGTTGCGTTGCCGGTTGCGGCGATGGGCAGACGCTGGCGGATCGTCGCATCGACGGAATCGAGCAGATGTCGGCTGTAAGGATGGACTCGCTGAGGACGCGGACCCCGCATCGATACGAACCGCCCGCGCAGGACTCGCCGTGCCTTCTTGCGCGCCAGGTGCAGAATGCGCTCTGGCGGCAGCGAGAGGGCGATCTTGATATCCACGGTTCTGGCATTCCTTAACCGAGCGATCTGCCTGGATGAGGGTCGCCGTCTGAGCGAGAGATATGGAACGCGCCCGACAGGACCTGTCGCAGGAAGGCGTACGCGAGCCCCAGCAGCAGTCCCAACGCAGCTCCGAGGACCATGTCCAGCGAGCGTCTGGGCCTCAGCCTCTTCGCAGCCGGCTGCGCCGCGTCCAGCACCTGGAAACTGGGCTGATCCTGGGCTTCCTGGATGCGTGCCATCTCCGCCTGCTGAACCAGCAACGTGAACAACGTCTCTTGGACGACACGCTCTCGCATCAGGTCTGCCAGCTCACGCTCCATGCGAGGCGCGGATCGGATCGAGACGCTGTTCATCATCGACGCGCGGCCCTTCTCGGCTCGGATAAGCTGTTCCGACAGCGCTTCGATCTGGAATGTTGTTGCCCGCAGCTTGGCGTTCTGCGCCGAGGTGCCCGACCGCACCAGCACGTCGCGTTCGATCTTCTTGGCTTCGAGCTCCGCCTGGATCTGCCCGGCTCGGGTCACGTACTCCTTGAGTTGATCCGGGAGAGAGACGATCCGGTTGCCGCTCTTGTATGCTTCGAGGTCTTGGTCCGCCTTCTGCAGGGCAGCGGTTGCCACGGTCACCTGACTGTCGAGGAACTCGCGGTTCTTTCGCGCCTGCGTGAGCGAGTTGTCCTGGAGATACTCACGAAGCAGTGATACCGCCCGATTCGCGACATCCGACGCCATCTGAGCCGACTCCGGCATCTCGACATGGATGATGACCAGGTCATCCCGCGTGGCGCTGACCGAAACGCCCCGCGCGAAGTCCGCCATGGCGCGTTCCACGAGACGATGCCACTGCCGCCGGATTTCGGACAGGTGGAAGTCGTCCGGCTTGCCTTCGATCCCGGGAAGCGCCTCGACGAGCGCACGGAGTTGGTCATCCGTCATCGACAGGATGCCGCGAGTGCCGTCTTCGGTGTCCACGCTGGCAACGATGTCGGGGTGCTCGGCGACCAGCTCCGTTGCGATGCGCGACATGTCATCGAGATCGAACGAGGGACCCGACTTGCGTTCCTTGTCAATGGTCTTCCGCAGCATGTGCGGTACAACGCCCAGATCGGAGGCGAGTCGGTCTCGGACTGTACGGCTGCTGAGTATGTTGACCAAACGAGCCTTGTCGCTCGCACCCAGCGAGGTTCCAAGCCCGCCGATGAGATCGCCGACAGATCCCAGCGCCCGGAGCGCCGCAAGCGAGCCCCCGCTGGTCTCCTTCAAGGGGAGCAGCGTCGATGTGGCGCCAAAGACCTCGGGCACCAGGTACATCGTTCGCACGAATGCGACGGCGATGGACAGAATCAGGATCGCGACGATGGACCACTTCCGCGCCCACACGCTGTGCACGTAGACCATGATATCCAGTTCGTCGCTCGCGTCCTGGACGTTCAGGTCGTCAGTCGGTTGCGCCATGCAGGGGTTCCGTGTCGTGACAGGTCCTTGGCAGGGGGTTGACGGAAGGGAATGTAGAACCCGCGCGTCGGCATGTCAAGCCGCATTGCGGCTCGCCGTGCGAAGGCGGCACTCAGCTCTGGCGGCGTGCCTTCGCCAGGGCAGGATCGAGGCCGACGAGATGGAAGTACTCGGCGTCGGACAGCGCTCGGGGTGCGCTATCGGACTGCGCTTCGTCGATCACCTGGTCGAACAGCGCCTGCTTCTCCGTTAGCACTTGGTCGATGCGTTCCTCGACCGTGTCGTTCATCACGAGTCGTGATACCAGTACGGGTCGGGTCTGCCCCATCCTGTAGGCGCGGTCCTCCGCTTGGCGCTCTACGGCGGGGTTCCACCACCGGTCGAAGTGGTAGACGTACGACGCTTCCTGCAGGTTCAGCCCAACGCCGCCTGACCGGAGCGACACGAGCAACAGGCGGATCGACTCTTCTTCCTTGAACCGACGGATGGTTTCGTCCTTCTGCACGCGACTCAATCCCCCGTGGTACAGCAGAGGACTGCATCCGTCGAGCTTTCCGGCGAGGTATTCGAGCGTCTGGGTGTACTGCGAGAAGATGAGCGCCTTCTCGCCGCTCTCAACAATGACGTCCAGCGAATCGGCGAGGTAGTCGAGCTTGGCGCTTTCGCTGGTCTCCGGGTCGAAGTTGCAGATCTGCTTCAGCTTCGTGATAAGCGCCAAGACGTGTTGGAGCGTCACGGTCTCGCCAAGGCTGCGCAGGTAGACCGTTCCCTCTTCTTCTGCAGATTGATAGGCGTCGCGCTGGGCGTCGGTTAGGTCGAGACGAACCGTGTGCTGCTGCTTCGGTGGCAGGTCGCGGAGCACTTCTCCCTTCCGCCGACGCAGGAAGTACGGCGCGAGTGTCTGGCGCACAGCCTCAGGCGCGGCGGAGTCCGGCAGGATCAGATCAGGCTTCATGAACGCGGCGATGGCTGCCAAGTCGTGCCCGCTGTTCTCGATGGGCGTGCCGGTCAGGCACCACGATGCCCGTCGCGGGATGGCGCGCACTGCGCGAGATGTGTTCGTCTCGGTGTTCTTGATCCGCTGGGCTTCGTCCAGCACGACGAGATCGAACGGACGTTTGGGCAGCAATTCGGAGTCGTTCCGCATCAGCTCGTAGTTGGCAATCGCGACGTGAGCCGTGCCGTTCCATTGAGCGTTGCGCTGGCTGGCGTCGCCCTGGATCACCCGCACACGGATTTCGGGGGCCCACCGCCGGAACTCCGACTTCCAGTTGGACTTCAGTCCGGCAGGACAGATGACGAGAGCCCGATGGACGAACCCGCTGCCGAGCAGCGCGCGGATGGCGACGATGGTCTGGATCGTCTTTCCCAATCCCATGTCGTCGGCCAGGAGGGCATGCTTGCGCCTTGCGAGGAAAGACACCCCGTCCGCTTGGTAGGCGTGCAGCGGGAAGGGCAGATCGAAGCCCTTCTGCAACACGTCCCGCAATGGCGGGAAAAGCAGGAAGTACAGCGACCGAAGCGGGTCCCTGCCGTCGGAGGTCTCTGGCTCGATGGCGTCCGTGGGCACTCCATCGAGCCGCCCGTCGACGAGGGCTCCTTCAAACAGGCTGGCTTGGTCGATCTGCCCCGGTTCCGTCGCCTGCTCGAAGAATCGGGCGCCCCGAATGGCGATCCCGCCGGGAACCGCATCGACGCCTCGGACCACCACTCGCGGACGCACGATGACGTCGCACGCCGAGACGCGGATATCTCTGAAATCGAGGGCCCGCGCGGCGACGCCCGGTTGCGCCGCCGCTGAGTGGATGGGGGCGGACATCGACTAGCGCCGCCCTTCGGGCTTGCTGAACATCCAGTGCAGGTCGGGGCGCGTTCTCAGGCTGGCTGGCTGTCGAACATCGTGGTCTCGCGGCGCCGCTGCGACCGCCATCTCCTGCGCGTCATCGGCTTCTGGCGTCTGTTTCCATGTGGAGAGCCGTTCGCGCCACCGGCGGATCTCGGACTCGGTGCGAACCGCACGCGAGCTCGCCATCGCCAGGTCGGTATCGCTATCGTCCTTGCGCCGAGAGACGGGTCGTCGAACGATCTCGGTTTCGACGCGCGTCGTAGGACGCGTGTGCTGGGCTTCCCGGAGCCGGCGGACGCGCTCGGCGTGCTCGTCCGTGCGCATGCCGAATCGGCGCAGACGCTGCTGGATCGCCTCGCTGGTGAGCTCCGCGTCGGGGGCGGCGTCGGGTTCGGCTGCGCGACGCTGCGCCGCGATGGGAGCCCTCGGCGCATCGCGCACCGGTTCCGGTCCTCGAATGGGGGTGAGTTCCGCAGGAACCCGGGTCGCTCCGTGTACAGACGGGACATCGCTCTCCAGCACTCGGCTCTGTCGCATCAGTTCCGTGGCGCGCGGCGTGCGCGTCGTCTCGGCAGGCGGCTCAGGAACGGCGGTCGCGCTTGCCGCACGCTCCGCGCCGACCTTCACGCGCTCCTCGTTTGCCGGCAGCTTGTGGATCGCCCGGAGGATCGCCTCGATACGCTCGAACGGTTCATCAATTCGCATCTTGCCTGCGGCGTTGTTCAGCGCTCGCTCCATCTCTTGGAGGGCGTCGTCGCCGTCGGGAGTGACGTGCGCGCGCACGAGCCGCTTGGAGCCGCCCTCGACGGGCACCAGCACGGCGCCGCGATGCTCCGGCAGTTGGAAATCATCCGACGGGGCGACCTCCAGACGAGCGACGATACCAGGCGCAGCCATGTGGTCCCACACGCCCGAGAGGCTCGCGTCTTCGACCAGTAGGTAGCGTGGCTTCTGCTCGACCGACGCCCAAAGCGACCTACCAATCGTCGCCGCCATCGCGTCTGTCAGTTGCCCGTCCGGGTGCAGCAGTCGCTGTGTCTCGGATACCTCGACCGGTTCCGTGTAGCGGAACTCGATGGGCAAGCCGCGATGGTTCGTCACCAACAGCCCCGCGACGGAGGCGTTCAGCGACGGGCTCTGGATCCAGGTCAGGTAACCGAAGAGCAGGTCCTGGGTCGGCATGGAGCGTCCTTACTCACTCAGGTGTGGCACTGACAGCAATCGGCGTCATCGGCGCTCGCGCGAATCGCTGCAAGTTTTCCTGCCGTAATGCCTCTGTGTTACTGGCAGCGGTCGGCGTCATCGGCGCTCGCAGGGAGCGCCCTCATCGGTCTCATAGGAACATCGCGCGCAGTCCACCCATGAGCACGCGATAGGGCGATGAGTGGTTACATCATTGGGTGGGAGGCGTCCAAGTATTGAGTCGCGATGAGCCCTTGAGCCTCGATCGCAGACCGGCTAGAGTGCCGCTGCCGTTTGCTGACCCAGGAGGAGCCCATGCGGATCGACCGAATCGACGTCTATCCCGTCTCGTTCCCATTCCTTCGCGAGTTTCGCATCTCGCGCGGGACGGTCGGGTCCGCGCGCGTCGGACGCCCAAGCCTGATCGTCAAGCTGACGACCGACTCGGGGATCGTCGGGTGGGGCGAATCGGTTCCCGTGCGGCAGTGGTCCTACGAGACGGTCGAGTCGGTCTACACGACGCAGAAGACGTACCTGGCTCCCGCCCTGATCGGCGCCGACGTGATGGACGTTGACGGGCTCCACACTCGGATGGATCGCGAAATCGCCCCCGGCTACACGCTGGGACAACCCATAGCGCGAGCCGGAATCGACATCGCCGCTCACGACGCCATCGGGAAGGCGCTTGGCGTGCCGCTCCACGCCTACTGGGGGATCCGGCGCAAGGACTCCCTCGTTCTGTCGTGGACGGTGGCGGTTTCCTCGCTCGATGAGGTGGCGGAGCTCGTGGACGAAGGCAAGTCCAAAGGCTACCGCAACTTCAACGTGAAGGTCGGGCACGAGTCCGATCCGTCCTTCGACGTGACGCTGTGTCGCACGGTGCGCCGACTTGCTCCGGACGGGTTCCTGTGGGCAGATGCGAACGGGGGCTACTCGGTCGAGACCGCGAAACGTCTGGTTCGGACGTTCGCGGACATCGGCGTCGATGTCTTGGAGCAGCCTCTACCGCCGAACGCTTTGAGCGGGTACGTCGAGCTCCAGCGACTGGCGGCGCTGCCGATCACGGTCGATGAAGGTCTCATCACTCCCCGCGACCTGATCGAGATGATCCGGCTCGGGGCGATCAGCGGCGTTGCGATGAAGCCGGCGAGGGTCGGCGGGCTCCGCCCGCAGCGCCGGCTGATCGAGATCGTACAGGACGCCGGCATGCTGTTCTTGGGCAGCGGCTTGACCGATCCGGACATCTCGTTCGCCGCCAGCGTTGCGGTCTACGCCGCGCACGGGCTACAGTATCCTGCAGCCTTGAACGGACCCCAGTTCCTGAGCGCTTCCATAGCAAGCCACGGCGTTCGCATCGACGGCGATGTCGCCCACGTGCCCGACGGACCGGGTCTCGGCGTCGACGTCGATGAGGAGCGCATCCCCGAGCTCGCAATGCCCGCGCTTGGCGGGTGATTTCTCGGATTCCGACACGACCATCGCGGCGAGGACGCGGCATCGGTCTGCCGACAGACCGACAGAGGCGCGCGAACGGGGCTGTCCGCCGCCTCGCTCTGGGTATCTCATCCTATATATAGCCGCTCACGCATAGCCGCCTATCGCATGGAGCCGCAACGCACGGAAGGAGGGCAACGACGATGCCTTGGACCCATCTCGCCAGACCTCGCGTGCTCGCATCGGCGCTCGCGCTCGTGTCACTGATGCCGGGGATGTCCGTTGCGGCGGAGGAGTCGGAGACCGTTCGGCGCACGATGCCGGGCGTCGTCGTGTCTTCGCCGCCCACGATCGACGGCGTGCTGGACGACGCGTGCTGGTCGGAATCTCCCAGCTCGACGGCGTTCACCGATCCGGTGACGCTCCAGCCCGCGACGCAGCAGACGGTCGTGCGGATCGCCTACGATTCGCGCGCCGTGTACGTGGCGTTCGAGGCGTTCGATGCGGAACCGGAGCGGATCGTCGGGCGGAACACCAAGGATCAGGTTCGTCCGCGTGGAGAGGACTACGTCGCGTTCGGGCTCGACCCCTTCCATACGCACCAGTTCGCCGACCGAAACTTCTTCATCATCAACCCGGCTGGAGCGAAGTACGCCCACTTGGCGGCGGGGCGAGCCGAGAAGGCTGAGTGGCTTGGGCTGTGGAAGGCTGTCGCGCGCGTCACGGAGCGCGGTTGGATTGCGGAGATGGAGGTACCGTGGCGCATGCTCGCGTACCCGGAGAGGAGCCAACCCATCGACATCGGGCTGAACTTCGACCGATATCGACAGAGCACCGGCGAGAAATCCTGGTGGTCGAACATCGGGTTGCAGGAGTTCAACGAGCTCGACGGTCATTGGACGGGCGTACTGCCCCCTCCGCGCGAGCGCGACCTGCGCTTCATGCCCTGGGTCTACGCAGGCGTCGGCGGTTCCCGCAGCGATGATATGACCGCGCGTGCCGGGCTCGACGCGCGCTATGCCTTCACACCCCAGTTCACAGTGGTCGGAACCGTGAACCCGGACTTCGAGAACGTCGAGCAGGCGGTGGAAGGCATCGATTTCTCCTACGGCGCGCGCTTCGTCGGTGACCGAAGGCCCTTCTTCCAAGAAGGGAAGACGATACTCGGCTCGGGGTACTACCACTCTCGTCGGATTCCGAACATGGACGCCGGCATCAGCCTGTTCGGAAAGGTGGGGAACCGCTCTTCAGCCGGGGCGCTCGCGACCTACGACGACGGCGGCGAGGCGAACCTGATCGCGCGGGGCACGCGTACGCTGACGGACACGACGAACGTCGGCGTTGTGTTCCTGAGCCATCGCGACGACGACGGAACCAACCTCATCGGAGACGTGAATGGATCGACGCGCTGGAGACGCGTCGTCGTCGGAGTCGACGTCGCCCAGACATGGGACGGCGAGCTCAGGGGACGCCAGGCGCAGGGGAGCATCAGCTTCCGCGGGGACAATCTATCCGTCGAGATCCGTCCGGCGCTGATCGATGCGGACTTCGTCAACCGGCTGGGGTACCACCCCTTCCTGGGTTACCGCGGCGTGCGCGGGCTCGCCTATTACGGTCGGCAATGGCGGTCGGGTCCGATCCGCAGGGCGTCGGCGTTCGCCGGCTTCGAGCGCCAGGACTTCGAGATCGGGACCGTGTTCCGCCGTACCGCTGAATACGGAGCCAACGTGCTGACCCAGAGCGACTACTCGTTGAGGCTGTGGTGGTACGGCGGCAGATACGAGGAGCTTCAGGGCGAGGGCACGCTCGTCACCGATCTCGGCGCGCGGAGCTCGGATGCGTTCACGAACTACGGTGTGAGACACGAATGGGGAACACGGCAGGGCTTGCCATACCGCTCAGAGGGGGTGTACGGCAGCGTGCGGGTCGGTGACGTGTCGTCGAGCGTCAACGCGGCGTTCGTCCGACACGATGTCAGCCGTCGCCAGACGATCTGGACGCTCACCTACGACCGCTCGTCCGCGCTGAGCATCGGCGGTAGGCTCATCTGGCAGGACGACGACATGAACGGCTATCTGGCGATCCGCCGGTCGGGCTACGCTGGCACGGAGTTCTACGTCATCGCGGGCGACCCGAACAGCGCGCGGTTCCGAAGCCGGTACGTCGTCAAGGTCATCCAGGCGTTCTGATGCGTCGGCTACGGAAACAGCGTGTACATGTTCCGTTCGGTGATGATCCCGATGAGGCTCCACAGGCTTCCGGCGAGGAATTGCCCCAGCAGGAACCCCAGGAACAGCGGCATGTACCGGCGGTAGGCTCCGAGGCTGCCCGCCGTCATGATGATCCGCTTGGACGCCCATCCCAGGAAGATCGAGAACCACATCCATCCGATCGCCCATCCGTACCCGACGGCGTACCCGACGGGGTAGAGGGGCCACCAGATGAACGTCCGCTTGAGCGCCGCCAGAAACAGCGTGAAGCCGAACCCGAACAGGATGCGCAGCATGTTCGGGATGTCGGGTCCGCGGGGATTCGTGATCCAGCTCGCCAGGCGTCCGAACTCACCGACTCCCCAGACCGCGAAGCGATGGCGGTAGTAGAGCACAATGTGCAGACCGATGGCGAGGAGACTCCCGGCCACCCCTGCCAACACCATCGAGACGACCAACCGGCGAGTGCTCATCCGAAACGCCGACGCGATCTTGAAGCCCTCGAGCTGATGCGGCATCGGATGGCAGCGGAACCCGTAGGCGAGCCACGAGAAGAGCGTCGTCACGGAGAGATTGTGCGGGCCCAGCACGCGGGTTCCTGCGAACACGGTCATCAGGTAGTCGGGGTGGACGCCGTGGAGCTCGTGGGTCGGCGGACCCAGTTCCGCCCGCATGCGTGTCATGGCGATGGCGCAGAGGAAGTAGATGGTGAAATAGGCTCCCGTCATCCAGTACGAGATGCCTGCTGCGCGGCAGAACAGCAAGATGAACGCGGAACCGAGGACGAGTCCGATGACCGCGAATCGCTCTACGGGTCGGTCCTCGTCGCTGGTCGCGCCGCGCCGGAACGCGCCGACCAGGACTTCCCGGATGTGGCGTCGCGTCGTCCAGATCGCCAGTACGCCGATCGCTACCCAGGCTCCCGCGCGCTGATCGCCCTCCCATCCGGCTCCCTGGGGAACGCCGAACGCCGTGATGAGCACCAACTGGACTTTCCACAGTAGGAAGAAGACCCACAGCGAGAGCGACAAATCGAGTGGCATCAGATAACCAAGACCGACCGCGAACAGGTAGACGTAGATGTAGAGCCCGCCCATGCCGCTCCAGGGCTTTTCGGAGAAAAACGGCGACAGATCGTACTTCATCTGAAGGAACGGAAACGACGGGAACAGGTAGTGGAGCCCCGCCGCTGCTTCGATCACGAACGCGATGGCGAAGCCGGTCCACATCAAGCCGCTGCGGAAGAAGCGATCCGAGTCGCCAATGACCTGAATGGGTATCTGGGCGATTGGGTAGTTCAGCTTCTCGTGCTCGGTCCACTGCTTCTTCACGATGACGTTGATGCAGAGCATCACCAGCAGCAGCACGGACACGAACGCCGACCATGCGAGGAACGGCTTGAGCCACGCGCCGAGGATGTTCGGCTTCCAGAAGGGCCCGCCCTCGTAGTAACCACGCAGCACGTCACGGTTGCCTACGGTCAGCCAGGTCGGGAAGTGCATGTGGAACAGCTCAGCCCACTCGTTCTCCGGTGTGGCGAACCAGTAGCCGTTGCCGATGAGGGGAACCAACTGACGGATGATGTCGTGTCCAGCCAGCGCCGTCGCCACCGACACCATGATGTAGAGCGTGGCGAGCTCGGCTGAGCTGAGCGCTGCTGATGGAGCGAATCGGCGCAGACCCAAGTTGAGCAGCGACAGGGCGAACAGCGTGAAGAGCACCGTCGGGAAGAACGAGAAGTCGGTGAGCTCCCAGACGACCCGGTTCTCGGCTGAGATGATCCAGAAGCAGTTGGCGAAGATGAGCAGGGAACCAACGAGCAAGACACGGAATCCGAATCTGAGAGCGGACGTCGTGTCGGGTGCTGCTCGCGCCGGCTTGTGTCTGTGGGAGTCCATGGCACCTCGGATCTCAGCGGACGACCATTCTAGCCGGTTCCCGCCCCTGCGTCCACGTCCGTGCGGCGCGCGCTCGGCTCTTGACACGTCCTGCACGCGAGCCTAGACTCCGGGCGACCGCTCGGGAGGAACACCGTTGCGCCGCCATCTGACGCGATTGCCCGCTGCATTCGCTTTGGTCGCTGCCCTGTCTGGCTGCTCCGGAGCTCTCAAGACGCTCTTTGCGCCTCAGGAGCTCAGCGACAACTACGCGCAGACACCTGGGACGACTGCCGTCTACAACTGGCAGGGCGTCTCGACCCCAGCGCCGGCGATCATCGACGGTGACGCTGCAACGTTCGAAGAGATGAGCCGCGAAATCGAGGTGCGACTGCCGGAGCCTCGTCCGATCCGCCGGATCGTCATACGCAACACCAACTTCGAGGATGTCATCGTCTACGTGGGAGGCCCGGGCGGCGAAGGCGACTGGAAGATACAGACGCAGATCCGTCAGAACAAAAACACCACGATCACGATACCGCTGTCGCTGATGACCGACCGCATCCGGTTCCGAATCGGCGGTACGCTCGACGACTCTATCGGACCCGCGCAACCGATCATCGTCGAGGGTATTGAGATTCGGCGCTCGACGCTCCACCAGGCGCGCCCGAAGGCAGGCGAGGTGGAGATCTACGGGTTTCGCACCAAGCGCGAGGCAGACGACGTTTTCTAGGAAGACTTCGGACAGATCGCCATGCCGACTGACCCTTGGAACAAGTTCCACTTCCCTGCCACCATCGAGTGCGGGGCCGGGTGCGCACTCGCCGTGGGAAGGCGCATCCGTCGCATCGAGGCTGAGCGACCTCTGGTCGTATCCGATCCGGGAGTTGTTCAGGCACATCTGGTGGCTCCCATCATCGACGCGCTGGAGCGAGCCGGATGCCAGCCGACGCTGTTCAGCGACATCCGACCCAACCCCACCGACAAGAACGTCTACGCCGGCTCGGTGCGCTACCGCGAAGGGCACTGCGACAGCATCGTCGCGGTGGGAGGCGGCAGCGTGATGGACGCTGCGAAGGCGATCCGCATTCTGGTCTCACATCCGAATGCGCTCCCGGAGCTCTACGCCGATGCTGGCGGAGTCGAGCGGATCAGCCGACCGATGCCACGCCTGATCTGCATACCGACGACGGCAGGAACCGGCAGTGAAGTGTCGCGCGGAGCGGTGATCACGGACACCTCCGAAGGACGCAAGCGAGTTGTCCTCCATCCGCGGATGTCTGCCACGATCGCTCTGCTCGACCCGAACATGACGGTACATCTTCCGAAGTTCCTGACGGCGGCGACCGGCGCAGATGCCTTCGCTCACTGCGTCGAAGGCTACTCGGCGAAGGGCTACCACCCGATTGCGGAAGGGATTGCGCTCCAAGGGATCCGTACCGTCGTCGAAAACCTGCCGGTCGTCGTGGAGGAACCGTCGAACATCGAGGCGCGCGGCAGGATGCTGCTGGCAGCCTCGATGGGAGCGCTCGCGATACAGCGAGGGGCTGGCGCCGCGCACGCGCTCTCGCACCCGTTGTCCCACGTCAGCGGGATTCACCACGGTATGGCGAGTGCCATCGTGCTCCCAGCGGTCGTGCGCTTCAACCTAGCTGAAGTCCCTGCGCGCCTGGCGCAGATCGCATACGCCATGGGCGTCGATCCTTGCAGTCACGGACCGGAAGCGGCAGCGGAAGCATTGAGCCAGAGGATCTCAGACTTGCTCGCGCGGCTCGGCTTGCCTCTCCGCCTGCGAGACGCCGGCGTGCGACGCGAAGACCTTCCCTCCCTAGCAGCGGCAGCAGCTCGCGACGACAGCCACCGAACGAATCCGCGAACCTGTGCCGAAGCCGACCTGTTGTCGCTCTACGAAGAGGTGTACTAGACGTGGAAGGCGGAGGCTCGACGATCGTCGTGACAACGCCCTCGCGACTCCACCTCGGCTTGATCGATCTGCACGGCGGCGAAGGACGGGTTGACGGCAGTGTAGGACTCGCCCTGTCGGAGCCTTGCTTCGAGCTTCGGCTCACGCGCTCGCAGACCGTTCGGATCGACGCAGACCCGATCTACCATCCGCGCATCGGAGCTGTCGTCGCTCGCGCCCGGGAACGTTGGGGCATCGGACCGGCAGCCGTCCGAGTCATCCAGTCGATTCCATCCCATGCCGGGCTCGGGTCGGGAACCCAGTTGACATTGGGCGTTCTCGCCGCTCTCTCGGAGCTCAATGGCGTCGGAGCCACGCACGACGACATCGTCGCGCTGTCGGGGCGAGGCGGCACGTCGGGCATCGGCGCTCACGCGTTCTGTGCCGGCGGATTCCTGATCGACGGCGGTCACCGGTTCCCCCAGTCCAAGGCGACGTTCCTGCCGTCGGCGGCGTCGGCATCGGCGGGATTGGGCCCGCTTCTCTGGCGGCAGGACTTCCCGGCGTGGGATATCGTCATCGCGACTCCTCACGGAAGGCACGTGTCGGGCGAGGAGGAGATTCGGCTGTTCCAGACGCTGTGTCCGATCCCCGAAGCGGATGTCGGAGCGGCGTGCCGAAGCCTGGTCATGGGGATGATGCCCGCTCTGGTCGAGCAAGACCTCGCGTCGTTCGGAGCGGCTCTGGAGCGGTTCCAGTCTGTCGGATGGAAGCGGATCGAGATCGACGCCCAAGACGAGCTGGTTCGTGATATGATGGGCGCGATGAGATCGCATGGCGGCTGCGGCGTGGCGATGAGCAGTTGGGGTCCGACCGTCGTGGCGTTCACCACGGATGGGCTTCGGCTGGCAGATGTGGCACGACGATGGCTGTCACGGCGCAACCTTGGAGGAACCGTCGTGGGGACGCGGGCTCGCAACACGGGAGCCACCATCGAGCGACGGGATTGAGATCTGCTGGATCGCCGTCGAATGTGGGGTGGGATCGCAATGGATACGCTGTTCGTCCCAGAAACCGTGCCGGAGGAATGGGCGGCGCTCGCCGACCGAGCGACGCAAGGCGGTGGCGTGTTCGTGCTGATTGCCGGCATGGATTCTGGCAAGAGCACGCTCGGGCGGTACCTAGCGCGCGCCGCGCTAGCCAGGCAGCTCATTGTCGGCTTCATCGATTCCGACATAGGCCAATCCGTGATCGGGCCCCCGACGACGATCGGCCTCAAGATTCTACAGGAATCGACGGACGAGCTCAGCGCCGCCCCGGACGCGCTCTACTTCGTCGGCGCCACGTCGCCTGCGAATGTGCGAATCGAAATGGTCGTCGGAACAAGACGCCTTGCGGACTTCGCGCGCCGGCGGGGAGTGGACGTGCTCATCGTCGACACGACGGGTCTCGTCGAGGGCTCTTCCGGCTACCTGCTCAAGGCGCACAAGATCGAGTGCCTCCGTCCCGCGCAGGTGGTGGCGATCGAGCCGTCCCCGGAGTCCGACACGCTCCGGCATATTCTCGACGCGTTCGAGGGGCAGTCGGATATCGTGATCCATCGGCTGGCACGTCGTCCAGAGGCGCAACGCCGAAACCCGAATGTCAGACGAAGTTTCCGGGACGAGAAGCTGCGGGAATACTTCTCGAACGCGACCGAGTTCACTTTGCCCGCCAGCAGCGTCGTGATGAGTGGAGAGGCGCTGACCCAGGACAACCACGAGCCCAGCCGCTTCAAGGACGTCCTGATCGCCTTCCTCGACCGTCGCGGCTTTGCGTCGGGCCTCGGCATCCTACGCGAGTGGGACGCCGCGAAGGAAACGCTGCGCGTGCTGGCTCCGGCTGATTTCACGGGCAGTGGGCTGCGGATACGCGTCAGCCTGTTCCACCCTTACCAGCCGTAGCGGCTCGGGCCCCACGGCTTGGTGATGAGTTCCTGCTTGGCGAGGAGCAGTGTTCCGCTGGGCACGTCCTCGTAGCAGATGACGCCGGGACCCACACACGAATACGAACCCACCTTGACGCCTGGCATGAGCATCGCGTTCACGCCGGTTCGACAGAAGTCGCCCATGTAGGTGGCGTCTGCCCCATGTGAGGGCGTCTCCGTGCGTCCGCCGATCCGATGGGGCGTGTCCCGGTCGTCGAACCGCAGCGTGCCGCAGACGCTCGCAGCGCCGATGTCCGTCGCCTCGCCGAACACGCCGGACATCTCGCAGTAGTGGTACAGATACACCTTGTCGAACAGCACGCCGCTGAACTCCGCCCCATGTCCGATGATGCACCGGTTGCCGACCACGGATCGACCGCCGACGTCGCAGTAGTCGCTGATGCGGCAGTGGTTCCCGATGACGAAACCACCGTGGAGGATCGCCCCGTTGGTGATCTGGCAGTTGCCCCCGACGATGGCGTTGCCTCGCAGCACGACGCGCTTGCCGATGGTCGTGTTAGACCCGACGACCACGTGCCCGGTGATGTCGGCTCCATCGGAGATGCGCGCTCCGTCGGCGACCACGTCCGTATGGAGCTGACTGGTGAGATGCTCGACCATGCGGGCGTTGGCTTCCAGGACATGCCACGGCTTGTCGATATCGACGAAGAATCCCATCGTCTCCGACGCGAACACGTCCACATGATCGTCGATGAGAACCTGGATCGAGCCGGCGACTTCCGATTCTGCGGGCGGCATGCCTCCCACGTCGACGCGCGTCGCGATGCCCGGGTTGCGCGCAAGCGCCGGCAATGCGTGAGCCTGAAACGCGTACACGCCGCACAGGCGGTGCGAACCGCCTCGCGGGTGACCGGTCACCTGGGTGACGAGCCCGCCTGAGGTCGCAGCACAGATCCAGCTCCCGGGCTCCTCCTCGCCGAGTCGGTTCAGCAGAACACCGGCTAGAGCGCCGCTGTTCCCGAACTCGGTGACGAAGCGCCGGAGGTCCTCCGTCGTCAGCACGATGTCGCCGTAGACGACGAGCAGCGGCTCGCGTTCCGCGCAGGTTTCAGCGGCGGCGTACGCGGCGGCGGCGGTTCCATCGAGCGTCGTCTGCGTGACGAAGCGCACACCAGGCAGGTCCGCCGTCGCGCCCATCACCTGCTGCTTCCGATGCCCGACGGCGACGACGATCTCCGTCACACCGATCTCGATCAGGCTGAGGCATAGCCGTCGCACTGCCGGAACGTTGGCAATCGGCAGTACGCACTTCTGGCGCACGTCTCCGTACGGGAAGCACTTGCTGCCGCGACCCGCCGCGAGCACGATGGCTCGTCGAATCATGTCTGTTCCCGTCGATCAGGAGGTATAGAGCCGCTTGACGCGCCTACCCAGTCCAGTGAGCACGTCGTAGGAGATGGTGTCGCCCCACGCCGCCAGTTCGTCAGCGGAGATGCAACCGTCGCCGTCGCGACCGATGAGCGTCGCTGTATCGCCGTACGACGTATCCGGGATGTCGGTCACATCGCAGACAATGGTGTCCATACATACAGAGCCCAGGATGGGAGCGCGCCGACCTCGGATCAGCACGGATCCGCGATTGGACGCGACACGCGGATAGCCGTCCGTGTAGCCCACCGAGACGGTCGCGATGCGCCTGGCGGTTTGAGCGATGAAGCGGCGGTTGTAGGACACCGACTCGCCGGCAGCCAGGTCTGCGACGCGGCATACCCGAGCTCGCCAGGTCAACGCCGGCGACAACGCAATGGGATGAGCTGACTCGGCGCTAGGATAGACTCCATACAGACCGATCCCGATGCGCGACGCATCGAAGCGCATCTCCGGGAAGTTCAGCGCGGTTGCCGTGTTGCCGACGTGCCGCAGCAAGCCGGGTCGCGCGTGTCTGGAAGCCACGTCGAGGAAGCGGCGCCGTTGCACGTCGGTGAACGGATCGTCGGGCTCGTCGGCGCTGGCGAAGTGCGTCCACAGCCCCGCCAGGGCGATGGACGCGTTCGAATCGCAGACGCTGATGAGCTCGGCGACCTGATCGGGCGCGGCTCCATAACGGTTCATTCCCGTGTTGACCTTGACATGCACCCGCGCGACGCGGCGAGCCCGAGTCGCCGCATCTGCGACGAGGCAAAGCTCCTCACGCGAGGAGATGGTGATGGACGCATCGACAGCGATCGCCGGTTCCGCCGCATCGGGCGTCAGCGAGTAGAGCAGCAGGATCGGTTGCTCGACGCCTGAGTCGCGGAGCTCGGCAGCCTCTTCGGGCGACGCGACGGCGTAAGCGTCGGCAAGAGAGCCGAGGGCGCCAGACACACGAACGGCGCCGTGTCCGTAGCCGTCCGCCTTGATGACGGCGATGAGCGCAGACCCTTGCAGAAGGCTGCGGAACGCTCTCGCGTTCGCCCGGATCGCCGACAGATCGACTTCCGCCCACGTTCTCATTCCCGGCCTCGTTGGCTTCCTGCAAGCAAGAACGGCAAATTCGACGACTGTGTTCCAGATGGGTGCCGGGAGTGATAGACTGTGCGAACTACTTGCACAAACGCCGAGCCAGCCGATGGTCTTCGGTGGCTTGGCGAGTAAGCCTTGGTTTGTCATGGACAGGGAGGCGCTGATGCGATCCGCTCGGCGACACCGGATACTGCCGTGGGTGAGTGTGATCGGATTGGTGTTAGCCGTCGTGTCGGTTGGCGGCTGCGCCGGCAAGAAGGTCGTGCCCGTCGTGCACGAAGGGACGTCGGCTTCGGTTGAGCCGGCTGAGGCGACCGCCGATCCGTCGGTGCCCCTCTCGCACACCGAGACGCCAGCCGTCGCGCAACGTGAAGACGTTGTCGAGACTATTGCGGTTGTTGGCAACGAGGTGGGACAACGGGCGCCCGAATTCGCGCTACGGAACGCCGCAGGGGAACCGGTGAGCCTTTCGGACTACGGAGGGAAACCCCTCGTGGTGGTCTTCTACCGTGGATTCTGGTGAGGGATCTGCATGGAGCAGCTCGGCGAGCTGCAAGAAGCGTTGCCGCGTATCGCAGGCGAAGGAGCGAACCTCATCGCGATCGCTGTGGATAGTCCATCCCAGAACAAGAAGGTGATGGCTGACCACAAGCTCGCGTATCCCGTGCTCAGCGATCCGAAGAGGAAGGCGGTCGTTGCCTACGGTGTGCTCGACCCGGAGAGTAACCCGTTCACGAACCCCGGGTCCCACGCCAACATCGCGCGACCTGCTACGTTCGTCATCGATGGGGGGGGCGTCATCCGATGGAAGCACGTCGGAACGAGCACCAGCGACCGTCCGAGCGTGGCGACCATCATCTCTCAACTGAGGTCGGTCGCCGGGATATAGCCGCCGGCTACCGACGGATGCCGGCTTCTCGCAGCAGCATTCCGTTCGCGGCTCGGAGGGTGTACGAGATCGTGTCGCTCGGATGCCCGTGCTCTGTCCGCACATCCGCCGGGAACCAGATCCGTCCGGCGCGGACCGTCGCCCAAGTCGTCAGGCGCTGGGAACCCACCTCACGAATGCCATGGGTATCGAAGAACTCGAACTCGCCTTCATCGAGGTCGAATACGGCGACGTCTGCGACGCGTCCCGGGACCAGAGCCCCGATCTCCCCCTCTCGACCAATCGCCTTCGCCGGGGCGGCGGTCACTCGGTCGATGACGTCGCGCAGCGACATGCCCATGTTGAGGAATTTCGAGGCGGTAGTTGGCATGTCGAACACGGGTCCTTCGACGCTGATGCTGTGCAGATCGCTGCTGATAACATCGGGCAGGAACCCGGACTCGATGGCGCGTCTGCCCGTCGGGTAGTGGAAGCTGCCGCTGCCATGTCCGACATCGAACAGCACGCCAGCTTGTCTGGCGTCGTGGACTTCGGGCAGGAAGCTCCCGCGATCATCCAGGATCGAGTCGCCACGTCCGTGAAAGCAATGCGTGACGATGTCGCCTGGTCGGAGCAGACCCAACACGTCCGGCAGAGGGACGCCGGCTCCGATGTGGACCATGACGCGCGTTCCAGCGGCTTCGGCGGCGGCGATTGCCAGGCGCAGAGGTTTGACGCCGTTCGTCCCGACCTGCGACGCTCCTTGCCGCACCTTCACGCCGGTCGTGATTGCCGCGTGCTCGTCAATCGTCTGCGCCGTATACTCGACGGAGGCGTAGCGCAGGTCCTCCATCTCCCCGACTAGCGCATACGTGAGACCGATGCCGGAGATGTGGACGAACGACAGCACGCGCGTATGCGAGCCTTCGACGATCCACTTCCGAAACGCCGGGAAGTTCGCCCATCCGGGCGAACCCGCGTCCACGATGGTCGTGACGCCGGATGCCAGGCAGAGCGGGTCGGGCAGGATGCCCCACGTGGTCACCCCCCAGTAAGTGTGGGCGTGGATGTCCACCCAGCCAGGCGTGACGATCTTGTCGCGAACGTCCAGCGACTCGCGGCACGCCAGTCCACTCAAGTCTCGCTCGATGGAATGGATCCGTCCGTTTGAGATTGCGACGTCACGCACGCCGTCCAAGCCGCTCGACGGGTCGATCACGCGTCCACCACGGATCAGCAGATCGAGCATCGGGTTCCCTCCTTATGGTGTCTGAGCGGTCGGCATTCGGCGCGGAAACGGCGCGCCAGGTATGGGCGCGCCGTCGAAGTGCCAGTGATGTCGAACCGGTGCGGTCACGCCTTCCGAGCGATCACCTTCTCCACGGCGCGGACGATGTCCGCTGCGACCAGTCCGTAGCGCTCCAGCAGCTCGCGTGGCGTGCCGGACTCGGCATAGGTGTCCTGAATACCCACAAACTCGATGGGAACCGGTCGCGTGACGGCAGCCGCCTGAGCGACCATCGAGCCCAACCCCCCGATGACGGAGTGCTCCTCGGCAGTGACGATTGCGCCCGTGTCACGCGCCGCTGCGGCGACCGCGTCGATGTCGAGCGGCTTCACCGTGTGCATATCGATCACGCGGACGCTGATGCCACGGGGTTCGAGAATGTCTGCGGCGTCCAGCGCTTCCGCAACCTGAAGGCCATTGGCGATGACCGTTGCATCGCTGCCGTCGCGGAGCTGGTTCGCCTTTCCCAACGAGAACTTCGCGTCGTCCGCGTAGACGATCGGCACTTTGGGTCTTCCGACGCGGACGTATGCCGCCCCGGACATCGCGGCGACGGAGTGAAGCAGCGCCTTCGCCGCGACCTGATCGGCGGGGACGCAGACAACGAAGCCCGGCAACGAGCAGGCAAGCGCGACGTCCTCCACGCTCATCTGCGAGGGACCGTCTTCGCCGATGCTGATTCCGCCGTGCGAGGTCACGACCTTGACGTTGAGACCGGGATACGCCACCGACTGTCTCAACTGGTCGAGTCCCTTGCACATCAGGAAGACAGCGAAGCTGCTGATGAAGGGGACCTTGCCCGTCAGAGCTAGTCCGGCTGCTGCTCCGACCATGTTCGCCTCGGCGATCCCGAAGTTGAAGAAGCGGTCAGGGTACTTCTCCGCGAACTTGGCGGTTCGCGTCGAGCCGGAGAGGTCCGCATCGAGCACAACGACATCAGGGCTGGCGGCTCCCAGCTCCAGTAGGACCTTGCCGTAGGTGTCGCGCGTCGCTTCGCCCATCGGACGAGGATTCATCTTGGGCTACCCCTCCGCGTCGAGTTCCGCAAGCGCTCTCGACAGCTCATCAGCGGTCGGCGCGATACCGTGGTACTTGGGACCGTCCGCTTCCATGAACGACACGCCTTTGCCCTTGATCGTCCGGGCGACGATTGCCGTTGGCGCGTCCTGACGGTTCCGGGCAGCGTCGAAGGCGTCGAAGATCGTCGGAAACGAGTGACCGTCGATCTCCACGACATTCCATTTGTTGGCTCGCCACTTGTCGGCGAACGGCTCCAGCGGCAGGATGTCGTCGATCCAGCCATCGAGCTGGGCTCCGTTCGCGTCCACGACTGCGCAGAGGTTCGACAGCCCGTGTGCGCCGGCGAACATCGCGGCTTCCCAGACTTGTCCCTCGTCGCACTCGCCGTCGCCGAGCATCACATAGACGCGGGCGGGGTTGGCGTCGAGTCGCAGACCCAGAGCCATTCCGACGCCGATTGAAAGCCCTTGCCCAAGGGAGCCGGTCGATGCCTCCAACAAGGGCATCTTGCGGACGTCCGGGTGACCCTGCAGCGGGCTGTCGAGCTTCCTGAGGCTGGGCAACTCGGCGACATCGAAGTAGCCGGACATGGCGAGCGCCGTGTAGAGCGCCGGGACGCCGTGCCCCTTGCTGAGAATGAACCGGTCGCGGTCCGGGTCCTTCGGGTTCCTCGGATCGTGCTTGAGTTCATGCCAATAGAGAGCGGTCAGCAGCTCGACAGCGGACAACGACCCGCCCGGATGCCCGGAACCCGCCTCGGCGATCATCCGAAGAATGTGGCGTCGCATCTCCCGCGCAATGTCCCGGAGCGCAGTCAAGTCGGGAATCTTGGCAGGCATGGGATGCGCAGTCCTTCCAGGACGGGAGTCCTAGGAGTTGGCAGGCTTGGAGACGGACAGCCGGATTCTGCCGCGACGGCGGCGACGGCTGAGCACCTTGCGACCGTCAGCGGTCAACATACGACGGCGAAAGCCGTGCTTGTTCCGGCGCTTGCGATTGTGTGGCTGGTATGTGCGCTTCATGTTCGCGGTCTCGCTTCGAGTTCTGGTGGCGATGCAGGCTGTGTCTGGTTGTGCGCCAATCTGCCCGATTGTATGGCGTCAAACGCTGGCAAGTCAAGAGCGATGCGGCTGTGCGAAGGGCGGTTCCATGAACGGATCGCCTGATCCCGAATCGGATCAACCCAACGGGTCATTCCCGCGAGCCCCGTCTTCGCGGGGCCAGGAAGCGGGAATCCAGGCCTCTGGGCTCCCGCTTTCGCGGGAGCGACGGAGCGGAAACGGTGGCTCCACGGTGGCTCCACGGTGGCTCCATGGACGGCTGGTGTCCCGTTGGAGCAGCGGACGTTCGTCTGGACCCCGCCGTGCGAGGCGAGTGGCTCCATGAAACAGCCCTGGACGAGGTAAGGCCGAATTGACAAGAACCGGCAGCGGCAATATACTGCTACGTCGGCTTCCTGTGTCGATGGGTGTCGCGGTGTGTGCAGTCGCTGCCGAGGCACTCGACGAAATGAACTTCCGACGCCGCCCGTGAGTTATGTGTCGGCGAAGCCGTGTTTCCGCCTCCTGGTGAAGGTCGACACAGCAGTCGGACGATAGAGGACACAACGGTTCTACGACAGTGGACGATGCTTGTGGTAACGCGACGGGATTGCGCAGACGAGTGTATTGAGAGCGCTCAGGGCGCGCGGTGGCGTGACGCGTTGAGAGGGTCCCGCCCTCTCCGTTCGCGAGCGGTGAAAGGTGGATAGGATGCCGAGGTCTATGACACGTCGAGGGCTTGCGAGCTACTGGTCCGGCGTCTTGGTGGCGCTCTGCGCGGCGGCGTTGATGCCCTCCGCGTATGCAGCGGCACCGCGCGGATCGATGTCCTCCGAGTACTACCGTCCTCGCGTCACCCTTGTGCCCGCAGACGTTGCTGGGGCAGTTGTGCCCGCCAACGGAGGCCTTCCGCTTGCCGACAACAACTGGAAGATCGCGCTCAATGCATCTGGGCAGTACGTGGATCGGTCGGGCATTCTGAGGGACTCGTCGCTCCTGCCTTTGGAGTTCGGCATCCATCCGTCGGCGACCAACGGGTTCGACGTCCTCATCGACTTCCTCGCTCCGCCGCCGCATCCGAGCCCCAAGCACCCGGACGGCTACCTGGAAAACCTCAGCCACGCTGTTGATTTCCGACTTCTTGCGACGGATCTTCGCTCCATGCCGGCCGACGCGGGCGCAGGACTCAGTTGGACGGCCGTGATCCGCAACAACGCCGACACGCCCTGGACGCTGGCTTGGTCGGCCGACGGGCTCCCGGCGTTGTGGAAGAGCCTGACGATCACGCCTGCCGGCGGTACGGCCATCAACATGCTCACGACGACATCTCTGGTCGTCCCTGCCGGCGGCATCACGACTCGCTACACGATCACAGCGCGATCCGACGCGACGCCCCCGACGATCACCGCCTCTACGGACCAGGGCATCCGCCGCGTCGCGTTCACGCCCTCGGTGACGGCAACCGACAACGTTACGCCAGTCGCGAGCCTGACCTACCTGTGGACGGGACCTGCAGGTGTGACATTTGCGCCGAACAACGCCCTCGCCACGTCGGTGTCGGCGTCCACAGACGGGCCCAAGTCGATTACGCTGACCGTCACGGACCAAGCGGGGAACGCGGCGAGCCAGACGATGTCCTTCTTGTGGGACACGGCTTCGCCAACCGTGGCTGCGGGTTCGCCTGCCGGCTTTCAGCGGGCTCTGTTCACACAGACCGGTTCCGCCACCGATGCGACTTCGGACGTGGCGACTTACGCCTGGTCGCAGGTGTCCGGTTCCGGGACGGTGACGTTCGGCACTCCCGCCGCCGCGTCGACGAGCGTGACGGCAAGCGCGGACGGTCCCTATGTGATCCGCCTGACGGCGACGGACGCCGCGGGCAACGTGGCGTTCGCGGACACGAACTTCACGTGGGACGCGACGGTTCCGGTGGTGAACGCGGGCACGCCTGCCGACTTCCAGCGGGCTCTGTTCACACAGACCGGTTCCGCCACCGATGCGACTTCGGACGTGGCGACTTACGCCTGGTCGCAGGTGTCCGGTTCCGGGACGGTGACGTTCGGCGCACCCGCCGCCGCGTCGACGAGCGTGACGGCAAGCGCGGACGGTCCCTATGTGATCCGCCTGACGGCGACGGACGCTGCGGGCAACGTGGCGTTCGCGGACACGAACTTCACGTGGGACGCGACGGTTCCGGTGGTGAACGCGGGCACGCCTGCCGACTTCCAGCGGGCTCTGTTCACACAGACCGGTTCCGCCACCGATGCGACTTCGGACGTGGCGACTTACGCCTGGTCGCAGGTGTCCGGTTCCGGGACGGTGACGTTCGGCGCACCCGCCGCTGCGTCGACGAGCGTGACGGCAAGCGCGGACGGTCCCTATGTGATCCGCCTGACGGCGACGGACGCTGCGGGCAACGTGGCGTTCGCCGACACGAACTTCACGTGGGATACCGCGCTTCCAACGGTCGTTCTGCCTGCATCGCTCGGCGCATACCGACTGGCGTTCACACCGACGGGCGTATCGGCGACGGACAGTTCGACGCCGCTGGCGTACCATTGGACGAGCCCGACTGGCGCCGTCTTCTCGCCGGTCGATGCGCTCTTGCCCCTGGTCTCCGCCGGCGTCGAGGGCGACCACAGCGTAACCCTCACGGTGACCGACGCCGCCGGAAACGCCCGGTCTTCCTCAGCGACCTTTCGCTGGGATACGCGTCTGCCGACGCTCGCGGCTCCGACGTCTTTTGGCGTTTTCCGAGCCCCATTCACAACTTCCGGCGTGACGGCGACTGACGCCAGCGCTCTCACCTATTCGTGGACGAGCCCGTCGCCAGCCGTGGCCTTCTCGCTGCCGAACGCTCTCTCGACCTCCATCTCGGCGACGGCTGACGCTGACCACACGGCGACGATCCGTGCGACGGATGCCGCCGGCAACTTCGCGGAGGCGACGATTGCGTTCCGATGGGATACGACGCCGCCAAGCGTCAGCGTGGCTCCGGTCGGCGAGGTCGGTGAGCCCTTCACGCCTGCCGTGACCGCGAGCGACAACCTCACGACAGTCGGTTCCCTGGCGTTCAAGTGGTCTGGTCCTACGGGCATCGCGTTCTCGAGCACGACCCTCGCAGCCCCGACCATCGAGGCGAGCGCCAACGGCGGCTATTCCGTGACCCTCTCGGTCACCGATACGGCGGGCAACGCCACGACCGTCGATGTGCCGTTCACGTGGAACTCTGCGCGGCCCAGCCTGACTGCGGACGCCGATCAAGGCGTTCATGACACGCCGTTCTTCCCAGTCGTATCTGCAGTCGATCCAGACCTCCTGACGTTCCTTTGGACGGTTCCGGAGAACGTCGTCGTGTCCGATCCGACTGCGCTCGTCCCCGAGATCAGCGCACTTGTCGAAGGGCACTACGTACTGACTCTCACGGCAACCGACGCGCTCGAGCAGTCTACCAGCGTGACGATGACCTTCGCGTGGGACGTGACGCCCCCGATCGCCTCGGGACCGTCTAGCCAAGAGCACCGGAACAAAGCCTTCGAGCCGACGTACACGGTGGCGGACACCGTGGCGACGGCAGACGAGCTCATCTATGAGTGGTCGAGCGATGAGTTCGTGTTCTTCTCCGCTCCCGGCGCGGCGGTCACCACCATCTCGGCGACGACCTTCGGCTTGCACAGCGTGACTCTGACGGTGATCGACCAAGTCGGTCACACGGATGAGTACACGTTCACCTTCACCTGGGACGTCGACGAGCCGTTGATCGCGCTGGTTCCGGACCAGGGGGACTTCCGCGAGGCATTCACGCCGGATGTTGAAGCGGTGGACGATATCACTGCCGCTGCCTCGCTCGAGTTCGAGTGGTCGGGGCCGCCTGAGGTCAGCTTCTCGAACTCGGGGATCCTGCTACCGACGATCACGGCGTCCGCCGACGGGGTCTACGAGATCGCGTTGAGCGTCTACGACCTCGCCGGGAACGTTGCGTCCGCGACGACGACGTTCGTGTGGGACACGACACCTCCGATTGTCGAGGGTCCTGCTGATCAGGGCATCCATCGTGTTCCGTTTGCCCCGGACGTGATCGCATCGGACGCGCTGAGCCCCTTCGATGGCTTGGAGTTCGCATGGGTTGCCGACAGCCGGGTCCACTTCAGCGACGCGAACGCGCTCTCGCCGACGATCGATGCGTCTGAGGACGCTGTGTACGAGCTCGGGCTGAGCGTCATCGACCTTGCGGGCAATGTCACGCATGTGCCCATGGAGTTCGTCTGGGATACCACGGCGCCCGCCATCACGATCACGGCGGAGCCCGCGCTACCCGTGTACCTGACGCCGTTCACCGCGACGGCGACCTATGAGGACCTGGCGGGTATCGACCTCGAATCGGTCCTGTGGAAGCAGACCAGCGAGCTCGGTACGGTCTCGCTCGACACGCCGAAGGCGCTTTCGACCGTCGTGGTCGCGGATCGCCCCGGCGAGTACGCGATCTCGGTCAGCATGACCGACCTCGCGGGCAATGTCGGAACGAAGACACTGGCGTTCGTATGGTCTGAGCCGATCACCATCCGGCGCGCGATTCCGGCGTTCGCAAAGGCGATTGGCGGCGACACGATCGTGATCGAGGGTTCCGGCTTCGCCAACCCGATGCGCATCACAGTCGCCGGTAGTTCGGCGACGGGCACGGTTGGCGCTGGCGGATCGAGTGTGACCATTACGGCTCCACCCGCCGCGCCTGGGCCCGCCGGTGTCGAGATCGAGAGCCGATTCGGAACTCCGATGGCGCAAACGGCGAGCGCTCCTGGGATCGTTACCTACCTGGCTGCGCCAACAATCGCCGGCGTTGAGCCTGCCACCGGAAGCGTTCTCGGCGGCGTTCCCGCCCGCGTGTCAGGAACCGGGTTCCGAGCAGAAGCTCGGCTGTTCCTGGGCGAGACTGCCATCAGCGACGCCGTCGTGGCTCCGCCGTCGTCGATCACCTTCACGGTTCCGCCGGGCAGGGAGGGTGCGCTGAGCGTGCGTGTCGTGAACGACACGGATCAGCCCTACTCTCAGCAAGCCACGGCTGCCAACGCGTTCACCTATGTCAAGGAGAGCGCGACGGCGACGGTGTCGCCGAGGTTCTCAACGCTCAGTGGCGGCGTACCGCTGACGATCACGAGCGCTGGGCTGCCCGACGACATCGTGGTGGCGATCGCGGGTACGGCGATTCCAGCCACACGCGTGTCTCCGACCACTGTGACGACGCTGTCGCCGGAACGCACGGAGCCGGGGCCCGTCGGCATGGAGCTCCGAAGCGCGCGGTTCGCTACTCCAATCAGCGTCGCGAACGCGGTCGAGTACCTGCCCCGCATGGCGATCTCCAGCGTGACGCCGAAGCGGTCGCTTCCTGCCGGCGGCGAGACGCTGACCATCGAGGGGTCGGGCTTCCGCACTCCGGCGGTCGTGTTCCTCGGCAGCGCCCGGCTGACTCCGTCGACCGTCGAACCCACGTCGATTACGCTGGCGATCCCGCCTGGGACGCCTGGCGTGGTGGGTGTGCGCGTCGTCACGGACACCGGCGAGCCGTTCCAGCGCGAAGCGACCCTGGCTGCGGCGTTCGAGTATGTGCCGGACATGACCTTCACGGGCATCGAACCGAAGGAGGGCCCGGTCGCCGGCGGCACCGAAGTGACCATTCTTGGCAGCGGGTTCAGTGCGGACGCACAGGTCCTCTTCGGCACGACGCCGGCAAGCGTCGTGTCTCGGACGCCGTCGCTGCGAGTGACCTCGCCCGCCAGCGGCACGGCAGGACCGGTCGGCGTCACGGTAGTGAACTTCCCGGACAGCCCACTGACAAAGCGAGTGACGCTGGAGAACGCGTTCACCTACACGTCGCCGATGTCCCTCACGTCGTTGAGCCCTAAGATCGGCTCGTCTGACGGCGGGACGGTCGTCACGATCACGGGAGCCGGGTTCCTGGCAGACGGCAGACCCGTCGTCCTCTTTGGGACGGCGCGTGTGACGCCAACCGCCATCACCCCCACCACGTTGACGGTGACGGTTCCCAAGATGGACTCCGAGAAGGTCGTTTCCGTTACGGTCGTTCAGTATGAAGGCACTCCGCGCGAGGCGCGACTGGTCCTCGAGAAGGCGTTCGAGTTCGACACGCCGCCGGTCGTGTCCGACGTGACGCTGACCAGCGCCGGGCCCGAAGGCAAGTTCGTCACGAACGCCCCGCTGACGGTCTCATACGTCGTCAAGGACGACTTCGACGATCCATCGACGCTGCCGGTGACGATCCGGTGGATCAAGAACGGTGCGACGATCCCCGGCGAGACCGGCACGACGCTGCGCGGGAACCTGTTTCGACGCGGCGACACGATTTCCGTCGAAGTCTTCGTGGTTGGGTCGAGCGGCAGGAAGTCCAACGTCGCGGCTTCCGCGCCGACGAAGATACTCAACACGCCGCCGACCAAGCTGGTGGCGTCGCTGATTCCGGCGAACGCGGCGGCGGTGGGGATCGGCACGACCACGTCGCTCGGCGTCCGGATCGATGGGGCTGCGCGAGACATCGACGAGGATCGGCTGACCGTCAAGTACGTCTGGAGCAAAGACGGAACGCCTCAGCCAGACATCACGGGAGCCATCCTCGAATCGACGAAGACGCGGAAGGGCGAATCCTGGACGGTCGCCGTCAGCGCCAACGACGGCGAAGCCGATGGTGAGGCGGTCGTTCTGGGTCCCGTCCGCATCCTGAACGCCAAGCCCGTGCTCGAGCTGATCCGAGCTCAGAGCATCGATGAGGGCAAGGAGCTCACGTTCACGGCACGCGGCACCGATACCGATCCCGGCGATGCGGAGCTTCTGGCGTACTCGATGACCGTTGCGAACCGCGACGCCGCTAGCCCGGGCTCGCTCGATCCAGTCTTCTCGATCGATCCCAAGACCGGTGTGGTGACGTTCACGCTGTCGGAGATTCGTCGTCCGACGCGCGCCTTCATGGCTACCATCACGGTGAGCGACGGGTTGGACGAGGCGACGCAGGACGTGCTGATCACCGTCCTCAACGTCAACAAGGTTCCCGTTCTGACGCTGAGTGCCACGGAGATTCCGGGTGAGGTCGGGGTCCCGTTGACGATCACCGCGACTGCCACGGACGGCGACGGCGAAGCGATCACACTGCGAGCGTTCTCACCCGACGTGACCGGAACCTCGCACCCTGGCTTCAATGCTGGCATCGCGGCGTTCAACTCGGCGACGGCGACCGTCGCCGGCGAAGGCGTCGCCGCCGTTACAACCAAGACGCTCACGGTGACGCCATCTGCGGCAGCAGCCGGCAATATCGTCACGCTCAACTTCATCGCGCGCGACGGTAACCCAGGGTCGCAGGCGAGCGTCAGCGCCCGGGTGACGTTCGGCGCCGTCAATCTGCCGCCGGTCGTGACGGTGATCCCGGAACAGGCAGTTAACGAGAATCAGCTCTTCAGCCTGAACTTGAGCCCGTTTGCCAGCGATCCCGAAGGTCAGCCGCTCTTCTTCACGAGCACGAGCTTGCCTCGCGCCACGACGCTTAACGAGACCACGGGCGTCATCGAGTGGCAGACGACCTTCGACGACTCCAAGAGCTACTCGATCGCCGTCAACGTCCGCGACCGAGCCGATGCGGCGGCGCCGGATGTCCAGACGACTGGCATCGCCTTCACGCTCGTCGTCCGCAATGTGAACCGTGCGCCGCAGCTCGAAGGCGCCCCGGCGGTGCCGATCACGCTGAGCGAGGGCGACTCGCAATCGCTGCTTGTTCGGGCGTTCGACCCCGACAACGAGCCGGTCGTATTCCTGGAGACGGTGACCCCGTCGCTTCCGTCCTACATCAGGATCGCGACGCGGACGCGCTCGGATGGCGTCTACAAGCAGATCGAGATCAACCCTCGGTTCGGCGACACGGCGGGCACCACGACCATCCAACTCCATGCTGAGGACGCCGGCAAGCTCGCGGCAGACGCGTCCATCGGAGTGACGCTCGTTGTCGTCAATCGTCCGCCGGTGCCAGGCACGGTCCCTGCTCAGTTCGCTCAGGAAGGGACGACCCACACCTTCGGGCTGACCAGCACGGACGTCAATCCTCAGGACGCGACCAAGCTGTCGGTGCGTCTGACGAACACGCCCGCGGGCGCAACGCTGACGCTAGGAGCGCCAGGAAGCGCGACGTTCTCGTGGGATGTGCCTTCCGACGCCATCGCGACGCTGGGCGCGTCGGTCACCCTGAACTTCGTGTTCAGCGACGGAACCGTCGAAGTGCCGTTGGATGTGCCGGTCACGTTCGTCCCCGGTCGCGCCGAGGCAGACGTTCGCCCGCTGGCTTCGGGCGTGTCCGCATCGGGCGCGTTCGGCGACATCGGCATCTCGTTCACACTCGAGCACCCCGACCCCGCTCACACGATGGGCGTGGAGGTGTCGTACCGCGCAATCGGCGAGTCCGCTTGGCAACCGGCGACCATCGTGGGCAGCAGCGCCGGGTTGCTGCCCGGCGCGCAGCGTGTGGTGTGGAGCTCGGCTGCGGACGTTCCGGGTCGCGGGTCCTACCAGGTGCAGGTCTTGCCGACCGACGACGCTGAGGGCATCGCAGGACTGTCGTCTGGGTTCCCGGTCGACAACGAGCCGCTGCTTGCTCCGACGCTCAACGCGCCGACCGTGTCCGGCTCGACGGTCGCCTTTGGTGGAACCGCAGCCACTTCGGGTGGCGAGATCGAACTCACCGTCTTCGGCATCAAGATCGCCACGAGCTCGGTGGGCGAGGACCTGTCCTTCGCCATCAAGATCGCCATGCCCGATGGCGAGTTCCCGGTGGTTGCGAGACATGCTCGCAGCGGCAGGACCGGTCCCGATTCCAAGCCCGTCACGGTCGTTGTCGACACGACGCCGCCTCGGTTCGTCATGATCTCGCCGGAGGCTGATGCCGATGGCGTTCGAAGGACGACGAGCCGAACGCCGCGCATCGTGTTCTCGATTGACGGCGGCCGCAGCGGCATCGTGCCTGAATCACTGACTGCCATCATCGACGGAGCCGCCGTCGCTCCCGTCTACGACGCGAAGACGAGCTCGGCGACCCTCCCGACGACGACCGATCTTGTCAATGGTCACACCTACGTCGTGGTCATCCGAGGCCGCAACAAGACAGGGCTGGAGGGCAGCGGGCTCGGCGGCTTCATCGTGCAGGTGGCTCGTGACCGCAAGGGCCCGACGATCACGGCGGCTTCGCCGTCCAGTGGGAGCCGGTCGGCCGCCACCAGTGTCGACGTCATCGTGACGGTGACCGACGACAGCGGCATCGACGCGAGATCGACGACGCTGACACTGGACGACGCTCCGCTGACGATCTCGTTCACCGCGACCGACGCGTCAGGCGGCGAGATCAGAGCCTCGGCAGCAGGGCTCGTTGAGGGTGAGCATCACCTGCGTCTCAACGTGTTCGACACCGTTGGGAACTCGACGGAGCGGCGGTGGCCCTTCCAAGTGATCCGCAGTCGCCGCGAGTCCACCAAGCCGCTGGCGACCGTACAGCAGGCAACGCGGTCAGCCGACTACGCCCTGTCAGGTACGACCGCACCCCAGTCGCTGGTATCTCTCGTCGTGAACGGGAACGTCGCATCGACGACCGTTGCCGATTCGACCGGCGCCTGGTCGCTCACCGCGCGACTGTCGGTGAGCCGCAACACGATCCAGGCGTTCTCGACCGACCAGTTCGGCGCGCGTGCCGCCGTGTCCGATACCTATGAGGTCGTCTATGACACGGTCGCGCCCGTCGTCTCGCTGCTGTCGCCCGTCTTCGGCGGCAAGACCCCGGAGGCGACGCCGACGTTCCGCGGTACGGTCACCGACGCGCTTTCGGGCCTCGAGGCGGGCCGTGTCACGGCGACGATTGACGGCGTGCCGGTCGAGATCGCCTATGACGTCGCAAGCGGAGCGTTCCAGTTCTCACCCGCCGCCCCGTTGACGAACGGTTCCACGGCGACGGTGGCGATCAGCGCCACGGACCTCGCGGGCAACGCGGTCACTCGGTCTGGACAGATCACGGTGGATGCGACGGTTGCGGATACGTCGCCGCCGATTGTGAGCAGTCCGACCGTCGCCGGGAAGCCCTTCGCGACAGGCGCGGCGCTCGCGGTGTCGAGTACGACTCCGCGCATCGCCGTGGTCGTCACCGATGAGTCCGCCATCGATCAGGTGACCGGCAAGCTCGATGGCGCGGACGTCGCCTTCGCGGTCGAGGGTTCCGTGGCGTCTCTGACGCCGCCAACCCTCGCGCCCGGGAAGCACTCGGTCTCCGTGGTTGCCAAGGACGCCAAGGGGAACGTGTCGCCGGCGCGTAACATCGAGTTCGTGGTGGACGTCGAGACCTCGACTCCGGTGTTCCAGGCGATTGCGTCCCCGACGAACCAGACGAGCGTTCAAGTGCGGATCGGCTCGGTGGAACCGGGCGCGAGTGTCGCGCTTACGTGGAACGGCGTGCCGGTCGCGGTCCGCCAGAGCGAATCCGACGCGACGACCGTCGTGAGCAACGAGGTCGCTCTGTCGGACGGTGCAAACCGGTTTGCAGCGACCTCTACCGACGCAGCCGGCAACCTGGCGGCGGCGGCTCCGATGGAAGTCGTGCTGGACACGCGTCCGCCGCAGATCATCGTTGCCGCGCCGCTGAACGAGAGCACGGTCGCGGCGGCGTTCCGCGACTTCCGGGCGACGTTCAGTGACGCCAATGGCGTTGATCTGAACTCGCTCGAGGCGCTGCTGGATGGGTCGGTGATTCCCGCCGCGTCCCTGACGGTGTCGGACACGGGTCTGAGCTACACGCACGGCGCGGCGCTGGCACCGCACGAGACGGTTCCGTCGCATGTGTTCACGGTGACTCTGCGCGACAAGGCTGGGAATCAGGCGACGCAGACATCGACCTTCACGGTCGATGCGACACCGCCCGACATCGTCGGGCTCGATCCCCAGGGCTCCATAGGTACGTTGGAGCCGATCGTGTCGGCGACCATCCGAGGCACGGACACGGATGAGGCGTCGATCAAGTTGCTCATCGGACCCGACGGCGGAACGCTGTCCGACGTGAGCGTGTCGGCGTCCTACGATCTGGGTACGGGGCAGGTCACCTACGTGTCGCCGCCGCTGGTGGATCAGACCACCTACCGCGCTGTGCTCGAAGTGCGCGACGTGGTGGGCAACGCCGCGACGCGGGAGTGGACGTTCACGGTCGAGACCGGCTCGGCTGATACGGCGCCGCCGCAGTTGACGATCGGGTTCCCCCAACCGGGGTCCACGATCAACAACACCAACCTCGATGCGTTGTCGTTCCAGCTCGTCGACGGTAACACGGGAATCGACGAGCAGGGCGTCACGCTCTACATCAACGACCCGGCCGGCGCGAATCCGCTGGGTCTGACCACGCTGGAAGAAAACGGAATCGCCTCGTTCAACCGGACGACCGGCGAGGTCCGCATCAACCTGCGTCGGCTGTTCATGCCGTTCGCGCCTCGGGGCGGCGGTTTCTCGCTGGATCCGCTCGAGTTGAACGCGTTGGAGCGTTCGCTGGGCGGCGGCGGAGCCTCGTTCGATCCGCTCGAGTTGAACGCGCTGGAGCGTTCGCTGGGCGGCGGCGGAGCCTCGTTCGATCCGCTCGAGTTGAACGCGCTGGAGCGTTCGTTGGGCGGCGGCGGAGCCTCGTTCGATCCGCTCGAGTTGAACGCGTTGGAGCGTTCGCTGGGCGGCGGAAGTGGCTCGTTCGATCCGCTCGAGCTGAACGCGCTGGAACGCTCTCTGGGCGGCGGCGGGCAGACGTTCGATCCGCAGCAACTGACGGCGATCGAGAACTCGCTCGCTGCCGGCGGTCTGTTGGGTGTGGGCGAGAACGTATTCGCGGTGCAGGCGTCCGACAAGGAAGGCAACGTGACCTTCCTCGAATGGCGCTTCACCATCGTCACGGATCCCCCGAGCAAGCCCG
>Ga0194120_10001893_pt1 | contig 36891 bp, 30 predicted proteins | sample TA2MahCa65mmetaG_FD_148642 | JGI IMG/M metagenome (GOLD analysis project Ga0194120, IMG submission 148642) | Freshwater microbial communities from Lake Tanganyika, Tanzania - TA2015019 Mahale Deep Cast 65m | ecosystem: Environmental > Aquatic > Freshwater > Lake | place: Tanzania: Lake...
GTGATCCGCGCCAGCATCATGGACGTGCACGACGCGGTCGAGAAGCTCGAGGAGCGCATCCGCTAGGCGCGCGCCGCGGCTCGAGGTGATGCGCTCGAGGTGATGCGCTCGAGGTGATGCGCTCGAGGTGATGCGCTCGAGGTGGCGCGCTCGACCAAGCCAAACCCGAGGACGCCGGCCTCCCGCATGGGAGGCCGGCGTCCTTCATTTTGGTTTGCGACGCGACGCGCCAAGCCGCGACGCGTCGTTGGTTTGCGACGCGACGCCCCAAGCCGCGACGCGTCGAGGGCCGGCCTCCCATGCGGGAGGTCGGCGTCCTGCCGTTTCTGCTCGTCGCCACGGGCCGATGGACGAGCCCGTCCCGAGGCGGTTAGCCTTCCCGCGCCATGCCCCCTCTGCGCAGGCTCGACGCGATCTTCTTCGACATCGACGACACGCTGTGCGCCACGACGGCCTTTGCACAGCGCGCGCGCCGCAACGCGGTGCGGGCCATGCTCGCGGCCGGACTGCGGGGCGACGAAGAGCGCGTGTATCGCGAGCTCGAGGAGGTGATCGCGGAGTTCTCGTCCAACTACGAGCACCACTTCGACAAGCTGCTGCTGCGCCTCCCCGAGAGCGCACTCGCCGGCCACAACCCCGCGCTGGTCGTGGCCGCCGGCGTCGCGGCGTACCACGACACGAAGTTCCGCGAGCTCGCGCCGTTCCCCGGCGTGCGCGAGCTCTTGGCCGACGTGCGTGCCGTGGGAGTCCGCGTCGGGATCATCACCCACGGACTGACCGTGAAGCAGGCCGAGAAGCTCGTGCGCTTGGGCCTCGTCCCCCACCTCGACCCGAGCGCGATCTTCATTTCGGATCAGATCGGCGTCGCCAAGCCCAACCCGAAGATCTACCAGTTCGCGCTCGAGCGCTGCGGCGTCGAGGCGGCGCGTGCGCTGTACGTCGGCGACAATCCGCGCAACGACATCGCCCCGCCGCGCCAGCTCGGCATGCTCACGTGCTGGGCGCGGCTGGTGCGCAAGCACGAGCTCGGCGACATGCCGCGGCCGGACTTCGAGATCGAGACCTTCGCGGATCTGCGCGCGCTGCTGCACCGCGACCTGCAGGTCGACTTGAGGGCCTAGGCGGGCAGCCGGCCGCCGAGCGCGCGCCAGGCGGCGACCAACTCGCGCGTGGCGGGGTGCGCGGGCGCTTGCAGGACGGCGGTGACCGCACCGCTCTCGACGAGCGCGCCCTCGTGCAGCACCGCGAGGCGCCCACCGAGCGCGAGCGGCACGCCGAGGTCGTGGGTGACCATGCACAGCGCCAGACCGCGGCGCTCGACCGCCTCAGCCAGCCGCGCGAGCAGGTCCTCGGCGGTGTGGGGATCGAGATTGGAGGTCACCTCGTCGCACAGCAGCAGCCGCGGCGAGCCGCTGAGCGCGCGCGCGAGCGCCACGCGTTGACGCTCGCCGCCCGAAAGCTCGTGGGGCCATGCCGCGAGATGGATTTCCCCCAGACCGACCGCGAACAGGAGCGAACGCACTTGATCCAAGTTCGCCTCGCGCCGACCGCGGGCCTCCAGAGCCTCCAAGAGCGCCTCCTGCACGCGCAGGCGCGGCTGAAGGCTCGACCCCGGATCCTGCAGCACGAGCCCGAGGGAGCGCCGCAGGGCCGCCAGACGCGCCGCACCGCAGCGGCTGGGGTCCACGGGCGCCTCCCCGGTGCAGAGCTGGTACTCCACCGCGCCCTCCACGGGAGGGAGCAGGCCCGCCAAGGTGGCGAGCAGGGTCGACTTGCCGCTGCCCGACGCTCCCACGACGCTGAGCACCTCGCCCGTGCCGATTTCCAGCGCCACGCGCCGCAGGACGGTGCGCGACTCCGCGTTCGGAGAGTTCCCCGCGCGCTCGACGCTCACATCGCGCACGGCGAGCAGCGTCCGAGCGGGCGGCGCGAGGACCGGTGCGCGCGCGGGGGCAGCGGGCTGCGCTCGGGCCACGGCCACGCGACCCGCGTGCAGGGCGAGCACGCGATCGGCCTTGGCGTGGGCGGCCGCGACATCGTGCGTGATCCACAGCGCCGCCATGTCGCGCTCGCCGAGCAGCTCGCGCACCAGCTCGAGCAACTCGAGCGCGCGCACGCGGTCGAGCGAGCTCGTGGGCTCGTCCAACAGCAGCACGCGCGGTGAGCGCGAGAGCGTCGCGGCGAACAGCACGCGCTGGCGCTCCCCGCCCGAGAGGGCGTGCGGCGCGCGCTGACCGAGCTCTTCGGGATCCCGCAAGCCGAGGCGGCGAAAGCAGGCCAGCGCGCGCGCGCGCGCCTCGGCCCGAGCGACGCCATCGGCGCTGCGCGCAGGCTCGCTCGCCTGCTCGAGCGCGCTCCACACCGGATCGAGGCTCGCGAGCGGATCCTGTGGCAGCAACGCGATTTCGCGCCCGCGCAGGGGGGCGAGTGCGGCCGCATCGGCGAGGCTGAAGACGCGCTGCTCGAGCTGCAGCTCGCCCTCGACGCGCGCGTCGCGCGGCAACAGACCGAGCAGGGCCAGCGCGAGACTCGACTTGCCGGCGCCGGAAGGACCGACGAGCGCGACGAGTTCTCCCGCGCGCAATTCCAGCTCGACGTCACGCAGCACCTCGCCGCCGCGCGGAAACGCGATGCGCAGTCGACGCACGAGGCACAGCGGCGCGGCGCTCATCGGCTCTCCCGCGGATCGAGAGCATCGCGCGCGGCGTCGCCGAGCCACGCCAGCGCGAGGCAGGTCACGAGAATCGAGAGGCCCGGCGCCGCGATCAGCCACGCGAGCGAGCCCGCGCGAGCCTCCTGCAGCAGCGCGCCCCACGACGGATCGGGCAGGCGCACGCCGAAACCGAGGAACGAAACCGAAGACTCGGCCAGCAGCGCCGAGATCGCGACGAACGCCGCGGCGGCCAGCGCGGGCGTGAGCACGTTCGGCAGCACGTGCCGGAAAAAGATCCGACCCTGCGAGTAGCCGAGCGCGCGCACCGCACGCACGTAGTCGAGTTCGCGCACGCGCAACGCCTCGGCGCGCACGAGGCGCGCGATGCCGGTCCACCCGACGGCCACGATCACCAGCGTGACCCACGCGAGCGGCTGCAGGCTCGCGCTCGCCGCGCGCTCGGCCCCGATCGCAGCGGCCGTCACCATCAGAAAGAACGGCGGGAACGACTGGAGAATCGCGATCAGGGCCCGCGCGAACGCATCGAACGCGCCGCGCAAGTAACCGGCGAGCGCGCCCACGAGCACGCCCAAGAACAGCACGCCGCTCGCTGAGAGCAGCCCGACCGCGAGGCTCGCTCGACCGCCCCACAGCACGCGCGCGAGCACATCGCGACCGAGCGCGTCCGTGCCGAGCAGGTGGCGAACCGGACTGTTGAGCGACGGCTCCGCTGGCAGCACCGCGACCGGACGCGCGCTGGGCACGAGCTCGAGCGTGGATTGCGCGGCGCGCGGGCCGCGCACGTACCCTCCGCGCTCATCGATCTCCGCCGCGCTCGCCCACGTCGGCGGCCGCGCGGCCTCCGACATCCGCGTCTCGTCGGGTCCAAAGGGGATCGGCGGGTACCACGCACTGGCGAGCTCGATCGCCCCCGTGGCGACGCCGAGCTTCACTTCGCGCGTCGAGAGCCCGCTCGGAGCGCGAAAGGCCGCCGCGCACAGGCTCGCGAGCAGCACGGCGAGCACGCCGAGCGCGATCCAGCCGCGCGCGCGCGCGCGCAGCGCGAACGCGGGCAGCGCCGCGAGCCACGCCAGCGCGGCGAGCCACTCGCAAAACGAGAGATCCGCGAGCAGCGGAAACGAGCGCCGCTCCCGCAGACGCATGCCGTCGGAAGAACCGTCGCGCGGCCGGTGGCTGTTCCGCAGGGCCGCGGCCGAGGCGACGACTTCCGAGGCCGGACCGAGGTCGTCGAGCTCGCCCGCATGCACCTTGTCCGTCCAGCCGCGCAGGCGCAGATCCAGCGCGTCGAGCGGAACCTGCGCCGCGCGTTCCGAGCTCGCATACCGCCGCAGCGTGGAGAGCCGCAATTCGACGGCGCGTACCTCGCGCAGCAGAGCCGCGTGCGTTTCCCACGCCGCGTGCACGCTGCGCGGATCGTCGTCGCGCAGCGCCGCTTTCGCCGCGGCGGCATCGAGCAAGCGCGCGTTCCAATTGCGCAGCAGCGGCTCGAGTTCCGCGAGACTGGTCTCGTAGGCGCCGCGATCGACGGCGAGCAAGGTGTAGGGTCGGGCGGAGGCCAGAAATGGCGCGAAGATGGCCGAGGAAATCACGAGCGCGAGCACGCTCAGCGCGAAGCGCACACCCCGTTGAGCTCTCCAGCGCGACCAGGCTCCGGGGATCGCCACGGCCGCGTCAAACCGCTCCATCGCGCACCCGTGGATCGAGCCGACTCTGAAGCACGTCGGACAGCCGCAGACCGGCGAGCGTCATCACGCCCGTCACGATCACGCAGGCCGCGACCGCGTCGTACTCGCGCCGCTGCAACGACTCCAAGGCGTACTTGCCCATGCCCGGAATCTCGAACACCGTCTCGACGATCACCGAACCGCCGACGAGCCAGGGCAGCACCTGCCCCACCATGGTGGTCGCGGGCACGAGCGCGTTGCGCACGATGTGGCGCCAGATGACCGCGCGCTCCCGGACGCCGCGCGCGCGCGCGGCGAGCACGAAATCCGAGCTCGCGATTTCGGCCGTCGCCGCGCGCATCTGGCGCGAGATCGTGGCGATGGACGCGTAGCTCAGGCACACGATCGGCAGCACCGCATGGGCCGCGAGATCGCCCCAGCCCCCACTCGGCGCCGTGCGCGAGCGCAGGCCGAGGATCGGCAGCCAATCGAGGCCCGAAGGTCCCAACAGCTCCTGCAGCAGGAGCGCCACCCAGAAGACGGGCGCACAGTACGCCAGCAGCGTGAGCGCGCGCGACCAACGGTCGAAGGCGCTCGAGCGACGCAGCCCCTGCCACACTCCCAACGGCAGCGCGAGCGCGTAGGCCAGCAGGGCGGAGAGCAGCGCGAGCGGCAGGGTGACCGAGAGCCTGCGCAGGACTTCGGGCGCGATCTCGACGTCGGGGCGCAGGTATTCGCGGCCGAAATCGCCCGCGAGCAAGCCGCCCCAGGGCTGCGAGCCGCTGCCGCCCAACAGCCGGTGCCCTGCTGGACTCAGATCGAACGGACCCAAGTAGTGCAAGAACTGCACGTGCAGCGGACGGTCGAGCAAGTGCTCGGAGCGAAAGCGCACGAGCGCCTCCGCGGCTGCGCCCGAGTCCACCGCGTCGTCGCTCGCAAAGCGCAACTGCGCCGGATCTCCCGGCGCGAGCCGCAGCAGCACGAACGCGATCGCGACGAGCCCGAGCAGCGTCGCGCAGGCGCGCAGTGAGCGCAGGAGCAAGGTCCGCATGGGCCGACTCGCTAGTCCACGAAGTACCACTCGCGCACGCGGAAGCCCGGATCGACCGGACCGACGCGCACGTTGCGCAGCCGCAGCGAAGCGCCGAACCGGTGGGGCACTTTCACGCCGTAGTTGTAGGCCTGCTCGGCGTACAGACGCCGTTGCAGCTCGCGACACATCGCCCCGCGGCGCGCGTCGTCGAGCTCGCTCGCGGACACGTCGATCAGGCGGTCAACATCGGGAGCGGAGAACGACGTCTCATTGGCCGAGCCCGTCCCCACCTCGCGCGAGTGCCAGCGCTGCGCGGGATCGCTCTGGATCGGCACGACCCAGACCTTGTACACGCCGTCGAACTCGCGCTCGCGCACACGCTCGATCAGCACGGGCCACGCCACCGCACCGATGTCCAGCCGCACTCCCGCTTGCGCGAGCGTCTCCTGATAGCGCTGCAGGAAGACCTCCCCCGCGCGACTTCCGGCCTGCGTCAGAATCTCGATCGACAGCGGCTTGCCATCTCGATCGACGAATCCGTCGCCATCGCGGTCGTACCAGCCCGCCTCCGCGAGCAAGGCCCGCGCACGCTCGACGTCGAACGGCAGGGGCGCGAGCTCGCGGTCGTAGTCGAGCCCGCCGTCGAACCACTCGGCTGTGACACGCTGCGCGAGCCCGCGATAGAAGCTCTGCACGAGGCCGTCCCAGTCGGTCGCGAGCGCGAGCGCCGTGCGCACGCGCGCGTCGGCGAGCTGCGGTCGGCGCAGGTTCCAGCCGATGTAGCTCGCGCGCGGCGTGTAGAAATGCCCGACGTAGGCGCGCGAAGTGAACTCTCGATCCGAGTTCGCACGGAAGAAGTCGTCGGACAACAGCCGCGTCGTGAAGTCGATCTCGCCCGCGCACAGCGCGCGATAGGCCAGCGCATCGTCGGTGATCAGCCGCCAGCGAATGGAGTCGAACCACCCGCCGTCCTGCGAGGGCCAGCCCATGTCGACGCGCTCGGCCTCGACGTATTCGTCGCTGAACTCGACGAGCCGGTACGGCCCCACTCCGATCCAGTTGCGGTTGGCCGGATGCTCGTTCACGTAGCGGGCGAGCTCCTCGTCGGTCGCCTCCGGACGCGCGTTGGGATGCTGCGGAGCACGCAGGTCGTAGATGTGCGTCGGAAGCGGAGTCAGCGCGCCGAACACGGCCGCGGCGCCGAAGTACTGACGGTCGTAGAAGAAGCGCAGCGAGCGCTCGTCGAGCTTCTCGGCGTGCACGATGTGTTCGAACTCGAAGCGCTTCTCGTCGCAGCGCACTTGCGGAATGCGCGCGAGGCGCCACGTCAAGAGGAAGTCCTCGGGGCGCAGCGGCGCGCCGTCGTGCCAGTGGATCCCGCTGCGCAACCGGAACGTGTAGACCGTGCCGCGCTCGATGCGCGCGACGTCGGCCTTGGGGACTTCGACCGCGGCTGAAAGCTCGTGCGAGGGCGTCGAGCGCGGCACGACGAGCCAGCGCTCGCCCTGCTCCACCAACTCGCCGTACAGCCGACGTTCGTCGCGGAGCACGAGCGTGTCCTCGACGACCCAGCTATCGGCGAGCAGCGGCCGATGAACGCCCGTGAAGAGGTCGCGCTCGAGGAGCGTGCCGTGGAGCTCCTGCAGGATGCGGCGCGTGACACCGGAGTTGTCGAGCAGGTAGTTGAGCTGCCGCGGCAGCGCCTCGACGTGGATCACCACCTTGCCGCCGCGGCGCGGCGCGGGCAGTGCATCGCGGCGCGGATCGAAGTCGGGGCGGAAGCGATCGGGCGCGGTGGCGTCGAGCGCTGCGTTCCCGCTCGTGCGCGGGGGTGATGACTCGGTCGCGGGCTCGCTCGGGCTGCACGAGCTCGCCCACGGCAACGCCATGACAGCGAGCGCGTGTAGGGCGAGCGCGCGTAGGGCGCGGCGGAGCGGGTGGACGTGCGACGTGGACATCGTTGGAGGGAGTCGGTGCCTCGAACGGCGGGAGCGGCTCGGGCAGGCGTGCCGCGCGATTCGCAGGCAGGAATACACGACCCGCGCGCAGAAGGCTACAGCGCCCGGCGGAACGCGAAATCGTGGGCGCCAGCCGAGGCGCGCGCACGGCGGATCGCCGACCGGGGCGCTCGGGCGCCTCGCGCGCCCGAGACGGGCGCGAGACAGCGCCCCCCGCGCTCCGTACGATCCCCGCACTCATGCTCTCGATGCCCTCCACGAGCGGCGCCCGACTCGCGCTCTCGACGGCCCTGTTGGGCGTGCTGGGAGCATCCGTCGTGGCCTTCGCCCTGCGCTCGGGTCGGCCGCGCGCCGACTTCGCCTTCACCGGCGGCGGCGAGGTCCGCAGCCTCGACCCACACGGCGTGACCGGCGTGCCCGAGGGCCGCGTGATCGCGCTGCTCTACGAGGGCCTCGTGGCGAGAAATCCGCTCACGCTGGCCATCGAACCGGGCGCGGCCGAGAGCTGGAACGTCAGCCCCGACGGCCGCACCTACACCTTCACGCTGCGCGCCGACGCGCGTTGGTCCAACGGCGATCCACTTCTGGCGGAGGACTTCGAGTGGAGCTTCCGGCGCATGCTCGAGCCCGCGACCGCGTGCGAGTACGCGTCCTCGCTGTGGCTGATCGAAGGCGCGCGCGAGTTCACGACCGGCCTCGCCGCGGACGGAACCCCGCGCGAGCGCGACTGGAGCCGCGTCGGGATCGTCGCGGCGCAGGAGCGCACGCTGAAAATCCGGCTCGAGCGCCCCACGCCGCACTTTTGGCCGCTGCTCTCGCTGCACGTTTTCGCGCCCGTGCACCGCGCGAGCCTCGAAGCGTTGCGAGAGCGCCATCCCCGCGACTGGGCCACGCGCTGGACGCGACCGGGAACGCTGGTCACCAACGGTCCCTTCCGGCTCGTCGAGCGCCGGGTCGGCGAAGTGCTGCGCTTCGAGCGCAACGAACACTACTGGGACGCGCGCAACGTCGCCCTGCGCACGGTCGACGTGCTGTCCGTGGAGAGCGCTTCGAGCGCGCTGAACCTGTACCTCGCGGGCGAGCTCGACTGGGTCGACGGCGCGATTCCCTCGAGCCTCGTACCCGAGCTCCTCGGCCGCGAGGACTTCGATCCGCGCCCCTACCTCGGCGTCTACTTCTACCGCGTCAACGTCACGCGCGCGCCGCTCGATCGCCGCGAGGTGCGCGCCGCGCTCGCGACCGCGCTGCGCCGCAAGGAAATCTGCGAACTGGTGCTCAAGGCCGGTCAACAGCCCGCGCTCAGCTTTCTGCCGCCGCAGGTCGGCGACTATCGTCCGCCCAAGACCTTCGGCGAGAGCGTCGACTACGCGCACAAGCTGCTCGTCGACGCGGGATTCGCCGACGAGAACGGCAAGCTCGACCTGCGCGCGCTCGAGCTGCACTTCAACACCAGCGAAGTGCACCGCGACATCGCGGAAGTCGCCGCGGAACACTGGCGCACCGCGCTCGGACTCGAGGTGCGGCTGCGCAATCAGGAGTGGAAGTCGTTTCTCGACGCGCAGGCCAAGCTCGACTACGACCTCTCGCGCTCGAGCTGGATCGCCGACTACGCGGATCCTTCGAGCTTCCTCGACATCTGGACCACGGGCCACGAGAACAACCGCACCGGCTGGTCGAACCCGCAGTACGACGAGCTCGTCGCCGCGGCGCGCAGCGAGCGCGATGCGGCACGCCGCCGCGAGCTCTACACGAACGCCGAGCGCATCTTGATGCACGAGCTGCCGTGCATCCCGATCTACCACTACGTCAGCCAAAACCTCGTCGATCCGCGCGTCGGCGGCTTCGGCCAGAACGCGCTGAACGCGCAATCGCCGAAGTATTGGTACTGGCGCTCGGATGAGGAGCTCGCCAATGTGCGCGCGCAGTCCACGCGGCGCTGCGAGCCCGTCGAGTCGCACGGTCCTTGCGCGGGGCTGTACCCGCCCTCGCGCGCCGAGGAGCCGCGGTGAGGCGCTTCTTGCTGCGCAGGCTCGCGTGGTTCGCGCTCACGGTGTGGGCCGTGATCACGATCTCGTTCGTGCTGATGCGCAGCGTCCCGGGCGGACCGCTGTCGACGGACCGCACGCTGCACCCCACCGTCGAGGCCGCGGTCAACGCGCGCTACCACCTCGATTGGCCCGCGTGGCGCCAGTACTTGCAGACGCTCGGACCGCTCAACCTCGACGAACACGGCCTGCTCGGCGATCGCAGCGCGGTCTTCGGCGGCATCCTCGCGCTCGACCTCGGCCCGTCGCTCCAGCAGCGCGACGTCTCCGTGAACGAGATCGTGGCGCAGTCGCTGCCCGTCTCCGCCGCGCTCGGTGTGACCGCGCTGGGCTGGGCGCTGGCGCTCGGACTCGCCGGAGGCCTCGTGTCCGCGCTGCGCCCCGGCACGGCGCTCGACACGGCCGCGCGCGTGCTCTCGACGCTGGGACTCTCGCTCCCCAACTTCGTGATCGCCTCGCTGCTCGTGCTCGTGCTCGCGGTGGCGTTCCCGATCTTCCCGGTCGCCGGCTGGGGCTCGCCCGCGCACCTCGTGCTGCCCGGCTTCGCGCTCGGCGCTCCGTTCGCGGCCTACGTGGCGCGCCTGTTCCGCGCGGGATTGCTCGAGGCGCTCTCGCAGGACTGCATCCGCACGGCGCGCGCCAAGGGCGTCCCGTGGCGAGCGATCGTGCTGCGCCATGCCCTCCCCGGAGCGCTCGTGCCCGTGATCTCGTTCCTCGGACCCGCGGCCGCCGGCATCCTGACGGGCAGCCTCGTGATCGAGCGCATCTTCACGATTCCTGGGACCGGCTCGCACTTCGTCGCGGGTGCGCTCAACCGCGACTACGCGCTCGCGATGGGCGTGACGCTGGTCTACACGGTCGCGGTGTACGCGCTCAACGTGCTCGTGGACCTCGCCTACGCCCTGATCGATCCGCGCGTCGAGTTGGAGAAGGACGCGTGAACACGACCCCGCGCAAGGGCGAGTGGTTCTCCGACGCGACCTTCGAGCGCGTGGCGGAGCAGCTCGCGAGCGAGCCGGCCACGAGCCTGTGGTCCGACGTGCGCCGCCGCCTCGCCGCGCGCGCCTCGGCCCGCTGGAGCCTGCGCTGGCTCCTCGCGCTCGTGCTCGCGAGCCTGTTCGTGCCGCTGCTCCCGCTGCCCTCCCCCGCGGCGATGGCGCTCGACAAGCAGCCCAAGCCTCCGGTGGCGCCGTGGGTCGAGCCGTTCAACGAGCGCTTCGAGCCCTACTACGGCGCGCTCAACCCGCTCGATCGCGCGCTGGTCGGGGTGCGCCAACAAGCGTTCGGAAAACGGCAGACCGGGCCGTGGCTGGGCACCGATGCCAAGGGACGCGACACGCTCGCGCGCATCCTGTGGGGCAGCCGCACATCGCTGCTCGTGGCGCTGTTCGCCGCGCTCACGAGCCTCACGATCGGCGTCGCATGGGGCGCGATCGCGGGACTCGCGCGCTCGCGCGTCGACAACGCGATGATGCGCACGGTCGACGTTCTGCAGTCGCTCCCCACGATCTTCCTCGTCATCTTCCTGCTCTCGTTCCTGAACGCGCCGAGCCCGAGCGGCGCCGCGCGCAGCGTCTCGCGCGAAACGGTGTTCTTCCTCGTGATCGGCGCCGTGAGCTGGCTGCCGATGGCGCGCGTCGTGCGGGGGCAGGTGCTCGCGCTGCGCAGCGCCGCGTTCGTCGAGTCCGCGCGCACGCAAGGGGCGTCGACGAGCTGGATCGTGCGCGCGCACCTCGTTCCCAACGTGCTGCCGATCGTGCTCGTCTACCTCACGCTCACGCTGCCGAGCGTGATCCTCTACGAGGCGTTCCTGTCGTTCCTCGGGCTGGGCGTCGAGGCACCCAACGTGAGCTGGGGCGTGCTCGCCGCCGACGGCGCGGAAGCGATCAGTCCGCTGGCGACCTTCTGGTGGCTGCCGCTGGGACCCGCGCTCGCCATGGGCGCCACGCTGCTCGCGCTCGGCCTGCTCGGCGACGCGCTGCGCGACGCGCTCGACGTCAAGCGGAGCCAAGCGTGAGCCTGCTCGAAGTCCGCAACCTGCGCGTGAGCTTCGCGACGCCCCACGGCAGCGTGCAGGCCGTCGAGAACTTCGGCGTCAGCATCGACGCGGGCGAGACCGTCGCGCTCGTCGGCGAGTCGGGTTCCGGAAAGTCGGTCAGCGCGCTCGCCATCGCGCGGCTCCTGCCGACTCCTCCCTCGCGCATCGAGACCGGCGAAGTCCTGTTCGAGGGTCGCGACCTGCTCGCGCTGGGGGAACGCGAACTCCGGCGCGTGCGCGGCAAGGAGCTGGGCTTGGTGTTCCAAGATCCCACCAGCTCGCTGCACCCGCTGATGACGATCGGCGAGCAACTCGAAGAGGCACTCCTCGTGCACGAGCGCATGCCTCGCGCGAGCGCGCGACAGCGCGCGGAGTGGGCCCTCGCGGAAGTCGGAATCGCCGACCCCAGAGCCCGACTCAGCGCCTTCCCCCACCAACTCTCGGGCGGCATGCGCCAGCGCGCCCTGATCGCCATGGCGCTCCTGACGCGCCCGAAGCTGCTCATCGCCGACGAGCCGACGACGGCGCTCGACGTGACGATCCAAGCATCGCTGTTCGCGCTGCTGCGCAAGGTGCAGCGCGAGCACGGCACGGCGCTGTTGTTGATCACCCACGACCTCGCGCTCGTGTCCACCTTCGCACGCCGCACGCTGGTGATGTACGCCGGAGCGGTGGTCGAGAGCGGCCTCACGAGCGAGCTGGTCGCGCGTCCCGCCCATCCCTACACGCGCGCCCTGCTGCGCAGCGTGCCGTCGCTCTCCACGTCGCTCGACCACGCCCTGCCCGTCATCCCGGGCGCTCCGCCCGATCCCTCCCACCCCGCCCTCGGCTGCGCGTTCGCGCCGCGCTGCGAATTCGCGCTCTCGGCGTGCCACCAGCGACGTCCGGCGCTCGTGGCGCTGTCGACGAGCGCGAGCGGCGAGGCGGGCGTGCGCGTGCACAGCCGCCGCGTGGCGTGCACCGAGAGCGAGCGGACGCTCGCCGCGGAGGTGAACTCGTGAGCGCGCTGCTGACGGTCGAGAACCTGTGCGTGCGCTTCGCCTCGCGCGAGGGGCGCACGGTCCACGCGGTCGAAGGCGTGTCGTTCTCGATTCCCTCGGGAGGCGCGCTCGGCCTCGTCGGCGAGTCCGGCTCGGGCAAGTCCACCACGGCCCGCGCCATCGCCGGCCTGCAGGCGCCGAGCGAAGGCCGCGTGCTGCTCGACGGCGAGCCGTTCGGACGCCAGTCCGCTCGCTCCGCTCGAGCGCGCGTGCAGTTGGTGTTTCAGGACGCGCAAGGATCTCTCGATCCGCGCCGACCGGTCGGCTGGTCGGTCGAAGAGCCGCTCGCGCTGCAAGGTTCCGGCACGGCCAAGTCCCATCGAGCGCGCGCCTTCGCCGCGCTCGATGCCTGTGGCCTCGATCCGAGGCTTTCCCTGCGCTATCCGCACGAGCTCTCCGGCGGCCAGCGCCAGCGCGTTGCGATTGCGCGCGCGCTCGTCAGCGAGCCGCAGCTCGTGATCCTCGACGAGCCGACGAGCGCGCTCGACGTCTCGGTGCGCGCGCAGATCGTCAACCTGCTCTGCGACCTGCGCCAGCGCTTCGGCCTCGCCTACCTGTTCGTCTCGCACGATCTCGCCGTGGTGCGACGCGTGTGCGAAGACGTCGCCGTGATGTATCTCGGACGCATCGTCGAGCGCGCGCCGCGCAGCGAGCTGTTCGCGTCGCCGCGCCATCCCTACACGCAAGCGCTGCTCGCCGCCGTGCCCGAGATCGGTCGCGATCTCGCGCTCGCGCCGCTCGCGCTCGACCCCGCGTCCCCGCTCGCGCCGCCTTCGGGCTGCGCCTTCCACCCGCGCTGTCCGCGACGCTCCGAAGTGCCCGCCCAGCGCTGCTCGCTCGAGCTGCCCCTGCTGCAAACGCACGGCGACGCCGCGCTCTCCTGCCACCTCGCCGCTGGGTCCGTCCCTCCCGCGCGCTCAGCCGCGCAGGGGAGCGGCGCCTCACGGGGATGACGCTGGCTCCAGTCGCTTCGACAGCTGATCGAACGCGAGCCCGATCGCGAACCCCAGCGCGAAGTCGTCGAGCGCTAGGCAGCCGGCGACGGTGAGCAGCGCGACCGCATGCGTGCGCGTTCCGCCGAGCTCGCGCGCCGCCGCTCCGAGCTCGAGGCCGCTCGCCACCAGCATCACGCCGAGGATGCTGGCGGGAAACACGCCGCAGGCTGCCGTGAGGGTCGCTCCGAACAGCACGGCGAGCAGCATCTTCGCGCTGCCGAGCATCAGGATCGAGCCACCGCTGCGCGCGCCGAAGCGATGCTGGCCCGCGAGCCCGCCCGCGCCGTGACACATCGGCATCGCGCCGAACGGACCGGCGAGCAGGTTCATCAGCCCGACGGACACGGCGACCTTGGCGGGCGGGGCGGGCCGCGTCGGGAAGAGATCGACAGACAGCGCGCACACCGCGACCACCGAGTTGAGCAGCGTGAGCGGGAGCTGCGGAAAGGCCGCGCTCCACCACGCCGCGCGCAACTCCGCGAGCGTCGGGAGCGCCAGCGTGGGCCACCACGGCTCGAGGCGGATCGAGGCGAAGGCCTGCGGCGCACCGAGCCACGCGATGGCGATCCCGGCGAGGAACAGCACCAGCGCCGCGGGCACGCGCCGCGAGTTGCGCAGGACCAGCACCGCGAGCCCCGCGAGGATCGCCAGTCCGATCCCATCGCTCGCCCACGGGGAGGAACCGCTCGCGACCGACTTGAGGCCGCGCATGAGCAACGTCAGCGCGAGCGCAAGCTGCAGCCCGCGCACGACGGCGATCGGAATGCTGCGCTGGATCCAGCCCAACGCTCCCGAGAGTCCGAGCGCGAGCACCACGGCGCTCACCCACATGCCCGCGGCGACGATCTCCCCGGCGCCGAGCCCCTCGGCCAGCGCAATGGCCGCGATGGCCTTCATCGGCTGCACCGCCATGGGAATGCCGAACGTGAAGGCGGTGATGACGTTGAACGCTCCCGCGAAGAACAGCGCCGCGGGAAAGGACAAGCCGCACTGCGCCGACATCGCGACCAGCAACGGCAGGAAGGTGCCGAGGTCGCCGAGCGAACCGGCCACCTCCTCGCGATTCCAACGCCAGCGCGGCGCGCTCATGCGCGACCCACGATGACTTCCGTGGCCTTGACGATCGCGATCGCGTGGCCGCCGACCGCGAGGCCGAGGCGGTCGACGGAGTCGGTCGTGATCACCGAGCCCATGCGCACGTGCGGCGCGATCTCGATCACGAGCTTGCTGACGATGTCGCCGCGCCTGAGCTCGACGATGCGGCCGGGGAAGCGGTTGCTCGCGCTCAGGGCGCCGAGGTCGAGCTCGGGTTCGCGGTACGCACTGTCGAAGGCGTCCGCGAGCGCACGCAAGGGGTCGCGCCGCACGGCCGCGTCCTCGGCCTTCCAGCCCTGCTCGGCGGCGCGGGCGAGTGCGCGCAGCGTACGCGCCTGCGGTCCGGCAGGCTTCGCCACTCCGCGCTCCCACTTCGACACGGTCATCGCGTGGGCTCCGACGAGCGCAGCCAGAGCGGCCTGAGACAGAGCGAGTTTCTCGCGCAGCTTGCGCACATTCATGCCGGAGAGCTTATGTGACCAAGCCATGACTTATCCACACGGGCGGAGCGGACGGGGGCCTCCCAGGGAGCGGGACTAGCTCCGGGAGCGGCGCGGATCCGCTCCTGCAGGGCTGGGGGGCGGCGTGCCTCGAAGTTGACGCGTCCGATGCGTGCGTCGAGAATCCAGCCGATGATCGCCACGCTCGTCCTCGCCCTGCTGGCCACTCCCGCCACACAGGCAAGTGATGCTCCGATCGCGACAACCGCGCTCCAGCCCTCGGAGTTCCTCGCGGAGGCGCGTGCGAAGCTGAAGTCGCACACTTACTTCTCGAAGGTGGTTCTCGCGGAGAAGACCCTCTCGCCCACCCTCACGCTGTTCGCGCAGGTGCCGCAGGTCGCGACCGCGGACTGGGAGACGAAGCTCATCGCCGAGCGCGCGCCGTGGCTCCTGCGCACCGAGCAGGTGTTCGTCGAGCGCTTCGCGCGGCCCATGGGCCTCGCGCGTCGCGCCGAGATCCCCGTGAGCATCGTTTGCGCGCTGCAGACCGCGGGCGACTACTCGAATTTCTCCGAGCGCCTCTCGTCGCTCTCGCCCTTCCGCTCGGGAGCGAGCTTCGATCGCCGCAACCGCTGGACCGTGATGTACGAGAGCGGCGGCCGGCTCGGGCTCGGGGCACGGCGCACGACGCAGATGGCCGAGTTCGTGACTTCGCTCGTCCATGCGCATTCCACCGCCACCTTCGGAGCGCTCGATCAGCAGTTTTTCGTCCACGGTCTCGCCGGCTACCTGTGCGAGGACCTCGGCAGCGCGCCGGAAAGCATCGGTGCCTGCAAGCCGCCGCCGCGGACGCTGGCCGCGCTCGTCAACACGCTCGCGCGTCCTGAGTCCGCCTACGCCTGCATCCTGCGACTCGACGAGCTCGCGGACAGTGCCTCGTGGGAACATTTCCAGGTGCTCAGCTTCCACCGCGCGCAGGAGTTGAAGGCGCAGGTCGCGGACGCCGTCATCGGCGAGTCGTTCCACGCGCAGGGCGTGCTCTGGATGCACTTCCTGATGGACGCCAACGCGGGTCGACATCGCGCGCGCTTGCTCGCGTACTTGCGTCATGCACTAGAGAGCAAGGGCGACGGCACGACCCTGCGCGGCGCATTCGATGGCATCGCCATGGACGAGCTCTCGCGCGAGTTCCTCGGCTGGGCGGTGGCTCTCGATGCGGGCAACCGCAAGGCTCCCGTACTCGCGCCGGGAACGCTCGAGCGGCTCTTCAAGGGACCGCCAACCCTGACGACTCCGCCGACGAACGGCGCCCAGCCTGAAGCGATGACGCCGGCGCCGCCGGGCTTTGATGTCGCGCGCCTGCGCACGCCCTCCAGCGACTTGGAGACGCGACACGGTCTTGCGCTGGCACGTGCCTCGGCCGGTCACCTCTTCGAAGCCGCGCAGCGTGTGGCGGAACTCGTCCCGCTCGCCAAGGATGCTGGCGAGCGCGACCGGCTCGAGCGCGAGCGCGCGCGGCTCACCGCCCTCGATGCGATGCGCAACGCCGTCCTCCAAGATCGCATCACCACCGGCAAGAAGCTGCAATTCCAGCTGCCCGACCGCAAGTTGCTCGTCGGCGTGCGCGCCGTCGAAGGCGAGTGGCTACTGCTCGGCGAGAACGGCCAAGGCGTCGAGCGCTTGCCGCTCGCGGACTTCTCGCTCCAACTGCTGTCCAAGGAGCTGCCCGTTCCGACGCCGGAGCCGTGGATGAAGCCGTACCTGCAGTTGCTCACGAGCGCGGGTCGCCCGGTCAAGCTCGCTCCCGAGGATCGCGCGCTCGCGGATCTGCGCGCGGACGCCCTGCAGATCGGAGCGAGGTGGCAGAGCGGCATGGTGGCACTGGAATTCGAGGCGCTCGCGGATCGGGGCGTCCCGACGGGCGCGACCGACGCTCGCGATGCGGTGGACGCGCTGCGCAAGCTGCTCGCCGCTCACGGCACTGTGCCGCTGCTCAACGCTCGCCGCGCAGCGCTGCGCGACTACGCCGCGGGCGCGCTCGGTGCGAGCGTCGGACTCGAGCAGGTGCCCGAGCTCTTCGGTGGCTCCTGCGAGATCCTGCCCGATGGCCAAGTGACTTGGACGCTGCAGTTCGACGACGAGCGCGAAGCGGCGCTCTTCACGCCCATCCAGAACGGCTGGGAGAGCCTGCGCGAGTACATCTGCTTCGGTCGCGCGTGGATCGAGCCCAAGCTCAAGCCTCGCGGCAGCGCGCTGGCAGTTTGCGGCTCGGGCGCATGGGTCTCCCAAGCTGCATTCCGCGAGATCAGCGCGGTCCGCGTGCGCGGCAAGCATGCCTGGGACGCGAATGTGCGCGACGACGAGTTCGTGTTCTACGCGTTGGCTGGTTATCGCGAGCCGCAGCGCTACATCGCCGTGTCGGCCAGCGGCAGCATGGTGTCGTTCGACGCGGATTCGAACGCGTTCGCCGCGTCGCACCGCACCACGCCCCTGCACGCCAACGTGCCGTACGAGAGCACGCTGTCACGCGCCGGGGGCAAGCTGCATGTGCGCTGCGGGGACTACACGAGCGAGATGGACGATGTCGTGCCGAGCGCCGGCCATGTGGCGCTGTTCTCGCTCTATCGCGGTAGCTTCCTGCTCGACACGCTCGAAGTGACCGGCTTCCCCGATCTGGAGCTGCTGCGGCCGGCGTATGTGCTGCGCGAGCTCGCGAAGCTCGGGCTCTAGTCGCGGGAGCGAGCTTCGATCAGACGCACAGCAGCATCGACAGGCGGCGCTGGAACTCGAGCACCAGCGGCTCGCCCTGACCGAGCAGATTGAAGACCTCGATCATGGCCTTGCGCGGCGCGCCGCCCTCGAACTGGAGGTCGAGCTTGGCGGCGGTCAGCAGCTCCTCGAGTCCCTGCTCGTAGCGGCCGGCGGCGACGAGTCCCTTGCCGTAGGCGATGCGCGCGGCCGGGTCCTTCGGCGCGGCCTGCGCGGCGGCTTCGAGCGGGGCGAGCTCGCCCACCTTCTCCATCGCGGCGAACTGAGCCGCGATGGCCTGCGCCTCGGGCAGCTCGAGCGCCTCGCCCGAGAGCGCGGCGAACACGCTCTTGGCCTCGTCCATGCGCTGGGCCGCGAGCAGCATGCGCGCGAGGGCGAGGCGCAGCGCGGCGTTCGCGCCCTCGCGATGCAGCGCGCGGGCGAGCAGCGTGATCGCCTCGTCGCGCTTGCCCGCGGCCTCGAGCTTGGCGGCCTCCCCGAGCGGGTCGGGCGCGGCGCCGGGAATGTGCTTCTCGAGCAGCTTGCGCACCGCCGCTTCCGGCTGCGCGCCCATGAACGCGTCGACCGGACGGCCCTGCTTCATCAGCACGACCGTGGGCACGCTCTGGATCTGGAACAGCTCGGCGATCTCGGGGTTCTTGTCGATGTCGACCTTGGCGAGCACGAGCTTGCCGGCGAGCTCGCGCGCGACCTTCTCGAGGATCGGCACGAGCGTCTTGCAGGGCCCGCACCAGGTGGCCCAGAAATCGACCAGCACCGGCACCGCCATGGAACGGCGCACGACCTCGGTCTCGAAGCTCTCGACGGTGACATCGACGATCGGCGGCAACTCGGCTTGCGTCATGGCGCTTGTCCTCGGGGGAGCGGCTAGAGCTCACTTCCCGATCAGGAAGTGACACACGTCGTTGGGTCGCATCACGTACTCACGGCCTTCGCTGCGCATCTTCCCCGCGGCCTTGATGGCGGCCTCGTTCTTGTACTGCACGAGCTCGTCGACCGAGTAGATCTCGGCGCGGATGAAGCCCTTCTCGAAGTCCGTGTGGATCACGCCGGCCGCCTTCGGCGCGCTGTCGCCCTTGTGGATCGTCCACGCGCGAATCTCCTTGGGACCGGCGGTGTAATAGACCTGCAGGCCGAGCAGGTGATAGGCGGAGCGAATCAGGCGGTGCAGGCCGGGTTCGGTGAGCCCCATGTCGGCGAGGAACGCCGCGCGATCCGCGGGTTCGAGCGCCATGATCTCGCCTTCGATCGCGCCCGAGAGCGCCACCACTTCGGCGCCCGTCGCGGCCGCGTGGGCGCGCACCTTGTCGACGAGCGGCGACTGGCCATCGAGGTCGCTGTCCGCGACGTTCGCGACGAACAGCACCGGCTTCATCGTGATCAGGAACAGCGGGTAGAGCACGGCGGCTTCCTGCGGCGTCCACGCGTGGTTGCGCAGCTGCTTGCCGCTCTCCAGCCAAGCCTTCGCGCGCTCGAGCACGTCCTTCTCGAACATCGCGTCCTTGTCCTGCGCGCGCGCCTTCTTGGCGGCGCGATCGAGCGCGCGCGCGACCGTGTCGAGGTCGGCGAGGCCCAGTTCGAGCTCGATCACTTCGATGTCGCGCTGTGGATCGACCGAGCCCGACACGTGGATGATGTCGCCCGATTCGAAGCAGCGCACGACGTGCAGGATCGCGTCGCACTCCTTGATGTTGCCGAGGAACTTGTTGCCGAGCCCCTCGCCCTGACTCGCGCCCGCGACCAGACCGGCGATGTCGACGATCTTCAGCGCGGCCGGGATGATGCGCTCGGTCGGGATGAAGCCCTTGATCAGCTCGAGGTTCGCGTCCGGCACGTCGACCACGCCGATGTTGGGCTCGATGGTGCAGAACGGGTAGTTCGCGCTCTCGGCGCCAGCGGCCGTGATGGCGTTGAAGATAGTGGACTTCCCGACGTTCGGGAGACCGACGATGCCGCAGGCGAGACTCATGGCTTGGCCCCTGTTTTCGAGGGCGAAGAGTCTACTGCGGCACGGCTCGAACTTCGAGGCGCCGGATGCGATAGCAGGCCGCCGCGAGGCCCGGATGCAGCCGGATAGGGCCACAGAGCCCGGGGACGCGCAGCTTCACGTACACCGTGCGCCCCGCGCCCGCGGGCAGCGGCCGCTGCACGCCGCGCGCGAGGCGGGAGTACGCGGCGAATCGCCGCGTGAGGAACTCGAGCAAGAGCGCGGTGTCGAGCGGGCTGTCGAGCTCGACGCGCACGAGCGCCCAGTGCGATGGCGGAACCACGAATTCCGGCAATTCGAGCGCGCTGCCGCCGTAGTCGACGCGCAGGGCGCCATCGGGCTCGCGCTCGAGCGAACCCGCCGCGCCAGCAGGCAACGCGAGTCCGTCGAGGCCCGCGAGCAACGTCTCGCTCGAGCGGGCGAACTCCGCGGCGAGGCGCTCCGGCGTGTCGAGCGGCGAAGTCGAGAGCGAAGTCGCGGCCAGCGCGCGCTCGACGAACACCTGCAACACGACGTCTGGGCGCTCGCGCTCGATCGCATCGGTGTCGAAGTCGGGCACCCAGCGAAACGCCACTTCGCGGAAATGCTCGGCCAGCAACGGACGCAGCTTCTCCCCCATCGAGTCGTGGAACACCAGCGCCTTTGGCGCCATGACGCCGGTGCGCACCACGCGCACGTTCATGCCGCCCTCGATCTCGATCGACCAGCCCGCGGGCTCGCCGTCGAGGGGCGCGAGCTCGAAGCGCGCGCGCTCCTGCACGGACTTGTCGCGTCGCTCGAGGAACACGCGCAGGCGCTCCCACGCGGCCGCGGGAATCGTGCGCTCGAACGCCGCGTGGGCGTTGGATTGGCGCATTCGATCCTCGAGGTAGAGTCGCCCCGCCCAGGAATCGTCCTGAAAATCGGTGGGTTCGAAGCGAACGGCGCTCTCGTCGCCGAGGGGGATGCGCGCGTCGAGCGCGTGCAGCCGCTCGAGCAAGGCGTACGCGGCCGACACCGCGCCGCGATCGTTCCAGTGCGTGCCGAGCGGGTAGTAGAGCTGCTCGCCCTGCGGCGTGCGCGACTTCGCGGCGCTCACGGGCTGCGTGAGGTCGAGCAGCGGGAACTGCGAGCGCCGCGCGACGTGCGCGACGAGCTGCTCGCGGCGCGACGGACCGAGCTTGTCGAAGCGCGGCGGGAAGTACTCCGGGTAGATCGACTCCTTGTTGGGCGCGATCGCGAACAGGTACTGCACGCGGTGCTGCGAGCACCACTCGCGCCGATCCTCGAGCACGCTCGTCCACAGCTCGAGCTCTTCCACCGAGAAGGGATCCGCTCCGCGCCAGACGTCGACCGCGCGGTCGCGCGTCGTGAACAGCCACGCGTCTGGACCCACGACGATCTCGCTCGTCGGCGAGACTCCGAACACGCCGAGGCTGAGGCGGTTGTGGAGTCGGATCCAGCGCGGCCGCAGGCCGAAATGATCGGAGTACCACGCATCGAACTGCGCCGGCCAGGCCTGCGCCTGCGCGAGCGTCGCGGGACGCTGCGGTTCACTCGAGGGCCGACGGAACTCACGCTCGATCGCGCCCGTCGGCGGCGGCGCGCTCCACGTCAACACCGCGGGCAGGGTGCAGAACAGCACGAACAGTCCTGCGAGCGCGCGGTCGCACCAGTCTCCGAACCTGCTCACGTCGCGCGGGGCCATCAGAAGCGGAAGTAGATGAAGGGATTGAAGGTGCCCGCCGAGAGCCGCGCGGCGGACAGCACGAGCAGCAGCATCGGCAGCGCGACGGAGGCGAGCTCGAGCCCGCGCTCGAGTCCGTCGCCTCCGTTCGCTCGGCGCCGCTCGCGCCGCCGCTGCAACGCGGGGAGCCATGGCATCGAGCCGAGCACGGCGGCGAACAGCGTGGTCACGAGCAGCGGCTCGAGGTACAGGCCCGCGTGCACGGCGCGAGCGTCGCCCGTTCCGAGTCCGAACATCGCCTTCAAGAACTCGAGCGCATGTTCCAGCGACGACGCGTTGAAGAGCACCCAGCCACAGACCACGACCACGAACGCATACGGCCAGCCCAGCCAGCTCGCGCGAGCGCGCGCCTCGCCGCGCACGATGCGCTCGAGCACGAGAAACGCGCCGTGGAAAAGGCCCCACGCCACGAAGTTCCACTTGGCACCGTGCCACAGGCCGCACAAGCAGAACACAGCCAGCAAATTGAAGTACGTGCGCGCGCCGCCGTGGCGATTGCCGCCCAGCGGAATGTAGAGGTAGTCGCGGAACCAGCTCGAGAGCGAGATGTGCCAGCGACGCCAGAACTCGGTCACGCTGCGAGCGATGTAGGGGTAGTCGAAGTTCTCGAGGAACTCGAAGCCGAGCATGCGACCCAGCCCGATCGCCATGTCGCTGTAGCCCGAGAAGTCGAAGTAGATCTGGGCCGTGTAGCACAGCGCGCCGAGCCACGCGGTGGGCGCATCGAGGCTCGCCGGATCGAGGCCGAAGATCGACTTCGCGGCTTCCGCGCAGGTGTTCGCGATCAGCATCTTCTTGCCGAGGCCGACCGCGAAGCGGCGCACTCCGGAGGCGAACTTGGCGCTCGAAAGCGAACGAGCGGCGAGTTGCTCCGCCACGTCGCGGTAGCGCACGATCGGACCGGCGATCAGCTGCGGAAAGAGCGCGATGTACAGGCCGAAGTCGAGCGGGTTGCGCTGCGCGCGTCCCTCGCCGCGACGCACGTCGAGCACGTAGGAGAGCGCCTGAAACGTGAAGAACGAGATGCCGATCGGCAGCGAGACGCTGACGGCGCCGAGCGCTGGAACGGGGAGCCCCAGCGCCGCGAGGTTGTCCCACAAGAAATTCCAGTACTTGTAGAAGCCGAGCAGCCCGAGGTTGAAGACCAGCGCGATGGCGACCGGCCCGCGCGCCTCGACCCACAGGGCCAGCGTCCAGTTGACCGCGATCGACGCGAGCATGACGAGCGCGACGCGCGGCTCGCCCCAGGCGTAGAACACAAGGCTCGCGACGAACAGCGCCGAGTTTCGCAGCGCGCGCGGCAGCGCGAGGCCGAGCGCGAGCGCGAGCGGCAGGAACAAGAACAGGAAGGTCGGGGAGCTGAACAGCATGGCGGGCCGCGCGGCGGCGCAGGAGCGCGCTCGCTAGGCCCGCGCCACGCAGTCGATCTCGACCAAGGCGCCCCGCGGCAGGCCCGCGACCGCGACCGTTGCGCGCGCCGGAGCGGCGCCCTGCGGGAAGTGGCGCGCGTAGACCTCGTTCATCGGCCCGAAGTGCTCCATCGTGGTCAGGTAGACGTTGCACTTCACGACCTGCGCGAGGCTGCTGCCCGCCGCGCCGAGCACGGCGCCGAGGTTAAGGAGCACGCGCTCGGTCTGCGCCGCGACGTCGCCGCCGAGGAACGCGCCGGTCTTGGGATCGAGGGCGACCTGACCCGAGCAGTGCACGAGCCCGGCGGCGACGATGGCTTGGCTGTAGGGTCCGATCGCCTTGGGGGCGGCGTCGGTCGCGACGATGCGTCGATCGCTCATGGAAATTCTCGGGGGTGGCTACTGGGCGCGGGTCGCTCGCTCGCGCAGGGCGCGCGCGACGAGCGCGGGGACGAACAGCTCGACCTGCCCGCCGAGTTCCGCCACCTGCCGCACGAGCGTGCTGGAGATGTGGGCGTGGCGGGGTGCGGACGCAAGGAAGATGGTCTCGAGTTCCGGAGCCAGCGCGGCGTTGGAGAGCGCGAGCTGGGACTCGTACTCGAAGTCGCTCGAATTGCGCAGGCCGCGCACGATCACGCTGGCTCCCAGCGCGCGACAGGCGTCGACCGTCAGGCCGTCGATGCGCGCCACGGCGACGCCGGCGATGTCGGCGGTGACCTCGCGCAGGAGCGCGAGGCGGCGCTCGAGCGGCAGCAACTCGCGCTTGGAGGAGTTGCTCGCCACCGCGATCGTCACGCGGCCGAACAGGGCGGCGGCGCGGCGGACGACGTCGAGATGGCCGAGCGTCACGGGGTCGAAGCTGCCCGGAAACAGTGCGTGTCGAGGGGCGGACATGCGGACGGAATGCTAGCAACCCGCGCGCGGTGGCTCCCGCGCACCGCCGCGGCGGAGGGAGGAACCGCGGGCGTGTGCGTTGCGCGCGGCGATGGACGGGATCTGGGGGAATTGGGCGCGACCAGCGCGAAACCCGAGCGACGGGCGCTCATTGAAGCTCTCGAGCGCGAGTCTGGAGGAGGAACGCCGAGCGCCGACGGTCCCCCGACCTGCGAGCCGACCGCTGGTGGCCGCGGCGCTCTCCGTGCTGACGGGGGCGTGGCTCGGAGCGGCTTGGCGACCGGAGCCACTGGCGCTCGCGGCGCTGCTCGCGGGCGTGTTGGGCGCGTGGTGCGCGCTCGAGCTCGCGGCCGGGCTGGACGTGGGAGGGGCGCACATCGGCTCCTCGTTCCTGCGGCGCGCCACTCGGCTCGGATTGCTCGGCGCGCTCGCGCTGGCCTCGGTGGCGCTGGGCTGGCGCGGGCGCGAGGTCGCGCCGCAAGCGCCGTGGAGCGAGACCTCCCTCTCGGCGCCGCTCGCGACGCTGGAGGGTCGCTGGGAGCCACTTCGACGCACGCGGCGCGGGGAGCTGGGCAAGCTGCACGCTCCCGGAGAGGGGCCGGTGTGGCTCGAGTTGGAGCGCGGCAGCGCGACGCGCGGCGAGTGGTTGCGCGTTCGACCGAACGACCGGCCGCGGCGCGAGGCGCGCGGCCCCGTGCAGCCGCCCCACGCGCCCTTCGACACGCGCGCTCACCTCCAGTGGAGCGCTCGACCCGATGAAGTCGAGCGGCTCGCGGTGGCACCGGTCTGGGAGCGCGGAACGGCGTGGGTCGCCGACCTGCGCGAGTTCGTGGCGCGGCGCTGCGTGCGCTTCGCGCAGGGCACGCCGAGGGCGCTCGCGCATGCGCTGCTGTACGGCGCGACCGAACGCCTCGAACCGGAGCTCGCGGACACGTTCTCGCACACCGGCATGCGGCATGTGCTCGCCGTGAGCGGCATGCACGTCAGCCTGCTGGCCGCGGTCCTGATCGCGCCTTGGATCGGCGGCGGCAGGAAGCGACGCACGCTGCTGGTCTTGGGCGCGAGCATCGCGCTCGCGCTGTTCGCGGCCGTGACGGGAGGAGCCGCGCCCGTACGACGCGCGGTCGTCGCGCTCGCACTCACGCTCGCGGCGCCGCTGTGTGCTCGCGAGCACGACGAGCCGCGCCGCGCCGACACGCTCTCGCTGCTCGCACTCGCGCTGCTCGTCGAAGCAGCGCTCGATCTCGATGCGCTGTTCAGCGTCTCCCTGCTGCTCTCCTACCTCGCCACCCTCGGACTCGTGCTGCTCACGGGTCCGATCCGGCGCGCCCTGCCGCGCGTGCCGCTGCGCGTCGAGCTCGGCCCCACGTCCGCACGACGGGCGCTGACGAGCGTGGCGGAGCGCGCCATTCGCTCGGCGCTGGCCGCTTCGTTGGCGGCCGTGCTCGTCACTCTGCCGCTGTGTTGGTCCACCTTCGGAGAATGGGCTCCGATCGGCGTGCTGGCCACGGCCATCACGACGCCGCTCGTCACCTGGCTGCTCGTCGTGGGCTGGGCCGCGATCCTCTTGCCCGCGCTCGTGCCGGGGGTGTTGTTCGATGTTCCAGCGCAGTGGTTCGTCGGACTGCTCGAGTTCGCGGACTCGCTGCCGGGGACGCCGTGCGTGCTCCCGCCGCGACCGCTCCTGCTGCTCGCGCTCGCTACGGGCTTGCTCGCCTACGGCTGGACGAGGCGGGAATCGCGCACGCTCGCCTCGCGCGCCGGAATGGCGCTGTGGGGCCTGCTGCTCCTGCCGTGGACGGTGCGCCCGCGCGAGTGGGTGATCGATGCGCTCGATGTCGGACACGGAACCTGCGTCGTCCTGCGCGGACCGAGCGGGCCCGCGTGGATCTTCGATGCCGGTTCCCGCGATCGCAGCCGCGTCGCGACCTCCGCCCTCGGACCGCTGCTCGCGGCGGCCGACGCGCGCGAGATCGCGGTGGTGCTCTCGCACTCCGACAGCGACCACGCCGAGGCGCTCGGCTGGATTTCACGGCGCTACGAGGTCGTGGACTGGCTCGGAGCGCCGCTGCCCGAGGGCCTCGATCCCCACGTCCGCCGCGGCGCCGATCCGCGCGGAGCGTGCAGCGCGCTCGAGTTCGCGGCCGAGCCGTCGGCACGCTGGCAGATCGCGCGCGGGTGCGAGAGCGAAGACAACGAAGGCTCGCGCACGCTCGTCGCCCTGCTCGGGGACGCACGCGTGCAGTTGCATGGCGATGCGGTGGAGCACGGTCTGCAAGCGCAGTTGGATACGGAGGCCCTGCGCGGACCGGTCGACGTGCTGCTGTGGCCCCACCACGGCGATCCGGGCCCGTGGACCACCGCGCTGCTCGAGCGCGCACGCCCGCGCGAGGTCTGGATCAGCGCCTCGGGAACCGGCGGCGTCGAGCGAGAGCTGGAACGGCGCAAGATCCCCTGGCGCGCCACCAGCCGCGACGGTCCCCTGCGCCGAGGGCAGCCCTAGCCGCGCCCAGCGTCCCGACCGCGTGCCGGCGGAGAAAGCGGTCCTGCATCCGGCAACCCCCTCGCGGAAGGGGGCTAGTCCGGATGGAATGAAGGCGCCTCCTCGGCCAAGGACGGATCACCATGCGAACGCTGCTCCTCTCGTTGCTGCTCGCGCCCCACGCACTCGCGCTCCCTCAGGCGGCACCGGCGGCCGACGAAGCTCCGGCCGCGGCGGAGTTGAACCGCATCTTGCACCTGCGGGGCGGCGGCACCGTGCGCGCGAAGGCGCGCGAGGTGGAGGGCGCGTGGGAAATCCAGCGCGGCAAGGAGTGGCAGCGACTCGCTCCCGACGCCGTCGTGCGCGTGGAGCTCGAACGAGTCGTGCTCGCCAAGATGCGCGAGCTCGAACGCCATGTCGATCGACGCCAGTGCGCGACGCGCGTCCCCTTCGCCGGTTGGATGGCGCGCGAAGGCCTGCTCTCCGAGAGCCTGCAGCAGCTCGAGCTCGTGCTCGAGGCCGATCCCGACCAGAGCGAGGCACTCGCCCTCCTGGCCGCCTATCCGCAGCCGCTGGTCGTGCCCGGGGCGGAGGAAGCCGATCCACAGGACGCGCTCCGACTGGCCGCATCCGCTCCGCGCACGTTGCAGGAGCTCGCGCTGCGCGCGCTCGCCCATCGGCCGGAGAAGGAACGGCTCCATGCCGCGCTGCTGCGCTCGCTCGACTCGCACTCGCCGCGCATCCGCGCCTTGGCGGCGCTGGGGCTGCGGCGCACCGGTGCAGGCAGCGAAGTGAAGGCGCTCGTCACGCGCGCGGTGCTCGACGGCTCGGCACAGGTGCGCAAGGAGTGCTCGCTCGCGCTGCGCGACGCCCGCGATGAAGCCGTCACCCTGCCCGTGCTGCGCGCCCTCGGCTCGCGGACCGCGGCCGTGCGCGAGAATGCGATCTCGGCGCTCGGCGTGATGAACTACCCCGCCGCGGTCGAGCCGCTCGTCGCGCGATTGGGCGCTCTCGCGAGCACCTCCGGCGGCGGAGGAGCATGGAAAGCGCCCGCGTCGCACATCTTCGTCGGCAAGCAGTTCGCCTACATTCAGGACTTCGACGTCGAAGTCTCGCAGGGCGCCGCGGTCGCCGACCCACAGGTCAACACGCTCGTCGAAGGTGCGGTGCTCGACGTGCGCGTCATCGGCGTGTCGGAAATGACGGTTGCCGTCGAGAGCCGCAAGCTGCGCGAGGCGCTCGCCGCGCTGACCGGCGCCGATCCGGGCGACACGAACCGGGCCTGGCTTGGGTGGTGGGAGAACAATCGCTCGCGCTACCGTCCGAGCAGCGGTCCGCGCACGCCCCCAACGACGACGCCCCCAACGACGACGCCCCCGGCGACGATGCCCCCATCGACGATGCCCCCAGCGACGGCCCCCTCGGGAAGCACCTGAGCCGCCGTCCCGCCCTGACTTTGGACGCGGCGACGCGCTGGAGGACGCAGCGTTTCCAGCGCGGGACCTAGGCCGTGGGAGCCGCGCTCCTAGAGACGCACAGGGAATCGGGCGCGATGACGCCCTTGAAGCCCTGCAAGGCGACGCGCTGCAAGTAGAACGAGAGCCCGCGCAGGCCGCCGAGCTCTTCGCCCCCGCCGGCGCGACCGGGACCACCGTGGATCATCTGCGGCAGCACCATGCCCGGCGCGAGGGACTGCTCCGCCATCTTGTCGCTTCCGAGCCACACGCGACCCGACCACGCGCCGATCGCGAGTCCCGCGGTCTCGAGGAACGCCTGATCGTTCGAGTAGACGCTCGTGACCAGACTGCCGCCGCCGAGCGCGACGAGTTCCGCCGCCTCGTGCGCATCCCCCGAGTACGGCAGCACCACGGCGCAGGGGCCGAACACTTCTTCCGCGTGGAAGGCCCCTTGGCGGGCGTCCGCGGCGACGAGCACCGTCGGCGCGACGAAGTAGCCGCGCTCGCGGATCGCGCCCGCGCCACCGGTGGCGATGCGAGCGTGCTTCGCCAGCCGCTCGATGCCTGCGCGCACATCCCGCAGCTGGTCCGCGCTCGCGAGCGGACCCATGCGCACCGCGGCATCCGACGGATCGCCGAGCTTGACCGCGTTGGCGGCCGCGACGATCTCCGCCGTGAGCTCGTCGACGCGCTCTTTCGGCACGAACACGCGACGCACCGCCGTGCACTTCTGGCCCGACTTCTGGGTCATGTCGAGCGCCACGTTGGCGACGAACAGGTTGAACGCGTCGCTGCCCGCCTCGACGTCCCTCGCGAGCACCGCGGCGTTGAGCGAGTCGGCCTCGAAATTGACGCGCACGTTGTTGCGCACGAGGTTGGCGTGGCCGCGCAGCTTCGCCGCGGTGGCGCTCGAGCCGGTGAAGGCGAGGCTGTCCTGCGGACCCATGTGGTCGAGCAGGTCGCCGACCGAGCCCGCGATGAACTGGAACGCACCCTCGCTCAGCGCGCCGGAAGCAACGCACAACTGCGCGATGCGCCATGCGACGAGCGCCGTGGGCGTGCCCGGCTTCTCGACCACCGGCGTGCCCGCGAGCAACGCGCAGGCGGCCTTCTCCATCATGTTCCAGGCTGGGAAGTTGAAGGCGTTGATGTGCACGGCAACGCCGGGGCGCGCGACGAGCACGTGCTCGCCCCAAAAGCGCGCCGTGCGGCCGAGCTGAACGCCCGGTCCGTCGTAGAGGAACGTGCGCGCGCCGAGTTCCTGACCGAGGCGACCGTAGTACGCCAGCGTCCCGATCGCTCCGTCGATGTCGAACTTCGCGTCGCTGCGCGGCGTGCCGGCGTTTTGGATCGAGAGCTCGATCAGCTCGTCGCGGTGCGCGTGAATCGCCTTGGAGAGCGCTTCGAGCATCGCGCCGCGTTGGGCGTAGGTCATGGCGCGCAACGCGGGCCCGCCCTTGGCGCGCGCGTACTCGAGCACGCCCTTGAAATCGATGCCCGCGCTCGAGGCCTGCGCCAGCGCCTCTTCCGTCGTCGGGTTGTAAAGCGTGACGCTCGCGCCGCTACCGGCGTGAAAGCGGCCTTGGACGTAGCTCGTGAGGATCTGCATCGGAAGTTCTCTGGAGTTCAGGACGCAAGCGTGAGGTGGTAGGCGAAGGTCGCGGCACCGAGCGTGAGCGCGACCCAGCCCGAGGCGGCGCCCGTGCCGTCGCGCGAACGCAGGATCGCGAACAGCAGGCCGAGCGACATCGAGATCAGGGCCCAGACGTAGGCACCACGCAGGGCGAACGCGCCGATCGGCGCGCCCGATTCCGTGCCCGCGAGCCAGACGCCGAGCGCCGTGCACAGCGCCGACGCCACCGCGGACTGCAGCTCGAAACGCTGCGCCCAGCTCTCGCTCGGTTGGGACTGGGAGGACATGGGCTCGGTCAATGGGAAACGGACATGGTAGCGACACGCACGGGCCCCGTCGCCTCCGGGACGTGCCGCGCAGAAACCCGTCGAAAGCCGCGCCGCCCTGCCGCACCCTTGATCGCCGCGCCGCGTGCGTCACGCTGGCGGTCGTGAACGCCCTCCCTGCCCCGCCCGCAGCCCGCTGGCTGCCCCCCGACACGTTTGCAGGCCAGACCGCGCTCGTCACCGGCGGAGGGACGGGTCTGGGCCTGGAGATCTCGCGCGGCCTCGCCGCGCTCGGCGCGCGCGTGATCGTGGCTTCGCGCAGCGCGGAGCACCACGCGCCACTGCTCGCCGAAGCCGTCGAACACCGCTGGCGCGTCGAGTCGCGCACGCTCGACGTGCGCGAAGCCGCAGCGGTGGAGCAGCTCGCGCTCGAACTCGAAGAGCACGGCGGCATCGACATCCTCGTCAACAACGCGGCCGGCAACTTCGTGTGCCCCGCCGAGCGACTCTCCGCGCGCGCGTGGCGCTCGGTCCTCGGCATCGTCCTCGACGGCACGTTTTACTGCACGCGATACTTCGGTCGCGGCATGATCGCGCGCGGCCGCGGGCAAGTGCTCAACGTCGTCGCGACGTACGCTTGGACCGGCATGGCCGGCGTGGTGCACTCCGCGAGCGCGAAAGCGGGCGTGCTAGCGATGACGCGCACGCTCGCGGTCGAGTGGGCGCGCCACGGCATCCGCTTGAATGCGATCGCACCGGGACCGTTCGACAGCGCGGGCGCGGCGAACAACCTCTGGCCCGAGGCGGATCGCAAACGCCGCATCGAGCAGCAGATTCCGCTCGGCCGCTTCGGCTCGGCCGACGAGATGGCGGCCCATGCGCTGTACCTGCTCTCGCCCTCGTGCGCCTACGTCAACGGCGAGTGCTTCGTGGTCGACGGCGGCCTCTCGCTCGGTCGGGGCATGTGGGAGCCCGGAGCTCGCCGCGAGGAAAGCACGTCATGAGCCAAGTCCCGTCGTCGCGCGGCCACCTCGCCACCGAGTCCCACAACGAACGCAGCGCGGGGTTCGACGCGCTCTCGATCGCCGACGCGGTCGAGCTGATGCAGCGCGAGGACGAGCGCGTCCACGCCGCGCTCGCCGCCGCGCGCGCCGACCTCGCCCGCGCGATCGAGCTCGTCGTCGCGCGCTTGCGCGGCGGTGGTCGGCTGTTCTACGTCGGCGCGGGAACGAGCGGTCGGCTCGGGCTGCTCGATGCGGTCGAGTGCCCGCCGACGTTCCAGACCGATCCGTCGCTGGTGCAGGCCGTGCTCGCGGGCGGCGCGGCGGCGGTCACGGGCGCGGTGGAAGGCGCCGAGGACAGCGCGACGGCCGCGGGCGAGGAGCTCGCGCGCCGCGGACTGTGCGAGCGCGACATCGTGTTCGGCATCGCCGCCGGTGGCACCACGCCGTTCGTGCACGGCGCGCTCGACTTCGCGCGCTCGCGCGGGGCGGCGACCGTGTTTCTCGCCTGCGTGCCGCGCGAGCAGGCACCCGACCGCGCCGACGTTTCGGTGCGCATCGTGAGCGGCCCCGAGGTGATTTCCGGCAGCACGCGCCTCAAGGCCGGAACGGTGACGAAGCTCGCGCTCAACACCGTCACGACGGTCGCGATGGCGCAACTCGGCAAGGTGCACGGCAACCTGATGGTCGACGTCGACACGTCCAAGAACACCAAGCTCGTCGAGCGCGGCGCGCGCATCGTCGCGGCGCTCGCGGGCGTCGGACGCGATGAGGCGCTCGCGCTGCTCGCGGCGGCCGGAGGACAAGTCAAGGTCGCGGTCGTGATGTCCAAGCGGCGGCTGCCCCGCGAGCAGGCCTGCGAACACCTGCGACGCTGTGGCGGATTGCTGCGCCGCGCACTCGCCTGAGCAAGGCCCCGATCAGCGCGCGGCGTGGCGCGTCCAGAACTCGCGCAGCGGCTCGGCGTAGCTCGGCGCGAGGTCGAGCTCAAAGGTCTCGCGCGCGTCGACCCAGCGGTAGTCGACGTGCTCGTGGCTCAGCTCGATCTCGCCCGCGATCTCGCTGCACAGGTGCGCGACGACGAAGGAGAACTCCTTCACTTCGTGGCGCACCGGTCGAATCCAGGTGAGCGTCGGCGCGCCGATCGCGCAGCGAAAGCGCGGGCCGAGCTCCTCGGAGAGCTCGCGGCGCAGCACCTCGCGCGGCTCGAGCCGCTCCTCTCCCACGTCGAAGCGCCCGCCCGGAAGTTCCCACCAGCCCTCGCGCGTCGCCTCGCGCACGAGCAGCAGTCGCCCGTCGCGCACGGCGAGTGCCTTCATGGCGACGTAGAAGCGCTGGAACTCGCGGGGGCCGATGTTGGTCATGGAGTCGTCACGGAGCGGGCTGCGCGAGCTCGGACCGCAGGGCGAGGAGAAAGTGCTCCCAGTCGAAGGCCGGACCGGGGTCCTGCTTGTCCGCACTGATGTGGAAATGGCCGAGAATGCCGCGGAATTGCTCGAATTCGGCCGCCGAGAGCGCCTCCATCCGCACGGCCCCCTGGGCGTCGCGCGGGCAGTCGGGGCGCAGCGACGGGAAGGCCCGGCAAAGTCCCGCGGCGAGCTTGACGAGCGTCGCATACTGCTGCGGCGTCAGGTCGTGCATCTCGTAGCTCGTGCCGTGGATCGCGCCCGTGATGCGCTCGGCACGCGCGGGACGCGCGACGAACCCGGGCGTGCGCACGCCGGTCTCCTTCATCCAAGCGGGGAACCGCACGTACGGCCCCTGCTCGTCGCAGGGGTACCACTGCTCGAGCGTCGGATCGCTCGGTGGATAGGCGCCGATGTTCGCGATCTCGATGCCGACCGAGCGCGAGTTCGCTTGGCGCGCGTGCCACGCCGTGTCGGAGAGATCGAGCGTCTGGTAGAGCGTGCCGTCGACGTCGAGCAAGAAGTGCACGGAGAGCTTGCGGCGATCGTGCAGGATCTTGAAGCACTGGCGGCTCGTGCCGCAGACGTCGTAGTGGATCACGAACTGGTCGAGCGCGGCGCGCAGCTCCGCGCCACACGCGGGCGTGCCCGAGAGCGAGCTCAAGCGCGTCGTGCCATCGCCCTTGTCGATCTTGCGGCCCGGCTGGTAGCGCAGGCCTGCGGGGAGATCCTTGGGCGGCTCGCTGGGGAAGCGCAGCTCGGTCGAGTAGGCGTCGTAGCCGCCGCGCTCGGTCCACAGCACGACCGGCACGCCGATCGGAATGCGCTCGCCGCACACGACGATCACGTCGTTGCGCACGGAGGGGCGCTCGATGCGGCTCGAGGCACACACCGGCTCGGCGTCGAGCGGAGGCAGTGCGGGTTCGGCGGCGCGGCAGGCGGCGAGGGCGAGCAGCAGGAGCGCGGTGCAGAGCTTCATGGAGTGGAGTGAGGATCGGAAACCGCGGGCGGGGGCGCAAGCACAGCGGCGAGCTCGCCGCGCGCCGATTCTCACGGCCTTGCCCCGCGACCAGCGCGCCTGCCGAGCGACGGAGTGCTCGTGGGAACCGTACGCATTCTGGGCGCGTCACTCGCGGGCTCGAGCGCGGAGCTCGTCACGATCGAGGCGCGCTATGAGGAGGACCGCGAGGCCGGACGCGTCGACGTGCTGCTCACCGGCCTCCCCGATCCGGTGATCCGCGAGAGCCGCGGAAGGCTCCTGTGCGCGCTGTCGGCGAACGGTCTGGGCGTACCTCCCGGGCGTCTGTACCTGAACCTCGTCCCCGCGGCGCGGCGCAAGTCGGGCGAGATCCTCGACCTGCCGCTCTTGCTCGGTGCAGCCGCGGCGGCAGGGCACCTCAAGCGCCGCGCCGTCGAACGGCGGCTGTTCCTCGGCGAAGTCGGGATCGATGGGGCGCTGCACGCCGTGCCCGGCGGACTCGCGGCGGCGCTGGTCGCGCGGGCGAGCGGCGTCGACGAGGTGCTCGCACCCCGAGCCACCGCGCTCGAGGCGGCGTGGGTGCCCGGGATCACGGCGTATGGCGCGGCCCACGTCGAGGACTTCGTGCGCCATCTGGTCGGGAGCTCGCCACTGGAGCCGCTCACACCGACCTGCGCGGACAACGGTCCCGACATGGGGCTGTCGGTCGACGACGTGCGCGGACAGGCCTCCGGGAAACTCGCGCTGGCGATCGCGGCCCACGGCGGGCACGGACTGCTGTTCATCGGACCACCCGGCACCGGAAAGAGCATGCTCGCGCGCCGCATCGCGACCCTGCTGCCCGCGCCGAGCCTGCCCGAGCGACTCGACATCACGCGCGTGCTGTCCGCGTCGGGGCGCTGGCCCGGCGGGCTCGCCACCGCGCGCCCCTACCGCGCCCCCCACCACACGGTGAGCTACGCGGGCCTCGTCGGCGGCGGTTCGCCGCCCTCGCCGGGCGAGATCACGTTGGCCCACTGCGGCGTCCTGTTCCTCGACGAGTTGCCCGAGTTCCGGCGCGAGGTGCTCGAAGCCCTGCGCCAGCCGCTCGAGTCGGGTTCGATCACGCTGAGCCGCGCCGGCCGTCAGCTCGAGCTCGAGGCACGCTTCCAACTCGTCGCGGCCATGAATCCCTGCCCGTGCGGCTACATGGGACATCCGCGCGTGCCGTGCAACTGTCCCCCGACGCTCGTGCAGCGCTACCGCAGCCGCATCTCGGGACCGCTGCTCGATCGCATCGACCTGCGGGTCGAACTCGCCGCTCCGACGCTCGACGAGCTCGGCGGCTCCGCCGTGTCCAGCGCCACCGCCACCGCCACCGGCACAGGCACCGGCCATGCGGGCCTGCTCACCGCGGCGAGCCTGCGCGACCAGCTCGCTCGCGCAGCCGCGCTGCAGCGCGCTCGACAAGGCGAGCGTCGCAACTGCGACCTCGACGCGCAGGCCCTCGATCGCCACGCGCCGCTCGACTCGGCCGCACGCGCGCTGCTGGGCAAGCTCGCGCAAAAGCGCGGACTGTCCGCGCGCGCCGTGCAGTCGCTGCGCCGAGTCGCGCGCTCGGTGGCCGACCTCGACGGCGTCGAAGCCACCGCCACCGCCCACCTCGCCCGCGCGCTGGCGCTGCGCTCGCCGCTGCTGTGAGCGCTCGGCGTCTGCGCGGCGCGAGCGCTACTCGTGACGCAGTGCCTCGACCGGGTCCATGGTCGCCGCGCGCCACGCCGGATAGATCCCGAACAGCACTCCGACGCCCGACGAGATCAGGAACGCCAGAATCGGCGCCGTCGGAGTGATGATCGTGCGCATCTGGGCAAAGTGCTCGACCACCAGCGGCGTGGCGAGCCCGAGCGCAACGCCGAGCAAGCCGCCGCCGACCGAGAGCACGACGCACTCGACGAGGAACTGCGAGACGATGTGGTGGCGCTTGGCGCCGAGCGCGCGGCGAATGCCGATCTCGCGCGTGCGCTCGGTGACGGTCGCGAGCATCACGTTCATGATGCCGATGCCGCCGACGAGCAGGCTGATCGACGCGATCGACCCGAGCACGATGTTGAAGATGCGCTTGGTCTCCTCGGCGCGCATCAGGAGCTCGAGCGGCACCACGATCTCGTAGTCCGACTGCTTGTGATTGCGCTTGAGCATCTCGCGGCACGCGTTGGCGACGAATTCGACTTGGGTCGCGTCCTCGACCTCGACCACGATCTCGTGCAGCTCGACCTCCTCCATCTCGCGGCTTCCGGCGCGCAGCTTGACCTGCATGCTGCCGTACCACTTGCGGCCGGTCTCGAGCGGGATGAAGACCTCGGCCGACGACTTGCCCGCACCCACGAGATCGGACCTCTGGCGCAGGCGGTCGAGCGTCGTCCCGACCACGGTGTAGTAGTCGGCGCCGATCTTGATCTGCTCGCCGATCGGGGAGGAGACGGGGAACAGGTAGCGCGCGGCCTCGTAAGAGAGCACGCACACGTTGGCCACGCCCTCTTCGTCCTGATCGGACAGGAAGCGCCCCTCGCTCACCACCCGTCCGGTGACGTCGCGGTAGACCGGCAGGGTCGCCATGACGCGCGGGTTCAACATGCGATCGGAGAAGCGCACTTCCTCGTAGATCTCGCGCACCGGCACGACGCGCGCGACGCTCGGAAACGTCTCGGCGATGCGACCGAGGTCTTGCTCGGTGAGCCCGTAGCTCAACACGCGCACCGACTGGCCGCCACCGGTGGCGAAGTCCTCGCGCGGCTTGACGCTGCGCAAGATCACGTTGCGGCTGCCGAGCTGGCGGATCTGCTCCTGCGCTTCTTCGCTCGCGCCCTCGCCGATCGCGAGCATGGCGATCACGGAGCTGGTGCCGAACAACACGCCGAGCGTGGTGAGCAGGCTGCGCAGCTTGTGGAGCAGCAAGCTCGAGATGCCGAGCTTGACGGTGCGCGCGAGCGTGGAGTGCTTCATGCGCGGGCTCCCGCGGCGCTGCGCTGGCCGCGCGCGACGGACTCGATGCGGCCGTCCTTGAGCCGCAGCACGTGCTGCGCGCGTTCGCCGACATCGAGCTCATGGGTGACGAGCACGATCGTGCGACCCTCCGCGTGCAGCTCGTCGAACAGGTCGAGAATCTCGAGCGCCGTGGCGCTGTCGAGGTTGCCGGTCGCTTCGTCCGCGAGCACGAGTGCGGGTTGGTTGACCAGCGCGCGCGCGATCGCGACGCGCTGCTGCTGACCGCCCGAGAGCTCCGCGGGCCGGTGGTCGAGCCGCCGAGCGAGGCCGACGCGCTCCGCGAGCTTGCGCGCTCGCTCCTCGCCATCGTCGGGAGGATCGTCCTGATAGAACAACGGCACCATGATGTTCTCCAGCACGTTGAGCTGGGGGATCAGGTTGTAGCTCTGGAACACGAAGCCGAGCTTGCGGCTGCGAAGCTCCGAGAGTTCGTCGTCGTCGAGGCGCGCGGTCGAGACTCCGTCGACCTTGTAGTCACCGCTCGTCGGACGATCGACACAGCCGAGCACGTTGAGCAGGGTCGACTTGCCCGAGCCCGAGGAGCCCATCACGGCCCAGTACTCGCCTCGGCCGAAGGTGAACGAGAAGTCGTCGAGCGCGCGGACCAAGTTCTGGCCCATGCGGTACTCGCGCGTCACACCGATCAGCTCGGCGACCGGAACTCGAGCGGCTTCGCTCACGGGGAACTTCCGTTCGACCTATTTGCCAGAACCACCCTGCGAGCCACCCTGCGAGCCACCCTGCGAGCCGCCCTGCGAGCCGCCAGGGCCACCACCACTGCCACCGCCGCCAAAGCGCTCGCGCAGTTTCTCGCGCTCCTCGGGAGTCATCTCCTCCATGCGCTTGCGCAGCGCCTCGAGCTGCGAGGGATCCATG